>Ga0105238_10007800_pt1 | contig 10707 bp, 6 predicted proteins | sample KBSC34metaG_FD_81526 | JGI IMG/M metagenome (GOLD analysis project Ga0105238, IMG submission 81526) | Corn rhizosphere microbial communities from Kellogg Biological Station, Michigan, USA - KBS C3-4 metaG | ecosystem: Host-associated > Plants > Roots > Rhizosphere > Soil | place: Michigan, USA...
CGGATGCTGTGTCGCAGGGCGCTCGCCCCCGCCGTCACCTACGGTGACACCTCCCCCGCACTCTTCGGTGCAGGGGAGGAGCGAAGGGGCGCATCGCTCCTCCCCCGAAGGGAACACTTCGGGGGAGGTGTCAGCGCAAGCTGACGGAGGGGGCGTGAGACTTAGGTCGCGGGTGCGGGTTCGGCCGGAACCTCGATCTGGTTTTCCCATTTGGCGACCACGGCGGCGGCTACCGTGTTGCCGATCACGTTGGTGGCCGAGCGGCCCATGTCGAGCAGGTGGTCGACCGCCAGGATCAGGAGCAGGCCGGCTTCCGGCAGCCGGAAGAAGGTCAGGGTCGCGGCGATCACCACCAGCGAGGCGCGCGGCACGCCGGCCATGCCCTTCGACGTGACCATCAGGAGCAGCAGCATGGTGATCTGCTGGGCGACGGTCAGGTGCACGCCGTAGACCTGGGCGATGAACAGCGTCGCGAAGGTGCAGTACATCATCGAGCCGTCGAGGTTGAACGAGTAGCCGAGCGGCAGGACGAAACTCGCCACGCGCTTGCGGACGCCCCAAGCCTCCAGCGCCTGCAGGGTGCCGGGATAGGCGGCTTCCGAGGAGGCGGTGGAGAAGGCCAGCAGCGCCGGCTCGCGCACGGCGGCCATCAGCTTCAGCGCCCGCGGCCCGACGATGAGGGTCACCACCGCGATCAGGAGCGCCCAGAGCACGCCAAGCGACAGATAGAAGCCGCCGACGAACTTGGCGTAGGTGGCGAGCACGCCGATGCCTTGCGTGGCGATGGTCGCCGCCAGGGCCGCGAAGATCGCCAAGGGCGCGGTGCGCATCACATAGCCGGTCACCTTCAGCATGATCGAGGCGATCTGCTCGACCAGGGCCAGCACCTGTGGGGCGCGGTCGTCGAGGGCGGCGATGGCCGCGCCCACGAACACCGAGAAGACCACGATCTGCAGGATCTCGTTGTCGGCCATGGCCTGGATGATCGAGGCCGGCACGATGTGCGGGATGAAGGCCTTCAGCGTGAACTTGGTCATGTCCACCGCCGCGCCGGCCTTGCTGGCGTCGGGCATGGGCAGCGACAGGCCCGAGCCCGGCTGCAGCAGGTGGACCATGATCAGGCCGATGGTCAGGGAGACGATCGAGGCGCAGACGAACCAGCCCAGGGCCTTGATCCCGACGCGGCCGATGCTGGCGGAGTCCTCCATGTGGGCGATGCCGGCCACCAGGGTGGAGAAGACCAGCGGCGCGATGATCATCTTGATCAGCCGCAGGAAGACGTCGGTGACGATCGAGAGGTTCTCGGCGACCACCTTGGCCGAGGCGGGCGCCATGTACTGATTGACCGCCCACCCGACGGCCACGCCCAGCACCATGGCCGAAACGATGAGGATCGTGAAAAGGCGATTCATGCGGGTCCCGGCCAAGCCAACGAGTCCGCCTTTGTGGCCGGGAAGCCAGGCCGCGTCCATCCTGGCGAACGCCCTCGCGCGGGGGCGATCGGGCCGGCGCCCAAGGCGGCTGCACCGTCTGCCACTCCCCATAGCGGAACGGGATGGTTATAAGGCGCGATGACATCGAAGACAGACGCAGCCGGCATCGTGGACCGGCTAGAACAAGAATACCGCAAGACGGTCGAGGCCCTGCGGGGCGCCCTCAAGGAATTCCTGGCCGGCGGCCCGCCGCCGGACCCCGCGGTCCGCGCCGCGGGCCTGTTCACCTATCCGGAGCTGCGGCTCAACTGGCCGGCCGGCCAGCCCTTCCCGCGGATCGGGCGGGCCTATGCGCGGATCGGCGCGCCTGGGCGCTATGCGATCACCGTGACGCGGCCGGACCTGTTCCGCGACTACCTGGTCGAGCAGCTCAGCCTGCTGGCGCAGGACTTCAAGGTGGAGATCGAGGTCGGCCGCTCGAACCAGGAGATGCCGTTCCCCTACGTCCTGGACGGCCAGGCGGACATCGAGCTCGCCGACATCGGCGCCTCGGAGATCGCCCGGCACTTCCCGACGACCGAGCTGGCCTATATCGGCGACGAGATCGCCGACGGCTCCTGGGCCTACAACCTCGACCGGCCTCGGCCGCTGTCGCTGTTCGACGGGCTGCGCACCGACTTCTCGCTGGCGAGGCTGACGCACTACACCGGCACGCCCGCCGAGCATGTGCAGCAGTACATCCTCTTCACCAACTACCACCGCTACGTCGACGAGTTCGTCCGCTGGGGCTGCCAGCAGCTGAAGGCGGGCGGTCCCTACACGGCGCTCTCCGCGGCCGGAAACGTGATGGTCACCGCCGACACGCCGGAGCCGGAAGCCACGGTCAACGCCGCGGCGTGGCGGCGTCACCAGATGCCGGCCTACCACCTGATGGCCGAGGGCCGGGCGGGCGTGACCCTGGTCAACATCGGCGTCGGGCCGTCGAACGCCAAGACGATCTGCGACCACCTGGCGGTGCTGCGTCCGCAGGCCTGGCTGATGATCGGCCACTGCGGCGGCCTGCGCGGCAGCCAGACCATCGGCGACTACGTCCTGGGCCACGCCTATCTGCGCGACGACCACGTGCTGGACGAGGTGCTGCCGCCGGAGATCCCGATCCCGCCGATCGCCGAGATGCAGGTGGCGCTGAACCGGGCGGCCGAGATCGTCACCGGCGAGACCGGCGAGGTGCTGAAGCGTCGCCTGCGCACCGGCACCATCGTCACCACCGACGACCGCAACTGGGAGCTCCGCTACTCTTCGAGCGCGCTTCGGTTCAACCAGAGCCGGGCGGTCGCCATCGACATGGAAAGCGCCACCATCGCCGCCCAGGGCTATCGCTTCCGGGTGCCCTACGGGACCCTGCTCTGCGTCTCCGACAAGCCGCTGCATGGCGAGATCAAGCTGCCGGGCCAGGCCAACGCCTTCTACGACCGGGCGATCGGCCAGCACCTGCAGATCGGGGTGGCGACCATGGACCTGCTCCGCCAAGAGGGGCCGCGGCTGCACTCCCGCAAGCTGCGGAGCTTCGACGAGCCGCCGTTCCGGTAGGCTCCCCGATCGCCTGCGAAGGCGTCCTCTACACGCCAGGGTCGTACCCGGCCGCATCGGGCGCGGGCGTTCCGGATTCGCAAGATTGCGCGCCTGTTTCAGCGGGCGGCGCCGATCGATATCGAGGCGACGAATTGTGGCCGCGCCGGCCGGGATGGATCGATCGCCCGCGCACAGGGGCTGCCGGTCGATTTGCGCCGTATCACCCGGATTTCAGGGCTGAATTGTCCCACGCCGACCGTGTTTCACGGGTCACACTGTGACGTTTTGACGTGCGATTTATGATTTTGTTATGGCGCAGTCGCGATGGGTTGGCCAACGGTCACGATCAACTAGGACACGAACCTGCCTCGACTACGGAGAGAACGAATGCGCATGAACGTCACCAATCGCGGTGTGCTGCTGAGTACGACGCTGCTCGCCGGGCTGGCGATGGCCGGAGGCGCTCTGGCCCAGGCGACACAACCGGCGCCGCCGACCCAGGTGGGCGAGCTGGTGGTCACCGGCTCGCGCATCCCGCGTCCGAACCTCGAGCAGCCGACGCCGGTGGCGGTGCTCTCCACACAGGTGATCGAGAACGCCGGGCCGCAGAGCCTGGGTGACATCATCACCCAGCTGCCGTCGGTGGGCTTCACCGGCACCCTGCGCGCCAACGCCAACAACTTCGGCAACGGCGCGGGCGTCAGCTCGATCGACCTGCGCAACCTGGGCCTCTCCCGCACCCTGGTGCTGGTGGACGGCCAGCGGCACGTGGCCGGCGACATCTCGACCAACGCCGTCGACATCAACTCCATCCCGCCGGCCCTGGTGGACCATGTCGAAGTGGTGACCGGCGGCGCCTCGGCCATCTACGGCTCGGACGCGGTCTCCGGCGTCGTGAACATCATCCTGAAGAAGAAGTTCGAAGGCATCGAGGCCGAGGCCCAGTACGGCTCCAACGACGGCGACTTCGGCGCCAAGCGCAGCGCCTCGATCACCGCCGGCAAGACCTTCCTCGACGGGCGCCTGAACGTCGCGATCACCGGCTACTGGAGCAAGGAAGATGAGGTCGAGGCCAACCAGATCAAGGCCGCCCACAACTACGGCACCATCACCAACCCGAACGACATCAAGCCGTCGAGCTTCGACCCCTCGTTCTATTCCAGCGGCACGTCGATCAAGAACGACGGCATCCCGGACAACCTCTACGTCCCGAACATCGGCAGCGATCTCGTCACGCCCAACGGCGTGCTGCTGAACGCCAACACCTTCGCCCCGCAGTTCTCGTTCGATAAGGCCGGCCACCTGGTGCCCGTGCCGCAGCGGACGGGCTTCAACAGCTTCGCCTTCGCGCAGCTGCCGGCCAACTGCCAGGACTGCTACTTCGGCGACGACTTCACCCAGCTGGTTTCGCCCAACGAATCCAAGGGCGCCAACATCCGGGTGAACTTCGACGTCACCGGCCACCTGCGCGCTTTCGTCGACGCGAAGTTCGTGCAGACCGACACCCGCAACGTCATCCAGCCGTCGTTCTCGTTCGGCGACTTCCAGCTCGCCCCCGACAACGCCTTCATCTCGCCGGAGCTGCGCACCGCGCTCGCCGGCACGGACCCGGCGGACTATCCGTTCATCGGCAAGTTCCTGAACGCCGGCCGCGGCCAGGACGCCCGGCGGCGGACCTACCGTGTCGTGGCGGGCCTCAGCGGCGACTTCGACGCCAAGTTCGCGACGATCAACTGGGACGGCGCGCTGAACTACGGCGAGACCGACAGCCACTTCGTCAACGAGAGCCTGGAGATCACCGAGAACTTCAATGCCGCCCTGGACTCGGTCATCAACCCGGCGACCGGCCAGCCGGCCTGCCGCATAAACGTCCCCTCGGCGCCGCAGACTGGCATCGGCTCGGGCGCTCTCAACCCGGGCTCCTGCGTGCCCTACAATCCGTTCGGCCTGCCGAACACGGTGAACAGCGCTGCGGCGCTCGCCTATTCCTTCGGCAACTTCGCGACCGACGACACCCTGACCCAGCAGGTCGCCAGCCTGAACGCCAACTTCGACACCAGCCGGTTCTTCAACCTGCAGGGCGGTCCGATCGGCGTCGCGGTCGGCGCGGAATACCGCAAGGAGCACACCAAGGAGACCAACGATCCCTTCGTCGTGGCGGGCAACACCGAGAACCTCTCGAGCAACTCGGCCGGCGGCTACCACGTCTCAGAAGGCTACATCGAAGTGAACCTTCCCGTGTTCAAGGACTACGGGATGCTGCTCAAGGAACTGACGTTCGACGCCGCCTTCCGTGGCGCTGACTACTCGACCGTCGGCAAGGTCGGGGCCTACAAGTTCAGCGGCGACTACAAGCCGGTGGATTGGCTGACGGTGCGCACCACCTACTCGCGCGCCATCCGGGCCCCGAACATCACCGAGGCCTTCCTGCCGGCCAGCTCGGGCTTCTTCAACATCACCGACCCGTGCTCGACCGAGAACATCGGCAACAACGTCAACTATGCGAAGAACTGCGCCGCGGCGGGCCTCCCGGTCGGCTTCAAGGCGAACACCAACGCCTCGATCATCGGCCAGTCGTCGGGCAACCCGAACCTCGATCCGGAAAAGTCGATCAGCTACACGGCCGGTCTGGTCATCCAGCCGCCGATCGTTCCCGGCCTGGCGATCACGCTCGACTACTATTCGATCAAGATCAAAAACGCGATCAGCCTGGTCGCGGCCCAGGACGTGATCAACAACTGCTTCGGTTCGAGCGCCGGTCTCGACCCGAACTTCTGCAGCCTGCTGACCCGCGGCTCGGACAACAACATCAACTTCGTCAACACGACCTACGTGAACGCCTCCAAGCTGTTCACCGACGGCTACACCATGCAGGCGACCTACTCGACGGACGTCGCGCCGCTGACCCAGATGTGGAAGTTCACCCAGGCTCTGGACGGCCGGATGACGTTCAACCTGCAGGCCGACTACGTCTCCCACCTGCGGAACTTCCCGTTCCAGAACAACCCCAGCCAGGTGCACATCCTGGAAGGGCTGGTCTCCTCGAACATCAACGAGGGCACGCCGCACCTGAAGGGCCTGGCGGACATGACCTACCGCCAAGGGCCGCTTAGCCTGACGTGGCAGACCCGCTACATCGGCAAGGGCGCGCTGTTCAACCGCGACGCGACCGCGGCCGACCACTCGGAATCGCGCAATGTCCCGTTCGCGGAAGCGACCTTCTATCACAACATCTCGGCCCGCTACCGGCTGAGCGGCGGCCTGGAAGGCGCGGAAATCTTCGGCGGCGTGAACAACGTCTTCGGCGAAGAGATCCCGTTCATGGTGATCGGCACCGGTCAGGACGTGTCCTACGACCTCGGCCGCTTCGCCTTCATCGGCATCAAGTATCGCCACTAGGATCGGCCCCTAGGGCCAACGATGAAGGGCGGTCCTCGCGGGCCGCCCTTTGTTGTTTTGGGGGTGGCCCTCGACCAACGCCCAGGGGCGGCGAGGCTCAGCCGCCCTCTCCCTGCCCTCTCCCTCTCGCTTCGCGGGGGAGAGGAGCGTCACCTCTCCCCAGAGCGCAGCGAGAGAGGGAGAGGCCGGGAGAGGGCGGCGCATGCGCATGTGAACCCAGCGGTTCAACTGAGCGCCCTCGATCCGGCCGGCGACTCCGGCTAGACGGGGCCATGACACGGCACATCGACTTCGACGGCATCGAGAACTTCCGCGACTTCGGCGGCTATGACACCGCCGCGGGCCGGCCCGTGAAGCGCGGCCTGCTCTACCGCTCCGCCAACCACGCCTACGCGACCGACACGGACCTGGAGCGCATGCGCGACCTGGGCCTGGCCGCGATCGTCGACCTGCGGCGCACCGAGGAGCGGACCCGCGAACCCTCCAAGCGCTGGCCGAGCTTCGGCGCGGCGGTGGTGGAGAACGACATCCTCTCCGACCACATGGACTGGACCGAGGCGATGAAGGGCGTCGAGGTCAACGCCCAGTGGTTCCTGGACGACGGCATGGGCTACTACCGCCGCGCGCCGTTCGAGGCGCGGCACATCGACCTTTTCAGCCGTTACTTCCGGGCCCTGGCCACGGCCGACGGGGCGATCGTCGTCCACTGCGCGGCGGGCAAGGACCGCACCGGCCTGATCTGCGCGCTCACCCATCACGTGCTGGGCGTGCATCCCGACGACGTCATGGCCGACTACCTGCTGACCAACGACGAGAGCCGGCTGGCGCGCAAGATGGCCTTCCTGGGCCCCTGGCTGCGCGACACGGTCGGCAAGACGGTGGACGAGGCCGGGCTGCGCGTCGCGGTCTCGGTGAGCCCTGCCTACCTGGAGACCGCGTTCGGCGTGATCCGCGAGGCGCACGGCTCGATCGACGGCTACCTGAGCGAGGTCTTGGGCGTCGACGCGGCCTTGCGCGAGCGGCTACAAGCACGGCTCCTCGCCTAGCTTCAAGGTTCCAGTCATGCAGAGCTTCCAGCCGCCCCGTCGCATCCTGATGGGGCCGGGCCCCTCCGACGTGAGCCCGCGGGTGCTGAGCGCGCTCGCCCGTCCGACGATCGGCCACCTGGACCCCGAGTTCCAGGCGCTGATGGAGGAGATCAAGGCGGCGCTGCAGCGGCTGTTCAATGCGCCCGACCACGCCTGCGTCCCGCTGCCCGCGCCGGGCACGGCGGGCATGGAGGCGGCGATGATGAACCTCCTGGAGCCCGGCGACCGGGCGGTGGTCGCCGTCAACGGGGCCTTCGGCGGGCGCATGGCCGACATGGCGGGCCGGGCCGGGGCGAGCGTGGTCACCGTCGACCACGACTGGGGCCAGCCCGTGGACGCGGCCCGTGTCGAGGCCGCGCTCTCCGAGGCGCCGACCAAGGTGCTGGCCTTCGTGCACGCCGAGACCTCGACGGGCGCGCGCAGCGACGCGGCGAGCCTCTGCGCCGTCGCCCGCAGGCACGGGGCGCTGTCGGTGGTCGACTGCGTGACCTCGCTGGGCGGCATCGTCGTCGACGTGGCCGGCTGGGACGCCGACGTGGTCTATTCGGGGACCCAGAAGTGCCTGTCGGCGCCGCCGGGGCTGTCGCCCATCGCGCTTTCCAAGCGTGCGCAGGCGGCCATTGCCGGACGCAAGGAAAAGGTCCGCAACTGGCTTTTGGATTTCAACCTGCTGATGAGCTACTGGGGCGGTCCCGATGGAAGCGGCGGCGGCCGGACCTACCACCACACCGCCCCGATCAACGCGCTCTACGGCCTGCACGAGGCGCTGGTGGCGATCTTCGAGGAGGGCCAGCAGGCCGCCGTGGTGCGCCACGCGCGGATGCACGAGGCCTTCGTGGCGGGGATCGAGGCCGCGGGCCTGTCGATGCTGGTGGCGCCCGCGCACCGATTGCCGCAGCTCAACACCGTCCTCGTGCCCGACGGCGTCGACGAGGCCGCCGTGCGCGCCTACGTGCTGAAGGCCTGGGACCTGGAGATCGGCGCCGGCCTGGGGCCGCTGAAGGGCAAGGTCTGGCGGATCGGGCTGATGGGCGCCTCGGCGAGCCCCTGGCATGTGCGCCTGTGCCTGACCGCGCTCTGCGAGGCGCTGGCGGCGCAGGGCTTCGCGGCCGACGCCAAGGCGGCCCTCGCCGCGGCGGATTCCAAGCTCGGCTAAAGGACGCCTCTCCCCCGCGAAGCGAGAGGGAGAGGGTCGGGAGAGGGTGGCCGGGACCATCAGTTTCTCCACGGATCGGCCGAGGGCCCTCGGCCCAGCATCGCTCTCTTAGGCTGTCAGGCGCCGCGCTCTCCCGGCCTCTTCGTCTCGCTGCGCGGGGGAGAGGAGGGAGTCTCTGGCGCCGCCTTGGAAAAGTCGGCAACGTCTTCCAGACCGCGCGTCAGACGCGGATGCATGGAAGGCGACCCCTTGACCGAATCCACCCCGCTTGAGGTCCATGGCGTTTCGTCGGTGGTCGATCCGCCGATCGTTTCGGAGCTCGGCGGGGACGGCAAGCTGACCCGCGGCGGCGTCGCCTGGTCGGTCTTCGAGGGCGGCCGCGACCCCTACGTCATCCTGGTGACGATCTTCATCTTCATGCCCTACGTCTCGGCCACCATGGTCGGCGATCCGGTGAAGGGTCAGGAGCTGATCTCGCGGTTCCAGCAGTACACAGGTTGGATCGTCATGGCGTCGGCGCCCTTCCTGGGCGCCTCGATCGACAAGCTGGGTCCGCGGAAACCCTGGCTGGCGGTCGCCGTGATCGCCATGGTCCCGCTGATCTTCTCGCTCTGGTTCGCCAAGCCGGATGGCGGCGGGCTGACGATCCTGGCCACCATGACCATCTCCATGGCGATCGGTGTGCTGTTCGCCTTTTCCGAGGTGCTGCACAACTCGATGCTGATCCGCGCGGCGGGGTTGAAGGGCGCGCACAGCGCCTCAGGCCTGGCGCTGTCGCTGGGTAACGCCGCCTCGGTGGTGGCGCTTGCCTTCACCGCCTGGGCCTTCGCACTTCCCGGCAAGGTGGCCTGGAGCTGGGTGCCGCATGCGCCGCTGTTCGGCCTGAACCCGGCGACTCATGAGCCGGAGCGGGTCGTGGCGATCCTGTCGGCGGCGATCCTGGCTCTGGGCGCGATCCCAATCTTCCTGTTCACGCCGGACGCGCCAAAGACCGGGACGCCGACCTTGAAGGCCTTCAAGGAAGGCGCGGCCGACCTCTGGGGCATGCTGACGACCGTGTCCCAGTACAAGGACGCGGTTGTCTATCTGGCCTCGCGGATGCTGTTCGTCGATGGGATGAACGGCGTGCTGTTCTTCTACGGGGTGCTCGCGGCCGGGGTGATGAAGTGGGGCCCGCTGGACCTGCTGGCCAGCGGCATCATCGGCAGCGTGATCGCCACCGTCGGCGGCCAGGTCGGGCGCTGGCTCGACCACACCATCGGGCCGAAGAACGCGCTGCGGATCGAGATTTTCATGACGATCATCGCGCTGACCGGCATGCTCGGGATGGCGCCGGACAAGATCCTCTACTTCTGGCACTACGACGCCGCCGCGCACGCGCCGCTGTGGGACGGTCCGGTGTTCCGCACCCTGCCCAGCGCGATCTTCCTGCTGATCGGCTTCACCAATTCGATCTTCATCACGGCTCAGTACGCCTCGGCGCGCACCGCGCTGACGCGGCTGACCCCGCCGGCGCTGACGGGCGCGTTTTTCGGGGTCTATGCGCTCGCGGGCGTGGCGACGGCCTGGCTGGCGCCGACCCTGGTGAACATCGGAACCCGCGTGACGCACAGCCAGCAGGGCGGCTTCGCCAGCATCATCCTGCTGCTGGTCGTCGGCCTGTTCGGGCTGTTGTTCGTGCGCGGCGGCGGCCGCGAGATCGGTCCCCGCTAGATCCGCCGTAGCGCATTCCGCGGCTCCGCTGAATCGCCGCCTCCGTCAGCTTCGCTGACACCTCCCCCGAAGTGTTCCCTTCGGGGGAGGAGCTAGACGCGCAAGCTGACGGAGGGGCGTCGCCGCGCCAGCTTGCGCGCCGAATGCGCTAGCAGGCCGCGCAGATCACTGCGCCGCCCTGGCGGGGCTTTAGGTAGTATGTGTCCTTGAAGACCACCGGCGCCGGGATGATGTACTGCAGCGGCGAGGTGAAGGTGTACTCCACGTCCGCCTGGATCACGCTGTCGCCGGCCGCCAGGAAATTGGCCGGAAAGCCGCTGACGGTGTTGGTCTTGGTGAGCGGGGC
>Ga0105238_10007804_pt1 | contig 10704 bp, 9 predicted proteins | sample KBSC34metaG_FD_81526 | JGI IMG/M metagenome (GOLD analysis project Ga0105238, IMG submission 81526) | Corn rhizosphere microbial communities from Kellogg Biological Station, Michigan, USA - KBS C3-4 metaG | ecosystem: Host-associated > Plants > Roots > Rhizosphere > Soil | place: Michigan, USA...
CATCACCGCAGCTTCAACGAGGTCAGGCTGAACAGCGCAAAGATCACCGACGCGATCAGGAACCTGGCGATGATCTTCGGCTCGCTCCAGCCAATCAGCTCGAAATGATGATGAATGGGCGACATCTTGAAGACACGGCGTCCGGTCAGCTTGAACGAGGTGACCTGGATCACGACGGAGGCGGCCTCGAGCACGAAGATGCCGCCAACGATCGGAAGGAGCAGCTCCTGCTTGATCAGAATGCCGACCGTGCCGAGCGCGCCGCCGAGCGCCAGTGCGCCGACGTCGCCCATGAACACCTGCGCGGGGTGCGTGTTGTACCAGAGGAACGCGAGCCCTGCCCCACCCATCGCCGAACAGAAGATCAGCAGTTCGCCCGCGCCCGGAATGTGCGGGAACAACAGGTATTTCGAATAGACCGAGCTGCCCATCACGTACGCGAAAACGCCGAGCGAACCACCGACCAGCACGACCGGCATGATCACGAGGCCGTCGAGGCCGTCGGTGAGGTTCACCGCGTTGCTCGCGCCGACGATCACGAAGTAGGTCAGCACGATGAAGCCCCACACGCCCAGCGGATAGCTGATCGACTTCAGGAACGGCAGCATCAGGTCGGCACGCGCGGGGAGCCCCATCGACAGGCCGCTGCGCACCCACGCCATGAACAGGTCGAACACGCGCACGTTGTTCGCCTCGGACACGCTGAAGGCCAGGTAGACCGCCGCGAACAGCCCGATCACCGACTGCCAGAAATACTTTTCGCGCGACGACATCCCGCGCGGGTCCTTGTAGACGACCTTGCGATAGTCATCGACCCAGCCGATCACGCCGAAACCGAACGTGACGAGCATCACGATCCAGATGAAACGGTTGGTCAGGTCGCCCCACAACAGCGTCGCGACCGCGATGCCGATCAGGATCAGCACGCCGCCCATCGTCGGCGTGCCCGACTTCACGAGGTGGCTCTGCGGGCCGTCCTTGCGCACGGCCTGCCCGACCTTCATTTGCGTCAGCTTGCGGATCACCCACGGTCCGCACACGAGCCCGATCCCCAGCGCGGTGATGGTAGCCATCACCGCACGGAACGTCAGGTACGTGAACAAGCGCAAAAAGCTTGCGTCGCCCTGCAGCCATTGCGCCAGCGCCAGCAGCATGCTTCCTTCCTTCTACTCAGTGTGTGGCGGGCACCGTGCCCGCCGCGGGTTGGTTCGTCAGCGCGTCGACCACGCGCTCCATCTTCATGTACCGCGAGCCCTTCACGAGCACCGTGGCCTGCGCGCCGTAGCCTGCGGCGAGCAGCGCCGTCACCAGCGCGCCGACGTCGCCGAAATGGCGGGCCGTGTCGCCGTACGCCGTGCACGCATCGCGCGACGCGTCGCCGAGCGCGAACAGCGCATCGATGCCGCGCTCGCGCGCATACGCGCCGATCTCGCGGTGGAATGCCGGGCCTTCGTCGCCGACCTCGCCCATGTCGCCGATCACCAGCACGCGCGGCGCCGGTTGCGCGGCCAGCACGTCGATCGCCGCGCGCATCGAGTCGGGGTTCGCGTTGTAGGTATCATCGACGACCGTCGCGCCCGCGAGGCTGCCGACGTCCGCCTGCCGGACCTGCAGACGCCCCTTGACCGGCTCGAACGATTCGAGGCCCTGCTTGATCGCGGCCAGCTCGATGCCGGCCGCGAGCGCCGCCGCCGCTGCCGCCAATGCGTTGCGTGCGTTGTGCTCGCCGAGCGCGCGCAGCCGCACTGTCATCGCGCCCGCCGGCGTGTCGATCGCAAGCTCGCCGCCGTGCAGACGGCCCGTGACCTGCGCTTCGACCTGCCGTTCGGCATCGTGCAGCGCGAAATCGAGGATCGGGTTGCCGGTCGCCGCGACGCGCCAGATGCTCGCGTACGCATCGTCGGCCGGGAACACCGCGACGCCGTCCGGCGTCAGCGCGTGGATCACGGCCGCGTGCTCGAGCGCAACGGCTTCGACCGTCGCCATGAATTCCTGGTGCTCGCGCTGCGCATTGTTGACGAGCGCGACGGTCGGTGCCGCGAGGCGCGCGAGGATTTCCGTCTCGCCCGGGTGGTTCATCCCGAGTTCGATCACCGCGACGCGATGCGCGCCGGACAGGCGCAGCAGCGTCAGCGGCACGCCGATGTCGTTGTTCAGGTTGCCGGCCGTCGCCAATCGCGCGTCGGCGCCGACTGCCGCCGCGAAGATCGACGCGATCATTTCCTTGACGGTCGTCTTGCCGTTGCTGCCCGTCACCGCGACGAGCGGCACCGCGAAGCGCTTGCGCCAGCCGTGCGCGAGCGCGCCGAGCGCGGCGCGCGTTTCACCGCCCTTGACGACCGGCATCGCGAGACCCGCCGGCACGTGCGCGACGAGCGCCGCGGCTGCGCCACGCGCGGCCACGTCGCCCAGGAAGTCGTGCGCGTCGAAGCGGTCGCCCTTCAGCGCGACGAACAGGTCGCCCGGGCCGACCGTGCGGCTGTCCGTCGACACGCGCTCGAACGTCGTGTCCGGATCGCCGTGGACGGTGGCGCCGGGAATCAGGCGGGCGGCTTCGCCGAGACTGAGCATCGTCATTCGCCGCCTCCCTTGACGTGCGTCGCGCGTGCCGCGAGCGCGAGCCGTGCGTGATCCTGATCGGAGAACGCGCGCTTCTTGCCCATGATTTCCTGCGTCGCCTCGTGCCCCTTGCCGGCCAGCACCACGACGTCCTCGCGCGCGGCGCCGCGTACGGCCTGCAGGATAGCGCTTGCGCGATCCTCGATGCGGCGCGCGTGATCGGGCGCCGTCATGCCCGCGATGACCTGGTCGATGATGCGCTGCGGATCTTCGCTGCGCGGGTTGTCGCTCGTGACGACGACTTCATCGGCGAGCCGCTCGGCGATCGCGCCCATCAGCGGGCGCTTCGTCGCATCGCGATCGCCGCCGCAGCCGAACATGCACACGAGCCGGCCGCCGCGCGCGGCCGCGATCGGGCGCAACGCGTCGAGCGTCTTCTCGAGCGCATCGGGCGTATGCGCATAGTCGATCACGACGAGCGGCTCGTCGTTCTGCAGCCGGCCGCCCAGGCGCTGCATGCGGCCATTGACGGACTCGAGCCGTGCGATCTCCGCGACCGCCGCGTCGAACGGCACGTCGGCCGCGAGCAGCGAGCCGAGCACCGCGAGCAGATTGCTGACGTTGAACGCGCCGAGCGTGCCGACCTCGACGTCCGCGTCGCCCCACGACGAACGCAGGTGGAATGCCGTGCCCGTGGCCGTGGCGCGCACGTCGAGCGCGACGAGTTCGCGATCGGCGTCGGGCGTCTGCGCGTCGCCGATCCCGTATGCGATCGTGCGCACGCGGCCGGCCAGCTTCTCGAGCAGGCGGCACCCGGCTGCGTCGTCGCGATTGACGATCGCCGCGCGAAGGCCGCGCCACGCGAACAGCTTCGCCTTCGCGGCTTCGTACGCGTCGAACGTGCCGTGATAGTCGAGGTGATCCTGGGTGAGGTTCGTGAACACGGCGATGTCGAATGCCGTGCCGTTCACGCGGCCCTGATGCAGCGCGTGCGACGACACTTCCATCGCGACGGCCTTCGCGCCCGCATCGTGCAGCTGCGCGAGGCTGCGCTGCAGCTGCGGCGCGTCCGGCGTCGTGAAGCCGGTCGGCACCAGATGCCCGTGCATGCCGCTGCCGAGCGTGCCGATCACCGCGCACGGCTGGTGCAGCGCCGTCAGCGCGGCGGCGATCCATTGCGTGCACGACGTCTTGCCGTTCGTGCCGGTCACGCCGATTGCGAGCATGCTGTCGCTCGGGTCGCCGTACCAGCCGCTGGCGATGTCGCCGGCCAGTTGGTCGAGCGCCGGCACCGCGAGTGCGACGGGCACGGCCGGCGCGGCCGCGAGGCCTTCCGGCTGATACAGCACCGCGGCCGCGCCACGCGCGACGGCATCGGCAATGAAGGCGCGATTGTCTGCCCCGTCGACCGCATAGCCGAGAAACACGTCTCCGGCCTGCAGGCTGCGCGTGTCGGCATGCAGTTGCGCCGCGGGGGCCACATGCTGGCGCAGCCACGCAAGCGCGGCTGCGATCTGCTGATGCGCCGGATGGGAACTGCGAGCGGCGCTCATCGAACAACTCCTGGTGAATTACGTGTCGTGCTGGATACGATCATATGCTTCGCACCGCTGCCCGCGGCGAGCTTTTGCGGCCCCGGCTTCGCGGGCGCGCCCGGCGCGTCGTCGGACACGACCAGCTGCTTGATCGGCATGTTCGGCGGCACGTTCAGCGCGCGCATCGTATCGCCGGCGATCGCCGAGAATACGGGGCCGGACACCTGGCCGCCGAAGTGGCTGCCGGCGGTCGGTTCGTCGACCGACACCGCAACGACGATGCGCGGATTCGGCATCGGTGCCATCCCGACGAACGACGCGCGGTACTTGCGCGTGTAGCCGTGGCCTTCATGCTTGTACGCGGTACCGCTCTTGCCGCCGACACGATAGCCGGGCACGGCAGCGTCCGGCGACGTACCGCCCGGTGCGACCACGGTCTCGAGCATCGTGCGCACTTCACGCGCGGTGGTCGGCGTGAATACCTGCGTGCCGGTGATCTGTTGATTGGGGTCGGTCTTGAAAATGGTGACCGGCATCATCTCGCCGTCGTGCGCGATCGCCGTGTAAGCGCGCGCCAGCTGGAACAGCGACACCGACAAGCCGTAGCCGTACGACATCGTCGCCTGCTCGATGCGGCGCCAGCTCTTCCACGGACGCAGGCGGCCGGCCGCGGCGCCCGGGAAGCCGACCTTCGGCGCCTGGCCGAGGCCGATGCTCGTATACATATTCCACATTTCCTCTGGCCGCATCGTCATCGCGATCTTCGTCGCGCCGATGTTGCTCGACTTCTGGATCACGCCGCCGACCGTCAGCGTGCCGAAGCCCGCATCGTCCGTGATCGGCGCGCCGTCGAGCACGAAGTGGCCGTTGCCCGTCTCGACGAGCGTGTTCGGCGTCACGCGATGCAGGTCGAGCGCGAGCGACACCGTGAACGGCTTCATGATCGAGCCCGGCTCGAACACGTCGGTGAGGATCCGGTTGCGCAGCTGCTCGCCCGTCAGGCGCGTACGGTCGTTCGGGTTGTAGGTCGGATAGTTGACCAGCGCGAGCACCTCGCCGGTGCGCACGTCGACGACCATCGCCGCGCCGGCCTTCGCCTTGAACTTCTCGACGGCGGCCTTCAGGTTCGCATAGGCGATGTACTGGATCTTGCTGTCGATCGACAGGCCGACGTCCGTCCCGTTGTGCGGGGGAACCTGTTCGGCGACGTCCTCGACGATGTGCCCGAGCCGGTCCTTGATCACGCGGCGCACGCCGGACGTGCCGGACAGCAGCTTCTGGTCGCCGAGCTCGACGCCTTCCTGACCTTCGTCCTCGACGTTCGTGAAGCCGATCAGGTGCGCGGTGATCTCGCCTTCCGGATAAAAGCGCTTGTACTCGTTGCGCTGATAGATACCGGGGATATCGAGCGCGGCGACCTTGTCCGCGACGTCGATCGGTACCTGGCGCTTCACGTAGACGAAACCCTTGTCTTCCGACAGCTTCACGCGCAACTCCTTCGGCGTCATGCCGAGGAGCTTGCCGAGCTGGTTGATCTTGTCCGCGCCGAGATCGTCCGGCACGGCGTCCGGAATCGCCCAGATCGCGCGCACGGGCAGACTCGTCGCGAGCACGAGCCCGTTACGGTCGAGGATCTTGCCGCGCGTGGCGGGCAGCTCGAGCGTGCGCTGATAGCGGCTTTCGCCCTGCTTCTGATAGAACGCGTTGCCGGGCCCCTGGATCCAGAACGCCCGCGCGGCGAGCGCGACGAACGCCATGAACAGCATGAACACGACGAGTTTCGAGCGCCACATCGGCAGGTGCACGCCGAGCACCGGGCTCGACGAGAATTTCACGTCCTGGCGCTTTTGCGACGGCTTCATCGCGCGCCTCCGTGGCCCTTCGCGACCGCGTCGGCCGACGCGGGAATCGGCGCATCGATCGCCTTCACGGCGCCCGGCGGCAGCGTCAGGTATTGGGTGCGGCCCGTCGTGATCGGCTGCATCTTCAGCGAATCGTTCGCGAGTTGCTCGATGCGCGACGTCTTCGACAGCGCGCTCTGCTGATATTGAAGCTGCGCATAGTCCTGCTGGAGCTGACGCTCCTGCGACTGCGCGCGCTGCAGCTGGATGAAGATCTGGCGCTGCTGGTTCGTCGAGTTGACGACCGACAGCGCGCAACCCATCACGATGATCAGCAGGAAGATGTTGAAGCGGCTCATGGCGTGACGCGCTCCGCGATGCGCATCACGGCCGACCGGGCGCGCGGATTCGCGACGACTTCCGCTTCGCTCGGGAATTGACGGCTGATTATCTTGAGCGGCGGGCTCGGGAGGTCGACGGCACGGATCGGCAGGCGACGATCGACCGCGGGCGCACTCGCGTGCGCCTGCATGAATCGCTTGACGATCCGGTCCTCGAGTGAATGAAAGCTGATGACCACCAGCCGCCCCCCTTGCTCCAGCAACGACAATGCCGCGTCTAGTACGACTTGCAGGTCCGCAAGCTCTTGATTGACGTGAATCCGTATAGCCTGAAAGGTGCGGGTTGCCGGATCCTTGCCCTTCTCACGGGTTTTGACGACGTGACCCACGATTTGGGCAAGCTCGCCCGTGGTGTCGAGAGGCCCAAGACGGTCGGACTCTGCCCGGCGAGCAACAAGCGCCTTTGCAATCTGAAAAGCAAACCGTTCTTCCCCATAATCCCGTATCACCTCCGTCAATTCCTGCACCGAAGCCCGCGCGAGCCACTCGGCCGCCGACTCCCCACGCGTCGGATCCATTCGCATGTCCAGCGGGCCATCGGCGCGAAAGCTGAAACCGCGCGCCGGATCGTCCACCTGCGGCGAGGACACGCCCAGGTCCAGCAACACACCCGACACCTTCTCGATACCGCGCGCCGCAAGCGCGTCGCGCATCGATGCAAAGCTGTCATGCACGATCGAGAAGCGCGCATCCTCGATGCGCTGCGCCGTCTCGATCGCCCTCGGATCCTTGTCGAACGCGATCAGCCGGCCGGCCTCCGCCAGCCGCGCGAGTACCGCGCGGCTGTGACCGCCGCGCCCGAACGTGCCGTCGACATAAATGCCGTCCGGCCGCGTCACGAGCGACTCGACTGCTTCGTCCAACAGCACGGTCCGATGCTGCAATTCATTTCCCATCGCGGGCGTCTCCGTCACCGCAATCAGAACGTAAAGTTCTTGAGCGCATCGGGCATGCCCTGCGCCATCGCTGCCTGCTCCTTCGCGATGTAGGTCTGCGAATCCCACAGCTCGAAGTGACTACCCATTCCCAACAACATGACTTCCTTTTCCAGTCCGGCTGCCATCCGCAGCTCGGGCGATACGAGAATCCGGCCCGCGCTGTCGAGATCGACATCCATCGCATTGCCGAGAAAAATCCGCCGCCACCAATGGGCGTCCATCGGCAGCGCGGCGATCTTCGCGCGGAATACTTCCCATTCGGGGCGCGGAAACAGCAACAGGCAGCCGTCCGGGTGCTTGGTCACAGTCACCCGTCCTTCTGCCTGTCCTTGCAGCGCTTCGCGATAGCGAGCCGGCACCGACATCCGCCCTTTCGCATCGAGCGTCAGCGCCGACGCCCCTTGGAACACTTTCCGCTCTCCCGTTCAGGGCACCGAAGCACCCGCCCAACGCTCAAGAATTTAGCCCGAACAGCCCGCCAAATCACACAAAAATACACTTTCTCACACTGTCTCCCACTTTAGAGGAAGGGTTTGGCACGGTCAAGGGAGCGGCCCGGTTTTTTGACGAATTTTGTTAGTTAGAACAAGGACTTACGCGCACATGCTCATGCCACCCCTCATACCAAAAACCGTTATAAATGAATGGGCTAGGGAAGCTTGTGAAGGTGATACGTGAGAAAGGCGGGCCAGACTGGCGTGCGGACGGGACTTTCGGGGGCGGGAAAACGCGGAAAAAACGGGCGGTATCGGGTTCGGCGGACCGGCGCGGCGTCGTGCGTCGCGCCGGCCCCGGACGTCAGAGATAGTACGCAGTGCGCGTCATGACTTTCGACGCGGCGCGCATCAGCATCCGCGCGGGCAGCGGCAGTTCGATGCCGCCGGCGTCGGTCGCGGCCTTGCCGTGCTTCACCTCGTCGACCCGCATCTGCTCGACGATCGCGCGCGACGCCGTGTCGGTGGCCGGCAACTCGGAAAGGTGCCCGTCGAGGTGGCTCTCGACCTGACGCTCCGTCTCCGCCATGAAGCCGAGGCTGACCTTGTCGCCCAGCGTGCCGGCCGCGACGCCGATCGCGAGCGCGCCGGCATACCACAGCGGGTTGAGCAGGCTCGGACGCGAATCGAGTTCCTTCAGCCGATGCGCGGTCCACGCGAGGTGATCCTCCTCCTCGCGGGCGGCTTCCTCGAACATCGCCTTCGACGACGCCGAGCGCGCGGTCAGCTTCTGCGCCTGATAAAGCGCTTGCGCACAGACCTCGCCGACGTGGTTCACGCGCATCAGCCCGGCGGCATGCGCGCGCTCCGCGGGCGTCAGTTCGCCGACGGTCGGCTCCGTCGGCACGGGCACCGGGCGGCTCATCCGGCTAATGCCGGTCAGCGAGCGCAAGCCGCGATCGAATTCGCTGATCAGTTCATCCAACACCATCCTGTTCTCCTGGCTGCGTGTGCCGCCGCGGGCGGCAAAGGCACGTGCTCCGCTGCGTAACCGACTTGATTATTCAGCGGAAATTGCGGTTAACCCGTGATTTTAACCATTGTTGCATAAAGGAAACATGGCGACCTTGAGCGACGGCATTTCGCTTTGTCCGAAAAATCGGTTTTGCTACATTACGTGCGACTTCTTGCGAAGTTGATGGGGCCCGTCAACAGAACATAACTATCCGCCCCGCCAAAAAAATTCAGTGATTCTTGGAGATCCGTTAATGAAAAAGTCGCTTCTCGCGCTCGTCGCGCTGGGCGCGTTCGCTGGCGCAGCTCATGCGCAAAGCAGCGTGACGCTTTACGGCATCATCGATGAAGGCTTCATCTTCAACAACAATGCGAAGGGCGGCCATCTGTACGGTCTGTCGAGCGGCGTGATGCAAGGCAGCCGCTTCGGCCTGCGCGGCACCGAAGATCTGGGCGGTGGCCTCAAGGCGATCTTCGTGCTCGAGAACGGTTTTGACGTCAACTCCGGCAGGCTCGGCCAGGGCGGCCTGATGTTTGGTCGCCAAGCTTACGTCGGCCTGTCGAGCCAGTTCGGTACGGTCACGCTGGGTCGTCAGTACGACTCCGTCGTCGACTTCGTCGGCCCGCTCGAGGCAGGCGACCAGTGGGGCGGCTACATCGCTGCTCACCCGGGCGACCTCGACAACTTCAACAACGCGTACCGTGTGAACAACGCGGTCAAGTACACGAGCCCGACCTACGGCGGCTTCTCGTTCGGCGGCATGTACAGCTTCGGCGGTCAGGCCGGCCAGTTCTCGCGGAACCAGGTCTGGTCGCTCGGCGCCGGTTACAACAACGGCCCGCTGGTGTTGGGCGTCGGCTACTTGAACGCCCGCACGCCGGCGAACTTCGGCGGCATGTTCAACACCGGCGCGTCGGCTGCCACGACGGCCGTGTCGTCGCCGGTGTACGGCACGTACGCGAACAGCGCGAACACGTACCAGGTCATCGGTGCAGGCGGCGCGTATACGTTCGGCGCGGCGACGATCGGCGCGACGTACTCGAACACGAAGTTCAAGGGCTTCTCGGTGGGTCCGTTCGTGAACCAGACCGCGACGTTCAACAACGGCGAAATCAACTTCAAGTATCAGCTGACCCCGGCGCTGATCGTCGGCGCCGCGTACGACTACACGCAAGGCAGCAAGATCGACGGCAACTCGGCAGCCAAGTACCACCAGGGCTCGCTGGGCGTCGACTACTTCCTGTCGAAGCGCACGGACGTCTACGTGATCGGCGTGTACCAGCATGCATCGGGCAACGCGCTCGACGCAGCAGGCAACGTCGTTCAGGCACATGCTTCGATCAACGGTCTCGACCCGTCGACGACCAGCAACCAGGTTGCAGCTCGCGTCGGTATCCGTCACAAGTTCTAATCAGCTTGTCTGACAAGCCGCTGCATATTGAAGGCGCCTTCGGGCGCCTTTTTCTTTGTGGGGCCGGGAAGCGAAGCGGTGAGCGGGACGGTCGCAGCACATCGCGTCGACTGCAATGTACCGTTTGGGATGCTCCATCGACGCGCACGCGTTAGCCGATTGCTCGCGGAATGCGCCGAGCGCCAGTCGTCGCGGTTGACGCATTCCATCGGCTGAGGCGCACCCGGTCGAACGCGCGCGCCGTTCCAGCGATTGCCGCATCGGTGCCCCGCAGCCCCGACGCCGGCATCACAAACAAAAAAACCCGGCACAGGCCGGGCTCGTTGTTCGACTTCGGTGTTACGCGCGTCCGTCGCGCAATTCGCGCCGCAGGATCTTGCCGACGTTCGTCTTCGGCAGCTCCGTGCGGAACTCGACGAGTTTCGGCCGCTTGTAGCCGGTGAGCCGCTCCTTGCAGTACGCGAGGATGTCCTTGTCGGTCAGCGCCGGATCCTTCTTCACGACGAACAGCTTCACGGCTTCGCCCGAGTGCTCGTCCGGCACGCCGACCGCCGCCACCTCGAACACGCC
>Ga0105238_10007805_pt1 | contig 10702 bp, 9 predicted proteins | sample KBSC34metaG_FD_81526 | JGI IMG/M metagenome (GOLD analysis project Ga0105238, IMG submission 81526) | Corn rhizosphere microbial communities from Kellogg Biological Station, Michigan, USA - KBS C3-4 metaG | ecosystem: Host-associated > Plants > Roots > Rhizosphere > Soil | place: Michigan, USA...
GGGCTGATGGCCTCGACCTACCGGCTGCCCCGCCTGATCGGCGTCTCGCGCGCCAAGGCGATGCTGCTGACGGGGTTGCCGCACGACGCGGAGACCGCCGAGCGCTACGGTCTGGTCATCGGGGTGCACGCGCCGGGCGATCTGCGGGAGGCTGCGGTCGCGCTGGCCGAGCGGATCGCCAGCCGCGCGCCGCTGTCGGTGGAGGCCTCCAAGCGCACGGCCAGCCGGGCGCCGGACCTGTCGCCGGAGGACGCCAACGTCATGCTGGCCGAGGAACTGCGGGTGCTGCGCAAGTCGAACGACCACAAGGCGGCGCTGGCGGCCTTCCGCGAGCGCAGGGACCCGATCTTCACCCGGAGCTGATTAGCCTCGCTCGGTGGCCCGGCGGCCGCCCGGGCGGATGTCGCCCTGCAGGACCTGGCGGAAGCGCGCCAGATAGATCGGCGCTGTGGCCATCGCTACGCCCAGGGCGTCGGCGGTCACCTTGGTGGGCGAGATCAGCTGGCCGGTGACGCAGGGGGCCAGTTCGCTCAGCAGCACGACCCAGGCCGCCACCAGCGGGATGTCGCCGCGGCGGACGAACGGCATCAGGCCGTAGGCCAGGCCGGTGCCGACGTAGAAGAGCAGCACGCGGGCCACGAAGTTGTCGGTCAGCGGCGACAGCGAGAGCGCCAGCATCACGGCGCCCAGCACCAGGCCGACCGGCACGTAGAGCGCGCGCGGCAGGGCCGTGAAGGCCGGACGTTGGAGGGGGAGGCCAACCATCTCGACCAACACAGTAAACGGCCCGCGTCACCTTAGGCTTAAGGTCTGTGGTAACCGCGAGGTTGCCGGGTTCGTGCGGGGCGCGTGTTTTCGTCACACACAACCGGTTGTGCGGCGCGGCTTGCGTGATCGCGCCCGACGCGCTTTCAGGGGCTATGGACAAGCTCTTCTTCCCGCTGCAGCCGACGCACAATCCGCACCGCTGGTTCATGCCGGTGGAGCCGGCGATCTGTGTGGGGCCGCCGGGCAATGTGTTCATGTTCGGTGGGGTGGGGCTGGCCTCGGCGGTGGCGGCGCTGGAGCGCACCACCGGCCGGCCGCTGATCTGCGCGACGGCGCAGTACCTGGGCTATGCCCGCCCGCCCAGCGTGGTGGACATCGACGTCTGGACGCCGGTGGAGGGCAAGTACAACACCCAGGCCAACGCCAAGGTGCACATCGACGACAAGGAGATCATCGCGGTGAGCGCGGCGCTGGGCGCGCGACCCAGCGAGATCGTCGGCCAGTGGGCCCAGGCGCCGGAGGCGCCGCCGCCGCAGGACTGCGACGCCGGCGAGCACTGGCGCGCGGCCGCCGACGGCCTGCACAGCCGCCTGGAGGTGCGCGTCGCCAAGGGCCGCTACGGGACCGACCGGGTCGGCCACCCGGTCGAGGACGGCCGCACGCTGCTGTGGGCGCGGCCGCGCGAGGGCGTCGCCATCGACGCGGCGATGCTGGCGATCATGGCCGACTTCGTGCCGCAGGGGATCGGCAATGCGCTGGGCCAGAACGCCGGCGGCAACAGCCTGGACAACACGCTCAGGATCCGCCGCATCGTGCCCACCGACTGGGTGCTGTGCGACATCCGCATCTCCGGCGTCTACGGCGGCTTCGGCCACGGGGCCATGTCGCTGTTCGCCCAGGACGGGGAGCTGATGGCGACAGCCAGCCAGTCGGTGATCGTGCGCGTTCGGGAGCGTCCTGAGGACCGTTGATCGCAAGCGGGCGTCTCGACGCTCGCCTTGTGCCGCGCCGGGTGTAAGAAGCGGAAAATTTGTGCGCCGGCTTCAGGCCGCGCCGCTGGGAGTTTCCGCGTATGATCCATCGCCTCGCCTGGCTGGCTGCAACCACAGCCGCCCTCGCCCTGTCCACCGCAACCGCCTGGGCCGCTCCGCCGCAGATCGGGACTTTCGGGTTCGACGTCGCCGGCATGGACACCTCGGTCGCGCCCGGCGACGACTTCTATCGCTATGGGGTCGGCAAGTGGGTGGATCGCGCCGAGATCCCGCCCGACCGTTCCAGCCTGGGCAGCTTCGTGGTGATCGCCGAGAACACCTCGGCCCGCGTCCGCGGCATCATCGAGGACACCGCCAAGACCAACGCGGCCCCCGGCTCGGAAGCCAAGAAGATCGGCGACTACTTCGCCAGTTTCATGGACGACCCGGCGATCGAAAAACTGGGCGCGGCGCCCTTGAAGCCCGAGCTGGCGAAGATCGCCGCCATCAAGACCCGCAAGGATCTCTCCGCCATCCTGGGCGGCCAGATCCGCGCCGACGTCGACGTGCTGAACGCCACCAACTTCATCACCGAACGGATCATGGGCCTGTGGGTCGCGGAGGACCTGAACGACACCACCAAGTACCGCGCCTATCTGCTGCAGGGCGGCCTGGGCATGCCGGACCGCGAGTACTACCTGGGCGACAACCCGCGCTATGCGGAGCTGCGAACCAGGTACAAGGCCCACGTCGCCGCCATGCTGAAGCTGGCCGGCCTCGACGACGTAGACGCCCGCGCCCAGCGGGTGTTCGACCTGGAGATGGCGATCGCCAAGGCCCACGTCTCGGTGGACGAGAGCTCCGACGTCGCCAAGGGCAACACCGTGTGGACCCGCGCCGAGCTGCCGACGAAGGCGCCGGGGCTGGACTGGGACGCCTTCCTGGCGGGCGCGGGCCTGGCCGGCCAGCCGCGCTTCGGCGCCTGGCAGGCGACCGCCATCGCCGGGATCTCCAAGCTGGCCGGCGACCAGCCGATCCAGGCCTGGAAGGACTACCTGGCGTTCCACACGATCGAGCGGGGCGCGCCCTACCTCTCCAAGGCCTTCGTCGACGAGAACTTCGCCTTCAACAGCCAGGCGCTGTCGGGCGTGCCGCAGCAGCGGGAGCGCTGGAAGCGCGGCGTCGACTTCACCTCGAACGCACTGGGCGAGGCGATCGGAAAACTGTACGCGGCCAAATACTTCCCGCCGGAATCGAAGGCGCAGGCCAAGGCGATCGCCGACAACGTCCTCGCGGCCTTCGCCCAGCGGCTGGACCGGCTGGAGTGGATGAGCCCGGAGACCAAGGCCCAGGCCAAGCGCAAGCTCGCCAACTTCCACGTGATGGTCGGCTATCCCGACCACTGGCGCGACTATTCGGGCCTGACGATCGTGCGCGGCGACGCCTACGGCAACTGGCAGCGGGGCGGGCTCTTCGAGTACCGGCGCAACGTCGCAAAGCTGGGCAAGCCGGTGGACCGCGACGAGTGGTTCATGACGCCCCAGACGGTGAACGCGCTCTTCGCCCCCAGCCAGAACTCGGTGACCTTCCCGGCGGCGATCCTGGCGCCGACCTTCTTCGACCCCAACGCCGACCCGGCGGTGAACTACGGCGCCATCGGCGGCGTGCTGGGCCACGAGGTCAGCCACGGCTTCGACGACACCGGCTCGCAGTTCGACGAGAAGGGCAATGTCCGCAACTGGTGGACCGACGCCGACATGGCCCACTTCAAGGCCGAGACCAAGAAGCTGGCCGACCAGTACAGCGCCTACGAGCCGCTGCCGGGCCTGCACATCAACGGCCAGCAGGTGCTGGGCGAGAACATCGCCGACGTGGCCGGGCTGGCGACCGCCTGGGACGCCTACCTCCTGTCGCTGAAGGGCGCTCCGCCGCCGGTGATCGACGGGTTCACCGCCCAGCAGCGGTTCTTCCTGGCCTGGGACCAGAACTATCGCAGCAAGTTCCGCGAGGCGGCGCTGCGGCGGCTGGTGGTCACCGACGTCCACTCGCCGGGACCGTGGCGGGCGCTGACGGTGCGCAACCTCGACGGCTGGTATTCGGCCTTCGACGTGAAGCCGGGGCAGAAGCTGTACCTGCCGCCCGCGGACCGGGTGAAGCTCTGGTAGCGGTCGCGATCACCGATCCGGACGACCCGCGCCTGGAGCCCTACCGGGCGGTGCGCGAGCGCGACCTGGTCGGCCGCGACGGCCTGTTCGTCGCGGAGGGCCGGGTGGTGCTTGAGAAGGCGGTGCGGGTCATTCCCGAGCGGCTGGAGTCCGTGCTGGTGGCCGAGCATCGGCTGCCCGGACTGGCGGACGTGCTGGCCGGGCTGCCGGAGGCGACGCCTGTCTACGCCGCCGGGCAGGCGGTGATGGACCAGATCGTGGGCTTTCCGATCCATCGCGGCGTGCTGGCGGTGGGGCGGCGGCCGGAGACTTCCGCCGAGGCGCTGCTGGCCGGCCTGCCCGAGCGGGCGCTGGTGGTCGGGCTGGTCGGCATCGCCAACCACGACAACATGGGCGGGATCTTCCGCAACGCCGCGGCCTTCGGCGCGCACGCGGTGCTGCTGGACGACACCTGCTGCGACCCGCTCTACCGCAAGGCCATCCGGGTCAGCGTCGGCGCTGCGCTGACGATCCCCTTCGCGCGCGCCGGCGATGCGGCCGGGCTGGTCGGCGCGTTGCGGAAGGCGGACTTCGAGGCCGTGGCGCTGTCGCCGGCGGGGGCCGTCGAGCTGCGCGACTTCGCGCCGGCGCCGCGGACGGCCCTGCTGTTCGGGGCCGAGGGGCCCGGCCTGCCGGAGGCGGTGCTGGCGCGGACCTCGACGGTCCGGATCGCCATGGCGGGCGGCTTCGACTCCCTGAACGTCGCGACGACGAGCGGCATCGTGCTGCATCATTTCGTCGCAGGCCGCTAAAGCCAGGCTTAACCCCACGCCCTGCAAAACAGCCGGACGACCGCGACAAAATGCGGCGCAAGGCGAGGCTGCGAGTGGTAGGTTTCGATCAGGCCAAGGGCGTGGTCCCGGCCGGACTGGAGATGTCCGGGCCGGTGTTCGATCGCGCCACCCGCCTGGCCCGCACGCTGTTCGGCGACGTCGACACCCAGATCACCCTCGCGACCGAGGCCGGCGTCTGGCACAGCCGCCCGAGCGAACACACCCGCGCCGGCGAAGCCCATGCCGTCCGCGAGGTCATACGCCACGGCGAGGTCGTCTGGGCCGCCGACTGCCGCGAGGATCCGCGGTTCCGCGGCGACCCCTCGGTGGTGAACTCGCCCTACGTCCGCTTCTTCGCCGGCGCGCCGATCCGGCTGGAGGACGGCACGACGCCCGGGGCCCTGTGGGTGGCGGGCCTGGAGCCGCGCGCCTACGACCGCAGCCTGGCGGGACGCCTGCAGGACCTGGCGGACTTCGTGGCCGGCGAGTGGACACGGGTGCGGATCGAGACCGCCCGCGCCGAGTCCGAGCGCGCGACGGCCGCCATCGTCGAGGCCATGCCGGTCGCCATGCTGATGATCGACCGCGAGGCGCGCGTGCTCTACGCGAGCCCGCCGTGGATCAAGTCGCGCGGCCTCGAGGGGCGCGAGATCATCGGCAAGTGCATCTTCGACCTGAGGCCGGAGCTGTTCGAGCCGTGGCGCGAGGGTATCACCCACTGCCTGCTGGGCCACCGGCACGTGGTGGACCGGATGCAGCTGCCGCGGCCAGACGGCAGCGGCGCCGACTGGCTGCGCATCGAGATCACGCCCTGGTCCGACGCGGGCGGCGAGGTGCAGGGCCTGATCATGGCCACGTACGACATCACCCAGATCGTCGAGGCCCTGGACCGCAGCGAGCGCTCCGAGGAGCGGCTGAAGGTGGCGTTGGAGCTGGCCGAGCTGCACGTCTACGAGATGGACTATGTGCGCGGGGAGCTGTTCAAGGCCGGCGCCGAGGACACCTTCTTCGAGCGGCCGCAGACCTACGCCGATCTGGCCAAGGACATCTGGCATCCTCTCGACCCCCGAGACGCGCCGGAGGCGAAGGTCGCCTGGGCGGCTCACATGAAGACCGGCGCGCCCTACCGCCCCGAGTTCCGCGTGGCGCGCGCCGACGGGCGCGAGGTGTGGGCCGAAGGCAACGCCCGGCTGGTGAGCGACGCCGAGGGGCGCGCGCTGCGCGTGGTCGGCGCCCTGCGCAACATCACCGCCCGCAAGGCCGCGGAGCAGGCGCTTCTGCAGGCGAAGGACGCCGCCGAGGCGGCCAACCGCGCCAAGAGCGCCTTCCTGGCGACCATGAGCCACGAGATCCGCACGCCGCTGAACGGCGTGCTGGGCATGGCCCAGGCCATGGAAGCCGACGCCGACCTGAGCGCCCAGCAACGCGAGCGGCTGGACGTGATCCGCCAGTCCGGCGAGACTCTGCTGGCCATCCTGAACGACGTGCTGGACCTCTCGAAGATCGAGGCCGGGAAGCTGGTGCTGGAGACCGCCCGCTTCGACGTGGACGAGCTGGCCCAGGCGGTGCTGGCCACCTTCCGGACGATCGCCGAGGACAAGGGGCTGACCTTCGAGCTCACCGTCGATAGCGCCGCCCGCGGCGTCTACGAGGGCGACCCGGTCCGCGTGCGCCAGATCCTCTGGAACCTGGTCTCCAACGCGCTGAAGTTCACCCACCAGGGCGGCGTGAAGGTGCGGGTCGGGCGCGAGCGCGGCGCCCTGATGGCCACGGTCATCGACAGCGGCATTGGCATGAGCGCCGAGCAGCGGGCCGGGCTCTTCAACAAGTTCGAACAGGCCGACGCCTCGACTACCCGCCGGTTCGGCGGCACCGGCCTGGGCCTGGCCATCGTGCGCGAGCTCTCGGAACTGATGGGCGGGGACATCACCGTCACCAGCGCGCCGGGCATGGGCTCCACCTTCACCGCGCGCCTGCCGCTGAAGAAGGTGGCCAAGGCGGCGCCGAAGCCCAGGAAGGCGCCGAAGCGCAAGACCCGGCCGGCCGCCGAGGCGGAGGGCGCCGGTCCGCCCGTGCGGCTGCTGGCGGTGGAAGACAACGGCATGAACCAGATGGTGCTGCGCACCCTGCTGGCGCAGATCGGCATCGAGCCGGTGATCGTCGGCGACGGCCGCCAGGCGGTGCAGGCCTGGGAGCGCGAGCCCTGGGACGTGATCCTGATGGACGTCCAGATGCCGGTGATGGACGGGCCGACCGCCACGGCGCTGATCCGCGGCCGCGAGCGGCTCCAGGGTCGTCGGAGGACCCCGATCGTCGCCCTCACCGCCAATGCGATGGCCCACCAGGTCGCCGAATACTACGAGAGCGGCATGGACGCCTTCGTGGCCAAGCCGATCGAGGCGCCCAGGCTGTACGAAGCGCTGCAGGCGGCCCTGGACGGCGCCTTCGACGGCCGCGCGGACGAGGAAACGGCGGCGGCCTAGAGGCGCCTCGGGGAATCTGGCGAGATCCGGAGACCCTCGGACGGCGGGTGTGTGGGCGCCGTGGGGGAGGGTGAGGGTCTCCGGTCCCTCTCGCTGGAGACTGTTACGCGCGGCGGCCGAACTCGATGGCCGAGACCACGACATCCATGACCGTGTCGCGGAAGGCGACGCGACCCGGGTCCCCCGCGGCGGCGCCGGCGGCCACCATCAAGGGAAGAAGGTGTTCCTCGCGCGGGTGGGCGACACGGGCGAAGGGGGCAGCGTCCCAGCGGCTGAGCTGATCCTCGCGGCTTCCGGCGTCGGTGACCGCGCCTTCGAGCCAGGCGTCGAACTCGGCCGACCGCTGGGTGTAGTCCGGGCTGAACCCGCGCATGTTGTGCCAGCTCAGGCCCGAGCCCACGATCAGGACGCCGTCGTCACGCAGCGGGGCCAGCGCCCGGCCGGCGGCCAGGTGTTGCTCCGCGTCCAGGCCGGCCTGCAGGGAAAGCTGCACGACTGGGATGTCGGCGTCGGGCGTCACCAGCTTCAGCGGCACGAAGACCCCGTGGTCCCAGCCGTGCCGGTCGTCCTCGGCGGAAGGCAGCCCGGCGGCGGCCAGCAGCTTCATCACCCGCCGCGCCAGGCCGGGGGAGCCCGGAGCGCCGAACGAGAGCCGGTAGGTGTGCTCCGGGAAGCCGCTGTAGTCGTAGATCAGTTCCGGCGATGGGGCCGAGCCCACCGTGAAGGCGGGCGCCTCCCAGTGGCCGGAGATCACGAGGATCGCCTTCGGCCGCTCCGGCAGGCTGGCGATCAGCCCCTGCAGATAGGCCGCGGTCCGGTCCCAGGTGTCGGCGGGACCGCGCGTCCACTCCATGAAGAAGCAGGGGCCCGCGCCGTGGGGGAGGTAGACGGTGGGCTGGGTCATGACGGTTGCCTGGGACCTTTCCGGGGAGCGTGTTAGGCGGCCTTGGCTGCGGGAACGTCGTCGGCGATCTTCTCGATCCACGCGGCGAACTGCTGGCCATAGCTGCGCAGGAAGTCGGTCGTCCCTTCGTTGATCAGCTCGCCGGTCTCGTCGAACAGGGCGAAGGCGTTGCCGATGTAGGCCTCCTGGCTCAGCAGCGGCACGTTCAGGAACACCAGCGACTGGCGCAGGTGGTGATTGGCGCCGAAGCCGCCGATGGCGCCGGGCGACAGCGAGATCACCGCGCCGGGCTTGCCGTTCCAAACGGACTGGCCGTAGGGGCGCGAACCCACGTCGATGGCGTTCTTCAGCGCGCCCGGGACCGAGCGGTTGAACTCCGGGGTCACGAAGAGCACGGCGTCGGCCGCGGCGATCTCGGCCCGGAACCGCACCCATTGGGCCGGCGGATCGGATTCGAGGTCCTGGTCAAAGTGCGGCAGGTCGCCGATCTCGATGATGTTGAACTTCAGGTTGGGGGTCACCGCGGCGAAGGCCTTGGCGAGCTTGCGGCTCACGCTGTCCTTGCGCAGCGAGCCCACGACAACGGCGACGGTGCGAACTTGAGTCATGTCCTTGGTCCTTCTGGCTTTGCCTCCCCGGGGCGTCGCCTCGGGCATGGCAGGAAGATGATCGCAGTCCGTGCTGTTGATAATCGGGCCGGTTTGGAGGACTGTGTTGCCAAACAGGAAACAGTTGCATGGACCGCCTGGACGAGATCCGCGCCTTCGCCGCCGTGGCCGACGCCCGCAGTTTCACCCAGGGCGCGCGCAAGCTGGACGTGTCGTCGGCCCAGGTCTCCAAACTGGTGGCGCGGCTGGAGAACCGGCTGGGTGCGCGCCTCCTCAACCGCACGACCCGCGACGTGTCGCTGACCGACACGGGCCTGGCCTATCTGGAGCGGGCCCGCGACCTGCTGGAGCGGTTCGAGATCCTGGAGACCTCGGTGCGCGACCAGCGCGGGCCCAGCGGCCTGCTCAAGGTCTCCGCGCCGGTCTCGTTCGGCAAGGGCCAGCTGGTGCCGGCGCTGCTGGACTTCGCCACCGAGCATCCGGCGGTCTCGCTGGAGGTCGCCTTCGCAGACCGGATCGTGAACCTCGTCGAGGAAGGGTTCGACGTCGCCGTGCGCATCGGCCACCTGACCGATTCCTCCCTGGTGGCCAAGCGGCTGGCCGCGGTCCGGATGGTCACCTGCGCCGCGCCCGGCTACCTGCAGGCGGCCGGCATGCCGATGACGCTGGAGGACATGGCCCTGCACGAGGCGGTGCTGGATTCGAACGGCCGCGATCCGACCGTCTGGCGCTTCGGCCCACACGGGGACGTGCGCGAAGTCCGCGTGCACGGCCGCCTGAAGTTCAACGGGGCCGAGGCCTGCGTCGCGGCCGCGGTCGCCGGGTTCGGCGTGGTGCGGACCCCTGCGTTTGCGGCCGCGGATGACCTGCGCGCCGGGCGTCTGGTGCCCATCCTTTGCGCATTCGAGCCGGAGCTGATCCACGTTCACGCGGTCTATCCGCACGCGCGCCACCTGGCGGCCAAGGTGCGCGCTTTCGTGGACTTCCTGGCCAAGCGCTACTCGGGCGAGCCAGAGTGGCACCAGGGCTGGGGCGCCCAGCACACCCCGCCGCCGTGGGCCGTGGGCGCCAGCCGGTGAGCCGCGCGCTCTCGCTTGCGCTGTCGGTCACCGACATCGTCTTCCTGGCCTACTGGAGCACGGCCGCGGTGAGCCAGGCGGGCCTTGTGCGCATCCCGGCGGCGTGGATGTACGCCGGCTACACGGAACCGCGTGTGGTGGCGTGGAACTGGTCGTTCCTGCCGGTGGACCTGGCGTTCTCGGTCTTCGGCCTCCTGGCGGTCAGGGTGGCGCGGCGGGGCGATCCGCTCTGGCGGCCGCTCGCGCTGATCTCGCTGGTCCTGACCCAGGTGGCGGGGCTGATGGCGGTGGGATACTGGCTGCTGCTGGGTGAGTTCGATCCCAGCTGGTTCCTGCCGAACCTGGCGCTGGTGGTCTGGCCGCTGGCGTTCCTGCCGAACCTGATCTGCGAATTGGGCCGCCGCGCCTAACTGAGCATTGTTCAGTTGGCCGTTCGGCGCCACTCTTGGGCAAAATAGCTCAAAGGGAAACGCCATGGCGGCCGACGGCAACATCACCAAGGACATCGTCTACGAGGCGGTGGCGCCGGACGACTTCGAGTCCATGCTGGAGTTGGACCGTTACGGCAACCGCTCGACGGCCTTCGACAAGATCATCTCGGCGACCCACGACCACTTCTGGGATCCGCTGGACCCCAAGTACATCGACTTCTCCGAGCCGTGGGACATGGAGAACGAGGCGCTGCTGCCCGACGACCAGGTGATGAGCCTGGGCGTGCCCTATGTCCGCGACCACCTGGAGAAGACCGGCCAGAAGGCGAAGTTCATCAACGAGATGGCGCTCTGGCAGTTCTCCTCGATCCTGCACGGCGAACAGGGGGCGCTGAACCTGTCGGCCAGCCTCTGCCACGTGCTGAAGGACCAGGGCGCACAGGAATACGCCGCCAACCAGACCCGCGAAGAGGCCCGCCAC
>Ga0105238_10007807_pt1 | contig 10702 bp, 8 predicted proteins | sample KBSC34metaG_FD_81526 | JGI IMG/M metagenome (GOLD analysis project Ga0105238, IMG submission 81526) | Corn rhizosphere microbial communities from Kellogg Biological Station, Michigan, USA - KBS C3-4 metaG | ecosystem: Host-associated > Plants > Roots > Rhizosphere > Soil | place: Michigan, USA...
CTAGCGTTCCAAAACGTTTCAGCCCGGCCAGCAGTTGCAAGTTATGTTCCAACGTTTTCCCAAAACCGATGCCGGGGTCGAACACCACTTGGTCCGTGGCAACCCCGTTTGCGTTCAACTTTTCCAGCCGCTCCGCGAAAAATTCACCCACTTCACGCACGACATCGGTGTACGCCGCGTTTTTTTGCATCGTTGCCGGCGACCCTTGCGCGTGCATGCAGATGTAGCCGGCCCGGAACTCCGACACCGTCTCCCACATCTCCGCTTCGGCACGCCAGGCACCCACATCGTTTACGATGCTCGCTCCCGCCGCGAGCGCCGCCCGGGCCACGCCCGGTTTCATGGTGTCGATCGAGAGGACCGCCCTGGTCTTGCCCGCTAGCTTTTCGATGACCGGGATGACCCGCCGCAATTCCTCCGCCTCGTCCACCGGCTCGGCGCCAGGCCGTGTGGATTCGCCGCCAATGTCGAGGATCTCCGCCCCGTGCGCTACGAGCTCCAGCGCATGGGCCACGGCGGCATCGGGATTGAAGAATTTCCCGCCATCGGAAAAAGAATCCGGCGTGACGTTGACGATGCCCATGACGAGCGCCGGGCGCGGGAAACGGAATTCAGATTGGCGGGTGCGGAAAAGCATCGGCTGAATTTACGATATCAGATTCACCCTTTACGATGCCGCAGTTTTGGCGGCGCGTAAATCGCATATCGCAAACCGCAAATGTTTCAAACCTTCGTGCGGAAATACGCGATTGTGTCCGTCAAGCCATCCACCAGCTTCACCTTCGGCTCCCATTTCAGGATCTTCCTGGCCTTGGTGATGTCCGGCTTGCGTTGTTTTGGGTCGTCCTGCGGCAAAGGCCTGAAGACGATCTTGCTCCTGGATTTCGTCGCCTTAATGATCTGCTCGGCGAACTGGAGCATGGTCATCTCCGTCGGGTTGCCGATGTTCACCGGCAGGTCGTAATCGCTCATCATCAACCGGTAGATGCCTTCGATGAGGTCGGCGTAATAGCAAAAGCTGCGGGTCTGCGTGCCCTTGCCAAAAATGGTGACCGGCTTGTTTTTGAGCGCCTGGCTGACGAATGCGGGCACCACGCGCCCGTCATTCACGCGCATCCGCGGGCCGTACGTGTTGAAGATGCGCACGATGCGCGTCTCAACCTTGTGCTCGCGATGATACGCCATGGTCATCGCCTCGGCGAAACGCTTGGCCTCGTCGTAGCAGCCGCGCGGGCCGATGGTGTTGACGTTGCCCCAGTATTCCTCCGGCTGCGGGTGGATGAGCGGGTCGCCGTAGATTTCGGAAGTCGAGGCGATGAGAAAGCGGGCGCCCTTTTCCTTAGCCAGGCCGAGCGCCTTGTGCGTGCCGAGCGAACTGACCTTCAACGTCTGGATGGGGATCTTCAGGTAATCGATCGGGCTGGCGGGCGAGGCAAAGTGCCAGACGTAATCAACGGTGCCATCAAGGAACAGAAACTCGGTGACGTCCTGCTGGATGAAGCGGAAATTCTTGTTGCCGGCCAGATGATTGATGTTGGCCACGCTGCCCGTGACAAAATTATCGATGCCGATGACCTTATGGCCGCGCTTGAGCAGCAGGTCGGTCAGGTGCGAGCCCAGAAAGCCGGCGGCACCAGTCACAACGGAGGTTGGTTGTTTCTTTTTCATTGCCAGATCGGAAAGCGTAGTGAAATCCCGGGCCGTTTCAATGGCGAAACCGCTCTACTTCGCGCCCGCCCCGCTGAACACGGCTGGGATGGTGCGGATGAGGATGGCAAGGTCGAGCCAGATGGACCAGTTATCAATGTATTCCAGGTCGAGCCGGACCCATTCTTTGAAGTCGGAAATCTTGTTGCGCCCCTGCACTTGCCAGAGGCAGGTCAGACCGGGTTTGACACTCAGACGACGACGGTGGGCAAGGTCATTGAAGCGCTTCACTTCATCCACCGGCAACGGGCGCGGCCCGACCAGGCTCATCTCGCCCCGGAGGACGTTGAAAAGCTGCGGCAGCTCGTCGAGGCTGTATTTGCGAAGCCATTTGCCGATGGGCGTGATGCGCGGGTCGTTGGTGACCTTGAAAACGGGGCCGGTCATCTCGTTCATCGCCTCCAACTCGTGTTTGAACTGCTCGGCATTGGTCGCCATGGTGCGGAATTTGAAGATGGTGAACGGCGCGCCGTTGAGGCCGGAGCGTTGCTGGCGGAAAAAAACCGGGCCGGGTGAGGTCAGCTTGATCAAAAGTGCGATGACTGGGATTACCGGGATGACAAACAACACCAGCAGCATCACGCTCGCACCAAAAAAATCCAATAACAACTTGGCGAGCATCTGCCAGGAGGTTTCAGGCGTCGTGCGGAAGACCAGCAACGGCGACCCTAACATCTCGTCGAAGCTGGCATGAGCGATCTGGGTGGCAAAAAAATCCGCGACCAGCCACGCCTCGACCCCCTCGGTTTCGCATAACTGGATGACGCCCTCGACCCGTTCGAAATGGGTATGCCGCGCGCTGACCAGCACGCCGCTGACGGAATGTTCGTGAAGCAGTTCGATGAGTTGCGGGGTCGCGGATTCTGGCAGGTTAAACTCGGCAGCGACCTCGAGGCTGTTCGCGGCCTGGGCCTGCACCATGCGCCGGAGCCGGGCGATTTCCGCGGGTGTGCCGGCGATGATGATGCGGCGCTTGTACTGGGCCTTGGCCATCCGGCTGCGCAGCACGACCCGCAGCAATTCCTCCTTTGCCCAGACCAGCACGAAGCTGATCATCCCAAAGAACACCATGACGCCGCGCGGCGCCGATTCCTTGAACATGAACAGCAACAGCACCAGCCCGATGGTCAGGATGAAGCAACCTTTCAGCAGCGGCCAGAACATCGCCGCCCGTGAACTCAGCATCGGGCGGCTGTAGAATCCCTGCGATTCCAGCACCAGCGGCGCCGCCGGCACCAGCGCAAAATAAAGCCACACCACCTGCTCAAAGGAATCCGTCCCGATGATGTCCAGATTGAGCCAGTTGGAAAAGGTTTCGTTGGTGCGCAGCACGAACGCCAGCCAGAAACTGGTGGCGAAAACGCAGGCGTCGGTGAGCTGGTGCACCTGCGTCCGGAAATGGCGGTCACGTTGCAGCATGGACGGTTAAAGTTGTCTTCAGATTAACGGCGGTACCCTGGTTCACTTGCCGCCCTTCGGCACAAGTTGAAACTCCGGCACCGCGCTGGCAATAAATTTTTTCAGGTGTTCATACGTCGCCTCCTCCTGTCCCGGCAGGCAGGGCTCAAAAACGGAGATGTAGGCCCAGCGTTCCAGCAGCCCGTGCAGCAACAGGTCGCGCGGCATCCACCAGCCCATCCAGAGCTTGGAATTGGCGGTGATATGATTCCCGTCCACATACCAGTAGATGTAGAGGCCGCGCACCGTCCGGGGCTTTCCCTCCGCATTAGGGATTTGTTTGGTGGCGACGAGTTTGTTGACCGGCAGGTCATACGCCACCGGGCGCTCCATGCGGATCGGCTCCACCTTTGTGTGCTGGTCGTCAATCACCCAGCCCTGGCCGGTCATGCATATATATGGCGAGTGGATGCTCGAACGGTCCGCCCCCATCAATACCGTGGTCATCTGGACCAAAGACTTATCCTCGCCCACATACAGCCGGCAACGAAAACTGGTGTCCTTGGGCAGCTGTCGCCGCAAAACTTCTTCGGTGTTCGTCATCACCTCTGACGTGTAATCTGACACCACCTCGGGCATCAGCACCTCCAGGGTTTCTGTGCCTGCCAGGAGCCGGGTCTTCACGCCCGCCTCCCCCATTTTTTGGTTTTCCCGCATGTGTTGCAGCAGCAACGCCGTGGTACCAATCAATGCCAGTACCAGACCGCCAAGAAATGGTTTGGAGCGCATCATGCCTGGGCGGGTTCCGGGGGTTTGGGTTCTGATTTTTCCAGCCAGCGGCTCAGGAGGTAAACGCAGCCGATCGCCACGGCAAACGTGATAAAGCCTGCTTTCGTTTCCACCCACTTGCCCGCCTCCTGACCACCAAGCTCTGCGACCATGATGGTAAAGCATAGCCGGACGACGTTGGAGATTATGGCCAGCGGGAAGGCTGATACGATCATGATGGCACGCTTCCACGGTGATTTGAAAATAATAAAACCGTAAACCGTTGTCAGCGCCAGCAACACTGTCAGGCTGCGGATGCCGCTGCACGCCGCCGCCACCTCGTAGGAGAACATGTGGTCCGCATCCATCAACTGGGTGCCATCGCGGACCAGATCCGGTGCCAGGCCGAGGTGGGCTATGCCTGCCACAATCCATGAAACCATCAGGCGCATCCGCAGCGTCAGCCAGTCAGTGCCGCCGCCCGGGACGCAAAATATCAGCAGAAAAAACGGGAAGAAGCTCGCCTTCAGCCAGCTTTTCCCCCAAGCCAGCCCGGTCAGCCCGTATAATCCGGTGAGAAATCCAAGTAGCGATAGGCGCGGTTGTTGTATCACATAGCCCAGCAGGTGGGCGCTTAATCCTGCCGCGACGAGCAAAATCCCCGTCGGCCACAACCCGGGTGGCCGGACGACCAGCTCCTTGCGCTTCCACCAGTACAACGCCAGCACAGCAAACGGGATCAGCAAGGTGATTCCGTCCGCGTCCGGGGCGGTATAAATGTCAAACGCCCACCAAAAAATCGAGGTGGAATTCACATAACCAAAGGTCGAATTGCCGAGGAACACGAACAACATCACCCACGCGGCGGCCAGGATGAAAAAGAAGGCTCTGTTCGGCAGGATGCGCCATTCATCTGGACAGCGCAACGTCACCATCACCACCGCCGCCACCAGGGCACAACCGAAATAGATCACCGGCCAGGGCGAACCTCGAAAATCCGGCTGGGTCTCATAAAGTCCCCAGATGATCACCGCCAGCAGGGGCACTTCGTGCAGCCAGAGGAGGCCGAGCAACGGCGGTTGTTTCTTTGTTTCGTTCACGGATACGGGTGCAAATTTGCAGTATTGAGATAGCCGAACACGGAAATTTGCTCAAACAAATTCGTTTACATTCTTGTGCGGTCAGTCCGCACCGCGCTCCCAGATGGTGAATGCCATGAAGTTGGTCGCCGTATGGAAATGCTCCCTGGCCAGGTAATCTGTCAGTGCGCCACGTTCGTCATAAACATCACGCCGCGAAGCGACAATCATGTTCGGCGGCTGTCCCCCGGCGAGTGATTCCGCCGTGGAATGGATCACCCACAAGGCGCTGCCATTTTCCGCCGGCCCGGTTTTCGCGAGCGGCACGCGATAGTAGATGGCCGCGTTCGGGTCCGCATTCCACCAGACCGATTTTCCCGCCGCGAGCGCCGCTCTTGCGACAATTGCCGCCGCGCGGTAATTGTCCTTTTCGTGCCGCGCCGCCAGTCGTAGCTCCACCGCCGAGCCCAGATAAAAAGTAAAAAATAACAGCACGAACACCCTGCCCATGGCACTGCGTCGCCATGCCGAGGCCACGCCCAGGCCAAGCAGGAAAACCACCACGGGCAGCAATGCCGAGTAGTGCCGTCCCAGGATCCGGAAATGCGAAACTGCGCTTGCTGCCAGCAGCAGGCCCGCCGGCAAAGCCGCTGCAATGATCATGGCGGCCAATTTTTTTACGCCCAATCGTTGCCGCAGTTCCAGGATCGCCAGTCCGGCCAGGCTTGTGACGAGGATCCCGTAGATAATCAACCCGAAGGCATGGGCCTTGAAAACATGGACGTCACCGCTGCGGATTTCCAGCCGGCCCGGCCCCAGTCCGGCAAAGCCGCCAAGCTCGTAGCCGATGAACGCGAGATTTTTCCAGTCAGTTGTCGCCACGTCCGTTCCGCGATCGCCGGTATGCAGCGTCCATAGATAGTAAAACCCCAGCAGGACGAGCGCCACCAGCGTGGCTGCCCAGACCGGCCAGAATTTTTTCACAAGGCTGGCCAGCCGTTTTCGTGGCAGCACCACCAGCGCGAGCAAAATGGGCGTAGCTGCCAGCACCATCGCCAGGAGGCTGCTGCCACACAGGCAGACCAGGGCCGTCGCAAAACCCAAAACCCAGCCGTGTTCAGCGGAGGTCGGCGCATTTTCACTCCGCCACCAGTGGGCCACTGCCGCAAACAAGATCAGGCTGGTGCTGAACTGCATCGTGTAGCTGCGCGCCTCATTCAAGTAATACCACGCGAACGGGCTGCAAATGATCGCGAGCAGAATGGCACCCTGCAGCCGTCGGTTGCCCGCGAATGCCGCCGCCAGCGCCACCAGTGCCGGGGCGAACCACAGCACATTCACCGCGCGCAGGGCCGGTTCGCTCGCGCCGGTGAATTTCTCGCACGACCAGATCCACACGATATAGAGCGGCATCTGCGGATCGGACCCCTTGATTTCGCGGAGGAGATGCCACATGGCCTGCAGCGTCGGTTGTTGGGCCAGGCGTGCCGTGTAACATTCATCGATCCAGAAGCTCCGCGCTGTGATGGCCAGCAGGCAGGCCGATATCGCCAGCCCGGTAAAAATCCATGTTCTTACGCCAAAAACCGGGGCACGTTGCTGGGCAGCGGGAGCTGGCATCATGGGTTGGGATATTTTTTCAGACCGGCCCGCTGTGCGAAAAAGTTCATCAGGAACAACGGGTTGTTTCGCAGGTAACGGCGCCCCAGCCGGCGTGGCTCGCTGCACAGGCGGTAGAACCATTCCAAGCCGCTGCGTTGCATCCAGCGCGGGGCCTGTTTCGTGCGCCCGCTGTGGAAATCGAACGCCGCGCCCACGCCTGCCATCAGGGTCACCTCCAGCTTGGGAAGGTATTCCGCCATGAACCGCTCCTGCTTTGGCGTGCTCAAGCCCACCCACATGATATCCGGTCGCGCGGCGGCAATCTGTTCCGCCAGCCTCCGCTCTTCATCCACGCTTAACGGACGGAACGGCGGCGTGAACATTCCCACGACCTGCAGCCCTGGAAACCTTGCTTTCAGTTTTTGCGCCAGCAGTTCCGCCACCCCGTCTGCCCCGCCGTAGAAAAAGTGTTTGCATCCGCTGGTCTCGCTCCATGCGCAGACATCGAGCATCAGGTCGGGGCCGTACACCCGGCTCATTTCCCCGTGCCCGTCCAGTTTGCCCGCCCACACCATCGGCATCCCGTCCGGTGTGCAGAGGAATGCCCGGTTGAGGATCCTTTTGAAATCGGCATCATCCTGCGCCTCCATCACGCCATGGACGCCGGTGACACAGATGTAGCCCTTCCGGCGCTCACGCACGGCGGCGGCGATGGCATCCAGCGCCGTCCGTAAATTGAGGACGCTGATGCCGACACCAAGGACATTGACACGGTTCGTCATTTACGATTCAAGCTTTACGATTTACGATTCCAAAATTCATGCGGCGCGTAAATCGTATATCGTAAATCGCAAATCAGAAATGAAATTGCTTGTCTTTGCCCACACACCGCCGCCGCACCATGGCCAGAGCTACATGGTGCAGCTCATGCTGGCCGGATTTGGCGGGGACGCGCGGAAACCCCCGTTGACCGGCGCTTCTTCGTATGGCATCGAGTGCTATCACGTCAACGCCCGTTTCTCGCGCGGGCTGGAGGATATCGGCGAGTTTCAGGGGGCTAAAATCTTCCTCATCTTCTGGTTTTGTTTGAAGGCGGTCTGGATAAGGTACCTCCACGGCGTGGACAATTTTTATTATGTGCCCGCGCCCGGCAAACGCGTCGCCCTTTACCGCGACTGGCTGGTCATGCTGCTCTGCCGTCCGTTCTTCAAAAGAATCATCCTCCACTGGCACGCCGCCGGCCTGGCCAAATGGCTCGAAACCGAGACCACCATCGGCTCCCGTACGACGACCTACCGGCTGTTCCGGCCCGTAGATTTAAGCATCGTGCTGTCGCGTTATAATTTTGCCGATGCCGAAAAATTGCTTTCGCGCCAGATCGCCGTCGTCAACAACGGCATCCCCGACCCGTGCCCGGACTTTGAAGAATCTGTCCTGCCGTACCGGCGTGAACGTTTCGCGATCCGCAAAAGCACCCTGGCTGGCGAATCTTCCGACGGGACATTGGTTATTAAAATCTTGTTCATCGCCCATTGCACACGGGAAAAAGGCCTGTTTGCCGCCGCCGAGGCCATCGTCCACGCCAACCACTATCTGGTCACGTGCCGGCTGCCGGTGAAATTACAGCTCACCGCCGCCGGCAATTTTGTCACCGACAACGAGCAGGCGGAATTCAACCGGCTGCGCGCCAATACAGATTTCGCGGCCGCCGTCCAGTATGCCGGCTTTGTCAGCGGGGAACGAAAAAACCAGCTCCTGCGCGAAGCCGACCTGTTTCTATTTCCAACGCGTTACCTGGGCGAAAACCAGCCCGTGAACCTCATTGAGGCGATGGCGTTCGGCCTGCCCATTGTCACCACCCGCTGGCGCTCGCTGCCTGAAATGCTTCCCCCGGATTATCCCGGACTGGTCAGTGGCCAGGATCCGGATGAGCTGGCCGCTACCATCCTGAAAGTCCTTGCCACGAGAAGCGGCGAACAGGTGCGTGAACATTTTACCGGGCGCTTTACCATGGAACATCATCTCGCCGATCTCGCCGCTGCCATCCGCAGCGTGGAAACCGGCAAAATCCCCCGGATGGAACGCCAGACAGCTTATGGAAAACCGGCGGGAAATCCGCAGGCGTCCTGATGCCCGGGGTTTATTTCGAGGTTTCGCAAACCCATTGTTCACGCTATCTTGCGTCGATTGAAAATCGGTCTGCTCCAGCTTAATCCGACTGTCGGCGACTTCGCGGCTAATCGCGACAAGCTCTTGGCCGCCTACGCCAGGGCCGTGGCGCGCGGGGCGGAATTCGTGCTTGCCCCCGAACTTTTCCTCTGTGGCTACCCGCCGCGCGATTTGTTGCAGCGCGATGATTTCATTGAGGCCAACCTTGCCGCGCTCGCGGAAGTGGCGCAGCAGACCGGCGCGGTGCCGTTGTGCGTCGGGTATGTGGACCGCAACCCGGCCCGGCCCGGCCGCGCCTTGCGTAATTCCGCCGCCGTCTTGCAAAACGGCCAGATCGTCTGGCGTATGACCAAGAGTTTGTTGCCGACCTATGACGTCTTTGATGAAGACCGCTATTTTGAGCCGGCGAAGAAAGTGGAGCCGTTCATTTTTGACGGGCACAAACTGGGCATTACCATCTGCGAGGACATCTGGAATGACGAGGATTTTTGGCCGGACCGTCTGTACCGCCGCGACCCGGTGAAAGAACTCATTTCGCAGGGCGCGGAGTTCATCCTGAACATTTCGGCGTCGCCGTGGTGTGATGGCAAGGAGCGCACACGCCTCGAGATGCTCCGCCGCGTCGCGCGTGATGAAAAAGTCCCCCTCGCCCAGGTCAACGCCATCGGCGCGAACGATGAATTGATTTTCGACGGCCATAGCGTCGCGCTGGATGCGCGTGGTGAAGTGCTTGCGCTCGGGAAAGGCTTTGCCGAGGACATCCTTGTGGTGGACCTGGTGTCTGCCGGTACGCGCGCCGTTGATTTTCCGCCACGCGAACAACTTTTATTTTCGGCGTTATCACTCGGCATCCGCGATTATGTCCGCAAATGCGGCTTCAAGTCTGTGCTGCTCGGCCTCTCCGGCGGCATTGATTCCGCGCTCATCGCCGTGCTGGCCGCTGATGCGCTGGGGCCGGAGAATGTTTTCGGCGTGGCCATGCCTGCGCGTTATTCGAGCGAGGGCAGCCTGGCTGATGCCGAAAAGCTCGCAAAAAATCTCGGCATCCGTTACGAGGTCCTGCCCATTGAACCGGTCTTCAAGGCCGTCGAGGCGCAGTTGAAGAATATTTTTTCCGGCACCAAGCCCAACGAGGCGGAGGAAAACATCCAGTCGCGGCTGCGCGGCGTCACGTTGATGGCATTGTCGAACAAGTTTGGCGGCCTTGTCCTGACCACCGGCAACAAATCCGAGATGGCCGTTGGCTATTGCACACTTTATGGTGACATGAACGGCGCGCTCGCGCCCATCGCCGATGTATTGAAGATGGATGTGTACCGGATCGCCCACTGGGTGAACCGCGAACATGAAATCATCCCGTCGGATTCCATCACCAAGCCGCCGAGCGCGGAATTGCGGCCCGGCCAGAAGGACCAGGACTCGTTGCCGCCATATGACGTTCTGGATGCCATCCTGGACCTGTATGTCGTAAAAAATTTGGGCAAACCAGAAATCATTTCGCGCGGCTTCGCGCCGGCCGTGGTCAATGACGTGGTGAACAAGGTCAATTTCAGCGAATACAAACGCCGGCAGGCCGCGCCCGGTCTCAAGGTTTCTGCCCGTGCCTTTGGCATGGGCCGCCGCATTCCCGTCGCCCAAAGATTCCGGACGAAGGTTTGACAGTATAAATGAGTTTGAACAGTCTTTCCCCGTTTCAATCAGATGGTAACGACCAACACCAAACAACTTTGTCAGCGTACCGATGAAATTTTCCATCATCACGCCGAGCTTTCGTAATTCCGCGTGGCTCAAGCTGTGCATCGCTTCCGTGGCCGACCAGTCGGGCGTGGAGCTTGAGCACATCGTGCAGGATTCCTGCTCGGATGATGGCACGCAGGACTGGCTGCCGCATGACAAGCGTGTGAAGGCGTTCATCGAAAAGGACAAGGGGATGTACGACGCCGTCAACCGCGGTTGGAGACGCGCGCAAGGCGAAATCA
>Ga0105238_10007809_pt1 | contig 10700 bp, 10 predicted proteins | sample KBSC34metaG_FD_81526 | JGI IMG/M metagenome (GOLD analysis project Ga0105238, IMG submission 81526) | Corn rhizosphere microbial communities from Kellogg Biological Station, Michigan, USA - KBS C3-4 metaG | ecosystem: Host-associated > Plants > Roots > Rhizosphere > Soil | place: Michigan, USA...
AGCCCCGCCGGAGGATGTCGAAACGCCCGGCCCGGCGGACGTCCAGCCGCAGGCCGCTTAGATAACCCACCCGGCATGGTTCACCATTCACAAAGCGCCGGCGCATTGTGCAGCTGCCGGCGCAGACTATGGAGCCTCCGATACGCGCCACGATGGATTGCCTGGTTTCACCCGGCAAATGGGCATCGGCAAAGTAATCTGGTTCGCGTTCGAGCGACAATGAGATGCTGCCCGGCATCGGATTTTCCCGCAGAAGGCGGCGTATGTCCGCGTCGTCGTCCTCGCGGGCGATGGCGAAGCTGATGCGTCCGGACCGGGCGCCGGTCAATTCGCGTTCAATAACGTCCCTTGCCATGATTCGTCTCCAAGCGGGTAATGGTCGCGCATGCTCACGTCGTTCCGGTGCATCGCGTTGATCAGGTAAAAATTCCGCCACATGAACCAGTCGCTCCGGTTCACGCGGTCGAACCCGCGCCGGAAGATGCTGGCCCACGAATAGAATTTTTTGCGCGCCTCAAGGCACTTGCGCTGGAGCAGTTCGGGCGTCATGCCGTGGGGTTGGAAAGGGATGCGGTTGTAACTGTAGCGCTCGTCGAGCCACCAATTTTCGTAGAGCAAACGGCCCTCGGCTTTCAGCCGCGCATAGAGCGGCGTGCCGGGAAACGGCGTGAGATGATTGAACGCCGCGATATACAGCGCATGCTCTTTCGCAAAATCCACCGTCTCCGCAAAGCTCTCCGGCACGTCGCGGTCGTAGCCGAAGATGAATGTGCCATACACGCGGATATGATGGCGGCGCAGGTTTGCCAGCGCTTTTTCAAAGCCGCCGCGCATCGTGTTGAACGCCTTATTCATGTCCTTGAGGTTCGCTGGATTCAGGCTCTCGAACCCGATGAGCACGCCCTGGCAGCCGCTGCGCACCAGCAACGACAGAAATTCCTCATCATGGGCTGCGTTGATGCTCGACTGGCTCACCCAGCGGACTTTCAACGGAATCAGCGCCCGGAAAAATTCCTTCGCCTGCTCCATGTTGGACGTGATGTTGTCATCCACAAAGAAGAACAGCTTCCGTTCATGCCGCGTCTGTGCGATCTCGGCGATGATGGCATCGATGGGGCGGCGTGTCTGGGTGGAATTAAACACGGTCTGTACGGCACAGAAATCGCATTTAAAATGACATCCGCGCCCGGCCTCGATCAAGCCAATGGGCAGGTAGCGTTTGCCGCGAAAAATGGAGCGATCGGGTTTCACCCCGGCCAGTGAGGGCCGGCCGGTCTGACGATAGAACTTCTGTAATCGTCCGTGGCGCGCATCATCGATGACCAGTGGCCAGAGTGTTTCCGCCTCGCCGCAGACAACGGCCTCGGCATACCGGGCCACTTCGTCCGGACAGAGCGTGGCGTGAAAGCCGCCCATCACGACCGGTACGCGGCGTTTCCGATATTCCGTGGCAATCTGGTAGGCGCGCTTCGCCGTATACGTTTCGACGCTGATGGCCACCAGGTCGGCGGCTTCGTCGAACGGAATCGTTTCCATCCTGTCATCGTAAAATTTCACTTCGACATCCTTGGGCGTCAGTCCCGCCAAAGTAGCCGCCGGCAATGCTTCCATCTGCCAGGTGCGGATGTATTTCTGTCCCGGCTTGCGCCCGATGCACGGATGGATGATGGTCAGCTTCATGACCGGCTGGCGGATGCGGCCAGTGCGGGCGGCTTGATGGCCGGGATGGGCGGCGCGGCTGGTGCGCGACCGATGATCCAGTCACAATTATAGAACCGGCCCAGGTTGTGCGCGTAAAACCGGTAGCCAAGATTGGTGCCGAGCTTCACCGGCCATGGCGCGGGCGAATGGCGGATGCGGCGCGCGATGGAACGAAAACTGTAGGCATGTTTCCACGCCGCCTCCACGCCCTGTTGCAGTTCAGTGACGCTCATTTTGGCCGGACGAAACACCACATGTTGTGCATCGTAGAGCTCCCAATTTTTTGTCAGGATCCGCCCTTCGGCGTCCAATCTCTTGTAAAGCGGCGTGTTGGGAAAAGGTGTGGCCACCGCGAAACGCGGCAGATCGATGCGTGCCTGAATGGCGAACTCCGCCGTCTTCAGAAAGATATCCGGCTCATCCTGGTCCAGGCCGAAAACAAAACAGCCCTGCAGCGCGATGCCGTACTCATGCAGCCGCTCAACCACTTGCACATATTTTTCGGGCGAATTAAAGCCCTTGTGGCTCTGTCGCAGGTTTTGCGGCGAGATGGATTCGAGCCCCATCAACAATCCCCGGCAGCCGCTACGTCCGGCCAGTTCCAGCAACTCCGCATCGTTCGCCAGCAACACCGTCGCGAGACCATACCATTGCACCTTCAAAGGAATCAATGCCTGGAAAAGCTGCAGCGCGTAGTCGCGATCGGCGATGATATTGAGATCGACGAAGATGAGTTTTCGCGCGCCGTGCTGCCGGATGTCCGCCACGACTTGCTCCACCGGCTTCTGGTACGGCTTGCGTCCCCACGCCGTCGGCACCACGCAAAAATCGCAACTATGGATGCAGCCGCGAGTGGCCTCAAAAACATTGTTCGTGAGATAGCGGTGGCCTGGCAGCAAATCACGCCGCGCAAACGGCCGGTCTGCAAGATCCAGCCCGGGCGCCTGGTCGTAGCGCGGTTTTAATTGGCCGTTGGCAAAATCTCGCAACAGTTGCGGCCAGGAATCCTCGGCGTAGCCGCACACGATCGCGTCCGCATGGGGTTGGGCATCTTCAGGAATCAGCGTGACGTGCGGGCCGCCCAGCACGACTTTAATGCCGCGCTGCCGGAAGTGGGCGGCCAGTTCATACGCGCGCTTCGCCGTGCCGGTGATGACGGTCATGCCAACGAGATCCGCCCCGAGGTCGGGTGGCACATCGGCGATACCTTCGTCATAAAGCCGGACCTCCACGTTCAGTTCGGACGGGATCAAGGCCGCGAGCGTCGTCAAGGTGAGCGGCTGATAGCGCAGCGATTTTTTCCAGATGCCGCCGCGATGCCGGTATAGCGGACCTTTCGGGGAAACCAGGGCAATTTTTATCTTTTGGTTGGACATGGATGTTGTCGCCGGCTGTTTTGAAAATAGACTCCGCCCATCGTCGCTTCAAGTGTAATGGCTCGTTGGATGCGTTGAAAAATTCAATGACGCGATTTCTTTTTCAATGTTGGCGGGCGAGCTTTGCCATTGTTTGATTCACCGGGTCGTCTTAGTCTGGCTGTGATGTGGGTGCAAATTCCATTTGCTCAAAACGGCGGCGAACTATGCCGTTATGCTCCCTGTTTTTCCTGATGATCTTATGAGTGCGCCGCTGACAGCCACCCCGGTCAAACCGGAAGCCGCTTCCGGCCAGATCGATTTTTCACGCTATTTCATGCCAGAGCCACTGACCCCGCTATATTGTACGCCGGCCTATGCTACACTGACCGCGCCCCAGCGATTGCGGTACAACCAATTGAACGCGCTCTATTTCAACGAGCAGACGATGTTTTTTGAAAAAGCCCTGGCCGGGAATATCCTCGGCCATTATTTGGAGCAGCCTTTGCCTGCGGGACTTAAATCCGGATTGCGGCAGTTTTGGGCGGAGGAAGTGCAGCACTCCGCCATGTTTCTTGCCCTGAACCGGAAATGCGCGCCGGAAATATATTCACAACAAGATTTTTATTTTATCCGGATTCCGCCCGTTGCGGCCAGAGTGCTGGACGTGCTTTCCAAGCGGCCACAATGGTTTCCATTCTGGCTCTGGTTGATGCATCTCCAGGAAGAACGTGCCCTATCTTTCGGCCGGGAGTTCTTGAAGGCAGCGGACTCGTTGGAGCCCCATTTTGTCGCCGTGCAGCGCAAGCATCTGGCCGATGAAGCAGGGCATGTCCGGTGGGATGATGAACTGCTGGAGTGGGCGTGGCCAAAGGCCGGGCCTTGGCTGAGACGCTGGAATGCGCGGCTCCTGTCGTGGATGGTTGGCGAATATTTCGCCACGCCAAAACGGAGTGCATTGCGGGTCGTGGCAGCTTTGGTCCGGGAGTTTCCGGCATTGCAACCGCAATACCCGGAGTTCTGCCGGCAACTGCGCGCCTTGGAAACCAACCCCGGCTATCGCGGTTCACTGTATTGCCGGGAGAATGTGCCGCTCACCTTCAAACGCTTTGATGCGTGGCCGGAATTTCAGTCGGTGACCGCCGCCATGCCCGGCTATATTTCCGGAGGCAAGCCATGAATGCACCCCACTATCCCATTCCAGGACGGTTAAACCTCTGCCTCGCGGCCGGAGTTGTGGCAGCCAGTGCAACTCTCCTGTGGACCTCCAGCCAGGTTCACAGTTGGTGGTGGGTGGCGCTGATCGCGGCAATCTATGCGTTTGTGATGAACACTGGCTATGCCCTGTGCCATGAGGCGGAGCACGATATTTTTCATCCGAACAAAACCGTCAATGATGTAGCCGGCACCGTGATCACGCTCTTTTTTCCCGCCTCCTTCCAACTGAGGCGGCAGGGTCACATGGGCCATCATCTGCGCAACCGCACCGACGACGAGGCGTTTGATTTATATTTCGATGGGGAAAGCCCCGTCTGGAAGCATCTCCAGTTTTACGGGATACTCACGGGCTTTTTCTGGCTGATGATTGTCCTCAGCAATTTCATCGCGCTGGTGAATCCCCGGTGGCTGGCGTTGAAAACCAGCCTCGACCGGCCCACGGCCGCGCTACAAGAAACCCTGAACCCGAAATATTTCCGGCTCATCCGGCTGGAGGCCGCGCTGGTTTTTTTACTGCATGGTTCGATGATCTATTTCTTCAAAATTCCGGTTTTGCATTATTTTGCCGTGCTCTGCGGCTTCGGCTTCCTGTGGTCCACCCTCCAGTACATCCATCATTACGGAACAACGCGTGATGTGCAAAAGGGCGCCTTGAACGTCAGCACCTGGCGGATGTTCGACCTGATCTGGCTGAACCACCACTGGCACCTGAATCATCATCTCGCACCGACGGTACCGTGGATTTATCTGCCCAAACTGCAACACGAAGACGCCCGGCCGGTCCCGTTTTGGACGGCCTATCTCCGACAATGGCGCGGACCACGATTCACAAAAGAAAGGGTGAACAACCGACATGCTGGCAAATTCGTCAGATGACCCGTCACTGGAACTGAAGGCCGTCAAAGCGATGGTGGTGTCCGCGGACATCCATTGGCGCGGACGGCTTTTGCTGCTGGCGCTGAACTTTCTGCCGCTGATCCATATTATTATGCTGGTCGCGGCGTGGCTGATGCCGTGGGCAAGCCTGCCGGCGCGGGCGTGGATTTTCATGGCTGCGCTCTACTTGTTGCCGCCGCTGCTGGCGCGTTTGATTTTGTCAGCAGTCAAGATTTCACAGGGCCGTATCGCCATTGGCAGCAGGGCATTTTTCGGATGGTGGACAACCTTCCAGTTGCAAATCATTTTCTGCCGGTTGCCGGCCTTGGAGGAAGCGCTCCGGTTGATTCCGGGGATCTATTCGTTGTGGTTGCGCCTCTGGGGTTCGCGGGTCGGCCGACTTACATATTGGTCGCCAGGAACCGTCATCACGGACCGTTCGTTCCTCCAGATCGGTGATGATGTGGTGTTCGGAGCCGGCGTCCGGCTGAATGCACATGTCATGGCCCGGAACAAAGACGGCCGGATGGAATTGATCCTGGCAGACTTGAAGATCGGCGACCGGGTGATGGTCGGGGGTTATTCCCTTTTGACCGCTGGCACCGAAATCAATGCCGGGGAAACTACCCATGCGTGCCAGCTTTCACCGCCCTTTTCCCTGTGGCAAGACGGCAAACGCATCAAAAGGCCGGTTGACCATGAATAAGGCGGAACCCGGCGAAGGCGTTTCGATTCCCGGCCGCCTGCGAGCGCGGCTGGGGCTGAAGCTGTTTCTCCTGGTGTTTTTGAACCTTTGGGTCTATGCGCCGTATCTCTATCTCCAAAAACATCAATTTTTCCATGTAACCGTAATGCCCGAAAGCGGCTTGGACAGTCTGATTCCTTTTTCGAGCGGGGCAGCATGGCTTTACCTTTCAATCTATCTGCTGATGCCGGTTGGTCCGTTTCTGATGAAAGAACGCGGTGAAATCCTCCGGTATGCCGCAGGCATCATTTTGACCGGTCTTTGCGCAAACATCATTTTTATCTTCTGGCCAACGGCCTGCCTACGCCCCGGAGCTCTGGAGACAAATGTTGCGTATCAATTTCTGGTGACTGTCGACAATTCCTATCACGCTTTCCCGTCGCTGCATGCGGCCTTTGCCGTATATTCGGCGTTGTGTGGCGCAAGGATGATGCGGGAACTGGGCCGGCCCGCCGTTCAAGCCGGCCTCTGGCTCTGGGCGGGGCTGATCTTATACGCCACGCTGGCCACTAAACAACATGTGACCGCCGATATCATCGCGGGTGCCGCCCTGGGTTTTGCGGTTTATGCTTGTGTATTCGTAAAATGGCTTTCAATGTTCAACCTTGGCGGGCGGCGCAAACTGTCACCTTCAACCTGAACCTATCGCATCTGGAATAACCATGAAAACGAACTCGAAATTCATCATTATCCTGGCCACCATTGCGTGCTGCTGGAGCGACCTGGCCCATGCCGATGACGAAGCCGACCGCGCCGCGCTGCGGATGATCCGCACAAATTACCAGGACGCCGTCAATTCCGGCGATTTGTCAAAAATCAAAAATGACCTGAGCAAGGATGTGACCGGAGTTATGGTCACAGGCCGGCCGGTGGAAGGCTATGATGGACTCGTTGCGTATTGGAAAGAGGTGCAGAACTTGATCGGACCGGGCGGCACGTATCACGTGTCCGTTAACGTGGATAAAACCGACCTGTTCGGCGATGTCGCGGTTTCGCGGGGGACAACCGATGAAATGATTCGGCTGGCGGACGGCAAAGAATTGAATTTTAGCGCGTACTGGACCGGGGTGTGTCACAAGGAAGACGGCGTTTGGAAGGTGTTTCGCATCGAAGCAACAATGAATCCGGTCGATAACGTATTCGTCTCGCTGCAATTAAAAAAGACCCGGCTCATCGCCGGCATTAGTGCTGGCATTACCGGGATCATATTGGCCCTGTTGATCCGGAGCCTGTTTTGCCGGAAAAAGGTTTGACGCCGTACTGGTGGAATCAGCCTTGCGAACAGCCGTTTCACAATTGTATTTTCCGCCTGCCGCGTCCCGATCTTCAAAGGGCTGGCTTGCTAATTGTGAATACGAAAATCAAAAGCGTCGCCATTCTGGGCGGCGGTCCGGCGGCCAGTACGCTGGCCACGCTGCTCGCACGCGATGGGGTCCGCGTCGCCATTCTGCACCGTCCGCGCGCGGCGGCGTTGCTTGTCGGTGAATCGCTCGTGCCGGCCATCGTCCTCATCATGCGCCGGCTGGGCGTGGAGGACGAGGTCAAGAGCTACGGCAAATACAAGCCCGGCGCCATCTTCGACATGAACGAATGGGGCCATTTCCCGTTCACCTTCGCCGATTTCTGCGGGAAGATGCCCGACTATTCCTACAACGTCCCTCGCATCAAGTTCGAGGCCACCTTCATGGAATGCGCGAAGCGCGCGGGGGTGAAAGTTTTCGATATCCAGGCCGTTGCTGAACGCGTCCCCGGCGAGGACAAAGTACGCCTCAGCGCGGAGACGCTCGCGGCGTGCGGCGATTATTTTGGCGGCCAGCCGGACATGATCGTGGACGCCACCGGTCGCGCGCGGGTATTGCCGAAGTTGCTCGGCCTGTCGGCCAAGGAAGGCGGACGCAAGGACACCGCGCTGTTTGCGCATCTGGACAAGGCGGAATTGTACAAGAGCGGCTATGTCCATTCCTCGCGGCTGGATCATGGCTGGAGCTGGCGCATCCCGTTACAGGACCGTGTCTCGCTCGGCATCGTCCTCCCCACGGAATTTGCCACCAAGGCCGGCAGCACGGCGGAGGAAAAGTACGATTACCTGCTGAAAAATGATTCCTATCTGCGAACCGTGACCGTCGGTTCCCAACGGCTCACGCCGGTGATGGAGTACACGAATTACCAGCTCGTGTCCGACCGGCTCGTCGGCGATGGCTGGGCGCTCGTCGGCGACACGGCGGGTTTCATCGACCCGGTTTTTTCCAGCGGCCTGCTCATCGGCCTCACCAGCGCCACGGAACTGGCGGATGCCATCCGCGATGGCGGCACGGCGGCGTTCGCGAAATACGAGCGCGATGTCATCCACCACCTCAAGACCTGGCACGAGATCGTGAATTATTATTACGACGGCCGGATGTTCACGTCCTTCCGCGTGGGCGAGGAGATGCGCAAACATCTATTGATCCGGATGATGTTTCCGCACATCAACAAGCATATGGGCCGCATCTTCACGGGCATAGCCGGCAAGGCGGCCTACAGCATGGCCATGATGCGTTTCCTGATGAAATATTCGCTGAACGGAGAAGACCCGAAGAAGATGGCGATCAGATAAAATTTGCTAGTGATGATGGCGCGGCAATCAAAGATCTTAAACTAGCCAATTGCCGTGGAATCGACGAACCACCAGAAAAACCGGGAGTTTTTAGCTGCGGCTTATGACGATATGTCAAAAGCTGAACAGATGTTAAAGGCCGACCCGCAATTTTTGCATTACCGTTCTTCGATCGGGGAAACAGTTTTTCACTATTTGGTCATAGAAAATGAGATTGAAAAAGCCGCCAAACTTCTGAGTTGGGGTGCGGACATCAATACGCAGGATAATTTTGGAGCCACACCCCTCTTGCATGCCGTCATGCTTAGCAATTTGAATTTGGTGAAATGGCTGGTGCAGCGGGGGGCGATTTTGGAGCCAAAAAATATCAACGGCGAAACCGCCCTAGTTCACGCAACATCAAATGAGAGGGCAGCCATCTTTCAGTTTTTGATCTCATTACCGCGCGAGCATCCGATTGATGCCTATTATGATGACTTTACGGCGCAGAAAATCTATGACAACGAAGAACTTGTCATGAGAAGTTATCTGATAGAATTGGGACTGACCAAAAGGTTTAACGATCTCGAATAATCTATTTCTGCAAACTAGCTTTCCCGGCTCTTGAGATCTTAGCGTGTTGCGCTCTGCTTCTGCCCACCCAAAATCTTCGCCAACAATCCCAATGCTCGTTCGGCTTGGGCGACGTACGGGTTTGATTTGTCCCAGACGTAGCCGGCGAGCACGGAGCAGACCTGGCGCATGATGTCGGGGTTGCGGTTCGCGGCGAAAAAGATTTGCGGCAGCTTGTCGTCATACCACGCGGCGACGTAGGCGCGGAAGGTGTTGATGCCTTGCATGACATGGTCGGCATATTCCACCTGCCAGTCCACGGTCTCGCCGCGTAACTGCCGCGTCAGAACTTTCGCTGCGCGATTGGCCGAGGCGAACGCGAGCGACACGCCGGAGCTGAACACGGGGTCGAGAAATTCCGTGGCATTGCCCACGAGGGCGAAGCGTTCGCCGTAGAGTTTCTTCACCGAGCACGCATAGCCGCTGATGCGCTGGGCGGGCATGGCGAATTGCATTTGCGCGAGGCGCTTCGCTGTATTGGGCTCACTCATCAGGATGGCGCGGAGCTGGGCATCGGGTTCGCCGGGAAATTTATCAAAAAACTCGCGGGTGGCCACCACGCCGACACTTGTCTTGCCGTTCGAGAACGGAATGATCCAGATCCACGCGTTTTGCGGATGGATGCAGACCCAGATTTTTCCCTCTTCGTCTGCCGCCGGCCGCAGGTCGCCGGTGACGTGGGTGAACAACGATTCCCGCGTGGGAAAATTGGAGGGCGCTTCCAAGTCCAACAGGCGCGGCAGCACGCGGCCGTAACCACTGCAATCGAGGATAAATTTCGCCCGCACCTCGAATTTTTCGCCATCGGGTTTTTCCACGGTGGCAAAGGCGGCGTCCGGAGTGAAATTCACCGCCGTGACCCCGTGCTTGTACAAAATTTCCACGCCGCGGGCCGCGACGGCATCCGCCAGCGCCTTGTCAAAATCGCCGCGCGGCACCTGGTAGGTGTATTTGAAACCGTCGGTGAACTGGCTGGAGAAATCGAAATTGCAGGTTTCGTTGCCGCGCAGGAAAACCGCGCCGTTCTTGCGCATGAAGGATTGTTTTTCCACAGCATCGAGGAGGCCGGCCTCTTTCAGCCAGTTCATGCTGCTGGGCAGCATGGATTCACCGATGACGAAGCGCGGAAACACCTGCTTCTCCACGACGAGCACGCGAAAGCCTTCTTTGTGCAGGAGCGAGGCGGCGGAAGAACCCGCCGGGCCGGCACCGATGATCAGAACGTCGGTCTCAATCTGCTTCATAATTTTTATCCAGGCCAAAAGCGGTTTGCGCGTCTTCGGATTGCAGGAGCGCGGTGACCTTTTGGATATCTTCGGCCAGCGGCCGGTCATTTTCAAGTTTCGGCGAGAGGCCGCGGACAAGTTCGTGGAGCTTTTTGTAATCGCCGCCCATGACATTTTTCGGCGCGCGCAAATCCGCCGCCTGCATGAGGGCAAGCGTTTCGATGGCGAGAATCTTCCACGCCAGGGGCAGCACGGTGCGCGTCATCTTGGCGGCGTGCAGGCCCATGCTAACGATGTCCTGGTTGTTCGCGTTCGTGGAAATGGTCTGGATGGAGGCGGGCATGCCGAGCAACCGCGCCTCGGCGGCGAGC
>Ga0105238_10007810_pt1 | contig 10699 bp, 6 predicted proteins | sample KBSC34metaG_FD_81526 | JGI IMG/M metagenome (GOLD analysis project Ga0105238, IMG submission 81526) | Corn rhizosphere microbial communities from Kellogg Biological Station, Michigan, USA - KBS C3-4 metaG | ecosystem: Host-associated > Plants > Roots > Rhizosphere > Soil | place: Michigan, USA...
GCACCCCGGCGTGCCGTGCAGTCGCGCAACCGAGAGATTCCATGTCGATGATTCTGCCTTCGCAGGCTTATGAATTGAAGCTGGCGCCGCATCCGGCGCCGACGTCCGTGCTCCGCTTCACGGGCCGGGACGCCGTGAGCGAGTTGTACCGCTACGACATCGAATTCACGAGCCCGGCGGTCGGTATTCCAATGGATCAGGTGGTCGGTCGCCCGGCAAAATTCATCGTCGCGCCGGTCGATCCGAATATGGACTATCTGCGCAGAATGTTCGGCGAGAACACGGAGCAATTCAGCAAGATGCCGCCGACCTATACGATCCACGGCGTCATCACGGAGTTCGACGAGCTCGACACCTCGGCCGATCAGACACACTATCGGGTCCGGCTGGAGCCCGAGCTCGCTGATTTGAACAGGGGCGTGACGAGCCGGTTGTTCCAGAAGCAGTCGATCGAGGAGATCGTGACCGACACGCTGCGCCATTATGGCTACCGGGCCGGGGTCGATTTCCAGTTCCAGTTGCGCGGTCAGTACAAGCGCCGCGAGTACGTGACCCAGTATCACGAAACGACGTTTTCCTTTATTCAGCGAATCTGCGCCGAGGAAGGGCTCTGGTTTCGCTGGGAGCAGCGGAAGGATTATGCGGTGCTCGTGTTTGGCGACGATCTGGACGCCTATGCGCGCAAGCAGCGCACCGTGTCGCACCGGCGCGACTCGGGGCTCGAGAGTTCGGGCATGGACGCGATCAAGACGCTCGAGAAGCGGACTCGGCGCGTGCCGGAAGCCGTACGGTTGCACGATTACAACCACCGTGAGGCGGGTGTGTCGCTGCTAGTCGAGGAAAATGCCGCACGCGACGACAAGACGACGAGCGGCATCGATTACCAGTGGGGCGAGCACTACGAGACGCCGGAAGAGGGCAAGAGCGTCGCCCGTCGGCGCCACGAGGAATACCTGACCAACCAGATCACCTTCAGAGGTACCGGAAATCCGTTCTGGCTCGAGGCGGGTGAAGTCATGCGGCTGGCGCCGCATCCGGTCGATGCGAAGCACGGGATTTTCGTCACGGCGGTGGAGTCGCAAGGCGGGCGCGACCAATCGTACTGGGTGACCTTCGAGGGGATTCCGTCAGACCGCGTATGGCGCACGCCGGTTGCGTCGATCGAGCAACCGGTCATCGACGGTATCCTGCCGGCCCGGATTACGTCACCTGGCGATTACAAATACGCGTACCTGACCGAGCAGGGCTGGTATGTGATCAAGCTGCCGTTCGATCTCGATGAGTGGAGCCCGGGCGGCACCAGCCGGCCGGTACGGTTCGCGAAACCGTATAGCGGCGACAACTATGGGCATCACTTCCCGCTGATTGACGGTGCGGAGGTGGCGGTTGTCTTCACGCAGGGGAATCCTGACCGACCCGTGATCATCGGGGCCATGCACGACAGCCTGCATCCCGATCTCGTCACCAGTCAGAACCATACCCGGAATCTGATCCGCACCGCCGCGCAGAATGAACTGCGGATGGAGGACAAGGAAGGTGTCGAGCACGTCCATCTGACGACGCCGTTTGAGGCGAGTGAGCTGAACCTCGGTCACATGGTCGACGGAGATCGCAAGGATCGCGGGCGGGGTGTCGAGTTGCGCACCGACGGGCCAGCGGCAGTTCGGGGATCGAAGGGTGTGTTGGTGACTGCGGAGGGACAGCCCGGCGCCGCGGGACAGCAGCTCGACATGCAGGACGCCGACACGACGCTCGAGCAGGCCGAACAAATCCTGAATGCGCTGAACGACTCGGCGAACGCGGCGAAAGCGCTGCAGGCTGACATCGATCAACAGCGCGTACTGATCCATCAAAAGCTCAAGCAGCTTCAGAAACCCGTCATTGTTGCGACAGCTCCCGATGGCGTCGGGATTGTCAGTGGTCAGCAGATGCAGCTTGCCGCCCGTAAGCAAATGTTCGTGACCGCCGGCGACGGGCTCGACATCGGCGTCATGAAGCGTATCGCGGTAGCGGCCGGCGAGGCGATCTCGCTTTTTGCGGCAAAGCTCGGGATTCGAATCTTTGCCACGAAGGGCAAGGTCCAGGTACAGGCACAGTCCGACGCGATGGAACTGATGTCGATGCAGGACATGGCAGTCAGTTCGTCGGATGGCGAAGTAATCATCACCGGCCGCAAAGGTGTCACGCTCGGCGATGGATCGGGCGCTTATATCAAGTTGTCGGGCGGCAAGATCATCCTCGGGAGTCCGGCCGGAGAAATCGAGGCCAAGGGAAATCTGACGATCGACGACCCTGACGGCGGTAGTTTCAAATTTCCGACTTGGGCCGCGGCGCCCGTCAGCGACGTGCAGACTGCAACGAACTTCGGATTTTCGGAATAACGAACAACCATGGCAAACCCACCCGCACCGAAGAAGCCACAATCCCCCACGCCGGCACCGGCCAAGCTGAAGCCGTTACCGTTCGCCTTTCCATTCCTGCGAAAGGGAAGGGGAAAGACCGACGCTCCCGTGCAATTCACAGGCGAGCACGAAATCTATCGCCTGCTTGCCGGACGTGAGCCGTCAGGGGCGTATCTCGTGAGCCGTAAGGGAATGTGGCATGGCGGCATTCACGTTACGGAGGCGTGCGCCGGACAATCGCTCGATCTTGACGCGGGCTTGCGCTGCATCGCCGACGGCACACTGATTGCATTTCGCGCCAACAAGACCTATCCGATCAGCGAAATCGGTGGGGCGGGAAGTGAATCACCGGTTCAGGCACCGTACAGTACCGGCTTCGCACTCGTGCAGCACACGATGGAGTTCCCACAGGGCGCGAAGCTGACGTTTTACAGCCTGTACATGCACCTGATGTCATTGGAGGACTACGCCAATTTCCCGAAGCGGAGCAAGCCGGCGTACTGGCCGCGGCAGTGGCGGGTCACTCAGCATGCGCAGAACAAACCTTCGTCTGGTCGAAACGGTCAGGTTCCGGATTCGTCCCAGCAAGGGTTACGGGTTCGTAAAAGCTACCCACGTGGCGAGATCGTTGGCATCCTGCCGCAGGGGGCAAGCGTTAGCATCGGCAAGCGGGAGAAGAACTGGGGCCAAGTAACCGATCTGCACGGAGCGTCACTGGTTCCACCCGAAGCCGGTGGCTATACCGAGCCGGTCCGCGCCGTTGGTGGCTGGGTTTTTATGGGCCAAGAGAACGGCGGACCAACCGTCGAGGAGGTCATCGAGGATTCGATGTTCGACCGGGTGATCGTCACGATAGAACAGACCGGTCAGTCGGGAGATTCGCGAGCAATCAGAGGCGGGATCCCGCTCAAAGCTGGCGACCCGATCGGCCACCTTGGTCGCTACGATTCGCTGAACGAATGCACGTCCGGCACAAGGATGGCGCACATCGAGGTGTTCTGTGACGACGGTATCGAGTCGTTCCTCGAGCAAGGTCGAGCGTGGGTCAATCAACACGGTCCGCACAAGGAAGACTGGTCGGTATTGGGTCTGCCCTCCGAGCCGACGATTCTTCGGGTTGCACCGGGTACGGTGCTATATCAACGCCAGGACAAGAAATTTGTTCCGGGAGTTGACCCGCAGTCAAGAAAGACTGACACAGTTCAGGTGTATTCGCTTGCCGAACTGGCACGCAAATCAGAACGACGAGTCGCCGAGCCGAAGCCAAACCCCAATCCAGGCTACCCGGTGAACTGGTGGCACGTCGAGGGTGTGAATGCTCAAGGTCAACAAATCGACGGCTGGGTTTGCGACTTCAACCACCCGAGCGGCCGGGTGACGCGGGAATTTGCGCAGAAGTGGATCGACTTCGAGTGCCTGGCGGACGCCCATGATCCGGCGCATACGATCTTTGCGACAACCCCGAAGTGGGTTGATTATGCGAGCGGCGCCAATGTTGCCGACGTCTCTTCACGTTCGAATCTTAGCCCATTGATGCTCAAGGTGTATGACGCTTTGTTCACGAAAGGCGATGGCAAGAAAGCGGCTGACGAACTATGCACGCTATCGCGAACGGAGCGCGACGGGTATCCGTGGTTGATGCTGGCGGCATCCCGGCTGATCGTCAAGCACCAAAGTGAGTGGGCCAATCCGTCGAAGTGGAAGCAGCTGATCGCCGAACTGGAGAAGCAGACGGGCCTCAAGCCGCAGCACGAGGAAGAGCAGAAGCGGATCGATAAGCTTGCATGGTGGGATGACTTGAAGGCCCATATCCCAGGTTTTCCTGCCCCCGATGTATTTCATGTCAATCCAATTGGCTTAATCGCGAATTTTTCACTCGATCTGGGAATTATCACACTTGAGATGCTTGCGGCAGTTGATCCAGGTGGCAGTCAAAATTATCACAGGCAGATCCTTCCTGCACTCAATAAGTACGCGAAAGGATATCGGGTCACTACGCCAAAGAGGATTGCTCATTTTCTCTCGCAAATCGCCGTCGAGAGTAGTTTTAAGAATATCGAAGAAGGACTTTCATATTCTTCAAAGCGAATGAAGGAGATTTTCGGATGCAATCCTGCTCCCAAAGGCAAGAAGGCGTATAGCGCAGTATCAGGCGATATTGTTTGCAATTTCGGTCGGCTGCGGGAGAAATTGTGGACTGAAACAAGCAAGTACGAAAATAATCCAAGAAATCTTGCCAGCTATGTTTATGCTGATCGATATAAAAATGGAAACGAGGAATCCGGAGACGGGTATAAATATCGCGGCAGAGGTCTTATACAGACGACATTTAAAAGCAACTACATGATGCTTACGGATGAGCATAATCGCCGCTTCCCGGATGATCAACGTGACTTCGTGGAAAATCCAGATCTCGTTCTTAGCGATTTGGAGTATGGGGTCGAATCTGCCTTTGTTTACTGGGCTGTCACTAAAAATGTTAACGGAATTGCGGATTCTGGGAATGTCCTCGCGGTTTCGAAAGCGGTAAACGGCGGGAAGATCGGGTATTCAGAGCGCTTAACAGCCTACAACAACGTGGCGCCAATTCTTGGGCTACAAAAGGAGGTGGCGTAAAATGTTTATTTCTAGGTTGTTAGTGGCGAGCGTGATGTCGCTCTTTCTCTCGCTTAACGCATATGGAGTCGAATCTCTCTCGGGTTGCCCGCCGGCAAATACTAAGAAAAATGTGTTTGATGCGTCGATGTTGGAAGGGAATTCGAGAATTTCCATCGAAAACGGCACGGCCGAATATCCCCTCGTTCTTGATTTCTATCGCCCCTTAAAGGGTGGATGTAAAAAAATTGAATTCGCTCGATATTCGATTGAAGGGGGGGTGCCGACAGTTGAGTCGATATTTTTTATGGTTCTTCATGGTCGCGTTAATGTGTTCTCCATTGTTTCGTGGGATATAAACAATCGCGGCGATGGCACTTATGGGCGACTCTATCAGGTGTACGCCTATTTCTTTAATGATGATGGAATGTTAGTTGAAAATAGGCGCATCTCTGAAGATAGCTCAATGACCGGAATCGAGGGATATGCCCAAGGCACGGAGTCGAAATTTAGATATAGAACGGCTTCTGATGTTAAGAAATACTGGCGAAGTAGACTGGGCAAATCTGTCAAACAATGACGAGAGGGAAGTATAGATCGATTGATGCGCGCTAGGAGAAGGAGAGAGGGTATTTTTAGACTGCACGCAGCAGGTGCCGCACTACTCGTTTTTTGCACTCCGGGGCTATGGGGCTGCGGAGGCAATAGTTGTCTGATATCAAAGAAAAATAGTAACATCGTCGACGCATCGCAGATTTATGCGAATTCGTTAATATCCATTGAGAATGGCGCGGGAAAATATCATTCGACTCCCGTTTTGCATCAGCCAGGAGATGGATGGCGCTAAAAATTCGAGTTTGCTCGATAATGTTGCAACCAACTTCGCGATCCGTGATCGGACTCCAAAATGATTAATAAGTCAATATTAATGCTCTTGGTAGTACTGTCTGCCTGCGTTCAGGCCCAGGAAAGTGGGTTGGGTGAATCAAGTATTTTAGAGTATGCCGATGGTGGGAACAACGGCTACCCGATCGCTACGCTTTAAACGCCCGGATGACACGATGTTTAGCGCTTTCGATGAGGGATTGAGATTTTACAAGCCCGGCGCCAACAGTCTGTCTCCGGACAGGCAGTACTCGATCGTGAGCTTTTCTGCCGAAGGAGGTGTCGACGATTCCAGCGGTGTGTCTGTGCTTACCGAGTATCTGTGTGCGTTCGTACGTATGAAGGACGGCTGCGTTGTGCATGTGGCGCAGGATGCTGTCTGTGGCGGAGAGTGGCACCGCCTCACCAGTGGTCCATCAACATTGAACCGATCTTCGATAATCCGCCTAATTCAGCCGACACCTATGCTGTTTACGCATCGAAATATAAAGGTGGATACCAAGTTTCACAGCCACCAATCCTAGCCTATCTGGCGGAAGGTACCACATTTGACAATCTGCTTGCGTACGACCCACCGAATGCAGGTAACAGAAGCGCTTATTCGAAACTACTTGTCCAATTACGAGGGGATGGAGACACCGAAAACGCCGCCAAACTGAAGAGGATCCTGAGTGATGACCGGAGTGGCACATCTATCCACGTGGCGCCAGTTGAGTCGGGCGCCTGGGCCGTCCATGCAGTGATTCCAGGAAGGCCTATGGAAAACCTGATAAATCATCAGTTACCAGATCCTACCTTGTGCAAGGTGATTCGGTATTGGTGAATAAATCTAGCTTGTCGCAGGGGTTTATGACGTTAAGGTATCGTCAGAAGAACGGAAATATTATCGAGAGATGGATTCGTTGTGAAGATGCGAATGCGTGCTCCGCAGGTAATTGAATCGTCGATTTTTAATTTATTATCTAGGTATTCAAGGTGAAAAATCTCGCATATGAAGGTGACACAACGAGCCACGGCGGCACGATTCTGACCGGCTCCGATCGCATCAAGGTGAAGGGTCGGCGGGCCGCCCGTATCGGCGACAAGGTTTCATGCCCAATCCACGGCGACAACGAAATCGTCGAAGGCAGCGGCCGAATGAAGGATGGCACCACGCCGCTGTCGCGCGACGGCGATCACACGCGGTGTGGGGCGGAACTCATTGCCTCGTCCAGCGGAGCCCGGGTTCGGTAAGCGATGCCTGTCGATTTCAATCGCGTGCCGCCACGGGGCGAGGTCCCGCCTCCACCTCAGATCTCTATGATTGTCTGCACGATCCTGCTGGCGCTCGTATTGGGCGCGGGAATTGGTCTGACGATCATGCTTTGGCCTGCGGGTCTTCCGACCAACACGCTATGGTTCTGGTTTTGCATCGCAGGTTATCCCCTTCTTGCTTGGGCTTTTTTGCTCTTCGCCTGGCTAGGCTACGGTTACGTCCGTCGCAATCAGGCGATTGCGACGAACCGCGTCAGCGATGAGGCAGAACACGCACGACATGCATTAGCGAGCAGACCATTGGCGATACTGGGTCATGCGTGGTGTTTTGCCGTGGATGATTCGGAGAACTCGCTCAAGGGCATTCTGAACGGCACTGAACTTTCGACACGGCCAAGTGGTGCAGTCGCGGATAGTGAAGTCCATGCACGTTGGCTCGATATCCCCGATCAGCCTTTTCACCCCGGCAACGAAGTTGCGGAACATGCCCGCCATCATGCTGTATGTACGTGGCTGATTGAACGTCTGCTCGACGCTCTCTTGCCGCAACTCAGCGCTCTTCCGCAGCGAACGAAGCTCCAGGTCGAGCTTCATCATCAATCCAGGTTGAAATCCGAGGCGGTCGAAAAGCGCATACGGGATTCGATTGCTGGACGGGTGCCTTCTCTAAAGATCGACCTGAAGCAAGGTGAGCATGTGTCCTCGCTTTTTAGAGCGGATGCGTGGCTTGATAAGCCGGACGTCAATACGGTTCACCTGCTCATCGCCGTTGAACTTCGCGACGCCATTAGTGCTGTCCTGTCAGGAGGTGTAGCAGAGGCGGGCGTGGCCCTGCTCGTGGGGCAATCGCGACTTGCGTCACAGGTAAATTCCTTCGGGCTGTGGCTGCATCGTCCTGCCAAAGACTCGTTCGATGCTGCCACCCGGACGCTCGGACTCGCTGCCCGTTGGGGGCACGCTTCGCGTGACCGTTTGCGCACGGTGTGGACACACGGCCTGACCGATGACAGCGTAGGTGCGGTTCGGCGAGCCGCATCTTTTTCGGACGAGATGCGCTGGAACGTACTTGAGACGTTAGTGGGCGATTGTTCGGGCGCGGGACCCTGGCTGGCCGTCGCCCTTGCCGCGGAAAGTGCCGGTACGACGGGTGATACGCAAATGGTGCTGTGCGGTGAAGGTCAGGATCTGATCGCCCTCGTTTGCAGAAAACAGACATGAACTACGACAAGAACGACAACAAGACACGACCGGCAGGCCTCTTCATTGGTATTGCTGCCGTCATCGTGTTCCTCGCGCTCGGTATTGCGGTATGGGTGGAGGGCCCTCGTTACGGGTGGTCTCGCGACACCCGGATCATCGTCGAGCTTTCGCTGTGTGTGGCCATGCTGGTGGTGGTCCTGCTGGTCAAGTACTTAGAAGGGGTACTGCTGTGGATCGCGTCGTTGAGAGCTTCCCGTTGGTTTGCCCGATACGACGCCGCCCGGCACGCAGCGTCTGTAGACCACGACGATCAAGACCCACTACCGGAACAAACCGACCGTGCTGCTGCGCTCCGCAATGCTCTACAGGATCGCCACGGCCGGCGCTGGCGCTATCGCGAACGATGGGTGCTGATCGCCGGCGATGAACCGCTCGTGAAGCGTCTGGCGCCGGGTCTGGTCGACACCGGCTTTGCGATCACCGGCGATACGGTCCTGCTGTACGCGAAGCAAACGAGCAGTATGCTCGATGCCGACTGGCTCGCCCAGATTCGCCGCTTGCGCCGTCGTCGTCCGGTCGACGCGATTGTCGCGATAACGCGTAACCGCGGTTCGTCCAATGCGCCGTTCGACACCGACAATCTGTCGCAGCGGCTCGCGCGCCACGCGCGCGCGTTGCGCTGGGCCGCGCCGGTCTATCTGCTCAATGTGACGGATTTCGGCCGTGACACGTCGAGTCCCGATGAGGCGATCGGTTTCACCTGGTCCAACGCGCGCGTCAGCAGGGAAGCAATCGACGCGTCGTTGCAGAACCTCACCGACTACCTGGCCGATTCCGGTGTCGTGCGCGTGACGAAGGATGCAGGCGACCGTTATCCGGCGGAGCTGTCCCAACACATTTCGAACTTTCACAACGTGTTGTCGGGTCTGGTGCTGCATACCTCGCGGTCGCGTACATGGCGGCAGGCAGTCCACGGCCTCCTGTTCGCGCCGCTGTTCACGGAACGGGAACTGGCACCGCAAGTACCCGCGGACGCGAATGATGGCGGGCAACCGGCCGACCCGTCACACCGCACGATCTGGCAAACCATCGCCGAGCACAGCCGAAAGATTCACGGCCGCCGCATTGGCTTTTCGCTGTCGACCACGGCGGCGTGGATGATGACGGCCCTGATTAGCTGCTGGTTGGTTGGCACGCTGCTGTCCGGCTTCGCGAACCGCGCAACGATCGGAACCGCCGCGAATACGGTTGCGAATCTCGCCGGAGCCCTGAACCCGACGCAATCGCTGCAAACGTTGACCGACCTCGACCGGCAAATCGACACGCTCGAAATCCATCAGCGTGACGGTGCGCCTTTGACCGCTCGTTTCGCGTTGAACCGCGACCACGCACTGCTCGACGCCCTTTGGCCTTACTACGCCGATGCCGCGAACCGGATTCTCGTCCGCCCGATCCGCCAGAAGCTCGAAGCGAGGCTGCATCAGCTCGCGTCCCTGTCCGACGCCGAAATCGCCAGCGGCGGCGACGCCCAGGTCCAAGCCGCGTACGATACGCTCAAGACCTACATGATGCTCGCCAAAACCGAGCGGGCGGCAGCCGCATTCCTGATACCGCAGCTCGTCGCCGCTGCCGCGCCTGAACGCCCGGCCGATTCGCCGCTGTCGAAGGGCACGTGGGAAGACCTGCGTCAGCAAGCGATCGCATTCTTCGCGAAACACGTTGGGCGTGGTGCTGCGTCCACTTACACCGCATTGGCGATTGTCCCCGACGGAAGCCTGATCGCATCTACCCGTCAGACGATCATCGGCGTGCGCGGCATCCAGAACTCCGGCGACGCGATCTACCAGCAGATCATCGACGAAGCGACGCCGAAATATCCGCCGCTGTCACTCGCGACGTTGCTCGGTGACACAGCGTCGCAATCCTCTTCCGGCGGTGCGACGAGCCGCGGCCTGTTCGGCACGACCGCCACCATACCGGGCGTATTCACGCGTGCGGCGTGGGAAGAGCGCATCTCGAAGGCAATCGACGAAGCCGGCGAGCAACGCGATGTGGCGAGCGACTGGGTACTCTCCGACACCAAGGTTGCCCATTCATCTCCGTCGACATTGAAGACCGAACTGCGTCAGCGCTATTTCGACGATTACGCGCGGGCATGGGCGCTATTCCTCAACAGTCTGCGTTGGCAACCCGCACCAACGCTATCAGCCACGGCCGACCAACTCACGCTACTGGGCGACCCGCAACGCTCGCCGCTCGTCGCGTTGATGAATGCGATCGTGTATCAGGCGGGAACGGGAGCCAATGCTCAGTCGCTGTCCGACACGCTGATCAGCAAGGCACAGCAACTGGTCGGCGCGGAC
>Ga0105238_10007811_pt1 | contig 10698 bp, 13 predicted proteins | sample KBSC34metaG_FD_81526 | JGI IMG/M metagenome (GOLD analysis project Ga0105238, IMG submission 81526) | Corn rhizosphere microbial communities from Kellogg Biological Station, Michigan, USA - KBS C3-4 metaG | ecosystem: Host-associated > Plants > Roots > Rhizosphere > Soil | place: Michigan, USA...
GGCAACGGCACGTTCTCCCGCGACGTCGCCCTCGCCTATCTGGAGGCGCTTGCCCCCTACCCGCTCGCCTGGATCGAGGAGCCGGTCGCGCCGCTCGATTTCGACCTGCATGGCGAGGTCGCGGCGCGCTCGCGGCTGCCGCTTGCGACCGGCGAGAACATCTTTTCCCATGACGATGCCCGCAACCTGCTGCGCTATGGCGGGCTGCGGCGCGACCGCGACGTGCTGCAGTTCGATATCTCGCTCAGCTACGGCATCGTCGAATATCTGCGCATCCTCGCGCTCCTCGATCAACAGCAATGGAAACGCGAGCGCTGCGCGCCGCATGCCGGCCATCTGCTCGCCGCGCATTGCGTCGCGGGCCTCGGGCTGGGCTTGGCCGAGGTCGCAATGGACGAGACAACGCTGTTCGGACGGCTGACCGCCGAGCTTGCGATCCACGACGGGATCGCCAACCTGCCGGACGCGCCCGGCGCCGGCTTCGAGGCGCTGTCGGTGTTTCCTGAAGTCTTCGGCGGCGTGTTGCATTAAGGAGGCACACCATGGCGGCGACCAACGGCGCGCACGACGCGACACCCAGCGCGGACGACATCCGCGGCCTGGTACGGCCCGATCACGTGCACCGTCGAGCTTACGCGGATCCCTCGATCTTCGCGCTCGAGCTCGAGCGCATCTTCGGCCGGCTGTGGATCTATGTGGCGCATGAGAGCCAGCTCAAGAAGCACGGCGACTTCGTGCGCACCCGGCTTGCACAGCACGAGGTCATCGTCACGCGTCACAATGACGGGCAGATCTACGTGCTGCACAATCGCTGCCCGCACCGCGGCGCGCGCATCTGCATGGTCGACCAGGGCACGAGCCGGTTGTTCAGTTGCCCCTACCATGCGTGGGTGTTTCGGTCCGACGGCTCGCTGTCGTCGGTGCCGCACCGGAAGAGCTACCCGGAGAGCTTCAGCTTCGACGATCCGCAGAACCACATGCGGCGCATCGGTCAGGTGCAGAGCTATGGCGGCTTCGTGTTTGCGACGCTGAACGAGAATCCGGAACCGCTCACGAAGCATCTCGGCCGCATGACCGAGGTGATCGACAATCTGGTCGACCGCGCGCCGGACGGCGAGATCGAGGTCGCGGACTCGAGCTTCACGCTGCAGTATCGCGGCAACTGGAAATTGCATCCCGAGAACGCCGCCGACATTTTCCATCCGAGCTTCGTGCATTCCTCCTCGGTGATGCCGGCGCGCCGCGCGCCCGCCAACGCCTCGACGATCGACAACGACCAAACGCGCGAAATGCTGCTCGCGAACGGCTTCGGCAATGACGAGTGGGAAAACATCCAGCTCAGCGGGCTTGCCGGCGGCCACACCTTCATGACCAGCTTCTACAGCAGCGGCGTGCTCGCCAATCAGGACGCCGATCCGGTATTCGCGCGCTACCATCAGGCGCTGGTCGCGCGCCATGGCGCCGAGAAGGCCGCCCAGATTCTCGGGGTCCGGCGCTTCAACAACATCGTCTACCCGAACCTGATCATCAACGCGCAGTACCAGCAGATGCGCATCACCATTCCGATCGACGTCGACCGCACCGTTGTGCGCATCCACTGCTTCCGCCTCAAAGGCGCGCCGGAGGCGATGTTTCACCGCGCCATACGCTTCCTCTCGAATATCGGCTCGCCTGCATCGATGATCTTCTCCGACGACGTCGAGATGCTGGAGCGCTGCCAGCAGGGTCTCGAACGCGAGGCCGTCTCGTGGATCGACTTCTCGCGCGGCATGGATGCGGACCAGCGCGGCGCCGACGGGAGCGTATCCGGCGCGGCGAGCGAGATGCCGATGCGCGTCCAGTTCCAGGCCTGGGTCGACTACATGACGGCGGAAGCGAATGCTTGACTATCGGACCCAGCGCCGGATCGAGCTGTTCCTCTTCGAGGAAGCGAAGCTCCTCGACAGCGGACAATTCGAAGCCTGGCTCAAGCTCTACGAGCCGCACGGCATCTACTGGATGCCGAGCCAACGCGGCCAGACCGATCCGCTCAACGTCGCGTCGATCATCTATGAGGACCACGCGATCCTGTCGATCCGCGTGGCGCGCCTGCTCGAGGCACGCGCGCTGGTGCTGACCCCGATGCCGCACACAACGCATCTTCTCGCCAACATCGAGGCCGCGCAGATCGGCGAGGCGGAATTCACTGCGCATGCCGCCTTCGTCGGAATCGAGTATCAGGCCGAGAAGCAGAAGATCTATTCGGGCCGCAGCACGCATCGGCTGGTGCGCGAAGGCGACTCGTTCCGCATCGCCGAGAAGCGCGTCGACCTGTTGAATTGCGACGGCACGCATGTGCCGATGACTATTCCACTATGACAATTCCACTATGACGATCCCGCTCTGAGGGTGCAGCCGTGGTTCAGGTCAAAAAGAAACACGTTCAGCAGGCGCTGCTCGACAGCGCCTATGACCTGTTCTCCGCGCGCGGCTATCACGCGACCACGCTGCAGGACATCGCGGACCGTGCCGGCACCGGCGTCAGCAGTCTCTATTCGTATTTTCCCTCCAAGCTGCATCTGCTCTACGGCGTGATCGAGCCCTGGCATCGCGATGCGTTCGAACGGCTCGAGCGGCGCGTGAGAGGCCTGCGCGCGCCGCGCACCAAGCTGCGGGCGGTTCTGGTCGGCGTCTGGCGCGACATGCCGATGGAAAACGTTCAACTCGCGAACAGCCTGATGGAGGCGCTCGCGAGCGCCGACCCGACGCAGAAGAAGCCGCGCCCTTTGCTGCTATGGGTCGAGGACAAGCTGACCGCAATGCTGGCCGAGATCATGCGCGAGGCCGACCGCGACATCGACTACGCGGTGCTGCCGAACCTGATCATGATGGCCTATGACGGCTTCGTGATGAACCGCCGGCTCAACGACCTGCGCGACATCGATCGCCTCGCCGACGCGATGTGTGACATGATGCTGGGCGAACGCCGCTAGCTGCTGCTTCCGCGCGACGCGCTCCGGACCCCGCTCGGCGTTCTGCGTGAGGCCCGCGAGGTCGATGCCGCAGACCTCGCCGGGATGCTCATTGGCGATGATCGTCGCGCGCGGCGCAATCGCGCGGCCGGGGATGCGGCGCGGTCATCGGTCAGCTCGATCGCGTTGACCTCGCACCAGTCGCGCAAGGCGCGCTCGGTCGCCTTCGCCTCGAAGTCATGCCAGCGATCAATGGTGCCTCGCGGCAGATGAAGCCGAGATGCGGGCCCGTAAACGGGTCCATGCTCACGAACTCGAAGGCATGCAGCAGCTCTTGGAATTTCACCGGCATGCAGATCACTCGCTCCTGCCCCATCCCCGCCTACGCGGCAGACAGGTCCAGGAACGTGAGCTTGTCCATGAGGCCGGCATCAAGCGCGCCGCGATAGATGGCCTCAGCGAAGCGCCGGTCATCGATGACCGATCTGTCACGTTTGAGGAGGCGCTGCGGCATTCGTTCGAGCGCGCTATCGAGAATATCGAGATCGAATGGAATGCAGACACCTGCGGTGATGGAAAAGCGATCCGGAGTGTAAAGCCTCGTCGCCAGGATTTCGCCGTCGCGCAACGAGGCCTCAAGCCCGATATCCACCAGCCAAACCTCGATGTCGCGATAGACGTCCAGCATGATCAGACCTGCCGTCTCGTGGCGTCTCACGACCTCAAGGATCGCGAACTGCGCCGCCTGCATCGCCTCGAGGACGCGTGCTTCATCGGACCCCGGCGCAAACTTGGCCGCTTGCGCGTAGCGATCGATTACGCGCGTGCGGCTGGGCGGCGCCGTGTGGATGGCGAGATCGAAAACGTACGCGAGCTCATCCATGTCCTCCAGCAGAAGCGTCTTTCCGCGCGCGAGCCCGAGCCGACGGGCCTGCTGCAGGAGCGAACCGGTTGATATCAGCTGGGTGAGCTTATCGTTGTGCCGCTTGCTGATGGCGCGAAGCTGCTGATAGCAGGCGAACACTTCCTCGCGGCTCGGCACTGCGTTGTCATTGTTGAGTGCAACCTCTCGACTCCTTGCGACCGCGGCGGCCATGGCTTGCTCCTGTTCGAATCAGGCGAGTATTGCAGGAGTCTCGCGCCGATCGGCCGACTCGAACAGGGGCCATCTCCCGATATACCCCGTGATCTCGGGGCTGGGCCGCCGTGAGGGCCTCGCGGCTGATTTGTCGTCGGGTGACATCGCGGTTCATTGGGAGTTCCCATCAGTTTGATCTGATGCCGTCTGTCGGTCACAGCGGCCCGCGCATCGCATGCACGGATGGCGAGCTTTCGACCGGATCTCGGCCCTGCTGACAAAAACTGACAGCAATATGACGATATGTTATATGGCCGTCACCCCGAGAACCGCCCGTGGCCCGCGCCGAACGACTGCTCGACATCATCCAGGTGCTGCGCCGTCACCGCTACCCGGTGAGCGGCCAGGCGATCGCCGACGAGCTCGGCGTCTCGCTGCGCACGGTCTATCGCGACATTCAGACGCTGATCGGCCAAGGCGCGGCGATCGACGGCGAGGCTGGCGTCGGCTTCGTGCTGCGGCCGGGATTCGTGCTGCCGCCGCTGATGTTCACCGACGACGAGATCGAAGCGCTGGTGCTCGGATTGCGCTTCGTCACGCAGCGCACCGACGCGCCCCTCGAACGCGCCGCCAAGGATGCGCTCGCCAAGATCGCGGCGGTGCTGCCCGAAGATCTGCGCGAGACCATCGCGGGTGTCGGGTTGCTCGCGGTGCCGAGCCGCGAGGACACCTTCGACCTCGCGCCGGTCCGTGCCGCGATGCGCACCGAGGTGAAGCTCGTGCTCGACTATGCGGATGCCAAGGGCGAGAAGACGCGGCGCACGGTCTGGCCGGTTGCGCTCGGCTTCTTCGATCGCGTGCGCGTGATGGTCGCCTGGTGCGAGCTGCGGGAAGGCTTTCGCCATTTCCGCGCCGACCGCATCGCGAAGCTGCGCGTCACCGAGAAGCGCTACCCACGTCGCCGCCGCGTGCTGATGAAGGAATGGCGCGAGGTCGAGGGAATTCGCGAGCGGGATTGATCCTGTCGACGGCGCGTCTCACTTTGCCTCTTCCGAGAATGGCAAGGGCATTCGGTGCTCACCGAGCACGGTCTTGTAGTGGGTGAGAAATCCCCAAAGCGCATTCCGCAACTCGTTGAGCTCGTGGAAGCTCTTCCCATCGACGCGCGACTTCGCTTCCTTGCAAATCGAGTCGGCACGGCGACAGAGCGAATACAGGCTGTCGCCTTGGACCAAAACGCCCGGGAAGTGCCTTCCTGGGTGTCTCATGACCGCTGCGTTGGTCGCGTCGGAGTAAATTTCCACCGGCTCAATGTGCATTTCACGGTGCCTTCTGATGCCGTTACTCGGACGCTATCATGAGAGTCCAGCAGCTTCAACGATGCTGACAGAAACTGACAGCATGGCCCCGTACACCACCGACCTCAACCAACGAGGTCTGCCATGCCTGATCCGAATTCCCTGATCCTCTACGTCGACAGCCCCAGCGAAAGCGCGCGCTTCTATGCCGACTTGCTCGGCAAGCCCGCGGTCGAAGCGTCCCCGACGTTCGCGATGTTCGCACTCGATAACGGCCTCATGCTCGGGCTGTGGTCGCGCCACACCGTCGAGCCGGCGGCCGCCAGCGCGGCCGGCGCGATGGAGCTTGCCTTCCCGGTCGCCGACAACGACGCGGTGCAAAGCTACTATTCCGACTGGGGCAAGCGCGGCTTCCGCATCGCGCAGACGCCGACCGATCTCGACTTCGGCCGCACCTTCGTGGCGCTCGACCCCGACGGCCACCGGCTGCGCGTGTTCGCCCCGGTGACGCCATGAGCGACAGCAAAACGCGCTACTGGATCGCGGTCGCCTGCGCGGATCATGCGCGGCGCGGCAAGCGCGAAGGTTTCATGCAGGTCTGTCACGGCAAGGGGGCGCCGTTGCGGCGCCTCCAGGCGGGCGATGGCGTCGTCTACTATTCGCCGACGACCGCGATGGGAAAGCCCGACAGACTGCAGGCCTTCACCACGATCGGCCGCGTCAAGGACGCGCGCACCTATCAGGCCGACATGGGCAATGGCTTCGAGCCGTTCCGCCGCAACGTCGCGTATCACGACGCCAGCGAAGCGCCGATCGCTCCCTTGCTCGGCCTGCTCGCACTCACGCACGCCAAACGCAACTGGGCCTACCAGTACCGTTTCGGCCTGGTTGAGATCACCGAAGAGGATTTCGCCGTGATCGCGCACGCGATGAGTGTCCCCCAGACCTTGTCCTGAGGAGCGAGCGCAGCGAGCGTCTCGAAGGACGGCGGCAGGTGCTGAGTGCGCCGCCATGGTTCGAGACGCGATCCTCGCTAACGCTCGGACCGCTCCTCACCATGAGGGCCGTTCGTTAATCGATTGGTTACCGTGTTTGCCCGGTTCGCTTGCTGTCGGCACGTGGATCGATGAAATTTGAATCATCCTGTTCACGAGGGGTAAAGCATGAGCGACACAGTCGGCATCGCGGGTGATCAACTGCGGACCATCGTCGAGCGTATCGAAAAGGTCGACGAGGAAATCAAGGAGCTGACCGAGGCCAAGAAGGAGATCTTCCACGAAGCCAAGGGGAACGGCTTCGACGTCAAGGTCCTGCGAGAAGTGATCCGGGTCCGCAAACAGGACCAGGAGGAGCGCGACGAGATGGAGTCGCTCCTCGACACCTATCTCGAAGCCATCAAGGTGGTGCCGAAGGTCAAGAAGGCTGCGTAGTCCCAACCTTGCGGCGGCCCCAATGGATGCGGGGCCGTCGCCTTTACTCCTTGGCCTTGAGTTGTGACTCATTGGCCGCAATGAACGCGCGGATTTCGTCGGCCAAGCCGAGAAGCTTCAGCCACTGCTCCTTGTAGAGCGTCACCGGGAAGCGGCCCATTCCGTAGACCGACAGCCCGCCCTTCTCGCTCCCTTTCATGCGAACGTTGCTGCTGCCGCCTTTCTTCAGCGCCGCGTTCTCGTTGCGCAGACGCTCCAGCTCGGCCTTCATATCTTCGTCGGACATGTCTGTGCGCCTCTTGTTTTGTGTGCCGTGTTTTCCCGGCGCAGCCTATCGCACCGGCCGCCGCCAGCGCCATCCGTCATTCCGGGGCGCGCGGACCGAAGGTCCGCCGCGAGCCCGGAATCCATAGCCACTAGAGCACATCCCGATTGGAAGGAATCGGGATGTGCTCCAGATTCCTTTTTTGGCGCATATCCTTTTCGGAAAACCGGTATCCACTTTTCCGGGATATGCGCTAGCGCTCGATTTTTAGCGCAGCTTTCGCCTGCGGCTTGTTTCGCGGTTATGGATTGCGGGCTCCCGCGCTCGCGCCCGGGCCCCGGAATGACGAGTTAGTAATCGATGATCGGCACCAGCGACAGCGCGCGCTGCTCGGCGGCGCGCGTGACGCGGTGGACCTCGCGGAACACTTTCATCAGCCAGCTGCGCATCTCGGCGCGCTGGTCGAAGCTGAGCCCGCCGAATGCGCTATCGTCGTTGCGCGACAGCGGCTTGCTGATCACCTCGCTGAGCGAGACCTCCGCCTCCTCGATCGCGGCCGCGACCGCCGGATCGAGCAGCGGCAACATCATGCACAGCTCGTGCGAGTCGAACGCCCGGTAGCCGGCGCTGCGCAGCGTCTGCTCCTTCAGGGGCCCAAGGAACACGTTCTCGACCAGCACCAGCGCGCAATCCGGAAAACGCTCGCGCAGCTGCCGCCCCTCCTCGTAGGCGTCGGCGTTGCGGTTCGCGATGTAGAAGATCACCGGCTCGACGCCCCGCTCGCGCGCCTCGCTGACGAAATCGCAATCCTGCATCACCTTGAAGAACTTGCGGAACACGTAGTGCGAGACGTCGACCACGCGCGCCTCGGGCGAGCGCGCCGCGACCGTGTCGAACAGCCGCATCTGGTCGCGCGTCTCGGAAAGATCCAGCACGACCGTGTCGAACGGGAACGCGGCGCGCAGCGTCTGCTCGGTGAAATCAGTGTCGAACACGAGCGGCCGGTTGCCCGAGAGCAGGAAATAGTCCGCGAGCACGCGCGCAAACAGCGTCTTGCCGGTGCGCCCGTGCAGCGACGCCACGATCGCCGCGAAGCTCGGCCGCGCGGCGTCGTTGGCGCTGTCGATCGGCTCCGTCCGCTCAGGCGGCGGCGGCAGTTCGATCGTAGAGACGGTCGAGAAGTCCGACACGGTCATACTCGTCCGTGATGTTGCGCATCCAGGTGCGCACGTAGCCGCGCAGCACCAGCGAATTGTTGACGGCCTGCCCGTTCGTCTGCCGGTTGCCGACGAAGTCCGAGAATGGCACGCCCGCGATCTCGACCTGCTCGTAGGCCATCTCGTTGAGCTTCGGAATGGTGACCTCGACGGCGTCGGTCGTGCCGCGGAAGTAGTTGCGGTAGACCGTCGGGTTCCACTCGAAGAAGCTCGTGTCGTTGATGAAGTTCTTCACGATGAAGTAGTGCTTGCCTTTGGCGTAGGGCAGCACCTCGGCGATCTCGTCGAGCGAGGCGACCGACGAGCCGACCACGTGCATCAGGCCGAAGTTGAACTCGCCCTCGTGCACCAGGTCGAAGAAGCCCACCTCGGTGAACGCCTTCAGCGTCTCGGCGAGCAGGCCGGCGCTGATGTCGATCACGCTCACCTTGATCTCGCTGGTCGCGAGCGTGTCGATCATCTTCATCTGGTCGGCCGCGGTCGTGATGTCGACGACCTCGGTCATGTCCGGGTGGAACCGCTGCAACGTTCCACGCGGATGCTCGGCGTCGAACGCGCGCGCCAGCACGTTCTTGGCCGCGAGATAGTCCAGCACCGTGCGCGTCACTGTGGTCTTGCCGACGCCGCCTTTGTCGGCACCCACCATGAGAACGACTGGCTTCATGGCCCTTGCTCCGCTTCTCTTCCTGTTGGGTGCACTCGAGGACTTCTTGCGTTTGGCTTGTCTGGCCACGCGCGATCCTCCTGCGCACTCATGCCGAAGGACCAAGCTGTGCGTTGCCCCACACAATATGTGCGCACAATCGATGTGCTTCCGCGCGAGTTCGCCCGCGCGCGCAGTTTGCACTGCACGCCAGAAGCTTTCAGACCTCGCACGACACCTGCGCGTGAACCGGATCGTTGCCCTTCAACAACGATCACACTTGGACCGTCTCCGCCGGCCTGCCGTCTGACGACGGAAGGCACACCCCTTCGCAGACGGCTAAGCGTCAGCGTTCAAATGAGATTGGGGAATCGTGGCGCTTTTCGGCCGAAAGATGGGAGCTTGTTCGACAATTCGGCACGTCAGAATTGATTCTGGAATCGAATCGCTCAGGTCCCGACGCGCAGCGGCGCCGCGAGCTTGCGCAAGGTCGCGATGATCGAAAGCGCGACGATCTTGCCGGTCTTGGGATTTTCCGACGGCACATTCTCGATCATCAGCGTGAAGCGCGCCGAGTCCGCGTCGACCACGATGGTGTGGCAGTTCCGGGTCACCGTCGGGTCGGCATAGATGTCGATCATGGTGCGGTCGGGCCCGATGCCGGCGAGCGAGAGCGCGGCCGCGACATTGACGTTCGCCGGAAAGCCGGCGGCCGCCTCGCGCGCAGTTCCCGAGAACACGAGCTTTGCCTCGTTGAGCCCTTCGACCGAGATGTTGTTCCTGACGAGATGCGGCGCGCCCGCGAGCCCGTTCGGCGGCTTGCGCGTCGTCATCTGCACCGAATGGACCGTGCCTTCGGCCGCGGCCGCAACCGCGTCGAGCCCGAGCAGTCCGCCGGTCGGGACCACGATACGCCCGCCCTTCTCCCGGGCAAGATCGATGAGGTCCGGGCGCGGCAGCAGCGCGCCGCAGGAGAGCACCATCACCTGCTTGCCGGCGCCGAGCATAGGCCGGCAGATCTGCTCGAGCACCGCCGCTGGCGCGCATTCGACCGCCAGGTCCGAATGCTCGGGCAGGTCAGCGAGCGCGACGATCGGCACCTCGATCCCCTCCTCGTCGAGCCAGCCGCGCGCCTTCTCCTCGTCGCGCGCCGCGACGCTCGCAAGCGTCAGCCCGGGCACGCCATCGGCGAGCCGGCGCGCCAGCGTGCGACCGATTGTCCCTAACCCAGCGACAGCGACCCGCATCCGTGCCTCCCGTACTTCATCTGGGTCATACGCTGCGACGAAAGTCGGGGCAACGCCTGCTTGACCGGATTGTGACAGCCGATAAAGCAATGGCTGAACTGACGCTTGTGGAGGAATGATGCCCAAGAGGTTGATCGCCGCGGTCGCGGCGCTGTTTGCATTTGCGGGCTCCGCGCTCGCGCAGGATTACCCCAACCGTTCCATCACCATGGTGATCCCGTTCGCGGCCGGCGGTCCGACCGACGTGCTCGGCCGCGTGGTCGCGGCCAAGATGGGCGAGATCCTCGGCCAGACCATCGTCGTCGAGAACGTCGGCGGCGCCGGCGGCATGACCGGCGCGAACCGCGTCAAGACCGCGACGCCGGACGGCTACCAGATCCTGCTCGGCACCGTCGGCACGCAGGCGCAGGTGCAGAACCTGATCGCGAAGCCGCTCTATGACGGCGCCAAGGATTTCCAGCCGGTCGCCCTGCTCGGCGAGGTTCCTCTGGTGCTGCTGGTGCGCAAGGACCTGCCGGTCAACAACCTGAAGGAATTCGTCGCCTACACCAAGGAGAACCAGGCCAAGA
>Ga0105238_10007815_pt1 | contig 10696 bp, 8 predicted proteins | sample KBSC34metaG_FD_81526 | JGI IMG/M metagenome (GOLD analysis project Ga0105238, IMG submission 81526) | Corn rhizosphere microbial communities from Kellogg Biological Station, Michigan, USA - KBS C3-4 metaG | ecosystem: Host-associated > Plants > Roots > Rhizosphere > Soil | place: Michigan, USA...
GATCTGGATGATCGGCAGCAGGTCTTTCGAGGGATCGATGTTGCTGTGATAGACGTGCGGATTGCTCGCCACCGAGTCGGTGCTGACAAGGATGGTGTAGCCGTCGGGCTTGCTCTTGGCGGCGTCCTCGATGCCGACGGTGCCGTTGGCGCCGGATTTGTTCTCGACATAGACCTGCTGGTGAAACACCCGCGACAGCTGCTCGGCGATTAGTCGCGCCGCGACATCGGTCGAGCCGCCGGCCGGGAACGGGACGACCACCCGGATCGGTCGCGTCGGGTACTGCGATTGTGCGAAACCGGGTCTCGCCAGCAAGGGCAGCGCGGTCAGCGCGAGCGTCAGATTTCGCCGGGTGATCATGGTCCGCTCCCTCAAAGCGCCGCCGCGCATGTCCCGGGACAGAGTGTAGCGGACCATTTCCCTCGTGTCCTATGTACGCCGAGCCACGGCAAACACCTCGACCGGCGCGGCGCGGCCGCGCAACCCGGTCGGCCCCAGCCGCTCGACAATGAAATCGGTCGCGTCCGGCAACAGGCTCACGAGCTCACCGGACACCAGCAAACGCCGGCCCGCCTCCTTGCAATGCGCCTGCAGTCGCGCGGCCACGTTGACGGTGTCCCCGAAATAGGCGACCTGACGGCGCGAATCTCCGCATTCGCTGATCACAACAGGCCCGGCGTGGATGCCGGCACGGAATTCCGGCACCAGGCCGAATTCGCGCCTGTAGCGATCGGCGAGCGCGGCGATGCGGTCTTCGATCGCAAAGAAAGCGTCGATATAGCTCCGCCTTCGCTTCGCGCCGACCGGCCATGTCACAATGACTTCGTCGCCGACATAGGCGTGCACCTCGCCGCCATGGGTGACGATCGCCTCGTCGATGTCGAAGAAGAAGCGGGTCAGCAAGTCCTGCACCCGCAGCTCGCCCATCTGCTCGGCCAGGGTGGTCGAGCCGGCGAGGTCGAGGAACAGCAGAACGCGCTGCTCGCGCACCGGCCGCCGATAGCGCCCGAGGATGAAATTGAGGAGGACGCGGCCGCCGACCAGCCGGATCAGCTCGTAGATCGAACTTATCAGGATCGAGAAGCCGAAGGCGATAGCAACGATGAAGGGAAGGTCGTTGAGAAGCCAGTGGTGGCCGACGCCGTAGGGGTAGATGATCGCTTCGCCCGCGATCGTGACGGCCGTAACGGCGACCGCCATCACCACCGAGCGGATGACCAGCTCGACCACCAGCGGCCATCGTCGGACCCAGGCGCTGCTGCGGGAGGTGAAGTAGAGCTGGACCGACCAGGCGGCGAGTGTGACGCCTGCGCCATGCAGGCTGCTGCGCAGATAGTTGGCCAGCTCGGCCTCGTCGGCGGGATCGAACTGATAGCGGTAGATCGCGCCGAAGACGAGGCCCAGCACGGCGATCACGATCGTTGGCTTCAGATAGCGCCGCATGGATCCTCCCGCAGTTGCAATATCCGCAGCGCGGAAAGCCCGCCAGTGCGTTGCGCGACAAATCGTCCGCGTATTGTCGCGTGTTCTCCTTCCGGCCGCCGCCACCTGCTGCTATCGTTCGCGTTCAACAACAAAAGCCTTGAGGAAACTGCCGATCTGAAAATCACGCCTGGCCCGAGGGGGGAGCCCATGCAGCGCCGTGCCGTGCCGTTGATCCGGACCCGTTTCGCCCTGCCGCATCTCGCTGGAAAGCTTGCGCTTTCCGCAACCCTGCTGGCGCTCGCAGGCGCACCCGCGCTGGCGCAGAAGAAATACGACACCGGCGTCACCGACACCGAGATCAAGATCGGCAACATCATGCCCTATTCGGGGCCGGCCTCCGCTTACGGCATCATCGGCAAGACCATGAGCGCCTATTTCCGCATGATCAACGACAATGGCGGGGTCAACGGCCGCAAGATCAATTTCATCACCTATGACGACGCCTACTCGCCGCCCAAGACGGTGGAGCAGGCGCGCAAGCTGGTGGAAAGCGACGAGGTGTTCCTGATCTTTGCCTCGCTCGGCACCGCCTCGAACGCGGCGATCCAGAAATACATGAACAACATGAAGGTGCCGCAGCTCTTCGTCGCCACCGGCGCCTCGCGCTGGGGCGACCCCGAGCATTTCCCCTGGACCATCGGCTGGCAGCCGAACTACCGCGCCGAGGCGCGGGTCTATGCCACCTACATCCTGGAGCATTATCCCAACGCCAAACTCGGCGTGCTCTACCAGAACGACGACTTCGGCAAGGACTATGTGCTGGGCCTGAAGGACGTGCTGCGTGACAAATACGACAAGATGGTCGTCTCCAGCGTGCCCTATGAGACCGCAATGCCGACCGTCGAGTCCCAGGTGGTCGCGATCAAGAGCATGAACCCCGACATCTTCATCAATGTCGCCACGCCAAAATTCGCGGCGCAGGCGATCAAGAAGGTCGCCGAGCTCGACTGGCATCCCGTCCACATCATGACCAACGTCTCGGCGTCGGTGGGCGCGGTGCTCAAGCCCGCGGGCCTCGAAAACTCCAGGGGCATCCTGAGCGCCGGCTACCAGATGGACGTCACCGATCCGCAGTGGGACAGCTATCCCGGCATGAAGCGCTTCCGTGCCTTCATGGAGAAATATTATCCGGAGGCCGACAGGTCCGAGAGCGGACCCTTGACCGCCTTCAACACCTCGACCGCGCTGGTCGAAGTGCTCAAGCGCTGCGGCGACAACCTCACGCGGGAGAACGTGATGAAGATCGTCGCCAACATGGACTTCGAGATCGACACCTATATTCCGGGCATCCACATCAAGACCACGCCGACCGATTTCTATCCGATCGAGCAGGTGCAGATGATGAAGTTCTCCGGCCAGAAGTGGGAGCTGTTCGGCCCGATCATCGACGGTCACGCGGAGTAGGGCGTCGCACGCGTCCATTCCGGTCTGACGCCGCAGAGCCCGCTATCTGCGCGGGACGATGTCGCCGGTTGAGAGGTCCACCGAAACGCCCGTCCCGGCCGGCAGCATCTCGCCGGCGACGAGGGACGGTTCGGCGAGCTCGGAGATGACCTGGTTATCGCGCAGGCGGAAATTCCCGGTCGTCAGCGGCAGACCGCGGACGGTTATGATCTGGCCGTGCCCCGAGCCGATCTTTTCCAGACGCCCGTCGTCAGCGATATCGAGCGTGACGCCCGGCGGCGCCGTCGTTGCCAGCATCGGAATGGCGAGGCCCGCATCGGCCGGCAGCAGGAAGCTCCACGACCGGCGCGCGTTGCCGCGCCTGACTGCCGTTCCGCGCGGGAAGCTCAATCTGAAGAATTCATGGGTCGCGGCAAGCCCGAACTTGTGAACGGTGCCATGCGTGTCGAAGATGGTGCCGAACTTGTCGAAGGTGAAATAGCCGGCACGGCACGGGATGCCGTTGACGACTTGATCTTCGGCGAGCGTGCCGCTCCACACCGGTCCGGCATCGTCCCATGTGTCGTAGCGCGTCAGCCGTCCGACAAGCCGGATGCCGAGGATCTCGGTGACGTCTGGCAGATCGACCGAGATGAGCTGCGTGTGCGCCTTGTCTGCGAAACGAATCCTGCTGCCGGCCGGCAGTTCAACGCCCGCGATCGTTTCCGCACGATCGAGTCTTCGCCAGTAGCGCGCCGCTTCGACAGTTTGCAGCACGTACATCAGGCCGGCCATCAGGACCGGCAGCGCCAGCAGCACGCCGGCGCCAAGGCAGATCCAGCGCAGTCCGCCGGGCAAGCCGGCGCCATACCAGGCGAGCAGCAGCAGACCGAGCGCGGCAGGGACGGTCACATACCAGAAATGGACGCCGGCGACGATGAATCCGAACCACCATGGAAATGTGCGCATGACTTGATCTGCTGCGAAAATAGAACTCGGCGAATGCATTCCCGGCGGCTCGCGCCAGCCATTGGTGCCGCCGGGGATCGAACCGGTTCAGGTCAAACAAGCCCATTGCTGATGGGCCCGCCATTGCGCTTGCCGCCGGTTGGCTTAAATGAACTGGCGAGGCATCACAGGGCGGGATCACACATGCAATCTGTCGTCATCACGGGCGCGTCGACCGGCATCGGGCATGCCTGCGCCAAGCTGCTGCTGGGCAAGGGCTATCGGGTGTTCGGCAGCGTCCGCAAGCAGGCCGACGCCGACCGCCTGAAGAGCGAGTTCGGCGCCAATTTCACGCCGCTGCTGTTCGACGTCACCGATGAGGCTGCCGTGCTCGCGGCCGCCCGCGACGTTCGCGCCGCGCTCAATGGCGAGACGCTGGCGGGTCTCGTCAACAATGCCGGCATCGCGGTCGCCGGTCCCGTGCTCGGACTGTCGGCTGATCAATTCCGCCGCCAAATGGACGTCAATGTCATCGGCCCGATCATATCAACCCAGGCGTTCGGCCCGCTGCTCGGCGCCGACCAGACGCTGAAGGGACCGAAGGGACGCATCGTCATGATCTCCTCGGTCGCCGGCAAGAACGGCAACCCGCTGACGCCGGCCTACGCCGCCTCCAAGCACGCGATCGAGGGCCTGTCCGAAAGCCTGCGCCGCGAGATGATGCTGTTCGGCATCGATGTGGTCATCGTGGCGCCCGGTCCGGTGAAGACGCCGATCTGGAGCAAGGGTCAGGAGCAGGTCGATCTCTCGACTTATTCGAACTCCCCTTACCTTCCGGCGCTGCAGAAACTCGTCGCCTTCACCCAGCATCTCGATGCGATCGGTCTGCCGCCCGAGAAGATCGCCGAATGTGTCTATGACGCGCTGACCCTGCCGAAGCCGAAGACGCGCTACCAGATCGCGCCGGATCCAATGCGGCATCTGATGACGCAATGGCTGCCCAAGCGCATGGTCGACAGGATCATCGCCAAGCGTCTCGGTCTCCTACCCGGGGCGTGATCATGCCGGGGCCACATTCCCCCGTCACTGCCGCCTGATGTCGACAACGGGCAAGACTCAGGCGGAACTGATCGCGATCGCGGACGAGGCGCTGCGCAGTCAGCCCGGTTGCGAGACCGCGCGGATCGTCATGCTCGCGGCCCTGCCGCATGCGCGGAGTGGGCGCAACTGGGAAATCCCGAACGTGGTGTTGGGCGACAGCCTGATCAGCGACGTCGACCGCGCGGTCATCACCGTGCACCACCAGCTTGGGCGCAAGTTCCATCTGGTGGGCGAGCAGGGCGCGGAGGCATGAGAGCGGTGACCCCTCTCCCTTGATGCGGGCGGGCGCCGGTTCCACGCCTCTCGCTCGCGGCCGGCAGTTTTCAAGCGGGAGATTTAAGGTAGATTGAGCCGGACTTGCTTCGCTTTTGCGTCGAAGACCGTTTTGAGGAGATGGGATGATCGAGAGTCCGTCGTCGGCACGTCGGGACGCGAAGCTCGAAAACGCGCGGCTGCTTCCGCATCTTGCCATGGCGGCCCTGGCTGCGCTGATCGGCACGGCGGATGCCGCGGCGCGCGGCACGGGAGAGGAGCGCGCGATCGAGTCGAATCAATCCCGCAGTGCCGGCGAACCGGTCATGGCCATCGTCTCTCTGCAAAATCAGCGGATCACCGTCTACGACGCCAATGGATGGATCCTGCGAGCGCCTGTCTCGAGTGGCCAGAGGGGACGTGAGACGCCGGCTGGAATCTTCAGCGTGATTCAAAAAGACGCCGATCACCATTCGAACCTGTACGACGATGCTTTCATGCCTCACATGCAACGCATCACCTGGTCGGGCATCGCTCTTCACGGCGGCCCCTTGCCGGGCTATGCCGCGTCCCATGGCTGCGTCCGGCTGCCGTTCGATTTCGCCGCAAACCTGTTCGACGCAACGCGGCTCGGAATGCGCGTGATCGTGTCACCGAGGGATGTAGTCCCTGTTGAAATCAGCCATCCGGCATTGTTGCAGTCGAAACCGGTTGACGCTCTCCTCGCTGTGGTCTCCGCGCGCAACGCGGAGGCGGAAGAGGCGACAAGAAAGGCGGATGAGGCGCGACGCGCCGCCGGAATGGCCTTCCGGGAAGTTTCCCAGGCAACGGGGAAGGCGCGCATCGCGGAAAACATGAAGCGCAGGGCGCAGGCGCAATTGGCAGCCCCTGACATTGCGGCCGGCGGGACAATCCCCGCCGAGGCGAACGAACTGACTGAAGAAGCCAGGGCGGCGGCAACTGCGAGGGTCGCGGAGCTGCAAGCGCAACTGGATGCCGCCAATGCCGAGCGGCAGACAAAGCTCGATGCGGTGGTGGCGGCGCGCGAAGCGGCCGCCGTCGCAGAGTCGACGCGGATCGTGGCGGCCGAAGCGGCGCGCGAGGCTGCGCGCAAGCTCGATCCGGTCTCGGTGCTCATCAGCCGCAAGACCCAGCGGCTTTATGTTCGGCAGGGTTTTGAGCCGCTGTTCGACAGCCCGGTCACCATCCAGGATCCCGATCGTCCGATTGGCACGCACGTGTTGACCGCTGTAGTCCGGGCGGGCTCCGATACGGAGATTCGATGGACCGCCGTCTCATTGGGAGGTGAAGGCCCGAAGGATGGCACCGTTGCGCCGCGTGCGCGCATAAGCGCAGGCGCTCAGCGAAGCAGTGAGCCGACGCTGACCGAAGCGGTCGGGGCGAAGGCGGCGCTCGATCGGATTGTCATTCCGCCGGATGTCATGGATCGCATTCCCGCGATGACGCCGCGGTCATCCTTGATCGTCACCGACGAAGGATTGAGCGCGGAGACGGGGAAGGGGACCGAATTCGTCGTGGTGTTGAGCGGCGAGCCGCAAGGTGGAATCAAGTTCAGGCGACGGAGTCCTGGCCCCGAATTTTCACGCGATCGCCTGTTTTATTCGCGCTCGCCTTTTGCGGGCCCGTTCTGATGTCTCGACCGTCGGCGGCACTCACCAGCTAGGCGGCGCAGAATCCGCCGTCGACCAGATGCGAGGCTCCCGTCATGAAGGAAGCCCGATCAGAGCACATCCAGACGACCGCTTCGGCGATTTCCTCCGCGGCGCCGAGGCGGTGCATCGGCACCTTGGCCATGATCTCCTCGTAGCGGGTCTTCATCATGTCGTCGGTCATCGGCGTCTTGATGTAGCCGGGATTGACGCAATTCACCCTGATGCCGTCCTGGGCGTATTCCATCGCGGCTGTCTTGGTGAGGCCGACGACGCCGTGCTTGGCGGCGACGTAGTGAGACGAGGTCGGCAGACCGATCAGGCCGGCAATCGACGCCGTATTGACGATCGCGCCGCCACCCCCCTGCTTCAGCATCTGCACGATCTCGTGCTTCAGGCACAGGAATACGCCGGTCAGGTTGACCGCGAGCATCTTGTCGACGGCTGACCGGGTCAGTTCATGAAGGCGCTGGCCGGGCGCGCTGACGGCGCGGCTGGAAATGCCGGCATTGTTGAAGGCGCAGTCGAGGCGGCCATAGGCCGACACGGTGCGTGCCACCATGTTCGTGACGTCGGTCTCGTCGGTCACGTCGCCGGCGATCGCGATTCCCTGGCCGCCGCCGGCGTTGATCAGGCCGACCGTGGCCTCGATGCCGTCCTTTGAGAGGTCGGACACCGCGACGCGGGCACCTTCGCGCGCCATCGCCACGGCGGTCGCCCGCCCGATGCCGGAGCCGCCGCCGGTCACCAGGGCAACCTTGCCCTCCAGGATACCCGCCATGAAGACCTCCCGTTCCTTGCGATCTCGGTCGCATGTGAATGCGTCGGGTATTTTGAGGCAGACAATGGAGTTCGGCAAATCATGGCAACGCCGCAGCCGGCACATGTCTGCTGCGTTCGTGCGTCCAGCGCGGCCGGCAAGCGAAATCCCTTACCCGCACTTGGTGGCACTTGAGAAGACGGGCTGACGATGTCCGTGAAGGCGTAAGGCGGACCTTGCTTTTGCGCGCTCTGAAGTCCGGAAATGACCCAAAGCGGCTTGCCAGCAGCCGGCGGGCTTGTAGTATTTCGATGAGCGTCGTGCTGTCCAATTGGGGGAAGGCAATGAGGCGCAGGCAACTCGGCGCAGTCGCGCTTGGCGCGATCGTGGCTTGGCCGCTCGCTCTGCGCGCCCAGCAGCCGACCCGGGTTTGGCGGATCGGTTTCATAGCGCACCGGTACGAAAAATTCTACGATCCCTTGTTCGCGGGCCTCCGGGAGCTCGGCTACGTTGAGGGACGAAACCTCATCGTTGAGCGCCGATATGCTCAAGGCAACGCCGAGCGATTCAAGGAATTTGCTGTCGAGATGGTCAGGCTGAATGTCGATGCCATCATCGTGGTGACGACGCCGGCCGCAATGGCTGCGCGGAACGAGACCAAGACGATTCCCATAGTTCATCCCGCTGCGATCGATCCGGTAGGCACGGGCCTGATCGCGAGCCTGGCTCACCCTGGAGGCAACGTCACCGGGCTTGCAGTCCTCAATGGTGAGACAAGCGCAAAACGCGTTGAACTGCTGAAAGAAGTGGTGCCCGGTCTGTCCAGCGGTGTTGTGCTCTGGAACTCTGCAAATCCTGCCAACTCCCTTGCCTTCCGAGAGACGGAAAGCGCCGGCCAGAAACTGGGGGTAAGTCTCAGATCGCAGGAGGTACGGAGCCAGAAGGATTTTGCGGGCGCATTTGCGGCCATGGCCGAACAGCGTCCCGAGGTCCTGCTCGTCGTACAGGATGCTCTGACCCTGGAGTATCGAAAGGAGATCATCGACTTCGCGCTTCAGAACAAGGTGCCGAGCATGTTCGTCGGCAAGGAGTGGGTGGAGGAAGGGGGACTGATGTCGTATGGCGACCGTCTTCCCGAGAGATATCGACGCGCCGCGGATTTGGTCGACAAGGTTTTAAGGGGTGTAAAGCCCGCGGACCTGCCGGTGGAACAGCCGACGACATTCGAGCTGGCCGTCAACCTGAAAACCGCAAAGGCGATTGGATTGACCTTTTCGCCGGCGTTCCTGGCGCGCGCCGATCAGGTCATAGAGTAACCCCGTTCGGATGTCCCGGCCGGGCGGCGCTAGGGCGTTGCCCGAGCCAAGGTCGACCGCCATTTCCGGCGCCGAATTGGCCGAGCGGAAGGCCACGGCGGAAGCCATCCTCGACCCGTTCATTGAAGGGACTGCCCAAAAAGCGGTCATGGCCCCCGTTTGCAACATTAAGCGAAGGTCTGAACGCCCCATCCATTGCCCGTTCATGACGGTTCCACTACATTTTTATGACATGCCGCGCTCCGGCTGCGGCGTCCGCCTCCTGGCCCTTGCCAGCAAAGGTGTTGTCCGCGCCGGTTGCAGTAGCGTTTCCGTCAATGGCGCCGGCGCCGAACCCAGGTCCCTCCACAGCGGTTGCAACAACCGGCCTCGGCTCGTTCGGCGTTGTCAGGCTGCTCGCGGTCGCGGCACCCCAATTGGCCGCACTCGTCCTGATGCTGCAGACCGAGACCGATTTCGGCTCGCGGCTCTGCTTCATCCTGAGCTGGGGTATCCTCAACCTCGTCTGGATCGCGCTGCTGCGCCGGCCCGCGCTGTCGGGCGCGCTGTCGCTGACCATGGTCGTGGTGCTGGTGCTGCTGTCGCGGCTCAAGCACGACGTGGTGCAGATGACCGTGAACTTCGTCGATCTGATGCTGATCGACCGCGACACCACCGCGTTCCTGTTCACGATCTTCCCGAACCTGCGCTGGTCGGTGATCTCGGCCGGCCTCGTCACCATTCCCCTGATGTATGCGCTGTGGTGGTTCGATCCGTTCCGCATCCGCCGCCTGCCGGCGCTGGCTTGCGCGCTCGCCTGTCTCGCGGTGCTGACCGGCTACTCCCTTGCATATCCGGATGAAGCCTGGCGCGGCTATTACGACGACGGCTATCTCTCGAAGTTTTCACGCTCCGGCGTCAGCGCCGTCTCCGACTTCATGAATTACGGCTTCATGGAAAAGGACGCGGTCGCAAGGGAGCGCCTCAACATTCCCTTGCTGGATTCCTGCCATCCGGCCGGCCGCCGGCCCAACATCATCATGATCCATGATGAATCGAGCTTCGACATCCGCGACGCCGGCAACGTCAAGGTGCCTGCGGGCTACGGCGGCCATTTCAAATCCTTCGACGGCAAGGAGCGCAAATTCCTCGCCGAGAGCAATGGCGGCCCGAGCTGGTACACCGAGTATAATGTGCTGGCCGGATTGTCTTCGCGCTCGTTCGGCCGCTTCGCCTATTTCATCACCCGCATCGCGGCCGGCCGCGTCGAGCGCGGACTGCCGCTGTCGTTGCGCCGCTGCGGTTACGAGACGCTGTCGCTCTATCCCGCCTTCGGCGCCTTCATGAGCGCGCGCAGCTTCCAGACCACGACGGGCATCGAGCACTTCTACGACGCAAAGGATCTCGGCGCAAAGGATGTCGAGCCCGACGGCTTCTTCTACGATTCCGCGCTGAAGCTGATGTCGCAGCGGCCGATCCAGAAGCCGTTCTTCATGTTCGTCTATCTCGGCGCCAATCACTTCCCATGGGAGACCAGATTCCGTCCCGACCTGATGCCTGGCTGGCGGGCGCCGGGCAATGAGCCCGTGGTTGACGAATATCTGCGGCGTCAGGCCATGAGCGTCAGCGACTACGGCGTCTTCATTGCGACCCTGAAGAAGCGCTTTGCCGGCGAGCCGTTCCTGATCGTGCGCTATGGCGATCACCAGCCGGAGTTCTCGCCACACCTGCTCGACCCCGGTCTCGACGAGGCCGGCATCGGCAAGAAGCTCGATGCCTATGACCCGCGTTACTACGCAACC
>Ga0105238_10007817_pt1 | contig 10693 bp, 1 predicted proteins | sample KBSC34metaG_FD_81526 | JGI IMG/M metagenome (GOLD analysis project Ga0105238, IMG submission 81526) | Corn rhizosphere microbial communities from Kellogg Biological Station, Michigan, USA - KBS C3-4 metaG | ecosystem: Host-associated > Plants > Roots > Rhizosphere > Soil | place: Michigan, USA...
AGCCCCGTATTGCGCGTATGGAAATGCTGGTCGCGGTGGATCGTCAGCGCGCGCTGTTCCACCAGACAAGTGCCGATACCGTTGGTGCCTTCGCTTTGTTCGTTCCAGACGGAGCCAGTCCACAACCCCCAGGAATGAAACGTCTCGTCATCCACCGGGGCGCCGCGCCGCTCGACCGGCACGCCGTCACGATCGGCAAGGAGAACACAGCACCCGACGCCGCCCACCGCAAGATAGAGCCGGTCCAGACTCGATTGGGCGGCCCGGACGAGTGGTTCGATGCGTTGTCGGGCCTGCCCCAGTTCCGTCTCCGTGAGATAGCGTGGGGAACTGCAGTCGGCCGGATCAAGCCGATGCAAATTGGAAGACCGTCGCCAGGACGCGACCAGCGCGGACTTCGCCGCCGCATCCGAAGCGATCGCGGCCTGAATGCGGTCGGCATGATGACCCGATAGGTCCTCGCCCATGCTATCCTCCCAAACCCAAGTCTTTCCTTCTGCTCCTGGACCATCGCTGCCTCAAGACAAGGTAGCGCTGGTGTCATGCCAGGTTCGGCTTTCAATCAGGACACTGTCAATTCGACAGAAGGATCAGAAGAGGATTCATCGAACTGCGATATCCGGGCCAAGCCATAGCCGCCGAGAACGCTCTTTGCTCCCAGGCTCCCTTTGGTCGGTCTAAATGCCTAGCAGAACCAGCTGGGCGTTCATTGATCGAGAGCAAAGATCCGCGAATTACGGCCTGCCGCACAAATCGCCGCCCCTGCGGAACCATATGGAAAGAGGCAGGAAAATTTTTGGTGCTGCAACCACTACGAAGGCGAGGAGCATCACCTTCGTAGTGGGTCGCAGGAATGGATATCGCTTGGTGCGGCACCTGTCGCTCCAGTTGCCGGAATGCAAAGGCTCCAACCTCAGTCAAACATCGACGACCATCGCTATGGCACGAACGTTATTTCTTGGGTGCGATGTCGGCACGTCAAGCGCGGCATCGATGCGGCCGGAAGCCAGGTCAAGGAGGATGGCGTTGGTGGTCTTGTATCAACCACGACGCCAGCGAAATACTTTTCCAGGAACTGAACCTGGGTTGCCGAGGTCTGCACGCCGATGACCTTGCCCTGCAGCAAGGGCTTGAGCGCGGCGATAGCCTTGTCAGCGCCCGCCGCATCGGTGTCGAGCAAGTACGAGGTATCGCTTCCGCCCATTTGCATCAGATTCATTCGAAAATTTGGCGTGCGTGTGCTTATGGCATCCACCCCCCAGCGGATGGCTGCCCGTTACGATGCGCGACATTCGTGCCGAGCTCGTTCTTCACGTCTTCTCTCCTGCCGTAACGGAAACCGCGAAAGGAAATTATAAGCCATGACAACCGAATACTTCAACGGACGCATTCCATTTCCATACTTGCGAGATTAAATTAAGAAAAAAATTTAAAATTGGAGGTATACATCATTCTGTTGATATGAATGCTTTCGTTAAGAAACGATTTATGGTTCTTAAACCAGTTATAAATCAATATGTACGTGTATATTCTATATTGTCACAAATTTTACATAAAAATAGACTCATCGCGGTTTCGTGATCGCCTTGACTCAAGAATTTTCGGATGTACGTTAGCTTGCGGTCAATTAGCCAAAGCTGATATATTAGGGGGGCAAAATGAACATTTTGTCGAGGCCAGCTTTTTTTGAGGCATTTCAGAAGAGATTAGCCAGCAAAGAAGAGACGCCAGTCCCTGGTGTATTTGGTCGTTGGTTGGCGAGTTCGCTGTTGCGGCGCTCGCCGGGGCGAGCCCGACGGCCCAGCAAGACATCAGATCTGCCGAACCTGGCGCTTGAAGCGCTTGAACCCCGTTATCTGCTGTCGGCCGACGTCTTGCCTTTCGCAGTCGACATGAATGACCTGGCCGGCGCCGACTATTCGTTGCGCTATGATAATCTGATCCAGGCGATCCAGGTCTACGACAACAAGACAAATACGTTGGTCGATCAGCGCAACGCGCAGCAGGTCGACTATATCGTCGTGCGCGGCACCGCTGCCGACGACAAGCTCACCATCGATTTCGGCGAGAACTTCCTGGCGGCGCTCGACGTGCGCTTCGATGGCGGTGCCGGCAACGACACGCTTGCCATGACGGGTGGTAGCTTCGACGCGGTCCGGCTGGCGACTGATAGCGACCAGTCAGGCAGCATTACAGCGCAAGCCGGAGCCTTGACCCATAGCATTGGCCTGGCGAGCGTTGGCGCCGTCGAGGATAATACGGCGGCCAGCCAGCGCATTTATGCCGACACTTCCGGGCAGGCCCGGGTGATCCGCATCGGAAACTCAGATGGTTCCAATGGCAGTCTGGCGGTGCTTGACGCTGGACCATTCAACAATCTGATCACCTACAGATTCGCAATTCCGGCGGTCTCGTTGACCGTCGACGCGGGCGCGGGCGACGACAGCTTTGTGCTGCACGAAATCGACCCCGCTCTGGCCGGCAGGGTTTTGTTGAGTGGCGGCGCCGGCAGCGACGCCGTGATCGGGCCCCCGCAAGACACCGACTGGCATCTCATCGGCGACGGTTCGGGTGATGTTGCTGGGGTGTCCTTCGTTACGGTCGAGAACCTGATCGGTTCCGCTGGCAACGAGGACACCTTTTTTGTTGGCGCGGCCGGAAAATTGAGTGGCGTCATGGCCGGCGGCGATGCCGGCTTCGACAGCATGGTTCTCGACGGCGGCACCTTCTCCTCGGTGAAGTACGTAGCCACCGGGCAGACGTCGGGCACAATCACGCGTGACGGTGTCGTGCTTCGCTATGACGGGCTCGAACCGATCATCGACAACAGTGTCGTTGCGGACCGGGTCATCATAACCAGCAATGCCGACGATGAAGCGACCCTGACCGATAATGGCGCGACGCTGACGCTGTCGTCGGACACCTTCATTCCGACATTCGAGTCGATCACTTTCAACAAACCCAGCACCAGCCTGACCATCAATCTCGGCGATGATCTGGGCATTCCCATTTTTTCAAAGGATACCTTGACCATCAATGCGGTGAACCTCGGTTCGGCCGCGTTCTTCGTCAACGGCCAGGATGGCAAGGACGAGGTGACGATATCCGGGGCGCTGACTGCCGGCGCGGTTACCGTCAATGCCGAGAAGATCAGCGTTTCCAGCACGATCAATGCCAGTTCGGTGACCTTGACGGCAGCGGCGGCGGACGATGGAAAAATCACGGGTGGCGCGTATTTCGCGACCCCGGAGGCGATCATCGACCTGACCGGCGCCACGATCATCGTGACCGGTGCCGCTCAATTCTCTGCAACCGCGACCGCCAATGTCGAAGCCGAGACGGCCGAGGTCGGGCCGCTCGCGGGTGTCATCGCGACGATCTTGCCCGAAGCACGGGTCAAGTTCAGCAGCACCAATGTGACCGCGGCAAGCCTGTCGGCATCGAGCACCGTTACCGTCACGCTGACCGCGAAGGACGAGTCCGACGCCGGCTCCGACAATGATGAAAAGAAGGATGCGGCGGTTTCCGTTACCGTTCTGGTCAGCGACGCGATCACCGAAGTGCTCGCCGGCAGCGTACTCAGTGTCTCGGGCGCGGTGTCGCTGACTGCGACCAGCAATTTGACGATGACCACCGAGGCCGATGGCGGCAGCGGTGGGAAGGGTGCCAGCGTTGCGGTTTCAGAAGTCAATGCGACGACCCGCGCCAATGTCTCGGGCGGCTCGACGATTGGCGCGAATGCCGGCGATACGCCCAATTCGATAGCGCTCGGCGCAACACTGACCAGCAACATCACGACGACTGCCAAGTCGACGGCAGGCGGATCGGACCAAAGTGCGGGCGGTGATAACGAATCCGAGGAGCGCCTGAAGGACGCCAACAAGGACGGTGATACGTCAGACAAGGCGACGACCAGCGGTGGCGATATCACCTTTGCCGGCGCGGTGACGGTGTCCGATTATCGGCCGACGACCGAGGCCTTCGTCCAGGCCTCCACCCTGACGTCAGGTGGCGCGATCACGCTGACCGCGCAGTCGACGGACAAGGTGACGGCGACGGCGGACGGCACCAACACGAACTCTTCCGCCGAGGGCGCAACCGGCATCGGCGTTGCAGTCGCGTTGAGCATCGCCGATGTGACGACGCGCAGCTATCTGGGCGGCTCCTCGTCGCTGTCGGCGAGTGCGGTGTCATTGAGCGCCACGATTGCGGCCGGCGACAGCTTCGTCACTCAGGCGACCTCAGGCGCCGGCGAAGGCTCCAAGACGCAGGTCGCAGGTTCGCTGGCCATCAATATCGTCATCACCGAGGCTTCCGCCGATATCGCGGCAAACGCCTCGATCAATCTGAATGGCGCGGATCTGTCGCTCACCGCCAACTCCACAACCAACGTCAAGACCGATGCGGTTCCCGACGATGCGAGCGGCGCCGCGGGCGAGCTCGGCATCGGTGGATCGGTCGCCCTGACCATCATCGACAATTCCACTTCGGCGTCGATCCGCGACAACGCGACCATCCTTGCCGGTGACGCCATCACCATGGCTGCGACGGCCAGCCACACAGCTTCAACCACGGCGGAAGCAGGTGCCGAAGGCGGCGATGTCGGTATCGGCGGTGCGGTGGCGATCGACGTCATCGACAACAACACGGAGTCGTCCATCGGCTCCGGCGGTGAACTCGACATCACCGGCAATTTGTCGGCCAGCGCCATCAATCATGGCGTGAGCACGACGCTGGCCGATGGGGATGCCATCGGCTCGACGGCGATCGGCGCGGCGATCGCGCTTGCCTTCGTGGACAACCGTGCGTTCTCGACATCGAACCGCAATCTTCGTTCCAACGGATCGATCAGCCTGTCGGCCGCCAATGACGGTTCCAGCAAGGCGGAGTCGATTGCGAGCGCTGCCGGCGCCGAGAAAGACGAGGACGGCAACACCAAGGCCGATGACCAACGGGACAAGGAAGTCGGTCTGGCCAACAGCAAGTCGAATGATGGCGACAGCGTCAGCAAGTCGGCCAACAGTTCAGGTGGAAGTGGCGGCGGCGATGTCAGCGTCGCGGCGGCACTTGCTCTCAACGTTTCATCGTCACTGGCGGTGGCGTCGATCAATGACGGGCGCGCGGTTGTTGCCGGTGAGGGCGCCGGCATCGGTGAACTCAATTTACAGTCGTCCAACAACATGGACGCGACGGCGAAAGCCGATGGCACCGCAAAGACCAGCGACAGCGGCACCGCTGTCGGTGTCGCCGTGGCGATCAATATCGCGACGATGCGCAACGAGGCGTCGATCGGGGCGGGCAGCATTATCACGGCCGACGGGGTGAAGGCCGAAGCGAAGATGAGGAACGTCGGCGGTGACGTGACGCATCGTTTCGGCGCCGAGTCGACCTCCGGCGCCAGCGGCGGCGATATCGGCGTGGCCGGCTCGTTCGCGCTGAGCTTCGCCGATACCGACACGCTTGGCGTCATTGGTCTCGACCATGCCGATCAGCCAGCAGGCGGCGCCGCGACCGTGACATTGACTGGCGGCAACGTTCTGCTGACGGCGATCAACACGACCGAAACCATTACGACGGCGACCTCCTCTGGGGCAGGAAGCGGCTCGGGCAGCGTTGGTGTCGGCGCATCGATCGCGCTCGGCATCGGCCTGAACAGCACTTTTGCCGGCGTCGAGAACGGCGAGACGGTTAGCGGCACGACCGGCAATTTCACGGTCACCGCGACATCCCACGATACGCTGACGACGACGGCCAAGGCCGGCGCCGAGGGCGCTACCGGCATTGGCGGCGCGATCGCCGTCGCCTATTTCGACAACGATACGGATGCGCATATCGGCACTGGCGGCGGCGCAGCGATCACGCTGACGGGCAATCTGGCCGCGCAAGCGTCGCACACCGGTACGGTCCACACACTTGCCGATGGCGAAGCCGCAGGCAGCAGCGTTGGCGTTGGCGCGTCGATCGCGCTGAACATCGGCGAAGTCACCAACGACGCTTTCGTCGGCCGCAATTTCCAGAATGTCGGCACGGTGACGGTCACCGCGACGTCGACACTCGACACCAAAGCAGAGTCCAAGGCGAGTTCGAAGGGTCAATCCACGAAGAAGTCCGATGGCACGACGGACAGTGCCAGCTCCGATCAGGAGACGACCAACCAGACCGAGATGGCGAAGAACCAGAGCGGCGGCACCAAGACGCCCTCGCAGAGCGGCGGCAGCAGCCTCGGCCAGGCCGATGGCAACAGCAATGCGCAGACCGGCAAGGGTACGCAGGGCGGCAACGGCTCCGGTGGCACCAATGTGGCTGCGACGATCGCCGTCAACTTCCTCGATGCGGACAACCAGGCGCAGATCGCCAGCAATGTGACGATCTCCGGCACTGGTGCGATGAAGGTTGAGGCGATCAGCACGACCGATGCTCGGGCATTGGCCACGGCAACCTCCACGAACACCAGTTCCGACACCGGCGTTGCCGCGGCAGTCGGCCTCAACATCGTGCTCCTGGACAACAATGCGATGATCGGTTCGAACGCCGATCTGACCGCAGGATCGATCGAGGTCCGCGCCGCGACCGGCAACGGACAGAAGAACACGTTCCAGGCGCGCGCCCTCTCCGGCGCGGTGTCGAAGAACACTGCGGTCGGCGGTTCGGTCGGCGTCAACTACCTTGATGTCAACACGCTGGCATCGGTCGGCGACAATGTCGATCTCGACGCCAATACCGGCAATATCGAGATCGGCGCCATCAGTCTCAACGAAATGCAGAACCTGGCCGGCGGTGCGGCTTTGAGCACCGGCAGCGGCGGTGGCGGCGTGGGCATCGCGGTCACCGTCAACATCGTCAACGATCTCAACACCAAGGCTGAGACCGGCATCAATCTCGACGCCGAAGCGCAGGGTGCAATCAACGTCACTTCGCATGCCGAACTGCTGCCGGTCTCGGAAGACCTGCCGGTCATCGGCTCGTTGGCCGTCACCAGCTTCGCCGCCGGCATCGCCGGTGCGTCCGGCGGCTTTGCCGTCGGCGGTTCGTCCAGCGTCAACGTGATCTTCATGGAGACGCATGCCTCGGTGAACGACAACTCCGACCTCGAGGCCGCAACCGGCATAAAGATCGAGGCGACGGACCTGTTGACCGTGGTCAGCGGGGCGGGCGGCATCGGCCTGACGCTGAACGGCAATGCCGGCGTCGGCATCGGCCTGGACGTACAGGTGATCACGCGCAACACCAGCGCCTGGATGGGCGGTGGGGCGGACCTGGATACGACCGCCGGCAACATCGTCATCAATGCCGACTCCTTTGACGACATCACTTCGATCGCGGCGACGTTCGGCGGCAGCGCCGGCGGCTCGGCCGGCGTCGCGGCGTCGGTGGGCGTGCTCTATCTCGACACATCCACGCAGGCCTTCGTCGAGACTGGCAGCGCGCTGAACAAATCGCATCTGGGCGCAGGCGGAGATGTCTCCGTGACGGCGACCGGCGATGCGGACGTGTTCCTGCTGGCCGGCGCGGCGGCGTTCGGTCAAAGCGCCGGCATCGGCGTTTCCGGAACGGTGTTTGTCCATCTCGACGACGTGAAGGCCGAGCTCTATGGCGACGCCGATGTGGTCACCGGTGGCGCAAACGGCCTATCCGTATTGGCGAATTCCACCGATGAGGTGCTGATCATCGCGGCTGCCGGTGCGGCTTCCGCGCAGGCGGCGGTTGCCGGTTCGGTCGCCGTGACGGTGCTGACCGAGACAACGACGGCTCGCATTGGCGCAAACAGCAAGGTTTCCGGCCAGACGCTCGCCAACGATCCCGGAGTCTCGGTCTTTGCAAGCGACGATACCGATATCCTGACAGTCGCGGGCTCGCTCGCGGTTTCCGCCGGCAATGCCGGTGTTGGCGCTGGCGTCAACGTATCGACGCTGACAAAGACGACGACTGCGTCGATCGAGGCAGGCGCCGACATCGACGTCGACGGCAATGTGACGGTCGAGGCAATCGGCAACGAGGATATCGGTTCGTTCTCCGTGGCCGCGGGCGCGTCGAGCGGCGCGGGTGTCACGCTGACCGCCGATGTCTTCGTGCTGAATCTGAAAACGCGCGCCTTCATCGGGTCGGATCCGCTGGCGCCGATCGGCGGCCTGACGGATGTGCGGGCACGCGGCAGCGTGCTGGTCCAGGCGATCGACGAGACCGAGATGGATCTGATCGTTGGCGGCGTGGCGATTGGCGGCAGCGCCGGCGTCGGTGTCGCGGCCGGCGTTGCGGTCGTCGATAAGGTGACGGATGCCTTCATCGGCGCGGGCGCGCGGGTCACTGGCGAGGGCCATGGCACGGTCGCGGCGAGAACCGGCCGATACGGCATCGACTATGCGGGCAGCCAGGCGATGTCGAGCTTCGACCCGCAAGGCGGCAACAAGCCGAATGCGAGCAGCCTGGAGGCTGGTACGCCCTCAGGCCTCACCCAGTTCAAGGACCTCGACCAGGAGGGTGGTGACGACGTTCAGCAGGATCCGGGGCTGACCCAGAACCGGGTCGCGACGGCGGCGGTCGACACCGGCTTCCGTGGCGTGGCTGTCTCGGCCTCGGCGAAGGATGATGTCGAGACCTTTGCAATTTCCGTCGGCGGCGGCGGTTCGGTCGGCGTGGCTGTCGGTGCGGCGGTAAACGTCGTCGATACCAAGACCAAAGCCTTCATCGGAGCCGATGCGCAGATCAACCAGGACATGGCCGGCCCCGGAAATGCCGGACAGTCCGTCCTGGTTGCGGCAGCGAGCGACTTCAGCCATGTCGGTGTCGGGGCCGGTGCGGCCTTCGGCGGTTCGGGCGCGGGCGCGCCCGGCGTCGACGTGTCGGTGATCAAGGTCGACACGTTCGCGACGATCAATGACGGCGCGGATGTGAAGGCGAACAACGACGTTGCGGTGATCGCCACGTCCAAGGAAAAAGTCATCGTCGTCTCCGCTGGCCTTGCCTTCAGCGGCACGGTCAGCCTGGCGGGCGGCGTCTCGGTGCTGTCGTTCGACACCGAGACTTATGCTCGCGTCGGCGCCAACGCGACGATTGTCGCCGGCGGCGACGTCGCCGTCATGGCCAAGGACGATTCCGAGGTTGTGGTGGTCGCGGGCGCGGTCGCCATCGGCCTGTCGGGCGGTGGCGCCGCCGGATCGGTCGCGGTCGTCACGGTCGACAAGCTCACTGAAGCGACGATCGGCGACAATGCCAGCATCGACGCATCCGGCAACGGCGCCGGCATCGGCGACGTGCTGACCGGCACGATTGTCGGCGGCAGCGATCCGAGCGGCTTCGCCACGGCCGAGGCGCATGGCGTCATCGTGCAGGCGGAATCGTCGGAAGAGGTCACCAACGTCACGGTCGCCGGCGCAGGCGGCCTCTATGTCGGCCTGGCTGGCTCCGTCACCGTGACGCTGCTCAATTCGGACACCAAGGCGCTGATCGGCGTCGGTGCCGACATCAATCAGGGCGCTGCGAATTACCTCGCCCACCCAGGCACGGTGTCTAGCGCGCAGGGCGTCTATGTCAACGCGGCCAACGAGGTCCGGGTCACGTCCTTTGCAGGCGCTCTCGGCGCTGGGTTCATCGGCCTGGCCGGTGGCATCGACTTCGGCAGCATCAAGAACGACACGGTTGCAGCGATCAACGCCGACGCCATGGTGCGGGCGCGCGGTGACGTCTCGGTCAACGCGGTTGCAATCAAGGTTCTGCGAGGGTTTGCCTTCAGCGGCGGCATTGGCGTCGGCGGGCTCGGCGCGTCCGTGTCGGTCTGGTCGGTCGGCGAGGCGTTCAGCGACTCCTACCAGGACAACCAGGGTGGCAGCGGCAACGCGACGAAGGACGACGGAAGCTCCAAGACCGCCAATGACGAGGCTGGCGGACAGGCCGACGATGGCGTCGAAGGCGTCACCGGGGAATTGAGCCGCTTCGGCGGCGGCGCCAACAGCAACACGGCTGATTCACGGGTCAAGGCCGGCGTTGAAGGCGCCCGCGACAAGGTCGGTGCCAACGCACTGACTTCCGGCGCCCTGACCAACAAGCTGACCGCTGCCGTCACCGACGAGCGCGGCACCACCGCGTCGGTCGAAGGCGGTGCCACGGTCGAAGCCGGTCACGACATCGTTGTGAACGCGCGTGAACAGATGAAAGTCGACATGCTGGTCGGCAGCCTGGGCGCAGGTCTTGTTGGCCTCGGCGCGTCGATCTCCGTCGTCAATGTCTCTGGTCAGGTCAGGGCGAAGGCCGGCGGAAGCCTCAAGGCTGGCAATGCCATTCGCATTGAAGGCCAATTCGGCCAGCATGTCGATGTCACGACCGTTGCCTTGCAGGCCGGTTTCGTCGGTCTCGGTGCATCGGTCGCGGTGGTCAACGATACCAGCCGCGTCCAGGCGGGCTTGCTCGACAATACGGTGGTCAACGACGCGGCCAGCCTCACGGTCTCGGCGAGCAGCAACCAGACATTCGACGTGCTGACGACCGGCATACAAGCCGGCGCGGTGGCGGTCGGTGCCTCCTACAGCGATGTCACCATCGGCGATGACGATGACAACACCAAGGAAGTCCTGGCCACGATCGGTGCGGGCAGTCAGATCGGCCAGATCGACGCCGTGGGCGCTATCACGGTCCATGCGGACTCGACGATCAATGCGGATTCCGACACATTCGCGCTGGCCGCCGGGCTCGGCGCGCT
>Ga0105238_10007819_pt1 | contig 10692 bp, 10 predicted proteins | sample KBSC34metaG_FD_81526 | JGI IMG/M metagenome (GOLD analysis project Ga0105238, IMG submission 81526) | Corn rhizosphere microbial communities from Kellogg Biological Station, Michigan, USA - KBS C3-4 metaG | ecosystem: Host-associated > Plants > Roots > Rhizosphere > Soil | place: Michigan, USA...
CCAATGCCGCAACCGAAGCCTATGAAGGCGGCCGCGCCAAGGTCGCAAAATTCCTCAACGCGGGACGCACCGAAGAGATCGTATTCACCCGCAACGCCACCGAGGCAATCAACCTCGTGGCCTCATCCTGGGGCGAGCCCAATATCAAGGCCGGTGACGAGATCATCATCTCGATCATGGAGCACCATTCCAACATCGTCCCCTGGCATTTCCTGCGCGAGCGTCATGGCGCTGTCATCAAATGGGCGCCGGTCGACGACGAAGGCAATTTCCTGATCGAGGAATTCGAGAAGCTTCTGAGCGATCGCACCAAACTGGTCGCGATCACCCATATGTCGAACGCGCTGGGAACGCTGGTGCCTGTCAAGGACGTCACCAGGCTCGCGCACGCGCGCGGCATCCCCGTGCTGGTCGACGGCAGCCAGGGCGCGGTGCATCTTCCGGTCGACGTGCAGGACATCGATTGCGATTTCTACGTCTTCACCGGCCATAAGGTCTATGGCCCGACCGGCATCGGCGCGCTCTACGCCAAGCACGAACACCTCGTCGCGATGCGACCCTTCAACGGCGGCGGCGAGATGATCCGCGAGGTTGCCAAAGACTGGGTCACCTATGGCGATCCCCCGCACAAGTTCGAGGCGGGCACGCCCGCGATCGTCGAAGCCGTCGGGCTCGGTGCCGCCATCGATTACGTCAATTCGATCGGCAAGGAACGCATTGCCGCCCACGAGCATGACCTCGTCACCTACGCGCAAGACCGGCTGCGCGAGATCAACTCGCTGCGGCTGATCGGCACGGCAAGGAACAAGGGGCCGGTGATTTCCTTCGAGATGAAGGGGGCCCATCCTCACGACGTGGCCACCGTCATCGACCGGCAGGGCATCGCGGTGCGCGCCGGCACCCATTGCGTGATGCCGCTTTTAGAGCGGTTCAACGTGACGGCGACCTGCCGCGCCTCGTTCGGAATGTATAATACCCGTGAGGAAGTCGACCAGTTGGCGCAGGCGCTGATCAAGGCGCGGGAATTATTCGCATGAGTGATACAGCCGAAGTCAAAACCAGCAATATGGAAACCGCCTCGGCCTTGCCGCCGGAGGAAACCGAACGGCTGACCGCGGAAATCGTCACGGCGCTGAAGACGGTGTTCGACCCGGAGATTCCGGCCGACATCTACGAGCTCGGCCTGATCTACAAGGTCGAGATCAACGACGAGCGCGCGGTCGACGTGACCATGACGCTGACGACGCCGAACTGCCCGGCGGCCGGCGAACTGCCGACCCAGGTCGAGAATGCGGTCGCCAGCGTTCCCGGCGTCGGCGTGGTCAATATTAACCTGGTCTGGGAACCCGCGTGGTCGCCGGACCGGATGAGCGACGAGGCGCGACTCGTGCTCAACATGTGGTGAAGCGTTAGGGGACGACGATTAAGCTCAAGGAGTCGGCATTGATTTGCCGCTGGAACGGACCAAATGACTCATATGACACCGGCATCACCCAGTCCTTCCCCCAAGCCGCGGCGTCCGCGCCCGCAGGTCATGCGGCTGACCGAAGCCGCCGCAGAGCGCATCCAGGAGCTGACCAAACGTGCCGATTCCGAGATCGTCGGATTGCGCGTCGGCGTCAAGAACGGCGGCTGCGCCGGGCAATCCTACACGGTCGAATATGCCCATGAGATCCGCCCGACCGACGAGATCGTCGAGGACAAGGGTGTCAAGATCCTGGTCGATCCCAAGGCGGTGCTGTTCCTGCTCGGCACCGAGATGGACTACAAGGCCGACAGGATGCAGGCGCAGTTCATCTTCAACAATCCGAACCAGGTTTCGGCCTGCGGCTGTGGCGAGTCGGTACAGCTCAAGCCCGCACAGGTCTGAGCTTCGCGGCTCATGGACCGCGAATTCCTGATCGACCTGTTCAGGGATTTTGGCCCGGTCACCATCCGGCCGATGTTCTCCGGCTTTGGCATTTCCGTCGACGGCGTCAATTTCGCCATGGCGCTGCGCGCCGGTCTCTATTTCCGTGCCGATGACGCCACCATTCCGCGATTCGAGGCGGAAGGATCGAAGCCGTTCCAGTATCAGACGCGCGCCAGGACCGTTCTGGTCAATTCCTACTGGCAATTGCCGGCGCGGTTGTTCGACGACACCGAGGAATTGAGCCACTGGGCGCGAGCGGCGCTCGCGGCAGCCCAGCGCGCGGCTCTGAAGAAGCGGCCGCGGGGGCGAAAGCCGGCCAAGTCTCCAATGACAAAGGCCGCGAAGAAAAAGGCCGCCACCTCGAAGGCAGCGGCCGGCAAGAAGCGAAAGAAAGCCAGGAAACGCTAGGCCACCTGGCTCTGGGTTTCGGCCGCGTATTCAGGATCGACTTCGCAGATCACGCGGTTGCGGCCGTTGCGCTTGGCGGCATAGAGGCAGCCGTCGGCGCGCTCGATCAGGGCATCGGTGTCATCGCCCGGCTTCAGCATTGAGACGCCGACCGAGATGGTGACGCGGCCAAGAATCTCGCCAGTGGACTTCTTTTTCAATTCCTTCGCCATCACCGCGCGGCGGATGTGATCGGCGACCGTCAGCGCCTGGCGCAGTGCGGTGTTGGGCAGCACGACCGCGAATTCCTCGCCGCCATAGCGCGCGGTGATGTCCTGGCCCTTGATGGTCTGCTTCAGCGACATTCCCACCAGCCGCAGCACCTGGTCGCCGGTGAGATGGCCGTAGGAATCGTTGAACGATTTGAAGTGATCGATGTCGAACATCAGAAGCGACAACGGCTCGTTGTTCTCCAGCGCGTTCTGCACCGCCACCTCGATCATGCGGTCGAAGTATTTGCGGTTGCCAAGGCCCGTGAGCGGATCGGTCAGCGATTCCGCGCGGATCGCCTCCAGACTTTGCTGCAGATTGCTGATCTCGCTCTTCGACAGCGACAGCCGCTCTTCCAGAGCCTTGTTGGTGTCGCGCATCTCGCGCGTCGACTTGACCAGTGATTCGACGATGGCTTCGACCTGGTCGCGATCCCTGGCAGCCGACAGCTCCTCGCTCGCGCCGGTCAGGCTGGCATCGTAGGCGGCGGACATGCCGAGTGCGTCGGTGATCAGCCGCATCACGTCGTCGATCTCGCCAATCACCCGCGCGCCGACCTTGTCGATGCGATCGGTGGTCTTCAGGTGCGACAGATAGGTTTCGTAGATCTGCTCGAGATCGGCTTCGCTGAGCTTGCCGTGGCGTGCCAGCGTCTCGTTGATGATCTTGTTGAGGGGAGCGTTATATCCGGTCGCGTAGATGTACCAGATCTCGTAATTGCGCGGGATGGCAGTCTGGCGAAGCGATCTGATCTGGCCCAGCGCGACTTCCGCGAAGGCCATCGTGCGTTCGTGTTCGTCGAGGACCTTCACCATGGTGATTTTCCCATAGCAGGTCGCGCCGCCTGCATGCAGCAATGACTGAAATTATGGGGCCAAGGTAGTGGAGGAGAGTGAACGACCGGTAAATGGAACCGGCTGGTGGTCCGATTCCAACATTCGCGCGCTCTTAAGCCGCACGGTTGCGAATGCTGGAATCAAAGCTCTGGCTGCGTCAGCTCCCGACGCGATCGCGTACCGGCCGCAGCAGGAAGGCCGGAAGATGCGAGTGATCCGCAGGCTCGCTGTCGGGTTCCCGCGCACGGCGCGGCGCTTCTGCGCGGCCGATCGAAGGCACGGAGGACTGGGGCTGCGCCGGCGGAGGAGCGTGGTGACGTCCGCTCTTGGCCGGCCGGGGCTCGCGTTCTTTTGCTGGCCGCGGCTCGCGTTCCCTGGCCTGCTGCGGCTCGCGCTCACGGCGCGGCTTGCGGCCGCCGCGCGAACCGTCCCGCGATCCCTCGCGTGAGCGGTGCCCGCGCGGGCGTTCGTCGTGTGAGGAGGACTCGGCCGGTGCCGAGAAATCGCCCTCGGCGCGGGGAATGACCTGGCCGATCAGCTTCTCGATCGCGGTTATGGATTTCTGGTCGAGCGGGGTGACGATGGAGATGGCGGTGCCGCTGCGGCCCGCGCGGCCGGTACGGCCGATGCGGTGGACGTAATCATCGGCATGATGCGGCACGTCGAAGTTGAAGATATGGCTCACAGCAGGGATATCGAGGCCGCGCGCTGCGACGTCGGAAGCGACCAAGAGCGGAATCTCGCCCTTGCGGAACTGATCGAGCGCTGCGGTGCGCGCGGGTTGATCCATGTCGCCATGCAATGCGCCGACGGCAAAGCCGTGCTTCTGCAGCGATTTGTACAACAGTGCGACTTCGCGCTTGCGGTTGCAGAAGATGATCGCGTTCTGCAGGTCCTTGGCGTCGCGCAACAGGCGGCGCAACAATTCGCGCTTCTCATGCGGCTCGCGGCCGACGCCGATCTGGAATTGCGCCACGCCCGTGGCCGTGGTTGCGGGCCTGGAAACTTCGATTCTTTGGGGATTGTGCAGGAAGGCTTCGGTGATGCGCCGGATTTCCGGCGGCATGGTCGCGGTGAAGAACAGCGTCTGGCGCGTGAACGGCACCAGCTTGCAGATGCGCTCGATGTCGGGGATGAAGCCCATGTCCAGCATGCGGTCGGCTTCGTCGATCACGAGCAGTTCGACGCCGGTGAGCAACAGACCGCCGCGCTCGGTATGGTCGAGCAGCCGGCCGGGGGTTGCGATCAGGACGTCGACGCCGCGCGTCAGCTTGGAGTCCTGGTCGCCAAATGAGACGCCGCCGATCAGGAGTGCGACGTTGAGTTTCTGGCCCGCGCCGTAGCGATCGAAGCTTTCCTTCACCTGCGCTGCGAGTTCGCGCGTCGGCTCGAGGATGAGCGTGCGCGGCATGCGCGCCCGGGCCCGGCCTTTTTCCAGCAGCGTGAGCATTGGAAGCACGAAGGCCGCGGTCTTGCCTGTGCCGGTCTGGGCGATGCCGAGAACGTCACGGCGCGAGAGCACGTGAGGGATCGCCTGTTCCTGGATGGGAGTAGGGGTGGTGTAACCGGTGGCCGCAACCGCGGCGAGAACCTTGTCGGACAAACCGAGATGAGAAAAGGACATTGAGCCTCTGATCGACACCGCCGTTCGGAATCGAAGGTAAAAGGCGGTCGCGTTTGGCCCCGAAACGGCGCGCTTTGATAAAGCTCAGGGGCGGTAACTGACGCTGACCAGCGGATGATCCAATCGGAATCGCGTTTCGATTCAGGGCCCGCTATGCCGGGCAACATAGGGTCGAAATGGCCAAAGTCAATCTTGGAACAGGCCAAAAGGCCGAAAAAGCTTAATGTTTTCGTGCAAATAAGCGCCAGCCTGTCATTCCGCCTTCAAATCGCGGCCTCTCGATGACAACCTGTGGCGCGGGGAATCGCCATGTATCCAAAAGCGCGGCTGGACGCCTTGCATGACGGTATTTTCAGCGTTGCCATGACGCTGCTCGTGCTCGATGTTCGCTTGCCCGAGGAGTTTCACCCCCGTGACGGCGCCGAGCTCTGGCAGGGAATCGGCAATCTCTGGCCGAAATTCCTGCCCTATATCCTGAGCTTCACCGTGCTCGGCCTGCGCTGGATCGCCGGCATCGAGATCCGCAGCCGCGCCGAGTACTACGATCGCGCCTATGTCAATTTGTGGCTGTTCTATCTGCTGCTGATCACCTGCGTGCCGTTCTCCACCATCGTGGTCGGCCGCTACGCATCTCTGGCGCCGGCGGTGTGGCTCTATGCCGGTCACATCCTGCTGATCGCGCTGGTCAGCATGCGCATGATGGCGCTCACGCCGCATCTTGAGCCCGGCGATCATTTGCGGGCCAAGCAGATGGGCGCCATCCTGCTGGTAGGCTCGGCACTGCTGACGATTGTATTGAGCTTCGTCAATTTGAGGATCGCAATGTGGGGCCTTGCCCTCAATTTCGTCCAGCCCGTGATCGCAAGATGGGGCCGTCGCTAGTGCGGATGATGCGAATGTTAGAACCGGGACACTAGATCGTCCCGGATTGAACCGGACCTATGGCTTGGCCGACTATGGCAAGAGGCCAGGACGATTGTCTGTCGGGCGGCAGGTCATTCCCATGAAAAGCTGGTTGTTTTCGAGACTTGTGTTGGCGTGCGCCGTGGCGGCGTCACTGGTGGTGGCGGCAGCGCCCGCACACGCTGAAAAGCGCGTGGCGTTGGTGATCGGCAACAATGACTACCGCAACGTGCCGAAGCTGCAGAAGGCCGTAAACGATGCCCGCACCATGGGCGATACGCTGAAGCAGCTCGGCTTCAACGTCATGGTGGCGGAGAATCTCAACCGCCAGCAATTCAGCCAGACGCTGCTCGCCTTCGACAATTCGGTCGGCGCCGGCGACACCGCATTCTTTTTCTTCGCCGGTCATGGTTTCGAGATTGCCGGCCAGAACTATCTGCTGCCGACCGATGTGCCGGCCGCGACCGAAGGCCAGGAGGAGCTGGTGCGCGACGCCTCCGTGCTGGCCGATCGCATCGTCGAACGGTTGCAGAACAAGAAGGTGCGCACCTCCATTCTTGTGTTCGACGCCTGCCGCAACAATCCGTTCGAGCGCTCGGGCACGCGCGCGGTCGCCGGCGGCGGCGGTCTCGCGCCGATGACGCAACTGCCTGAAGGCGTGTTTTCGGTGTTCTCGGCGGGCTACAAGCAGACCGCGCTCGACCGTCTGTCCAACGATGACAACAGCCCCAATTCCGTGTTCACGCGCACCTTCGCCAAGGAGCTGTTGCAGCCCGGAGAGAATCTGGTCGAGGTGACGCAGCATACGCGCAAGCTCGTCAGCGAGATGGCCGAGACCATCGGCCACCGGCAGATCCCGGCCTATACCGACCAGATGGTCGACAACGTCTTCCTCAACGGCGCGGCCAAAGGGCAGGGAGAGGCCGTCAAGCCCGTCGAGCCGACGCCGCAGAAGGTTGCGGCGCTGCCGCCGGTCTCGGTGCCGCGCGCAGCGCCCCCGAGCGAATCCGTCAATGCGCCGATCGCGGCGTTCTCACGCCACAATGGCGGCTGGACCGTCGTGTTCTCGATCGCCGACCCCACGCTCGGCATCTCCTGGCGTATCGGCGACAGCGGAGATTTCCGGGAGACCGGATTCCTCGATACGCTCGATCCGCGAACGCGCAAGCGCGTGCCCAATCCATCGATCGAGCTTGCCGCCGACGCGCCGGCCGCGACCATCGAGCTTCGCTATGTCGATGCCTCCGGCGAGATGCAGGGACCGTTCCCGATCAAATTCGATCCCGAAGCCGCGCTGCTGCGCGACCAGCGCAAGATCCTCGATATGACCGCGACGAGCTGGCTGTCGTTCCGCGAGTTCAACGGGCTTTTGGTCTACTACAGCCACCTGCTGTCGTATCGCTGCGCCATCCGCGAGGTGCGGATCGGAATCGACAGCGCGGTGCCCGACAAGGTTCTCAAGTTGCCGGCCTGCGACATGATAGACCCGAGCGCGATTCCCTACGGTGCGCAGATCTACCAGAAGCTTCCGCCCGCGACGCAGTTGATGTCGGTGGAATTGACCTATCGCGACGGCAGCGTGTCCGAGATCAAGACGTTTCGGACATCCAATCGCAGCAACAACTAGGCGAACCTCGCATTTTCGACGCAAGAGCCCCGGCTTTACCGGGGCTTTTTATTTGGGGCTGGGGACCGGCGCCCGGAATGCCGACTTGGTGTAATTGGTAAGCTTTGCTGCCGTGAGTTGCAGACCCGCCACACTCGCCCGCAAACTAAGGTTCGAAGCCTCTTTCGCGTCGCGAGCACTCATCCAGCTGACTAGAGTAGTTGCGAATAGTCTGTTTTGATAGGAGGAGCTTTGCATGAAAACACGTTTCGGATGGGCACTCGCGTCAGCGATGCTGGCTGGCAGCGTGGGCACGGCGTTCGCGGCCGATATGCCGGTCAAAGCGCCGCCGTCACCGGTCGCCCCGGTGATGACGTGGACCGGCTTTTACGTCGGTCTCAATGCGGGAGGTGCTTGGGACAATAACCATTCAGTCGACACCTTTGGTCAGCCCGTGTCAGGTTTCACCGACGGTATCGGCCCAGGATCGTTTGCGGCAACCTCGGCTGCCGCTGCTTCAGGTTCCACTTCTTTCGGAAATGACGGTCGGTTCATCGGCGGTGCCCAGATTGGATACAACTGGCAATTTGGCCGCGCCGTCGCCGGCTTTGAGGCAGACATCGACGGCCTCGCAAGGCGCACCGAAACCAGCAGCCTCAACAACACGGTTGGACCTTTCAATTTTGCTGGTAATGGAGAAGTCATAAACTCGACGATCACGAACACCAGGACGACGCTGAACTATCTGGGGACCGTTCGGGGTCGCCTCGGGTTCTTGGCGACGCCTTCCTTCCTGCTCTATGCAACGGGCGGCGGAGCATACGGAGAGGGGAGAGCCAGCACATCAATTGTGCAAACAAACAACGATTGCGTGCTGCACCCGGGTAACTGCATTACGCCTAATTCAGCGCCATTTTTTAGCTCTTCATCCTCCACTCGGTTCGGGTGGACAGCCGGCGTGGGCGGTGAATGGATGTTTGCCCCGAACTGGAGCGCCAAGGCCGAATATCTCTATTATGACCTCGGGAGCCTCACGTACAATGCTGCGCTCTCGACCGCTGGCCTTAGTTTCCAGGCTGGAGGTGCGGCAGTCGTGAATGTGCAGTCGACGGCCAAATTCAACGGTAGCATTGCCCGCGTTGGCGTTAACTACCACTTCGGCGGCCCGGTGGTCGCGAGATACTGAGCTCTGAAGGGTTTCCCTGACTCGAAGCCCCGGCATTTGCCGGGGCTTTTTGTTTGGCGCGAGACAACTCAGCCCATGATGGAAAAGCCGCCGTCGACCGGGATCGCCGTGCCCGTGACGAAGTCGGAGGCGGGTGAAGCGAGGAACACGGCAATGCCTGCGAAATCATCAATCGCGCCCCAGCGCGCGGCGGCCGTCCGCGCCAGCACGCGCTCGTGCAGGCCGCTGATCTGCTCGCGCGCGCGTTTGGTGAGATCGGTGTCGATCCAGCCCGGCAGGATCGCATTCGCCTGGATGTTGTCAGCGGCCCAGGCGCACGCACAGGCGCGGGTGAACTGGACGATGCCGCCCTTGCTCGCGGCGTAGGCCGGCGCAAAGCTCGCGCCGAAGATCGACATCATCGAGCCGATATTGATGACCTTGCCGCCGCCCGCTTCCTTCATGGCCGGGTGCACCGCTTTCGAGCACAGGAAAGCGCTGGTGAGGTTGGTGTCGATCACGCTGGTCCATTCCTCGAGCTCAAGGCTCTGCGGGGGTTTGCGGATGTTGATGCCGGCGTTGTTGACGAGGATGTCGACGCGGCCGAGCTCGCGCCTGACGCGCTCGACCATCCCGGCAACCCCCGCCTTGTCCGTGACGTCGGTGACCACGGAGACGGATTCGACACCGCGGCCGGCAAGCTCGGCCACCGCCGCTTTCGATTTCGCCTCGTTGCGCCCGACGACTGCAATGTCGGCGCCGGCGTCTGCCAGTCCGCGCGCGATGCCGAGACCAATGCCGCCATTGCCGCCGGTGACGATGGCGACCTTGCCCTTGAGGTTGAACAGTTTCGTGCTCATGGGCGCTGGCTCTGCCAGATCAGGATCAGGCCGACCGCCGAAAGCGCCGCGCCATAGCCCGCCCACTGGATCTCGTTGATCATGAAGCTCGACCGCGGCCAAGCCACCGTTCCCGTTCCCTGGCCGATCCAGAGCAGGCCGATCGCAAGCCCCATCAGGCCCAGGATCAGTAACGTTCTGCGCATCGTTTATCCTCCGTGCCCGGCTTTTGGTTCTTGGCTGCCGTCCCGGCAGGCGGCTTTGCGGAAGCCTTGGCGAGGGCAACCGTAACGGCCGGCAGGTCGGAATACCAGCCAAAGGCCGCACCGATCGACAAGCCGCGCCGCCTTCGCGCGGTCCGTCAGGATCCGGACTTGAGACAACAAAAAAGCCCCGGACGATGCCGGGGCTTTTGATTGTTTGACGCTTACGTCAGATCAGTACTTCGCGACCAGCGGAGCGCCCCAGTTGAAGCGGTAGACCAGCTCGGAGCGAACCGTCTGAACGTCGAACTTGGTGCGCTCGGAAACTCCAATCAGGGCGTTTGTCCCGTTCGCCAGCACAGGCACGTCCTGCGAGTTAAGGCGCGAGTAGCGATACTCGGTCTTCCAGAACAGGCCCGGCAGCCAGGTCGCGAGCGAATATTCGTCGCCGGCTCCGATGAACCAGCCGTGATAATCCCTGCTATCGATGTGCACGCCCGTCAGCGGGCCGCCACCGATGCCCTGGGTAACATAGGTGGCGCCGCTGAAGTTCGCTTGGGTATAGCCGCCGCTGACAAAGGTCAGGAGCCCCGGCAACACCTCATAGCCCAAACGGCCGCCAACAGCCCACTGCCAGTTCAGCGTCTGAGTATCGGTCGCGGCCAACCCAACCACGGTCGGGAAAGCGCCGGTATGATCTCCCCTGATATTGGTCCAGTCGGCATCAGCGAAACCGCCAATCACGAACTTGGTGCCGGCGAACTGGTAATCGCAGCCGCCCTGCACGGTGGCGAGCCAGCCCTTGCCGCCCTGCGTGAGATCGGTGCTCTCGCGGACGCCGACCGGAGCAGCCGGGGGCGAGGACACGAGGTAACTGTCGTTGGTGTACATGCCGCCGCCGCCGCCGGCGCCGAGATAGCAGCCGGTCCAGGTCATGACCGGAACGG
>Ga0105238_10007821_pt1 | contig 10690 bp, 11 predicted proteins | sample KBSC34metaG_FD_81526 | JGI IMG/M metagenome (GOLD analysis project Ga0105238, IMG submission 81526) | Corn rhizosphere microbial communities from Kellogg Biological Station, Michigan, USA - KBS C3-4 metaG | ecosystem: Host-associated > Plants > Roots > Rhizosphere > Soil | place: Michigan, USA...
CTGATCGTGCCCGATCCCGACGCCGCCGACTGGTGGTCGCGCTGCGTCGACGCGCTGGCCGACTGGCGGGTGGTGATCGGTCCGACCACCGCGCTGGCCGACGCCGCCAAGTCGTTCCGGCACGCCCAGCTGGCCCGCGAGCTGGCCCGGCGCAACACCATCGAGGACGAGTCCCCGGTGCGCTGCGCCGACCACCTGTCCACGCTGTGGCTGCTGACCGACGAGTTCCTGGTCGAGCAGCTCATCCGCAAACGCCTGGCCCCGCTGGCCCCGCTGACCGACAAGCAGCACAAGCGACTCGGCGAGACCCTGTTGGCCTGGCTGGAAACCCGCGGCGGCGCCCCCGAGATCGCCGCCCGGCTGCGGGTGCACCCGCAGACCGTGCGCTACCGGATGCGGCAGGTGGAACGCCTGTTCGGCGACCAGCTCCGCTGCCCCGACGCCCGTTTCGAGCTGGAAGTGGCCCTGCGCGCCGCCTCCCTGACCGAGCAACCGGCGGCCCAGGAGCAGGAAGACAGGGAGGCGGGTTGATATAGGTGGACCCCCGGACGTAGCCAGTCCGGGGGTCTCGCTTGGCCGCCCAATTCGCACACCGGCACGTTTAAGGGGACGGGTCAGTATGAGGTCGCCGCGCTCTTCCGTTGAGCTACGGCCGCATGGTTGGCGCGGCCAGCGGGATTTGAACCCGCACCTCGGCGATGGTCGCCCGTCCCCGGGCGATCCGGCGTTCGGCGGAATGCTGAAGCTGGAGCGAGAGTCTGAGGTTGATGCCCGGCTGCCTCTGCCAGTTGGGCTATCCCGGCGCGCGTAGTGCCGGGAGGAGGGCTCGAACCTCCACTGGGACCGGGTTTGTCAGGCTGACGGCTCAGTTTCAGCTGTCACGCCCCGGGTGTCCGGGGCGCACCCCCGCGCTCCAGCGGGGGAATCCAGGAGGCTACCCGAACAGGTAGCCGAACACGGCGTCGCCGATCCGCTGGTCGGTGACCTCGAGGGCGTTGGCCTCCTCGCGGGCGAACTTGACCGCCTGCTGGAGCTTCTCGACCCGGTCGACCAGTTCGTTGACCCGGCGGGCCGGCAGCGCACCGGAGAACTTCACGGTGGTCCAGTAGCCCACCGGCACGTCCTCGTAGTACACCTCGACCTGCGCCGGGTGCTTCTCGGTGGCCTCGGCCTTCACGTGGTTGCGCGGCACCTTCTTGGTGCGGATGGTCCGCACCTGCTCGGTGCGCCAGTAGTCGGCGGACTCCTCGAAGCTCCACGACTCGGCGGCGTCCAGCAGCGGCAGCTTCTTCACGAAGGTGTGCAGGTCGACCAGCTGCTTCTCGAGGAAGAGCAGGTAGGACACGGGCACGTCGGACAGCAGCGTGCGGCCGTCCACGACCACGTCGGCCCGGGCCACGCAGTTGGCCCAGTCCTTGGTCGCGGTGACGTCGAACAGCCGGGTCAGCACGGTGGCGGTCTGCCGCAGCACGTCCTCGGTCTTGACCTGGACGCGGGTGGACTCCGGCGGCAGCACCTCGCCGTCCTCGTCCTTCGGCTGGTACGTGCGCGAGATGCCGGCGAGCAGCGCCGGCTTCTGCAGCTGGTGGTGCGCGTCGGTGAGGTCGCGGAGCGCGCCGCTCTTGACGCCCTTCTCCACCGCGATGATCTGGTTCAGCTTCGTCGTCATGATGCCGGGCAGCGTAGCGATTCAAGGTCCACCACCGCAGCCGAATTGAACGGCAACAGGTTCCTGACATCGGGGTCCTACCGTGCGCCTCATGCTGAGCACACTGGGGATCGGAATTCTGCTCGCCGGCACGGCGCTCGTGCCGGCGAACGGCCATGTGGTGGTCCACGAGCAGGCGGTCAGCGCCGCGGATCAGCAGGCGGTGCTGGCCTACTGGACGCCGGAGCGGATCAAGGCGCTGATCGTGCCGTCCACTGTGGACAATCTGCCCAAGGCCGGCCCGGACGGCGCGCCGTGGACCGGCCCGAATCCGACCATCGGACGACTGTTCTTCACCGACCACGGCGAGGACGCCAGCTGCACGGCCACCGTGGTGGACAGCGCCAACCGCAGCACGGTGGTCACCGCCGGCCACTGCGTGAACAACACGGATCTGTTGGGAGACAACAACGCCTGGAACGCCAATGTGCTGTTCATCCCCGGCTACCACGACGGTCAGGCGCCGTACGGGAAGTTCGTCGGCCGGCTCGGGGTGGCCGACGCGACCTGGCTGCGGAACGACCAGCAGAACGCCGTCGAGTACGACCCCTACGACCAGGCCTTCGACGTGCTGAACCCGAACGCGCAGGGCCGGCGGGTGCAGGACGCCGTCGGGGCCGCCCAGCACATCGGTTTCGACCGGCCCGGGGCCGCCGATCAGTTCCAGTTCGGCTATCCGCGGGCCAGCAGCGATCCCGCCCGGGAGAACCTGCCGGAGTACACCGGCGAACGGTTGGCCTTCTGCCACGGCGTCGCGGCCGAGTACCCGGGCACGCCCGACTTTCCGGCCGGTCCCGACCTGTGGGGTCCGGCCTGCACCATGGGCGGCGGTTCCAGCGGCGGGCCGCGGATCGCCGATTTCCATCACGGCATCGGCACCGTGGTCGGCGACAATACCCAGGGCGGCTATTTCGTCACCGGAACAGACAATGTGTGTACCACGCCAGACCACGCGGGCTGCACTCGTCATCTGGTCGGGCCGCAATTCAGCAGCAAGATCACCAAACCGCTCTACGAGCGGGCCCAACACGCATAACCGCCGCGAATCGGACCGAGAAAGGCACCGAACGGCCCATTGACCGCTCCCGCACCCCTCACTACCGTCAAGCGCGAATTTTTTTCATGTTTTGCAGGGAGCGTGATGAGGGCACTGATCGCGGTGCTCGCGGCGGCGACGGCAGTGCTCAGCACGGCCCCCGCGGCGGCGGCACTGACGCAAGCACCAGGCCTGACCGTCCACAACGGGACCTTTGTGGACGGTCACGGCCGGGAAATCGTGTTGCGCGGCTTCAACGTGGCCGGGGAGGTGAAACTGGCGGAAAACGGTTTCCTGCCGTTCGCCAGCACGGCCGACGCGCAGTCCTCCGCGGCCGCGATGCGCCGGCTGACCGGGGCCAACGCGGTGCGGTTCCTGGTCTCCTGGGCCGGCGCCGAACCGGTGAAGGGCCAGCTCGACACCACGTACCTGGCCAAGCTGACCGACCAGATGCGGGCCTTCCTGGACGCCGGCTTCGTGGTGCTGCCGGACTACCACCAGGACCTCTACTCCCGCTACCTGTTCAACACCGGCAGCTGGTACAGCGGCGACGGCGCGCCGAAGTGGGTGGTCGACCAGGGCCACTACCCGCAGGAGAGCTGCGGCATCTGTGTCCACTGGGGACAGAACGTCACCAACAACGGCGCGGTCACGGCGGCCACCAGCGACTTCTGGCACAACGCCAACGGTGTGCAGGACGAGTTCGTCAACCAGGCCACGCAGACCATGCAGTACCTGCACGACCACCTCAGCGCCGACGAGTTCGCCGGGCTCGCCGGCATGGACCCGTGGAACGAGCCGTTCGCCGGCCGTTACGACAGCAACCAGACCAGCCGGACCTGGGAGCAGTCCGTGCTGTGGCCGTTCTTCCAGCGCTTCCGGCAGGCCATGGACACCGCCGGCTGGCAGGCCAAGCCGGCCTTCGTCGAGCCGAACATGTTCTGGAACGCCAACATCTCGTTCCAGAAGCAGGTCGGCGGCTTCCTCGACACCGGCGCGATGGGCACCCGCTACGTCTTCAACACGCACTTCTACGACGAGCTGGCGCAGTCCGGCGTGTTCATGCCGGGCAAGGCCGGCGACGGCCAGTACTCGAACGACTTCGGCACGATCCGGGACCGCGCCACGGCGCTGGGCACGGCGGCGATCGTCACCGAGTTCGGACACCCGATGACCGGCAACACCTCGGACAAGACGCCGACCGTGGACAAGGCCATGTACCAGGCCCTCGACTCCCGGCTGTCCGGCGCGAACTGGTGGAGCCACCCGGCGCAGTCCGGCCCGGTGCTGTCGGGCACGCAGTGGCACTGGGACGTCTACAGTGGACAGCACCACGAGCTGATGAACGACAACCCGAGCAAGGTGCAGACCACGGCCGACGCCTGGAACGGCGAGGACTACTCGGCGCTGCAAGGAAATCAGCTCCGCCAGGACTCGCGGCTGCTGGACCGGCTGTACCCGGCGGCGGTGGCCGGCCACACGCTGGCGTTCACCTACGAGGACCGGTCCCGCGACGGTAGCCAGGTGCTGACCTGGAATCCCGTGCCGAGCAGCATGCCGGCCACCTCGGCGGTCGTCGGCAGCGGACGGTACGGCGTGTTGGTGTGGCAGGGATCCGCGGGTGACGCTCCGACGGAGCTGCACGTGCCGGCGGACATGAACGCCGTGGCGGTGTCGGATCTGGCCACGTCCCGCAGCGGCGACCGGCTGCTCCTGCCGGCCACGCCGGGTCTGCACTACCTGCTCGTGACCGAGGGGACGCCGTCGGACAGCCAGCTGGCCGCCGCCCGCGCCGAGCTCGCCCGCTGGGCGCCGTCCGCGGCCTCCTAGAATCGGCGGATGGCCGAGGGAACAACGCCGCTCGATCGCAAGCTCGGCATCAAGCCGGGTCACCAGGTGACGCTGCGGCACGCCCCGCCCGGGTGGCCCCCAAGGGAATTGGCGCTGCCGGACGTGGAAATGGTCGAGGACGACATCGCCGGGGCAGATGTCGTCCTCGCCTTCTACCGCCGCCAGGTCGACCTGAACGACGACGTCGCCAGCCTCGAGTCGGGGCTGGCGGCGGCGTCGTCGCTGTGGGTCTGCTGGCCTCGCCGCGCCGGCGGCCACCACAGTGACATCACCGACAACGTGCTGCGCGAACTGTTGCTGCCGACCGGGCTGGTCGACGTCAAGGTGGCCGCGCTGTCCAACGACTGGTCGGGCCTGAAGTTCGTGTGGCGCAAGGAACTCCGAGCCCTCAGGAAGTGACCTCCCGGTCGTGGTGGCGACCGATGACGGTGGTGTCCTGCTCCCGCTGGGTGATCTCCTGCTGCGTGCTGAGCTGCTCGGCCAGCCGGTCGCGCTCGCGGGACGCGTCGGCCGCTTCCCGTCGGGCCGCCCGGTAGTCGGCCCGCGCGGCGCGCCGACGGCGGCCCGCGACGGCCACCATCCACAAGCCGAGGCAGAAGACCAGGGCGAGCACGATGCCACCGAGGAATATCTGCATATCGTTGGCGTTCGTCACGTGCTGACCGAACGCGGTGATCTCGTGTCCGGATCCGGCGCCGTTGAACGCCACCGCGGCCACCGCCGCGGCGACCGACAGCACGATCAGCACGAGTCCGACGATCATGGCCGTTCACCTCCACTGGGGGCCGTCCGGCCCGTTGCGCAGCGGGTACCCGATACGGTCCGACTCAAACGCGTCGGCCGAACGGAGCCGTCGCGTTTGCGCAGTCGCAGCATCGGCGTGAGCGTTTACCGATAGCCCGTACGCAGCAAAGGGAGGAAAGGCGTTTCCGACACGTAAAGCAACCGAGGTCAATTCATCCCACCATCGGACAACGGGTCGTTTTCATGTTCCACCGTTCAGTGGGTGCCCCGTTGTTACGACTGCGCTACGGTGAGCCACGCGTGCGATCCTGTCGTGAAAAGTATTGGGAAGGAAACCCATGCTTACTACGATGGCGGCCACCGGTCTGGCATTATCGATGATCACTGCCCCGGTTTCCGCTCCCGCTTCCGCTCCGCCTGCTGGTCCGGTCACCGTCAGCGTCGTCACGGTCAACGGATCCGGGTGCCCCGCCGGGACAACGGCGGTGGCCGTCGCCTCGGACAACACCGCGTTCACCGTCACCTACAGCGACTACCTGGCCCAGGTCGGTCCGCAGTCGGCGCCGACCGACATCCGCAAGAACTGCCAGCTCTCCTTGCGTGTGCACGTGCCGCAGGGGTTCACGTACGCGATCGCCGAGGGCGATTACCGCGGCTTCGCGAACCTGCAATCGGGCGCGACCGGCATGGAACAGGCCAACTATTATTTCCAGGGCACGGCGCCGACCGCTCGTGTCGCCCATCGCTTCTCGGGTCCGTTCTCGGACGACTGGGAGACGACCGACAGGACCGATGTGGCGTCATTGGTCTTCGCCCCGTGCGGTGTCGACCGTAACCTCAATGTCAACACCGAGCTGCGTGTGGCCGCCGGCAGCTCGGACCCGTCGAGCACCAGTTTCATGACGATGGACTCCACGGACGGAAGCATTCGCACCACTTATCGCTTCGCGTGGAAGGAATGTTGATCTCGGTAATCGCGATCACCCGGATCGGTGGCGTCCCCCCGGCGCCACCGACTTCCTGACGGTTCCCCGGCCTTGCGGGCGCCCCTCGCACGCGGCGCCCGCAACGCCGCCCGGCACGCCGAGTCCCGGTTCCAGCCGCCGAACCGGGCGCTCCGGCGCGGTTACGCCGGGACCAGCCCGAACCAGCGGGCCAGCGCCGTGGCCAGCGGTCCCGGCTCGGCCCGGCCGTCCGCGGTGGCCAGCCAGGCGACGTGGCCGTCCGGCCTGATGAGCATGGCGGCGACCGGCACTTCGCCCCGCGGTTGGGCCCGCAGGACGTCGACCCGGTCCAGCTGCGGATGGTCCAGCACACCGAAGTCGAGCAGCACGCCACGGCCGCCGCGGAGCAGTTTCGCCACGCTGGTCGGGCGGCCGTCGATCAAGACCGGAATATCCGGCGCCATCCGCCCCAACCACGGATGTCCGGCAAATTCGCCCATCTCGTAACGGGTTTCCACACCGGTGGTCAGTTCGGCCAGATATCGACCGACGCCGTCGAGCTCGCACAGTTGCGCGAACAGGTCGCGCAAGGGGCCGAGGTCGTCGCCGGCGAGCAACCCTTGTGCCTGCGTGTGCAGCAGGACGCGTGCACCGGCCGCATGCCGCTCCTGGTGGTACGAGTCGAGCAGTTCTCCGGAACCCCAGCCGTGCACCGCGGCGGCCAGCTTCCAGCCCAGGTTCATCGCGTCGGCGATGGCGATGTTGACGCCCTGGGCGCCGGCCGGCGGGTGGATGTGCGCGGCGTCGCCGGCGAGCAGCACTCGGCCGCTGCGGTAGGTCGCGGCCTGCCGGGCGGCGTTGCCGAAGCGGGTGAGCCAGCGCGGGTTGGCCAGCTCGACGTGCCGGCCGAGCGCTTCGTCCACAGTGGAGTTGAGCACGGCCAGGGTGATCGGCTCGGCGCGGTCGAGCACCGGATCGGCCACCACGATCCGGACGTATCCCGGCCGCGGGATCACGAACACGCCTTGGTGCTTGCCGGGTGTCAGGTCGGTTTCGACGTCGCCGATCATGGCGTACCGGGTGTTGGGCGTGCCCGGGAAGTCGATGCCGGCGAGCTTGCGCACGGCGCTGCGGCTGCCGTCGCAGCCGACGAGGTACCGCGCGCGGATCTCGTTGTTAACGGTCACACCGTTACTGTCCTGGGCGACGGCGGTGACGGCGTGGCCACGGCGGATGTCGACGCCGAGTTCGGCGGCGCGGGCCTCCAGGATCTCCTCGACCCGGGTCTGCGCGATGCCGAGCGTGTACGGGTGGTCCCAGCCCAGGCCGCTGATGTCCAGCGGGCCGGGCAGGCCGCCGAAGAAGGTCGTCGGCACCTTGAGGCCCTCGGCGATGAAGCGGTCGGCGATGCCGCGCCGGTCGAAGGCGTCCAGGCTGCGGGCGTTCAGGTTGAAGCCGCGGCAGAAACTCGGCCGGTGTGCCTCGCGTTCGAACAGGATCGTGCGCACGCCGGCGATCGCCAGCTCGCACGCCAGCGTCAGCCCGGCCGGGCCGGCGCCGGCGATCACCACCTCGGTGTCCATCAGTACTCCCCCGGTTTCGGCCACGTGATCGTGCCGGCGGTCATCTCGGCCGCGGTGTGCCGCAGCCAGTTCACTTCCGCGTGCCGCATCGCCTGCGCGTACTCGACCTCGATCATGAACAGCCTCGGCGCGGCCACGGCGGCCAGCAGCTGATCGGTCTCCGCGATCGACTCGGCCAGCCGGTCGGCCCGCTCGGTCAGTGCCTCGACCGCGCCTTCCTGGCCGAGCACGCCGACGTAGCTGACCGCGGCGATGAACTTCGGGAACTCGTTGACCGGCACCCGGATCAGCTCGTCGATCCACTTCTGGAACTCGGCCAGCCCCTGCTCGGTGTGCTCGTAGACGGTGCGTTCCGGCCGGTTGCCGTCGCGGACCGTCTCCACGGTGCGGATCCACCCGTCCCGCTCCAGGCCCTCGACCACGTCGTACAGCGAGCCCGTAGTGACCTTGAAGCTGGTCCCCTTGTTGCGCTCCCGCAGGCGCTGGGCCATCTCGTACGGGTGGGACGGCTGCTCCATGAGCAGGCCCAGCACCGCCAGCGCCAGCGTGTTGCGGCTTCTCCTGGCCACGTTCACTCCTCGGATCCGACTATTCGGATCCGACTATAGGAGTGCTGTCAACCTCAGAGCACGGCCAGCCCGGTGACCCGCCAGGTGTCGCCCGAGCGGTGTGCGACCACCCTGAGCTGGGCCGACGTGGATGTATTGCCGTTGTCTCCCGTTCGTACGGCCTGCTGGTCGACGAACACCAGCAGGGTCGCGTTGTCGTTCTGGAGCTGCCGGACCGCGATCGCCCGGACGGTGCTGACCAGCACCAGCTTCTGCGCCGCGGCCTGCGTGCGGACCTGCTCGAACAGCTGCTCGTACTGCCGCATCGCGTCGCCGACCAGCACGTTTCGGGCGGCCTTCTCGGTGCGGGCGGTATCCGTGTAGTCGTAGGAGAACGAATTCTCGATGGCCGTCCGGACCTGCGTCTTCACCTGGTTCGTGGTGGCCGTGTCGACCAGCGCGGTGTTGGCCGCCGACGGTTGCCGGTCGACCAGGAACCAGACCGTCGCGGCGAGGGCCAGCACGATGACCAGGATCGACGCCCTCATTCGATCACCTGCACGGTGCCGGTCCTCCAGCCGTCCTCGGTGCGTGACAGCACCGCGTCGACGCGGTTCTTCCGCACCGACGGCTGGCCGTCGGCCTGGCTGATCGTCACCTCTATTGCCACGAGCACGGTCGCTGTGCCGGCACGAATGTCCACTGTGTACACTGCCGCGTCTATCACCTTGGCCGTTGACACGGTTTTCTGCGCCTTGGTCGAGTTCACGTCACTGTCGTGCTGGTTGGTCAGCTGGGTCAGCAGGTTGCCGGTCGTGACCCGCTGCCACTGGGTGAGGTCTTCCTCGGCCTTGCGGTAGTCGACCGTGTTCAGGGTCTTGATCTGGTCCGATGCCGTGGCCAGCACCAGATCCCGGGTCTGGCCGTAGGTCACGTCGTCGGAATGCGCCGACTGCCACCAGGTCCAGCCGGCCCAGCCGGTGCCCAGCACCGCGAGCAGCGCGATCACCGCCAGCACGCGGCTCATCCCGGCAATCCCAGCAGCTGGGCCATGTTCGTCGGCGACGGCGTCGTCCTGGTCGTGCCGAGGGCGCCCGGCAGCCGGGTCGTGTTGCCGCGCGGCACGTTCTGCGAGCCCCGGACGTCGATCGGGCTGTTCGGCGGCTCCGCGCAGTAGGCCTGGGCGTTCGCCGCCTTGGGCGCGGTGCTGTTGGCCGGCCGTTCCTGGGTCGTCTCGTAGCCCTTGGTGCAGGGGAACGGATTGAAGAAGTTCAGCACCAGGCCCAGATGTCCGGTGCCGTCCGGCGACAGACCCGGCGTGAACGCCGTGATCACCGGGTACGCCACCAGCAGCTCTTCGATGCCGGCCGTCCGGCTCGAGGTGATCGCCGTGGTGGTGTACAGGTTCGCCAGCACCACACTGAGATTCCGACCTGAGGTGCGGAGCAGGTCGTCCACCGGCCGCGCCGCCGCCGGCGCGGCCGAGATCAGCGCCCGGATGTCCCCGTCCGAGCCCTTGAGCTGCGCCGCCACCTGGTTCAGCGACTTCGCGAACGACGTGATCTCGTCGGCGTCCCGGTTCTGCGTGGCCAGCACCGTCTTGCCGTCGCTCAGCAACGACGTCGTCTGCGGCAGGTTCTTCGCCGCCTCCTCGGTCAGACTGTGGCTGGCGTCGAGGAGCTTCTGCAGATCCGGTCCCGTGCCGGTGAACGCCTTGTCCAGCTCGTCCACCACGACCTTGAGCTTGTCCGCCGGCACGCTGCGCACCAGTGCGTCCAGATTGGACAGGACTTGATCCGGGCTCGGCGGCAGCGCCGTCCGGTCCTGTGGGATGACCGATCCCTGAGCCAGGTAGGGCCCTTTGTCGTCCGCCGGCTCCAGGTCGATGTACTGCTCCCCCACCGCCGACCGGTTCGCCACCACCGCCTTGGCACTGGCCGGAATACGCGGCGCCGAGGCGTCGATCGTCAGCAGGGCCTGCACTCCGGTGCTGGACAGCTTGAGCTGGTTCACCCGGCCCACCGTCACGCCCCGGTACGACACCTCGGCGTTCGGGAACACCCCGCCGGAATCGCTCAGCCGCACCGAGATCTGGTAGCCGGGCGTCTGCAGGAACCGGTAGAGGCCGACGATGCCGACCAGGGCGACGACCAGGAAGATCGCGAGTTGGATCCGCAGCCTCATCCCCCACCCCCGATGATCGGCGACTGCGGTCCGAGCAACGCGCTCAGGTCCAGGTTGAACCGGATGTCGGAGTTGAAGTAGTCGCCCTTCAC
>Ga0105238_10007822_pt1 | contig 10690 bp, 7 predicted proteins | sample KBSC34metaG_FD_81526 | JGI IMG/M metagenome (GOLD analysis project Ga0105238, IMG submission 81526) | Corn rhizosphere microbial communities from Kellogg Biological Station, Michigan, USA - KBS C3-4 metaG | ecosystem: Host-associated > Plants > Roots > Rhizosphere > Soil | place: Michigan, USA...
CTCGGGACCATATCGTGAGCGTTCTTTCGCAGAGCGTCGTCATCGCGGCGTTCCTCGCCTTCTGCCGCATCGGCGCCTGCTTCATGCTGATGCCGGGCCTGTCGAGCGCCCGCGTGCCGCTCCAGGTCCGCCTGTTCGTTTCAATCGCCGCCACTGGCGGCCTGCTGGCCTTCCTGTGGGATCGCATCTACCCCTTCGTCGATCCGCGCCCGCAGATCCTGGCGCCGATGATCGTCTCCGAACTCCTGGTTGGCGGCCTGATCGGCGCCATGACCAGGCTCTACATGGAAGCGCTGCGCTTCATGGGCTCGGCCATCGCCATGCTGATCGGCTATGGCGGCTCGGGCGGGCCGGCGATCGAGGAACCGGAACCGCAGGCAGCGCTTGCCGCCATCATCTCGTTCTCGGCGCTGCTCTTGCTCTTCGTCTTCGACTTCGACCACGAGATCATCAAGGCGCTGATCGCCTCCTACACGGTCGCTCCGGTCAACGTCTTCTTCAACCCGCAGGCCGCCCTTGTCGACGTCACCGACACGGTATCGGACGCCTTCTTCCTGGTCATCCGCCTGGGCAGCCCCTTCGTCGCCTATGCCATCCTGGTCAATCTGACGATCGGCCTCGTCAACAAGCTGACGCCGCAGATCCCGGTCTATTTCATCTCGCTGCCCTTCGTCATCGCCGGTGGGATGATCATCTTCTATTTCGCCGTCGGCACCTTGCTGTCGCTCTTCGTCAACGGCTTCGTCGATCTCACGCTGGCAAGATAGGCGCCATGACCACGCGAAAAGACCGCCTTAAGAAACTGGTCAAGGTGCAGGAGCAACTGAAGGCGCTGCATGAGACGCGCCATGCAGGCTTCCTCGCGGCCGCGGCCAGGGCGGAATCGGAGGCCAAGGAACTGATCGAACGTTTCGACACCGACAGTTCGCTGGCGGGCCTGTTCCCGGCGCTCTACCATCGCCGCATCACCGACGCGCTCGGCCGGCAGAAGCAGAACCTGGAGAATGCGCATGAGGAGGCGTCGCTGATCGCCACCGCGACAGCGCGCACCAACATGGTCGAGCGCGCCTACAAGGACGTGCGCCGCCGCGACGAGCGCGAGCGCTCCGACCGGGAACGGCTCGATCTCATCACCCAGAAAAGGGACCAAGGCGAAGGCTGATCCGGTTTTCCGGACACGGCTCAGAACCTTGTCGAAAAACTCGCTTTGAAGGCATTCTCCATCGCGCCGGATGCGAACTGGCCGTCATAGCTGAAACCGAGACGGCTGGCCCCGCCGAGATCGAAATCGACGCCGGCCTGCAGCGCCAGGGCGTCGCGCGCGATCGGCACGCCGAACACGGCGAAGCCGTCGCCGCCGCTGAACGAGAGCCGCGCCGCCGGCGCGTCTGCGAAGGCGTGACGCCAGCCGAGCGAGGCGCGCGCCTCAAATGCCGTGCCGCCGACAACCATTTTTCGCGAGACCCTTGCGCCGAGCGTGGTGAAGGTGGCGTCGTTGCTGAAGCCGCCCGAAGACAGGGCGGCCGCGCCGCCGTCCTCGGCAAAGCCCTCGGCGGACAGATGCACATAGGCGAGACCGGCAAATGGCTCGAGCTTGAGCGCGCCGAGATCGAAGGGACGCGACGCTTCGCCAAACACCTGCACGGTGCTGGCGCTGTAACTGGCGCTGAGCCCATCGCTGAAGCCGGCGAAAGCCGGGCTGCGTTTGGTGTCGATGTCGTGATGGCTGTAGCCGGCGCCGAACTTCAGCCGCACGCTGTCGACGGCGCCGCCGCCATAGGCGCCGAGATGCACGCTGGTGATGTCGGCGGAGGAAGCCCGGTCGCCGACATCGAGCGAGGTGACGCTGATGCCGCCGAGGAAGCCCAGCGTCCAGCCATCGCCGACCGCAGCGTCCATGCCGGCGAAGAGAGCGCCGGTGCCGGCCTCGACATCGGCGGCGTTGCCATCGCTGTCGAGCGAGCGGGCCAGCCCGGCGCCCTGCATCCAGAAGCCTCTGGCGCCGGGCTCGGCGATGGTGGCACCGATCCGTCCGAGCGCCGCTTCACGCGGCAGCCGGCTTTCGTCCAGCAGCAGGCCGGCTGCCGCGGCATGCACTTCGCCGGACAATTGGTCGAAAGCGAAGCGCGCGCCGTCCGCCGAAAGCGGGGCAATGGCGTTGTAGACGTGGTTGCCGGCGCCGAGGGATTCGATGCCGCCGGCCGCCGCCTTCTGGTTTGGCGTTTCGGCCACGGACGAAAAGTCGACCGCGTTCCGGGTCAGCGTCAGCACGACATTGTTGCCGTCGCCGCCGTCATAGACCACGTCCGGCGTCAGGAAGGCATAGACGTGGTTGATGTCGGCGAACTGCCCGGTGACGGCATTGGCGCCCTGGTTGTCGATGATGGTGTAGGTCTGGCTCGGCTGCCAGCCCGTGCCGGTCAGTTCGTGCAAGGCAAGCGTGCCCCCGGTGAGATCGACATTGCCCGTCACCACGACCTTGTCGGCGCTGGTCGGATCGAGCTCGATGTCGAGCGTGCCGGCCATCTTGTAATTGCCTTCGATGGTCTGGGTGCCGATCGACGCGCCCGGCGCATGATGGCCGCCGGACTGGATGGTGACCGTGCCGCCGGCAAGCGTGCCGATCATGCCGTTGCCGCCAAGCGTGGCGCCGCTTGCCACGGTGACATCGGCGGAGCCGAGCGAACCGTCGACCTGCAAAGTCCCGGCGCTGACAGTGGTCATGCCGAGATAGGTATCGGCGCCTGACAGGATCAGCTTGCCGGTGCCGGTCTTGGTGAAGTTGCCCTTGGCCAGCGCGCCGCCATCCGAAATGACGCCCGATATCGTCTCGTCGAGATTGAGCGCGCCGGTTTTGAGCGTATGCGAGCCAAGCGATATGTCGCCGGCGCCGGAGACCGAGCCGAGCGAAACGCAGTTGCACAGCCCGGCGGCGTCGAAGGTCGAGAGGTCGAGCTTGCCGCCGCTCTGGTTGATGACCTTGGCCTGCTCCGAAGAATTGTCGCCCCGGAATGCCGTGATGCCGCCGCTCTGGTTGGCGATGGTGGCGCTGCCGGCGCTGCTGCCGGCCAGGAACACGGCTTTGCCGTTGCCCTGGTTGGTGATCTGAGACGTGCCGGCGCTCGACAGGTTGTCGAACGCGACGGAGCCGTTCTGGGCCGAGATGGAAAGCCCGTTGGCATTGACCGGGCCGGCGAAGCGCAACACCGGCAGAAGCGTCGCCGCAGGCGCGCCCGTCACCGAAACCCCACCGGTACCGAGCGCGCCATTGGCCGCCGCGACGAGCTCGCCTTCCTTGATTGTCGTGCCGCCTTGATAGGAATTGGCGACACCCAGCGTCAGCGTGCCGTCACCGAGCTTGACGATGCTGCCAGTGCCCGAAATGCCGACATTGATGACCGCCTTGTTCACGCCGGCACCCGGATCGGCGGCGACGATGATTTCGGTGGCGGCCGAGTTGGCAACCACAGCGCCACCCGTTCCGGCGGCAAGCGTATAGGTCCAGTCGGTTGGATGCGAGAGGAAGCGCAGGCCGGTGAAGGCCTGCGAACCTGCCACCGTCACCGTGCCCGGCGTGCCGGCGAACACCGCCTTCTGGCTCGCCCAGGCGGCGTTGATGTCGCCGGCGGCATTGGTCCAGTTGGTGCTCGACGAATCCCACGTGCCGTTGCCGCCGCGACCGTTGGCAATCACGCCGGGCGTCATATTGGCGCCGTCCCAATATTGTTCGCCAGCACCGGTCGCGACCACAAGGTTGACGACGCCGCTGCCGCTCTGGATCGACCAGTCGCCGGGGTTGAAGCCCGGCGGCACGGTGCCGATCACCAGCCCGTTGTTGATGAAGGCGCCACCATAATTGGCGATGCGATAGGTGCCGTTGCCGAAGCCGCCCGCATCGCTCACCGAAAGCTTGCCGTCCAGCGTCAGCGCGCCGGTGACGTCGAACAGTGGCATCGTGTTGGCGGCACCCAGCGAGACATTGAGGTTCGAGCCATCGTTCAATGTCAGGGACGCCATGGTCAGCGTCTGGCCCGCAACGCCAAGCAGCGTGCCGCCATTGAAAACCGTCGTCGCGCCCAGCGAGCCGGTGCCGCCGAGCGCACCACCGGCATTGACCTGGAAAGCGCTCGACGCCATCGAGCCGTTGACCAGCAGTGTGCCCGCATTGACCTTGGTCGTGCCGGTGAATGTCCCGCCAAAGGTGGTGGAGGGAACCATCGTCAACGTGCCGGTGCCCTGCTTGGTGAAGGTACCGCTGCCGGTGATGAGGCCGATGAAGGAGGTGTCGGCGGCGCCGCCGGCGGTAAAGCTGCCGGTACCGGCGAAAATCCGTCCGTAGCCGGACAGGTCGCCTACCGTCTGGTTGAAATTGCTGAGGTCGAAGATACCACCGTTGACGGTCAGCGCGCCCGTGGCGGCCAGCCTGTCGTTGCCGCCGAGGATCAGCCTGCCGAACGACACCAGCGTGCCGCCTGTGTAGGTCTGCACGCCGTTCAGCGTCAGCGTGCCGTTACCCGACTTCTCGAAGCTGCCTTCGCCCGAGATGACGCCGGAATAGGATGGCGTGCCGTTGAAGAACACCGACAGCTTGGCGTGGTTGACATAGTTGCCGGTCAGCGCGCCATCGCTGTCGAAGTTGCCGATGCGCAGCTCACCGCTGTTGATCGTGGTGCCGCCACTATAGGTGTTGGCGCCGATCAGCGTAACCAGGCCCGTGCCGTTCTTGATCAGAGAACCTGAACCGGAAATGACGCCGGCGTAGCGAGGGAAGATATCGGCCGAACGGTCGATGATCAGCGTGCCGTCATTGTTGACGACGCCATCGCGGATGCTGCCGGTCGTACCGCCATTGCCGAGCTGCAGGACAGCGCCGGGGCTAATGTTGGTGACCGCTGAATAAGCGTTATCGCTGGTGAAGATGGTGGTTCCGGCAAGGATGTTGACGGCGGCCGGGCCGGCCAAAGGACCGAAGCCGGCAATGTTCGGCGCGAAGACATAGTTGCTGGAGGTGTGGTTGAAATTGATCGCCTGCGGCCCGGTGGCTGAACCTGAGAAGATCACCTGCGCCGCTTCGAGCGTGCCGGGTGCAGCCGCCGGGCTGCCGGCGGCAGCGCCGATGTTGAGCGTGCCTGACGACCCCGTCAAGGCGCCGATGCCGACCGTGCCCGTCCCGCCATTGACCTTGACGCTGCCGCCATTGGCGATGGTCAGAACACCCTTACCGGCTCCGCCGATGGTGAGACCCTGCAGGTCGCCGGGGCCGGATCCAAGCGTGTCGCTGATCGTCCACACCGAGCCGGCGCCGGTCACCATCACCGTGTCGGTGGTGGTTGCGGTGGCGTCGCTTGCGCTTGAGATATTCGTATAGCCCGTGTTGAGCTTGCCGCCGCCGGACACTGTCACCGTCGCGGTCGAATTGTTGGCGTTGCCGAGATAGAGCCTGTAGGGGGTGGTGAAGCTCGAGCCCGCGCCGTCGACGGTGATCGCTGCTTTTGAGTTTGCGGAATTGGCGATCCTGGCGTCGCCGCTGAGGAAGCTGCTCGCGGTAGAATCGATCAGCACCGTGCCGCCGGCAAGCACATTGAGCTCCGATGTCTGGCTGGTCGAGCCCATCGCCAGCGGCACATTGTTGTAGACGCCGGTGATTTTCCACTGCGAACCGGCACCGGTGACGGTCACCTTGCCGTTGACGATATTGGCCGCCGTGCTGGCCCCAACCGTATAGGTGGTGGTGAGCTTGCCACCACTGGAAACGGTCAGATTGCCGGTCGCCGTCTGGCCGACAAACAGATTGCCGGTCGCCCATGATGCGCCGCCCGATACCGTGGCGGTGCCGACGCCGCTGGTCCCGACATTGCCGCCGACATAGGTGCGGATGGTCGTTGCTGTGGCATTGTCGAGCAGCTGGAAATCGCCCTTGCCGGTCGCGCCGATGACGAATTGGGCGGCTATGGATCCGGTCATGGTGAAGTCCGAGCCGCTGCCGGTGACGATCAGCTGGCCATCGGCAAGCGCGGAACTTTCGCCGATCATCACGTTGCCGCTGGACAACAGCTTGCCGCCTGCCTCGACGCGAACACGGCCAACCGCGCCATTGTCAGCCGAGATCGACAGGAAATTGTTCGTCCATTGCGAACCGGCGCCGGTGACGGTGACGGTGCCGGAGGAGGATGGATTGTTGGCGACGACGCCACTGGCGCTGGTGACCTTGCCGCCGCCCGAAATGGTCAGCGCGCCGGTGCCGAAATCGCCGACGATGAGATAGTTGCTCGACACCGAAAGTGTGCCCGCACCGGTGACGACGAGCGCGCCGTTCGAACCGGCGGTGCTGCCGATGTTGATGGTTTGCGACGCCGCCCCGGCAGTGCTGATCGTGGCTGTGTTGGCGCCTCCGCCGTTTATGGTGAGTTGGTCGCCCGCTGTCGGCACCGAGGAAGGCGTCCAGTTGCCGGGCGTGAACCAGTTACTTGAGGCGGATCCGTTCCAGCTCAGCGAAGCGCCGAGCGCCAGCGTGGAGCTCGACATGAACAGCGCCACAAGACTGGCTACCATCGCTGGCGATACAGACCGGCCCGCCCGCGCGCGCTTCGTCATTTCCATCCCGCTCGTCGCCCCCGCCTGTCGCCCTTACGCAGCCGCGCAAAATCCCCTTGGGCACACCTGTCGATGGCCCACCGCGAAGGCTAGAGACGTGTTTCGGATGCCGATACCGGCACATATGGACAGATGCGGACAATTCAGGACAAAGCGCCCCGGCAGTCCGGGGCCGGCCATCGGACAGGACCGCAAACCTGCGGCAAGACCGGCGCACTTTTATAGGCAGCCGCTCATTGGCGAATCGTCGCTCGGCACTTTGCCGGCTACGAACGAGCCTCCCCGCCGACCGCCAATCCGCGCAAGCCTGCCACAAGCTTGTTCAGTCATTGTGCGGACAACAGAACCGGCAAAGGGCGGACTTTCTTGGCCATTTCCCCACCCAGCGACATTGTCATGGACGTTGCCCGCGCAGCGGAGCCGGCCGATGTCGAGGCCGCCCGCGCGGCGCTCCTTAGGCGGGCGGGTGGTGCGCCTGGCACCTTCTCGGTCGATCCATCCGCCACGGTCGATGCCGGCTCGGTGCTCTCGCGCGCAACGGCCAACAAGGCGGAAGCCGCCAATACGGCGAAGAAGTTCCAGCGCTTCGAGGCGATGGTGCTGACGACCTTCATCCAGAACATGATGCCCAAGGACACCGAGGGCGTTTACGGCAAGGGCCTGGCCGGCGACATGTGGAAATCGCAGCTCGCCGAAAAGGTGGCCGACGTCATGGCCGCGCATGGCGGCATCGGCATCGCCAAGTCCATGCTGGCCGACCATTATCTCGACGGCAAGCACAAGGTGCCAGTCGGCCCCGTTGCCGGAGGGCCGCAGAAAACCGAGATCGACCAGCAGACCAGGCTTTCGACCTCGATGCTCGAGGAGCTTGAGCGCAAAGCCGCACGGTCGATGACCGGCGACGACACGACCATAAAAACGGACATCAAGATCTAGGGACCTACATGGCCGACCAAACGGACCTTTCCAACCTTCCCGCACGGACGAACGCAATGGAAGCGCCCGCCGCCGCACGACCCGGCAACCTCGCCGCCATCATCGGCCGCATCGAGGAAGTCGTGGATGAGGAGACCGCCGGTATCCGCAGCGGAACAGCCTACGATCTCAAATCCTCGAATGCGCGCAAGAGCCGGTATCTCTACGAGCTGAACCGGGCGCTCAAGGGCGCCAACGAGATCGAGTTCCTCGAACAGCATCGTGAAGGTCTGCTGCGGCTGCGCCAGAAACTGGCGAAGAACGAAGCGGCTATCCTCGCCCATCTCAATGCCGTCAACGAGGTCGCCACACTCCTGAAGAACGCCATCCAGCGCGCCGATGCCGACGGCACTTATTCGGCCGGCGAGTTCGGAATGGCCCGAGCATGATCCCGAACCGCAGGACCGCGTCAGCGAAAAGTGGAACCCGGTTTTCGGACAAGATCATGCTCGAAAGCCAATAGAACATGATAAAATTCATCGCCGCCGCGCTGTGGATTTGCGCCGTGACGCTTGGCGCGGTCTTCTATTCCTTCCAGGCGGCCAGCCAGCGCGGCGTGGGCGAACCGCCGAAGCCGATGCTGGGCGGTCTCGACTATGTCAAGACCGACATGATCTCGGTGCCGCTGCTGCGCGACGGCAGGATCGACGGTTATTTCCTCACCAAGCTCGTCTACACGGTGGAACCGGACCAGATAAAGAAGCTGTCGATCCCGGCGCAGGCGCTGATGACCGATCAGGTCTATTCCTATCTCTATTCCAACCCGCAGATCGATTTCACCAAGAAGGAATCGATCGATCTCGACGCTTTCCGCAAGTCGATCCGCGACACCATCAACGCCCGCGTCGGCGTCGAGCTGGTGCACGAAGTGCTGATCGACCAGGTCAACTTCCTCTCCAAGGACGATATCCGCGACAACGCGCTCCGCCGCCGCAGGGGTGCCGGCGAGACCGCGGCGGCGATGACCAAGCCCTTCCAGGAACATTGATTGCCGGCTCAAGGGTGCGGCGGCAAGCCGCTAAGCAAGTCCAGGAAAAGTGCGCGGCGGTTAGGTTCGGCGACTTCGCCGTAGCCTTCCGTCCGGAATTGCGAAAGACAAAGAGCGAGAGCAGATCAGCGATTCTATCAAACGCTCAACTGCTCTCGCCCGTGATGCGACATGACGCATGGTGACCGCGTTGACGTTAACGTCAACTCGAAGCTATATGCACCGGTGACAGGCAACCGCGCGCAAGCGCGGCGCGCCTACCCTCGCCCAGCGGCTCGACAAGCCGGTGCGCGTCAACGCAACCAACGAGGAGAACTGCCATGGGCGTTCAGGAGATTGCCGACAAGATCAAGTCGCGCGTGGCAAGCGCGGGCTTCGAGCATTCGGTCAAGTTCGACACCGGCAGCGACGGCGTCGTCGTCATCGACGGCGCGACCGTCTCGACCACCGACGCGCCGACCGACTGCACAGTCAAGCTCTCGCTCGATGATCTGGATTCGCTGATTGCCGGCGACCTCAACCCGACCATGGCCTTCATGGCCGGCAAGCTGAAGGTCGAAGGCGACATGACCGTCGCCATGGCGCTGAGCCAGCTGCTCGGCTGACCGCTTGAAACTCGATACGGCGCCACTCAAAAAAGGTGACGCCGCATCGACAATTCTCTCGGATCAACGCCGTCAGGCGACGAAGCCCAGCGCCTTGATCTTGCGGCCGGCGGCCTTGATCGTGCCTTTGGCGCCATCCAGCGCGCCGTCCTTCAGTTCCAGCGCCAGAAGCCGATGCCGTTCGTAGGGACCAGGCATGGCGAGCGTTCCGGTCCGGTCGGCCGAGAAGCCGAACCGTCCGTAATAGGGCGCATCGCCGACGAGCAGGATCGCGCCATGGCCGAGCCGCATGGCTTCGGCGACCGCATGCCGCATCAGCGCCGAACCGATGCCGCCGCTCTTCAATCCCGGCTCGACCGCGAGCGGGCCGAGCAGGAGCGCCGGGCCGCCCTCGCCCAGCCTCACATCCCAAAGCCGCACCGTGCCGACGACCGCGCCCGACGCGTCGCGCGCGACAAAGGCCAGTCCTTCCGAAGGCCGGCGGCCGCGCCGCAGCTTCTCGGACGACTTCTTCTTGCGGTTCAGTCCCATGGCGCGGTCGAGCAGCGTTTCGCGTGCCGCGTCGCCTGCGCCTTCACCGAGGATGACGAAGGCCGGCGCCTGGGCGGCCCCCTCGTCCGGCACGCCGCGCGAGCCAGCCTGTGCCCGGTAGGCAAGGGAGGGCGCCAGCGCATTTTCAGGCGAAGTGGAAACCGGTTCGCCGTAAGAAAATGCGCCAAGAAGCACTGCCGTGGAAGCACTCTTCTCCCCCGCGGAGAAAAGCTCAGCCGACAATCCGGACGAGGGGGCAAATTCGGTGGCCGCAACGGCCGATTTGGTCAGGTATTCCATGTCCGCGATCCTTCACGAGCGGAGATCTGTTCCACAAGCGAACCCAGGCGGATGACAGGCATCCACCCGGGTTGATCTGAGCGGTTTCTTGCGAACTGCTCAGATCACGTAGGATCGGAGGGGCTCGAAGCCGTTGAAAGCGACCGCCGAATAGGTGGTCGTGTAGGCTCCGGTGCCTTCGATCAGCACCTCGTCGCCGATGGTCAGCGACAAAGGCAGCGGATAAGGCGTCTTCTCGTACATCACGTCGGCCGAATCGCAGGTCGGGCCGGCGAGCACGCAAGGCGCGGTCTCGCCGCCGTCATGCCGGGTCACCAGCGGATAGCGGATCGCCTCGTCCATGGTCTCGGCGAGACCACCGAACTTGCCGATGTCGAGGAACACCCAGCGCACATTGTCGTTGTCGGCCTTCTTCGAGATCAGCACGACTTCCGACTTGATGACGCCGGCATTGCCGACCATGCCGCGGCCCGGCTCGATGATCGTCTCGGGAAGCGCATTGCCGAAATGCTTGCGCAGCGCCGAGAAGATCGCCTGGCCATAGGCCTGCGCCACCGGCACGTCCTTCAGGTAACGGGTCGGGAAACCGCCGCCCATGTTGACCATCTTGAGCACGATGCCTTCCTCGGCGAGCGTCGCAAAGACGCGGCGCGCGTCGCCGAGCGCACGATCCCAGGCCGAAAGATCGGTCTGCTGC
>Ga0105238_10007824_pt1 | contig 10687 bp, 8 predicted proteins | sample KBSC34metaG_FD_81526 | JGI IMG/M metagenome (GOLD analysis project Ga0105238, IMG submission 81526) | Corn rhizosphere microbial communities from Kellogg Biological Station, Michigan, USA - KBS C3-4 metaG | ecosystem: Host-associated > Plants > Roots > Rhizosphere > Soil | place: Michigan, USA...
ATGGTGGGCACGCCGCGCACGCGCCGCAGATGCGCCAGCACGCCGGCAGCGGTCCGCGCACGCAAGGCGAAGTACCGAACTGGAGCGGCATGTCGTCGCATCCGGTGGCGGGCGATGATCGCGATTCGGAATTGTTCACCACCCTGCGCGAACTCCTGGCCGGACGGCGGCATGCGCTCGGCATGGCCGAGAGCGCGGCCAGTGCGAACAACTATGTGCCCAGCGTCGAGGACGTGCAGTCCGTGCTCGGCGCGTTGCAGACCAAACCAATTTCGCCGCTGATGATGGGCGGCAAGCTGGTGCAGCGCTCGGTCGGGCACCTCAAGCAGGACCTGATGTCGCACCTGCGCCAGCTCGCGCCGGACGGCCGCGCGCCGCACCTGGCGGCCGAGGATTCCGACACGATCGATCTGGTCGGCATGCTGTTCGACTACATCACCAAGAACGTGCGCCCGGACGGCAGCACGCAATCGCTGATGACCAAGTTGCAAGTGCCGCTGCTGCGCGTGGCACTGCGCGACAAGAGCTTCTTCACGCGTCGCGCGCATCCGGCGCGGCAACTGCTCAACGCGATCGCCGAAACCGGCACGCATTGGCTCGACGACAGCGAAGGCACCGCCGACCGCGACCTGGTCGACAAGATGCAGTTGATGGTCGATCGCGTCACCCAGGATTTCGACGGCGACCTCGGCCTGTTCGAGGAAATGATGGGCGGCCTGTCGCAGCACATGCACACGCTGGCGCGCAAGGCCGAAGTCACCGAGCGCCGGCATGTCGACGCCGCCAAGGGCCGCGAGAAACTCGCCGTGGCGCGACAGCGCGCCGGCAACGCGATCAATGCGCGCATCAGCGCGGCGCGCCCCGGCAAGCTGGTACGCACGATCCTCGAACAGGCATGGACCGACGTGCTTGCCTTGACCCTGTTGCGCCAGGGCGAGAACAGCGACACCTACAAGAAGCGTCTGGCGGTGGCCGATCGCCTGCTCGCCGCCGACACCAACGGCCGCAGCGGCCAGGTCGCCACGCCGCCGGCGGAGCTGCGCGAGGAAATCGAAACCGGACTCGACCAGGTCGGCTATCACAAGGACGACATCCAGGCGGTGGTCAAGCGCCTGTTCGTGCCGGAGCAGGCGGCGAACGAGGAAAACCCCAGTTCCAATACCGAGATCGCGATCAAGCTCAAGAGCAAGGTACGCCTTGGCGATGACAGCACCGAAGCGCATCCGCAGCAACAGGCGCTGCCCGAAAAACCGAAGATCAAGCCGGATAGCGAACAGGCACGCATGCTCGAGCGCTTGAAGACGCTGCCCTTCGGCACCTGGTTCGAATTCAAGATCAATCAGCAGGGCGAAAAGGTGCGGCGCAAGCTGGCGTGGTTCTCGACGCTGACCAGCCGCTGTCTGTTCGTCAATCAACGCGGCGCGCGTACCGACGAAAAAACCCTGGAACAGCTTGCGCTGGATATCGTCAATGGCCAGGCCAACATCGTCGAGCCGGAAGAGGAATCGCTGGTCGATCGCGCCTGGAAGGCGATCGTGTCCTCGCTCAAGTCTCTGGTCGGCAAAGATCCGACTCCGGTGCCCGCATGAACGCGTCAACGTCGAAGCAGCAGCCCGCCATGAATCAGGAACATCGCCGCTCGCAGCGCAAACGCGCGCATCACATGATCCATGTGATCAACGCGATCACCGGCCAGCCGATCGGTCACGTGGGGAATCTTTCCATCGACGGCATGCTGCTGATCAGCAACCGCCAGTTGCCGGAAGACGCGCTGTTCCAGTTCCAGTTCCAGCTGCCGAGCGCCGCCACCATGAAATCGCACCAGCTCGAGATCGGCGTGCACGAACAGTGGTGCGAAACGGCCAGCGTGCCGGGTCAGTTCTGGTCCGGTTTCCGCATCATCGACATCAGCCCCGAGGACTACAATGTCCTTTACGACTGGGTGATGTCGCCGGGCGGACAATTTGACTGATTCGCGTTTCCTGACGTAGCGCACGCACAAGACACCGGCCGCGCATCTTGCGGCACAATAGGCGCCTTGTCCGCACCGAGCGCGCCCATGTCCGATCTGCTGGCCAATCTGTATCCCGAGCACTTGCGCACCGTGCAGCAGCGCAGCAATCAAGCGCTGGCGCGCAGCGGTTGCGATCATCTGGTAGTGGCCGCAGGCACGCCGCGCTACCAGTTTCAGGACGATCGTCCGCAACCGTTCGTGGTCAACCCGCACTTCAAGCATTGGCTGCCGGTGACCAAGGCGCCGGGTTCGTGGCTGGTGCATTCGCCCGGACAAAGACCGAAACTGATCTATCTGCAGCCGCACGACTACTGGCACGTGGTGCCGGATGCGCCGGCCGGCTACTGGGTCGAGCATTTCGACATCGCCATCATCCGCGAGCCGGGCGAAGCGCTGGCGCATCTACCGAAGAATCTCGCACGCTGCGCGATCGTCGGCGAGGACGTCGCGGCACTCGATGGCGCGCGGCCGAACAATCCGCAGGCGGTGCTCGACTACCTGCACTATCACCGCTCGTACAAGACCGACTATGAGTTGGCGATGATGCGCGTGGCGAGCAAGCTCGGCGCCCGCGCGCACCGCGCGGCCGAAACCGCGTTTCGCGCCGGCAAGTCCGAGTACGACATCAACACCGCCTATCTGAACGCGGTGCACGAAACCGAAAACGAGCTGCCGTACAGCAACATCATCGCGCTCAACCAGCACGGCGCGGTGCTGCACTATACGGATCTGAATCGCGCGCCGCCGGCGCATGCACAATCATTCCTGATCGATGCCGGCGCGAATTTCCACGGCTACGCCAGCGACATCACGCGCACATACGCGGCAGCGGACGCCGGCGAGTTCCAGGCGTTGATCGACGCGGTCGACGAAGCGCAGCGCGGCTTTGCCGGCAAGGTACGCAACGGCCAGAGCTATCCCGACCTGCACGTACATGCGCACCACGTGCTGGCCGGCATCCTCAAGCAGCACGACTTCATCCGCATGAGCGCCGAGAGCGCGGTCGAATCCGGCGTGTCGGGCACGTTTTTCCCGCACGGTCTCGGCCATCCGATCGGTTTGCAGGTGCACGACGTGGCCGGATTTCAGAAAGACGAAAATGGCGGCACGCTGCCGAAGCCGGCGGGGCATCCGTATCTGCGCTTCACGCGCACGCTCGAACCCGGCATGGTGGTGACGATCGAACCCGGCATCTATTTCATCGACATGCTGCTCGCGCAACTGAAGGCCACGCCGCAGGCAAAGGACGTCAACTGGGCGAAAGTCGACGCGTTCCGCCGTTATGGCGGCATCCGCATCGAGGACGATGTCGCCTGCACGAGCGACGCGCCGGAAAACCTCACACGCGACGCGTTCGCACAAGCGGCCTGACTGCGACGGCTCGCGGCGCAAACGCGGCGCGACATGTCCAGCAAGAGCCGGGCTTCATCGCGGACAGGGTTGCATCACGGACAGGTGCCGTCGTCCATGCACACGTTGCCGCCCATGTCGCGCAGCGTGCCGACATTGAGTTGCGCCGCTGCTCCGCCGCCGTTGTTGCCCATGAACGTATTCTGGCCGAGCGCGCAAGTGGAGCCGCCGCACTGCAGCCCGAGGGCGCCGTTGTCGTTGAAGCGGTTGCCGACCGCAACCGAACCGGTGCTGAGCGCCAAGGCATCTTGGGAATTGCCGGTGAACGACGAGTTCTCGACCAGCAGGCGCGCGCCGGCGTTGGCGACGGTCGCGCCGTCGAACAAGTTGCGCACGAACTGCGAGTCGCGGATGCGCGTGGTCGCATTGGGACTGCTGCCGACGAGCAGCATGCCGAACGAATTCTCGGTCACCGTCAGGTGATCGAATAACGTGCCGTCGGAGGCGGCGAACATCACGAGGCCACCGTTGCCGAAACCGCGCACGCTGCCATTGTGCACATGCGCAACAATCGCCGCGTTGATTGGCGACTGCAGGACGATGCCGCGAGATCCGGCGAAGTTCGCGCAGGTGGTGACCGGGTTGCCGCTGCAGGTCGCACCACCGTCCACCGTATGGCCGTTCAGATCGAGATCCACGCCGGACACGCCGACCTCGATGCTGTTGATGCTGCTGTCTCCCGGAGGTGCCAGGTCGGACGTCAGCAGGTACGTGCCGGGTTGCGCAATGGTCACCGGAAAACCCGGCGCATCGCCGGCGAAGCAACCCACCGCGACGCAGTCCTGGTTGATTTCCAGCGCGCCCGGGTTGGCGTGTGCCAGACCCGGAATCAAACTGGCCGCGAACAGCGCGCCAAGCGCCGTATGCATCCGTTTCATTGAAATTCTCCTAGTCGAATCCGTCTTTGAATATGCTGTCGTTGCTCAGCGCCAGTCCGTCGATATGCGCGGCTCCCCAGCGATCGGAAAATGCCGTCAGCGAGTAACGCTTGGTCCAGCGCCTGGTCGGCAAGCGCACACTGAGCAGATCGTTGCGCGTGAAGTTCACGCCGCCGGCCGTGCCGCCGCTGTCGAATGCCACCAGCAAGTCGCTGTGCGTGCCCAGCGCATCGATACCGATGATGTTCAGCGCCGATCCCAGACCGAGCGCCTGCGCGTCGAGCTTCTTGGCCGTGAAAACGCCGGCGTTCACCTGCATCACATCCGCTGGCCGGATCGTGAACGCGCCTGCGGCAAACGTGCGATCGAACGACAGCAGCAGCGCGCCGTTGCGATCGAGCCGCGCGATACCGTCGCAGTGCACGCCTTTCGGCACGCCCGCGGTGGCTGCGTCGAAAGCCTTGCTGAATGCGCCGCCGGAGAATCTGATCACGTCGGCCGGATCGAAATAGCTGCCGCCCAGCGTTGTGCCGATGTCGAGCGCGAACAACACATCGCCGTTCGCGTCGATCTGGAAATCGGCCAGGTTCGCGCGTTCTGGCAGGCCGGCAATGGTCTTGCGCACGCGCGTGCCGGCCAGATCGTCGCTGACGTAGTCGTTGCGCGCGGCGAACTGGTTTGGCGCAACGATATTTGCACCGCTGTCGGCGGAATAGTGCAGCGCCAGCACGGGCAGCGAATCAGCGCGTGCCGCCAACGGACAGAAAATCAGCATGCCAGCGGCAAATAGCGCGCACGCCGTGCGCGAAGCCGCGGCCCGATCCATCAAATGCATGATTTCCCCCTGTCTGCCAATTCAAACGAGACGGACAGGAGCAACCGAACAACGGCAGTGAAATGTGGCGCTGGCGTATAATGCGCAGGTCACCGCGTCACTGCTTCGCGCCCCTCCCAGCAGCCTTCGTGGACACGCATGTCAGACGCCGAATTCCTCTCGCGCATCCAGTTCGGATTCGTCATTTCGTTTCACATCCTGTTCCCGGCGTTCACGATCGGACTGGCCTGGTGGCTGGCATTTCTCGAAGCGTGGTGGCTGCGCACGCGCGAAGACCGCATCCGCGACCTGTACTTTTTCTGGCTGCGCATCTTCGCCGTATCGTTCGGCATGGGCGTGGTCTCCGGCATCGTCATGAGCTTCCAGTTCGGCACGAACTGGTCGAAGTTCTCGATTGCCGCCGGCAACATCGTGGGCCCCTTGCTCAGCTATGAAGTGCTGACGGCGTTTTTCCTCGAAGCGACGTTCCTCGGCGTGATGCTGTTCGGCTGGCGCCGGGTCAGCCATCGCACGCATTTTTTCGCCACTTCGATGGTCGCGATCGGCACGCTGATCTCGACGTTCTGGATCATCTCGGCCAACAGCTGGATGCAGACGCCGGCCGGCTACGAACTGCGCGACGGCGTGTTCTTCCCGGTCGACTGGTGGGCGGTGATCTTCAATCCGTCGTTCCTGTATCGCCTGCCGCACATGATCTTCGGCGCGTTCCTGACCACCGCCAGCGTGATCGGCGGCGTCGCCGCCACGTACCTGTTGCGCGGCGTGCACGTCGAGAAGGCGCGCGTGATGCTGCGCTGCGCGCTGGCCTTCATCGCGATCGTGGTGCCGCTGCAGATCGTCGCCGGCGACATGCAGGGACTGAATGTGCGCGAGCACCAGCCGGCCAAGCTGGCCGCAATCGAGGCGCGCTGGGAAACGCAGCGCGGCGTGCCACTGACGCTGTTTGCGTGGCCGGACGAGCGCGCCGAAACCAATCGTTACGACATCGAAGTGCCGCATCTGGGCAGCCTGATCCTCACGCACGAGTGGGACGGCGAAGTGAAAGGGCTCAAGGATTTCCCGGCCGATCAGCGCCCGCCGGTCAAGCCCGTGTTCTTCGCGTTCCGCATCATGGTCGGCGTCGGCGTACTGATGCTGGCGATGGCCGCGGCCGGACTGCTGCTGTGGTGGCGCGGAAAATTGTTCGAGTCGCGCTGGTACCTGCGCCTGTGCGCATTGCTGACGCCAGCCGGCTTCGTCGGCGTGCTGTGCGGCTGGTACACCGCCGAGATCGGCCGTCAGCCGTGGATCGTGTATGGCCTGATGCGCACGGACGATTCTTTTAGCGGCGTCGATTTGGGTAGCGTCGTCGCCTCGCTGATTTCGTTCGTCAGCGTATACGCGATCGTGTTCGGCTTCGGCATCTGGTACATCGTCAAGCTGCTGCGCAAGGGACCGGTGGCCGCGCCGCCGCTGGGCACGCAGAATCAGACGCCGGCGCGCCCGATGTCCGCCGCCGGCCCGCAGGTGGCGCCATGACGCTGGCCAATACCCTGCCGGTGATCTGGTTCTTCATCATCGGCTTCGGCGTGATCAAGCATGCGGTGCTGCCGACGGTGCGAACGCGGGGAGTCACGTCATGACGCTGGCCAATACCCTGCCGGTGATCTGGTTCTTCATCATCGGCTTCGGCGTGATCATGTACGTGCTGCTCGACGGTTTCGTGCTCGGCATCGGCATCCTCACGCCGTTTGCCGACGACGAGCAGCAGCGCGACACCATGATGAATACCGCCGCGCCGATCTGGGACGGCAACGAAACCTGGCTTGTGCTCGGCGGCGCCGGACTGTTCGCGGCGTTTCCGCGCGCCTATTCGATCGTGCTGTCGTCGCTGTACCTGCCGGTGCTGCTGATGCTGATCGCGCTGATCTTCCGCGGCGTCGCCTTCGAATTCCGCTTCAAGGCGGAGCGTTCGCGCTGGCTGTGGGGCGTGGCTTTCAACGTCGGCTCGACGTTCACGGCATTCGCGCAGGGCGTGATCCTCGGCGCGCTGGTCGAAGGCATGCCGCTCAAGGGCGGCAAATACCTGGACGGCGCGTTTGCCTGGTTCAGTCCGTTCTCGATGCTGACCGGCGTGGCCGTGGTGTTCGGCTATGCGCTGCTCGGCGCGACTTGGATCGTGCTCAAGACCGAAGGGCGCCTGCAACGCATCGCCTTCGACCTGACCCGGCCGCTGATGATGGCGGTGATCGCGTTCATGCTGCTGGTCAGCGCCTGGCTGCCGTTCCTCGATCCGATCCTGCGCCAACGCTGGTTCAGTTGGCCGAATTTCCTCTATATGTCGCCGGTGCCGCTGCTGACCGCGCTGAACGCGGTGCTGCTGTGGCGCGCGGTCTTGAAGAACCGCGAGCTGGCGCCGTTCGTGCTGGCGCTGTGCTTTTTTGGCTTGGGTTTCCTGGGTCTCGTGGCCGGCATCTGGCCAAACATCGTGCCGCCGTCCTTGAGCATCTGGGAGGCGGCCGCACCGCCGAGCAGCCAGGGCTTCACCCTGGTCGGCGCGCTGATCATGATCCCGGCCGTACTCGGCTACACGTTCTATTCGTACCGCGTGTTCCGCGGCAAGGTCAACGCCGACTCCGGCTACCACCACTGAGGTCCCAACCGAAATTCGCGTACCGGATCGGTTCATCGTAGCCGCGCGAGTCGTGCGATAATTGCGGCGTACAAGGACTTTTTTCTCTTCGCCCGGAGCGGCGCTCCCTTTGTTCGAACCACGGCACTCCCCCATGAGATCCCGCAACTCCCAGCGCCTGTTGGCGCCCGCTGTGCTTTTGCTCGTCGCTGCCAGCGCAGCTGCTGCCGACACCCCGGCACGCGCGGCCGCGCCGGCGAAACAAAGTGCACAAGTAGCCAAATCCACTAGTGCGATAAATACAAAAAGAGCCCCGAAGGCGACGCTCAAGCAGCCCGCTGCGCCGGCCAAGCCGAAACCGCCGGCGCACGATCCGCAGGCGACGCGCATCTTCAGCATGGACGGCCTCGGCGAGGTGACCGTATACGCGCCGCAAGGCGAGGCGCGCGGGCTGGCGCTGTTCGCTTCCGGCGACGGCGGCTGGAATCTCGGTGTATGGGACATGGCGCATACCGCGCGCGATCTCGGCTACTGGGTCGCCGGTTTCAGCACGCCGGCTTACCTGCGCACGCTCGAGGCCGAGCAGGGCCAGTGCAGCAACGCCACCGGGCTGCTCGATCGCATCGGCGATCGCGTGAAGAAGGAAATGAAACTGCCGGCGTACCGTCCGGTGCTGATCGGCTATTCGTCCGGCGCCACGATCATGTACGCGACGCTGGCCGCGTCCGGCGACGCGCGCTACGGCGGCGCGATGACACTGGGTTTCTGTCCGGACCTGATCATTCACCGGCCGTGGTGCGAAGGCGCCGGCGGCCTGACCGCATCGAAAATGTCGAAGGCGCCGTTTACGCCAATCTTCAATACGGTGCCGCAGGTCAAGGCGCCATGGATCGTGCTGCAGGGCGAGATCGACCAGGTCTGCAATCCACCGGCCACCGAGGCGTTCGTCAATCAGGTCAAGGGTGGCCACGTGATCATGCTGCCGAAGGTCGGGCATGGCTACTCGGTACCGCGCAACTGGCTGCCGCAATACCGGCAAGGCCTGATCGATCTGCTCGACGCCGCGGCCCGCGAGAACAAGACCGCGCCGTAAATCGTCACGCGCAGTGTCCTGCCCCACAAGCAGCGCATTCCGGATGGATTTCGTCGCGAGACAAGGCGCGAGAAGGAGTCGTCGCGGCGCTACGGCGGCGACGAGCAACGCGGTATCGCGGCGCAAGACGCCGGAATTATTTGATGCTACTTGTGGGGCAGGACACTAGACTGGGGAACATGAACGACACCGCCGCCACGGCGCCGAACCCGGCGCCCGTCAGGGAAGCACGTCCACTGCTGGCGCGGCTGCGCTGGATCGTGCCGTGCGCGTTCCTCGGCCTGACCGCGTGGTTGCTCGGGCGCCAGCTCGACGAGTTCAACCTGCCCGAAGTGCAGCGCACACTGCTCGATGTGCCGACCCTGCCGGCGCTCGGCGTGGCTGCGTTGGCGCTGATCAGCGTCGCGTTTACCGGCTGCGTCGACCTGATCATCGGCCGCTGGCTGAAACTCGGCGTCACGACGCCGGACTACATGCGCCTGGCCTTTGTCGCCAATAGTCTGGCCAACACCATCAATCTGTCGGGCGCGGTCGGCGCCGGCATCCGCGCCATCGGCCTGACCGGGCTGCGCGTGCCGCTGCCGCGCGCGGCAGCACTGATCGGCATGCAGGCGCTGTCGTTGCCGCTGGGCCTGAGCCTGTTGGTGATCCTCACGCTCGCCACCAGCGCGCTGCCGCTGACCAGCGGCACGGCACAACGCGTGGCTGCCTTTGCGATCCTCGCGGCCGCGGCACTTTATATACCTTTATACTTTTTACTGACGGCGCGGCGCGCGCTGATGCGCTGGCTGCCGGCCGAAGTGGGCGTACCGCCGCTGCGCCTGAAGCTCGAGCTGACCGCGATCTCGTTCGTCGACTGGCTGCTGGCGGCGGCAACGCTGTATGCATGCCTGTATCTGTCGGGCGCGCACGTCAAGCCGGGCCTGATGCTCGGCGCATTTGCCGGCGCCACCACGCTCGGCCTGGTCAGCCTGGTTCCAGGCGGACTCGGTGTGTTCGACGGATTGATGCTGTTGGCGCTGTCGGAAGCCGGTTACGACCACGCGCCGGTCGTTTCCGGCCTCGTGCTGTTCCGCATCGCCTACTACCTGCTGCCGCTGCTGTTCAGCCTGTACCTCGGCTCGGAAATGCTCAATCAGCGCATGCCGCTGCTCGGCCGTCTGCGCTCGCGCCTGGCCGGCCATCCATTGTTCGGCGTGCTCGGCTTGCCGGTGATCCTGCTGGCCGATCTCGGCACGCGTCTGCTCGCGGTACTTACGTTTGGCGCCGGTGCGATGCAGCTGGCCTCCGCCGCGATTCCTTCGGTGAGCGAACACGTCGACGTGGTCCGCGCCTGGCTGCCGATCCTCGCGGTGGAAGGTTCGAACTGGTTCTCGATCATCTCCGGCGTGCTGCTGCTCGGCCTGGCGCGAGGCATCGACGGCCGCCTGCGCCTGGCATACCGCGTCGCGCAGTGGTTGCTGCTGGCGAGCGCCTGCTTGGCGGTGACGAAGGGCCTGCATTTCGGCGAAGCGCTGTTCCTGCTCGCCGTGGCGGCGCTGCTGCGCGCGCGCAAGCGCGTGTTCGTGCGGCGCGCGATGACGTTGACCTCGGCGCGCACGCTCGGCTGGTACACGGGCTTGCTGTTTTGTGTGCTTGTATTCTTTGCGATCGGCGTGGCGCAGGTGCTCGGCGACGATTCGTTCGACCTGTTCTACGTCGGCTTCGGCGAGCACACTTCGCGCATCGGGCGTGGCATGGCGGCGGCGTTGCTCGGCGTGGTGATTTATCTCATCTGGCAGGCGTTCGCGGTCAAGCGCCCGCGCCTGGAGCTGCCGGTGCGCGCCGATCTGGAACGCGCCCAGAA
>Ga0105238_10007830_pt1 | contig 10682 bp, 8 predicted proteins | sample KBSC34metaG_FD_81526 | JGI IMG/M metagenome (GOLD analysis project Ga0105238, IMG submission 81526) | Corn rhizosphere microbial communities from Kellogg Biological Station, Michigan, USA - KBS C3-4 metaG | ecosystem: Host-associated > Plants > Roots > Rhizosphere > Soil | place: Michigan, USA...
CTCTAACAGCTTCTGTCTCTTCCCTTCACCAATGAACCATACGTTTTCTTCTTTGATTCTGGGATCGAGTTGAAACGGCCCGGCAAATTCACTCACAGCCGGCAATCCCATAATGAGTTCGTACTGCAATGAGCCAATCGTAACGCCCAGATGCATACGCACAGGCTCATTGCGTCTAGGACCGGCCCAGAGCACAGAAGGCATTCCCCCCTCTTCAGCGATCGCCCTGGCCAATTCACCGGACGCTGCGGCGTGCAATAGATACATCGAACGATAGAGATTGCTTTTTCCACAGCCATTGGGACCAACCAACACATTTACGGCCCCCAAATTGAGATGAATATCGCGTATAGACCGGTAGCCGGAAACAGTCAGATCTGTGATAGCCATTCGTCGCTCAATGTTCTACAGGATGGTTCGAGTCTACCTCAAGGCGACGGCAAGCAATAATATAAGGCTGCTTCGAGTCTGCATTGGGTAATCTAACGGAAACACGTACGTGGTAAGATTGCGGAGTAATATGGCGGAACAAATAACGATAGCCATCATGGCAGGCGGCGAGAGCCGGAGAATGGGACGCGACAAGGCCTTACTGCCGGCAGAGGGCGGAATTCTTCTTGAATACGTCGCCAGGACTGCAGCGGCGACAGGACTTCCTGTTATCGTCGTGGGGCGTACACCTCCTGAAGGCTGGTCACTTTCCGCTATTAAGTTTTATGGCGACCACTATCCCGGTCTGGGACCGCTCGGCGGAATTGCCACTGCGCTCGAAGCCACAACAACGGATATCCTGGCGCTTCCATGCGATCTTCCGCTGCTTACGACACCAGCTATAACCTGGCTGATCGACGGCATATCCGGCCGTACTCTCGACGACGGTCTGGTTACGGAAAATGGATCTCAGCTGGAACCGCTCTTCAGCATATACAGACGCAAAACCCTTCCGGCCCTGCAAAGCCGCCTCGCAGCAAAACGGTTGTCGATTTTAGGTTTCTTAATGTCGGCAAAATTTGAGTATATTACAGCCCCACCAGAAGTGAGTATCGCGCTGAGAAACGCGAACACGCCGGAAGAGTGGCAGCAGATTACGAAGGGCATGTAAGCACAGGGGCAAATCGATGAAGATCAGGATACGAGACAATTCATTGCGAGTTCGCATGGACCGGCGAGAGATAGAGCAGCTTGCGGGGCAGGGCCGAGTTGAGGCTCAGTGCGAGTTCGGACCGGCAGCCCTCCTCCGATACACCGTTGCCAGCCGCGAGCAACTCGTGCCGCTTGCTGCAGAATTTTCCGATGCCGAGATTCGCGTCTATGTAAATACGTTTGATGCCGCAGATCTGGCAGGCACTGAGAGAGTTGGCCTGGAAACGCAGCAGCCCATCGGCGACGGCCGGTCACTTCGCCTCGTACTCGAAAAAGACTTCCAGTGCCTGGCGGACCGGCCCGATGAAGACGATACGCACGCCTACGACAATCCACTTGCAAGGCATACCTGCGCCGCCCATGACGACGCAGGCTGAGAAATCTCTATTTCGGCATTCTGCCGACGGCAACAGCAAATAAGCGCAGGAACTGCCGGAGCTACGACTTTAGCAGATCCTGCCAGGATGCCGCGTCAAGCAGTTTGTCGGCAATCTGCGTCAATCGATCAGTTGATGTAATTTGTCCAATGGCAGCCCGTATGAGTTCATCCGGCTCGCCAAACCGCTTGCTGCCCACCAGCAGAATCAATTGGCGTTCACCGTCAGCGCGACCTTGTTCCCGGCCTTCTTCTCGGCCTTCCTGCAAAATACTTTGATATGTCGACGATACTCTTAAATCCAGCATCTGAAACACTCCTTTCAGGAGTTCATGAGATTGTTCCGGCTTATATTTTAATCCTAAAAGGAGATGAGTTGTTGACCACAGCTCCTTCTGAAATTGAGGCGCTTCGGTTTCAGTCCGACCCCGCATGCGTCGTATCAATTTCGGAAGCTCCCTTTGCCTTACCCTGCCTAGCAGAGTGAATGGGAGTAAGGCAAGAGGACCAGTCAGAAACTCTTCAGGCTCCCGCTCCCAAACCTTGACTACCAGATATGAGAATTCGACCGATCCATATCGAAACCTACCTGTGAGCATCCGGTGATCTACCGCCTTGCGCAGCAGGACGACGATAGTCTCGACCGGCAGCTTATGCTTATATCCTGCTGCCACATTGTAGGCAAGAAGCCTGTGGCAAATCTGCGCATCGTAAGATGCTTGTAGTTCCAGATTAGCTAGATAATCCGGCTCGAAAACCCTGATTACACGATCCGCAATCATCGGTTGATTGAAATCCGCATCGACGATGCTTGCCCTAACTCCCCGAAATCCTAGAAACTGGATCCAGGCCATCGGGTCAACATCCACGAGCTTTTTCGCAGCCGCGTCAAATGGCTTTTGCGTATTTTTGTCCGTCATTATTATACCAACATGCAACCTGAGCACTCTTAAAAAGCATCAGCCAGGAAACAACGTCTCCTGGCTGATACAATCTCAGCGGCTTAACCGATCATTGCTCGCACAGACGCCCATTGATCGGCGCTGACGGCGAAGTTGGTTGCGCGTGGTAGTCGAATTACACGCAGGTCTTTCAGTAATGCATGATTCACCAGTGATGTTTTGAGGAATGGCGCATCCGAAAAGACCCGATCATACTGGATCATTACGGTCGCCGGCGGAACCTTGCCCGAGCGATGCCCCCCCCATCGCACTTGCTGTTCCAGGGTATTCTCGACCGGACTCGGGTCGGTCAGCACGGTTGCCAGAGCATAAATACCGGCCTTCTTCCCGCTGAGCCAGATGATTACCTGATCGCCTTCCCGAACATCCTTTGCGTGCTGACGCAGCGGCCACTCCGCTTCATCTCCCGCAATCAATTCCGTGATATCGAAAACGTCTGGATTTATCTGAAATATCCACGCCTGCTCTGTGGCGGGCTTTCCGTAATCCGCCTGCGCCTCGCGCTCCATTACCATCATCACGTCTGCATCCTCCGATTTGCTGTAATGGAGGGTTACTCGCGACGAGATACGAAAAGCGGAAAGAAATCGGATAAATATTTTTCAGGGGATTTTTGCCGGGCTTATTGAAACCTGACCGGCGTCCAACCACGCACGCTATTGATCATAAAAACACGGGGGGCATTTAGCACATCGTCTATCGAGATGATTCGCTCGACAAACTCTCCACGCCCAAGCAGAGCGGCGCGAAAAGTGCCTGGAAGCAGCCCTGCCGTAACCGGAGGTGTACACAGAACATCGTCCAATTCGACAACCAAATTACCGATGGTAAATTCGGTTGCCTCACACCGATCATTCCAGAGCAGAACATCGAAGCAATCAGAATGCGCCGCCCGATGGCGCTCGTATACACTCCGGCGGGTTGTCTTATGGTAGAGGAATGGATCGGAGATATCGACAGGATCATCCGCGAGACATACTAATTGTTCGCCTGCGGACGGAGAAGCCAACGAATAGATCTCACATTCTACGCTGCCGCTTCGGCTGGCCAACAAACGCACGCGAAAATTCCCCTGAGAGTTCACGCGAGCCAACTCGAAGAGCCGCTCACGAACTGAGTTCTCGTCGTGGTGGAAATCGAAATATTGCGCGGATTTCGCCAGGCGGTCCATGTGACGGTCGAGCAGCCAGAATTCGCCGTTCTCAAGCCGCAACGTCTCAAGCAATTGAAACTCTGCCGCTTTTCCGCGAAGAAAAGCTGACTTCGACATGGCCTCACGCCTTTCATCGCTCACATCGCTGTCCCATGTGATACCGCCGCCGACACCGCATCGAGCTCTCTTCGTTTCGCGATCTATCACCACAGTGCGGATTGCCACATTGAAAGCGGCATCGCCTCCTGGCTGAATAACCCCGATCGCTCCGCAATATATTCCCCTCGCCTGCTCCTCAAGGTCTGTGATCAAGCCCATCGTACTTCGCTTGGGCGCTCCCGTAATAGAACCGCACGGAAACAGAGCATTGAAAATGTCGTCGATCCGAAGACCCTGCCGAAGAGTCGCCTCAACTGTCGACGTCATTTGCCAGACGGTAGGCAGCGCTTCGACGTCAAACAGGGACGGAACGCGAACAGAGCCTGTCTCCGCAATTCGTCCAAGATCGTTGCGCATCAAATCGACGATCATAACATTCTCTGCGCGATTCTTCTCAGAAAGCCGGAGCCACTCCGCCTGCTCTCGATCCTGTTCACTCCAAAGTCCCCGCGGCGCAGTGCCCTTCATGGGACGGCATAGGATCCGGCGACCCTTCAGACTAAAAAACAACTCAGGAGATGCCGAAAGGACGCAGTGGCGGCCGGTATTGATGTAAGCTCCGTAGGCAGCCCGTGAGGCGTCTGTAAGCTGCCGGAAATATGCCCAGGGATCATCGTCGAAGTCCGTTTCAAGCGCAAACGTATAATTCGTCTGATAGGTCTCGCCTCGCGCAATCGCGTTACGGATTTGCACAATAGCAGAGCGATACTGCTCTTCAGCAACTGAAACGGCCCAATCCCCGGCAAAGAAAGCGTCTTTCGAGAACTCGTTAGCTCCTTGCGATGTCTTGTCCGGCTCGTCAAAAATGCCGAACCACACAAGCGGTTCATCGATTCGCGGCTTATGCGTTCTAAGAGCCGGATCGAATGCGGCAGCCGCTTCATACGATACGAATCCCGCAGCCCAAAATCCTTCGTCCGCCCATTTTTGGGCTAAAACTATAGCCCGGGCAACTTCGTCAATAGAATATGCGGCAATGACTTCTCGTGGCTTCGAAAAGTACAGAAATTCGCCTGTGAAGCCCGAACCTAAAGCAATGGTTGGGATTGAATTATTTGAAGAGATCGACATAAATTGAATAGGATGACCATGTTTCGGCGAAATCAGTTTCCTCCGGCATGCTTGCGGCTCACCGGCGGCCGGAATATATCGAGCATACCTGGCCAACAAGAATTTCGGGGTGCAGGATTCCCGCCACTCCCTGCCGAAATTCGCTTTAGATGAGCCTTGGAGAAGTAACACCGTACGACAGCGATGACGATTCGATCTTGCTGGGGGCCTTCGGGCCGATGTCCGGAAAGACACCTCTTCTCGGCCACTTCCTCCAGCACGGCATGGCCCTGGCTGTTGAGGAAATCAACACACGGGGCGGTGTGCACGGCAAAGCCCTTGAGATCGTACTGCGCGACGATGGAGGGGAGCCTGACGAGGCCGCTGAAGCCGTTCATGAAATGATCGTCGACGACCAGGTGGCTGCCATCATAGGCGGTGTCGCATCACGGTCATGCCATGCCGCAGCAAAGGTTTGCCAGCAGTTCCGTGTCCCTATGGTCGCCGCGTTCGGTCCCCACCCCGCAGTTACCGAAGCAGGCTCCTACATTTTTCGCACATGTGTCAGCGATGGCTGGCAAGGAACGGCGGCCGCTCACTTCGCGCTCAAGGCGCTCAATGCTCGCCGTGCGGCTCTGCTTGTGGATACTGCGCTCGATTATAGCGTGCTCCTGGCCTTTAACTTCACCGAAGAATTCGAGCGCCGCGGTGGACTGATCGTCTCAGTTGAAGAGTATGAGCAGATCAAGGACGGCGCAGCATTTGAAATGGGGCTTCGCGAAATCCTCGAAGAAGCTTTCGACGGCAAGCCGGATATCCTCTACGTGCCAGGCTACTATCCAGATGTCGGCCGGATCGGGCGAATCGTGCGATCCATGGATCAATGGATGCCGTTGATGGGCGGTGACGGCTGGCATTCGCCACACCTCACCGACTTTGCCGTCAATGCCCTGGAAGATTGCTATCTGACTGAGCATTGGTCGCCGGAAGAGCCTTCAGATGCCGTCCAATCCTTCATTCAACGGTACCGTGACGCCTATAAGGGAGAGTTTCCCGCTGCCACGGCAGCTCTCGCCTACGAGACTGTCGGTCTGATTGCCGACGCGCTCCTGCGCGCCGGGATACCTGACGGCGACTTCTACGGCGATCCGCAATATCGTAAGCGTCTGCGAGACGCCATTTCCAACACTACCGATTTTCAGGGCGTCTCCAGCCAGGTATCTTTTGACAGCCACCGCAACGCCATCAGGTCTGTCGTCGTGCTGCAAGTCCGCGGCGACGAATTTCGTTACGATGCCACAGTGCACCCCGACGGCACATTAATGCGCGCCGCAGTGGAATAGAGCCACAAGCAACAGGAAGTAATTACCGCCGTGCTCCCGTTTTTTCGCCGCCGAACCGGCAAGAATGCCGCCCCGAAGACAGATAAGCCGATGCCTTCCGGCCAGGATGATGTATTCATTGCCCGAAGCGAGATCTCATCCGGAAATCTCTCCCACGCCGTTGCGCACCTGGCAGGCGCAGTCGCACTCGACGCATCGAACGCCGAGGCCATCGCGCTGCTGGACCAGATACACGCCGAGGCAAAAGATCCACTTAGCCTGGCGCCGCTCACGGATAAGACATTTGCAGGCATCGCTGCTGTCCATGCTCTCTTTCTACATCGGTCAGGAAACGTACAGGAAGCCTTTGCAGTTTTGTTTCAGACAGCGTTTGCACAGCCGAAAGCGGCCTTTTTGGCCTGGGCTGTAGACTGGCTGCATGCTCCAAACGGTACCGGAAATCTGCCGTCCGACCTGGCTAAATGGCTCCTCTCTCGCCTGGCGGAACGCCTTCCTGCTCTAACGGGGATAGCTCTGGACCGCGACTGGACCATAGTGCCGGACCTTCTCTCCGCAATCGAAGAGACTCAGCCTGCTGATACGCTCCGTTCTTTTATGAGTGTGGTTCTGCTGCGACGCCTCAACCATACTGACGACGCTCTGAAGATAGCTGAGCACGCCTTTGACGGGACCCCAGACTACTATTCCGCAAACGCCATGGCCAGCGCGCTCAGGCATGCAGGCCAAACAGACGAGGCTATCGCAATGTATGTGCAGGCGCTTGCCTACAGGCCGGACGAAGACGGCGTGATGCTGGACATTGGAGACCTGTACAGCGAATGCGCAAAAATGGATGAAGCCGCAGCATGGTACAGCCGCGTTCTGCAGCGCGTTCCGGATCATCCCTGGGCCACACCATCTCTCTATGCCGCTCGCTACATCGCAACTGGCGATCGAACATGGCAGACGCGCCTGCGAGATTACGTGGCATCACATCCTGATAACGAGCGCGCAAAACTTCTTGCATCGCAGTTCCAGCCGTACTTCGGCAGCTATCTTCCCGAACCCGCAGACTCCGTGATCAGCGCAATGCGGGACCTGACAGGGCGGATCGACAGGAAAAAGCCGGGGCCGTTGAACATCAATATCGGCCTTGCCTCACTGGAAGCTCCCAGCGCCTTGCTTGCAGCAAATCTCGAACTACTCAGGCATAATCAAGAGGGCGCCGTGGGATTGACTGTTGACGACATCCCTCAGCCGGATCCTCGTGAACCACGCTCGCCGGTTACGCTCAAACTCTGGCAGTACGATGGCGTTTATCCCGCCCCGGCTGTACCTGAACCCACAGCCGAAGTCCGGCAGCTTGTGGCAGCTCTTGCTGAACACCCATACTCATATGACACATGGCTCATTCTATCGCGAGAATGCGCCCGGTTGCTGTCACAGGAACAAGCCGGAGAAGTCGCCGCCGTAATGGTCTATCCACCTGACGTTCCCGCGGACATGAGAGGCTGGGTATGGCTGCAGCGAGTTCAACTTGCAGCCGCCCTGATTGTAGCGTCTCTCGAAGGCCCTGAAATCGTTGCGCGCAATGGTGGGATCCTTCTTGACATTCTAAACGGCCCATTGGACTGGATTACCGGAGCGGCGTCCCTTGCCCTGGTATCTGTGGCAAGAGAGCACGGCGAAACGCGGCAGCCCATTACCACGGCTTACAAGAGCGTGATCGCAAGCGCTCCAAAAGACGGCTTCGCCACAAGCATTGCTCCTGTGATCTGCAGTTACCGCGAAGTGCCAGGTATTACGCAGCAAGAACGCGAGAGTCTCGATAGCCTGCTGTCACAAGTTGCTATCAGCCCTGCCGAGGCGGTTGCTGAAGACGATGAGCCAGGATATGCTCCGGGTGATGAATAGGTTTGCCGATCACCCCGGCTCAGCGCCCAGGACATCCAGTACTTCGGATAGCGTCGCAAGCGTATAGTCCGGCGGCCGCAGTGTTGGATCGTCCGGCCACGGCAGACCTCGGCTCATCCATGCCGTTATCATCCCCACCCTCTGCGCTCCACCTATATCCGCAACCGGGTTATCGCCCACAAATAGTATCTGTTCGACCGGCACAGCCAGACATTGCGCAGCGGCAAGAAAGATGCGAGGATTGGGCTTGGAGACGCCCTGATCGTGGGACACAAACAGGCAGCCGGAAACTTCATGGAGACCGAGCTTGCGAAGCTTATCCCACTGGCGCGGACCGCCGTTCGTGACGACTCCAAAGGGCATCGACAGCTTCTGCAGCCGGTTCAGCAACTGCTCGGTATCCGGCTCCAGGCGAATGTATGTAAGAAACCGTGAGAAGAACTGCGCCAGAGTAAGGTCGACGGCCGGAGGATGATTTGGAAACAGATAACGCAGGCGTTCAAAAATAGCCGCCTTCGAGCCATACCCCGCAGCATCCAGTTCACGAAGCGACTGCAGCGTTTCCGCAATCTCACTATCATCAGCCATCTGCAAATCGTGACGCAGAAAATCATCTGCCCACGCCATGAACGCCTCTTCGCGGTCATACAGCGTATTGTCGAGATCGAACAACACCGCTTGAATAGTCACCATAACCTTTACCCTATTGCCCAAACAACAATTACCAATTAAGATGCCAGACCGAAGTTCTGCCCCTTACTGCTGTTATACCACCAAGCCGGAGCCGCCACCCCAAACTGAAACCTGATGTCCAGCCCGCTCACCGCTCCACAGGGATTGCGTGCAGGTGCGGCGCAGCAGGTTCTTCCAGATCTGGCTGTTCGCAAAGAGCTGCTCATCGGCGCTGAAGTAGGTAAAGATCGACCGCGAAGCCACCAGAACCATTTTCGTTTTAGCCCGGCTGAGCGCTACCGTAAGCCGGTTGGGATCGAGCAGGAACGCAGCGCTCGCATGCAGGTATTGCGGATCGCTTTCCGTCGCCGAAACGAGAATGACCTCTCTTTCCGCTCCCTGATATCTTTCGACCGTATCCACGCCTTCAGCAATCACTTCTCCGCTATCAGGATCATATGCGGTTAGGCCCGGAAAGGCCTGCCTCAAGGCGATCCTCTGAGCGCGATGAGGCACTACGACACCTAGTCCATCGCAAGCGTCGAGGTTGTAGCCATTCGGGTTTGCCAGCGCCTCAAGAATCGGCGTAATCAAAGTCTGCTCAAAAGCATTCCGGCTCTGGCTGCCCTCCTCATGGTGGACGACGACTACCAGAGGATGCATGGGATCGAGCACGGCGTTCACGAACGCATCCAGGTTATCGATGCCTTTCAGCTGCTTGCGCTTTTGCGAATGATACGGAATGCCGTCACGCTCGTAAATCTCCTGCCTCAGGAATGCAGCCATATCCTTGTGCAGCCGGAAGCTCTCGGCAAACTTGATCGTTGGAGGGTTCATCTCGGCCAATGTCTCGAACAACGACTGGTAAGCGCGGTATTGTTGAAATGTCCGGCGCGGCTCGCTCTCCCAGTCGTGCTTTACGATCGGCGGCATCTGCCGCGGATCCCCCACGACAATAAGGCGCGCATCCGGAGCCATCGGCAAAGAGGCGATCATAGCCTCGGGCAGCCCCATCTGAGACGCTTCGTCAAGCACGAGCAGGTCACAAAAACCATGCCCGAACAATGAAGACGATTTACTGACAGCCTTTACCGCATTGTATACGCCGCCCGGAGTTGCGGCCACGCAGCAGTATTTAAGCTCGGCAATCGCCTCGGCTGCCCGTAGACTTCCAGGGGCTCGGTCGGCCTCCTTCCGCAAGGGAGTCACTCCGTCCGGCGCAGCTCCGCGCCCTGCCAAACGATACAACGGAACGTTCAGGAGACGCCGATCGAAATAGGTATCTGCCAGAACAGGATTGGCGGCCCGCATCTGCCTCAGCTTCTTCTGCGCCTCAACGACACCTTCAAGCAGCACATCCGTCGCCGCGTGCGTCTTACATGAGAGCAAAATGCGGCAGGATCGTCCGGCAAGCATCGCCGCCTGCAGCCTTGCTAACAGCGCAAACCCTGTCGAGTAGCTCTTCCCTGTCCCGGGAGGGCCCTGCACAAGCAGGATTGGAGCGGAAACATGATCTCCGATATACTTGCGTTTCGAATCCTCAAGGTCATGGAAGTGACCGGCAGCCGCAAACGCATCGAGACCTGCCAGGAATGCCGCCGCGCCGCCGATTTCCTTCTCATCCGGTTCGTGTTCGGCATTGGCCGGTGAATGGCCGGAAAGGCGCTCGTAAAGCGAATGCGCCGCCGCAATCTCTCCGCTCTCGATCTTGCAAAGGCCGTCTACAACCGTGGACTGCCAGTATCCGTAGATATCATTGGGATCAGGATCGAGGGTGTACACCCCATCGGGCTGGAACGGACGCTCATTGATCGTGCCGAACGTAAAACCGGCTGCGGATCCGCCGGAAAAATCGGACATCTTCACATGGGCAAAGATCGCCTGTACCGGCCCATCAACACAGTTCTCCCGCACGATCTCAAGCTTTTCCA
>Ga0105238_10007833_pt1 | contig 10681 bp, 5 predicted proteins | sample KBSC34metaG_FD_81526 | JGI IMG/M metagenome (GOLD analysis project Ga0105238, IMG submission 81526) | Corn rhizosphere microbial communities from Kellogg Biological Station, Michigan, USA - KBS C3-4 metaG | ecosystem: Host-associated > Plants > Roots > Rhizosphere > Soil | place: Michigan, USA...
TAGCGGAAATCGGTGTAGGACAGGCCATGGCCGAACGCGAACAGCGGCTGCCGATTGGAGACTTGGTACCAACGATACCCAATCGCCAGACCTTCCTTGTAGTGAAGATCTACTGATGGCGGACGGGGTGGACCACCATTGTCTGAATTTGGGTGACGTTCTGCCCAGCCGCCAATCACCGGCTCGGGCAGGTCGGAGGCTGATTTCGCGAAGCTGATGGGCAGTTTGCCAGAGGGGTTCGCTTGACCAAAGAGCAGGTCCGCAATCGCCTCTCCTCCGCCAATCCCCGGATACCAGGCCGCCAAAATACCCGATACTTTATCTAGCCATGGCATAGACACCGGGCCGCCGGTCTCCAATACCACTACCGTGTTCGGGTTTGCGTTGGCGACCGCAGATATCAGCGAATCCTGATTTTCGGGTAACGAGAGGCTCGCTGCATCGGCGCCTTCGCTCATGAACTGGGTTGCGAAGACGATTGCGACATCCGCTCCTCGCGCTGCCGACGCTGCTGCCTCCGTATTGTCCCCTGCCGTGTAGGTGACTTCGGCTTCAGGAGCAAGATTGCGTATCGCCTTCATCGGCGAGGAAGGGAAGTAGACGGGTTTGCCCCAGACTGTGCCACCATGCTCCGGGTCGATCGCATTACCTCCGGGGGCGTCCACCTGGGCCGAACCGCCGCCCGAGAGCACGCCCACATCCGCATGGCCCCCGATCAGCGCAATCCGACGTACCTTAGCTGCAGACAGAGGGAGCTGACTATTCTGGTTCTTCAGCAAGACGATGCTTTCCTCCGCGATGTGCTGAGCGTCCTCCCTTCCTTTGAACGGATCCACCACCGAGCGCTGAACCGGATAGTCGATCACGCCGGCGGCGAACATGCTTCGCAGAATGCGGTGGTTCATATCATTCAGCCGGTCCATCGAGACCTGACCTGCGGTTATTGCAGCCTTCAGTTTCGGGCCGAAGTAGTCCTCCCCCGGCATCTCCTGGTCTAGCCCGGCGTTAGCCGCCTTCACCGTGCTATGGGTGGCCTCCCAGTCAGACAGCACCCAACCCTTGAATCCCCAGTCTTTCTTGAGCACCTGATTCAACAGGTAGTCGTTCTCACAGGCCCAGTCCCCGTTGACCTTGTTGTAGGAGCACATGACGCCTGCCGGTTCAGCCATCTTGATGGCGATTTGGAACGCGAGCAGGTCCGTCTCGCGCGCAGCACGCTTATCAATCACGATGTTGATGCTATTGCGCAACGTCTCCTGATCATTGAAGGCGTAGTGTTTGATATCCCCCATCACGTGCTGCGACTGGACGCCCATGGCAAGGCGGCCGACGATGTTGCCGGCGAGGATGGGGTCTTCGCCGGCGTATTCGAAGTTGCGGCCGTTGCGGGGCTCACGCGTCAGGTCCATTCCGCCGCCAATCGACATGTTGTAGCCTTGGGCGCGCAACTCTCGCCCGATGACCTCGCCATAAAGGTGCGCCGCATCGAGATCCCAGGTGCTGGCAAGCGCCAAAACAGACGGCAACAAAGTCGAGTAGCGGCCATCAAAGGCGGACATACGAACGCCTACAGCGGAGTCAGCCAGGTCAATCTTCGGAATACCTAGCCGTGGAATGGAGGGAACAAACCCCGCCCCGTGGTTAGAGTCTGCCGGGTAAGGAGCGCCCGGTCGTAGAACCCCCCATCCGATGCCATGAACCATCTGGAGCTTCTCTTCCAAGCTCATCTGCTCCAGCACCATGTCTGCCCGGCGGTCAGGGGAGAGAGCTCTATCGTCCCAGGGATGGGAGACGCGCCGAGTCTCTTTCGGTTTCTGGCCATAAGACAGAGCCGTGAACGAGAAAACGGTGACCACTGCTGCGGAAATAAGAGTGCGGGGTCGAAGGGGCACCAAATAGAGGCTCCGAAAGGTTGAATCTTGCGCGCTGGCGCGTTTTGGAGAATACACGAGGCCTATTTAAGCCTGCCGGCGAGCCGTTGGGAAGTGCTAAACGGTTTATCACACGAGTCTCGGCTGATTGACTCCGTGGACTTCGTGGAGGTTCCTGGTCGGCGAGGCCCATCTCCTGCGAAGCAAGAGGCATGGCCAGGCCATACACCGGAACTCAAAACCTTCGGCCTCCCCGTGCGATGGGCGGTGTTTACGCACCAGGGCAATTGGCGGCGTCAGGATCACGCCAGCTTGGTATTTGGACGATTAGTGGATGCAGGCCGGTGGAGTATGGCGGAGAGGGAGGGATTCGAACCCCCGGTACCCTTGCGAGTACGTCTGATTTCGAGTCAGGTGCATTCAACCGGGCTCTGCCACCTCTCCGCTTCACGCAACGCCAAGGGGGTGGTTATGGCGCGCTGCGTCGCTGGAGTTGAAATACGCCCCGTCAAGAGAGCTCTGTTTTGCGAAGCTCTTCAACTGGGCCTCATCCACGCCAGCTATTTGGTAGTTTAGCGGCGAATGTATGGCCTTGCAATGCTGCGTCTCGCCGGACAATCACATGAGATACTCATGCGGAGCTCCGGAAACCCTTTGCTGAGGCGAGGGCGGCGCGTTATGATTCGGCGCGCGGCATTTTTGTGCTTTTCTGCTCACCAAGTGCCGTTTCCGCTCGATTCGACCTGCCAGTGTACGGCTATCGGATCCGCTAACGCGGCGAGCTTAACGGTGGTCTTTTGAGGAATATGAGAGGGATGTTGTCGGTGAACAGGAAAATTGGTGCGGGCCTTGGAATTTCTAGCCTGGGAGTATTGATTGCGGGACTTGTGTCTTCCCTCGGAAGCGCGACAGCTACTTCGCAGCAGCATACTCCAGCCTATTCAGCTTCCGGGACCGATCCTGGCCACACCCGGTACTCTCCGCTGACGGAGATCAATGCGAAGAATGTGAAGGATTTGAAGCCGGTCTGGGTCTACGATACCGGCGCGAAGGGCCGTGGGTGGCAGGAACATGCGATCGTAGTCGAAGGCGTGATGTACCTGTCGATTCCGGGTGGAGCGGCTGCACTGGATCCCGAAACTGGTACGCAACTCTGGCGATTTGTCCCCACCGACCTGTCCAGACCAGGCCGGGACCGGGGCGTGGCGTATTGGCCGGGCGATGGCGAACTCGGTCCTCGAATCATCTATACGATCACAGACCGGCTTTACGCGCTGGACGCAAAAACAGGCTTGCCGGTTCCGGAGTTCGGGAACAAAGGCATGGTCAATCTCCGGGATGAAGTTGCGGCCAAATACCCGAACGCTTCGTATTCGATATCGTCACCAGCGGCTATTTACAAGAACCTGGCGATCATTGCTCCGTCCACGCAGGAGTTCGGCAGCAAAGGGCCGAGCGGCGATCCTCGCGCCTTCGATGTTCGAACGGGCAAACAAGTTTGGAGATTTCACACTGTTCCGCAACCTGGGGAGCCAGAAGAGGGATCCTGGGGACCGGAGGGATGGAAAGACCGTGCGGGACCGAGTGCCTGGGGTGGAATCACGGTGGACCCGTCGACCGGGCTAGCTTTCATACCGATCGGAAATCCTGACGACAGCTATAACGGAGTCGACCGTCCCGGCAACAACTACTATGCCAACTCGATCATTGCGCTGGACGCTAGCACCGGCAAACTGAAGTGGTTCTATCAAATGACGCACCATGACATCATGGATTTCGATGCGCCAGCGGCTCCCAGCCTGATCGACATACGACGCAACGGGGCCGTAATACCTGCACTCGTAGAGGTACCAAAATCTGGAATCGCGTTTGTTCTCGATCGCCGCACCGGCAAGCCGGTGTTCGGCGTAGAGGAACGGCCAGTGCCGAAAAGCGATGTTCCCGGGGAGCAAGCTTCGCCAACGCAGCCGTTTCCGCTCAAGCCGCCGCCACTGGTCCGAATGAGCATCGACCGCGCGGATCTTACGACCATGACGCCGGAAGCGCATTCCTACTGCACGGCACTCTGGGATAAGCAGCAATTGCATAATGAGGGACCGTACACGACGGCGAGCATCAAAGGTACCACCGTTTTTATGCCGGGCACTTCGGGCGGAGCGAACTGGGGTGGCGTTTCAACGGATGCTCAACTTGGTTATTTCTTCGTAAACGTGTCGAACCTTCCTACGACGAGCCGTATGGCACCAGACGGTGAGGGTGGCTACAGGCTTGAGGGGGCATATACGAAGTTCGGAGATGACAAGGGTTGGCCCTGCATCAACCCGCCGTGGGGCGAACTGATTGCCGTCAATGCGAAGACGGGTGACATTGCATGGCGCTCACCGTTAGGCTCTGTGGATGAGTATGGCGAACGAGGAAAAACCGCAGGGACAGTAAACTTAGGTGGATCCGTAGCGACGGCGGACGGTCTTGTTTTTATCGGCGCGACGATCGACTCGCGGTTCCGCGCCTTCGACTCCCGGACGGGCAAAGAAATCTGGGCAACATCTCTGCCCGCGCCTGCAGTTTCTACTCCCACTGTGTTTCGCGGAAAGAGTGGCCGTGAGTATGTTGTAGTTCCTGATGGCGGGCCAGGAACCCTCGCAGTACCCGGCCGATTCTCCAGCTATCACGAAATACTGATTGCCTACGCGCTGCCAAAACCAGGGGAAGTCCCCGTAGACCTTACAAAGTATGCTCCGCTTCCAGGTCCGGACCGTCGCGCAGGATTCGCTAATAATCGGACGACTACTCCCGCTGGGGCGCCTCCTGTGCCTCCTGCAATGTCGGGTCCTGTGACTCTGCCAGACGGGCCGGGAAAAGAAGATGTCGTCTCAATGTGTGGTCGGTGCCATGGACTGAGCACTGTCGTTGCTGTTCGCAGATCCCCGGACGGCTGGCATGATCTCATCCAGGACATGCGGTCGAGAGGCGCGCCGGGAGACGACGCAACGGCTACCCGGGTGCACGATTATCTTTCGCGTCATTTTGGGCTTGTCGCACCTTCGGCGGACGCTGCTGGCGCTCCGGGCAATTCGGCTGTCACGCCAAAGTAAGGCATAGCGCCGAACGGCGCGCTTAACCGCACGCTGCAGGAGCACCTACCACTCAGGCGCTATTTCCCGGAAAATGTGGAACCCTGTTCGGGCGCTTGGATCTTGACGGCAAAGAAGGTGAATGTGCCGCCCGGCGGAAGCACTGTCCAGTGGGCGACACCCGGCATGATGTGGATGACGTCACCTTTGTGCATCACATGGTGAGTGCCACCTTCGCTACGTGTTCCGCGAGATTCACCGCCCTTGCCGTCGGTCCTATCCACAAGAATGCCGCCTGTAATGATGTCTGCTTCTCCATCAATAGCGATCAAAACATCCGACCACTGCGCATGCATTTCGCCGATTCCTGTCTTGGTTCGCACCATCAGATTCATGTAATTCCCGGGGAATCGCTTAAGAAGTAGCGTACCGGTACCATCACCGTTGCGAGCCTTTTCCATCAGTGCCGGAACATGTTCCGCGAGGAACGCCGCAGAGAAGTAGTCCGCCACATTGTCATTAGGGGCGATCGCGTCCTGCGCTTCGGTTCCGCCCACCGTGCAAAACATCAACGCCATCACGCCGCCGAGAAGCTTCTTCATTCATCCTCCGGATCGCAGTTCAAACCTTACAAATGCGATATCAGATCGTCAACTTCATCCCTTGGCGGAGTGATTCAGAAGAGCAGGCAACTAATGCAGACCGTCCTGTGGGTCGGTAAAACCGTAGAGTTTTGCGTTCATCTCAGCGAAGAGGGTGCGGCTAGGGGATAAAACGACGCGAGTTCGTCGCAGGCATCGTCACGGGGATGGCACGCGTACCGGAGGCGCAACAGGCAGGTGCGAGCGTTGAACGGGTTATCGACTGTCACTTCCGTTGAAGGCCAACCCCTCCAGGCCAATCTCAATCACCGAACGGCTCGGTTGGTGGATTGGTCTGACCGCCAGTGCCCAACGCGGTAGTTCGTGCGGCTCGCAAGAGCGAGATGCGCTGGTCTGGCACTTTAAAGTGGGCCTGCTGGAGGTGTGTTCGAGGGCCGTTACTATTGACAACTCGCAGGCGCACAGGTGTATGGTGTGTCACATTCAAATTGTTAAGACCCGGCGTGCGCACGCCAGCTCACCTGACGCTACGTGCCTAGTAGACAAAGAATGGAGCGACCTTAATGAAAAAGGGATTCCAGCTTACCCTCACCTGTTCGATGGCCGCCACTCTGCTCCTGGGCGCATTCTTGAGCGCAGGTGGTCAGGTCGAGCGCGCAACAATTACCGGTGTTGTGACAGATAAAACAGGTGCAGATGTTGTCGACGCCTCAGTCACTATTCTGGATGAGACGACAAACCAGAAGAGCGTTCTAAAAACCGATTCAGCGGGTGTCTACACCGCTAATAATCTAACGCCGGGCGCCTATACCATCACCGTGAGCAGAGAGGGATTTTCGCAACACATCAACCGGCACTATACGGTCCAGGTTGGTCAAACGGCGCGCCTCGATGTCGCGCTTGATGTCGGTTCTGTGACACAGACTGTCGAGGTCACCAGCGCGGGCGCAATTCTGCAAAGCGACGATGCAGCTGTAAACCAAGTCATTGCACCAACCGCCGTTGCGGAGCTTCCGCTGAACGGTCGCAATCTGGCGCAGCTTGCCGTGATTGCGCCGGGTGTGACCGGATTGAACTACGCCCCTACGAATACCATCGGTTCAGGTGTTCGACCGGATGAGCTACGTCCGGGCGGTACAACCATTGAGGCCAATGGTGCACGTGACAGCGCGAATAAGCTTCTTCTCGATGGCGTGGACAACACGGAAATGATTGCGCAGACGCAAATCGTCAGACCGAGCATCGAGGCTCTTCAGGAGTTTAACGTGATCACCAGCAACGCTGGCCCGGAATTCAATCGAGGCGGTGGGGCTATCGTGGTGACCAGTACCAAGCAGGGAGGCAATGCCTTTCACGGTTCGGCATACGAGTACATCCGGAACTCCGCAGTTGACGCGAAGAACTACTTTGTCAGGCCAGGGGCGAAAAACCCGCGTTACCAACTCAATGACTTCGGCGGCCGGCTGGGCGGACCCATTAAGCGAGAAAAAGCGTTCTTTTTTGTGAACTACGAAGGATATTTTGAACGGTCGACGAGCACGCTTCTAAATACGGTGCCGACGGTCGCCATGAGGAGCGGTGACTTCCGTGGTGTTGCGCACGTGTACGATCCGACAACAACTGATCCGGTTACACATGCGAGGCAGCAATTCTCGTCCAATGGAGTTCTGGATGTAATCCCGTCCTCCAAGATGGACCCGATTGCGTTTGCACTGGTGAATGCCTATCCGCTGCCGGATCCCGGTACCGGACTAAGTAACAATCTGACGGTCTATCCGTTGAAGAAGAGCAACGACAATCGCGCCGACGCTCGCGTGGATTACCAGCTCTCTACCAGACAGAATCTGTTCGCGCGATACTCCATTGACGATACGCAGATAAAAATGCCGAACACGTTGAACGACGTGATTGGAGGTAATGAAAACTCGTTCTCTGGTCCTCAAGCAAACCGCGGCCAGCAAGGCGTACTGGGCTACAACAGAGTTATCAATACCAGAATGGTCGGGGACTACCGGTTCGGATTTACCCGATTTACCAGTTATCTCCTGCCGTTCGTACTTACATCTCCTATCTTTGCGCAAATTCCTGGACGGCTGGATCTACCCGGATATCAGCCGCTAGGGGCTGCCAACGGACCAGTAGCGCCGATCATCACGGTTTCCGGTTACTTTGGGGAAGGCAACTCGCGAGGAGAGCCGCAGATCCGGCGTGAACACCTTTGGGAGAATATTGCTTCCATCACTTGGCAACGAGGAAAGCACAACATTAAGTTTGGAACCGACATTTTGAATTACAGGATCTCTGAGACCGATACTCCGCCGGGACAGAGCCAGTTTGGACGCGTCAATTTCGACGGCAATTTTACAAACAATCCACTCTCGACTGCTGGTACGGGGCAGGCCATCGCTTCTATGTTGCTAGGCTATCCGTCAGCTACGACTCGTGACTTTTTCTTGCCGGGAACGGCCCATGTTAACAGCAACGAGTACAACGTCTTCGTCGCGGACAACTGGCGAGTTACACAGAAGCTGTCTCTCAATTTCGGGTTGCACTATGAAATCAATACGCCATTTTCTGACAGTCACGGCTACTGGGCTAATTTCAACCCAGCTACAGCGGTTGTCGAAGTGGCAGATCAGAACGGAGTATCCCACACTGCGAACTGGCGCACTGACTACTCTTCGATCGGCCCACGTGTTGGCATGGCATACACGGCCGACTCCAAGACTGTTTTCCGAATGGGATATGGAATCTTCTATGATCCACAGGGCAACCAGGGGACCACAATACGACAAGGACGTCAGTGGCCCTTCGATCTCATCTATACGGTATCCCCGGGAACCTTCTTCCCCTCGAACCGCTTGTCCCAAGGCTTCCTTAAGCCGTCTGACTTGACCTCTGCTTTCTCGAGTCCGTTCGGCTCTTTGAAAGGGATCGATCACAATTTCAAGAATGCTAAAACGCAACAGTTCAACCTCAGCATGCAACGTCAGCTCAGCGGTTCGTCGTCGTTCACCTTCGGTTACGTCGGATCACTTACCGGACGACTATCGTGGAACCAGCCCATCGATCAGCCGACTCCGGGACCAGGTACGATTCAGACCCGTCGCCCCTACAACGCGCAACTGCCGAATGTCACCGCCATCGCTTACTACCAATCTGTAGGCGTAGGGCTATACAACTCGCTGCAAACGACATTCCAACAGCGGCTAAGACACGGGTTCTTCTTCACGACCAACTACGTCTGGGCTCACGCGAAGGACGATGCTCCGTACGACGGAGGCGCAGACGGTCCCATTCCACAGAATCCGCTCCTGCGTGCTGCAGACTATGCCGACTCGAGCAACGATATTCGGAGCCGCCTGAACGTATATGGGTCATACGAACTTCCTTTTGGCGCGGGCAAGGCTCTGCTCAACGGTGACTCGTTCTGGGCACGTGAGGTCGCGGGCGGCTGGCGGGTCAACCTGATCGTTGTCGCACAGTCCGGACTACCGTTTACGGTTACGATGAACGGCACCTCCACAAATACTGGTGCGAGTTCCAGCCGGGTCAATCGCATTCCGGGAGCGGCAGTTTATCCAGCAAATAAGACCGTCAAGCAGTGGTTCAACTCGAGCGCGTTTGTCGCCCCGCCCGCTTTCCAATATGGGTCCGAGCCACGTAACTCCCTGCGCGGACCGCGTGAAACAAATGTGGATACGTCCATTGAGAAAGAGACTCACCTGAGTGGCGAGAGGGCCTTGCTCTTCCGCGTCGAGGCCTTCAACGTCTTTAATCATCCGCAATTCGTCATTCCGGCGGCAGTTATCAACGCTGGCGGTGTAGGTTCTATCACGGCAACTTCGAACACGGCCCGCCAACTCCAGGGTGCGCTTAGGTTCACATTCTAGTTCAACCATTGTCGTATGGAGAGCGGGAGCAAGTGCGCAGACGGTTTCTGTTCTGCGACGAGCTGCTCTTTAGTGCAGTGCTGGTGAGATTACTTTTCAGAGGATTAATGATGACCGAAAGCAGAATACTGATTGCAGTTGCGGCATTTGCGTTATTGGGCCCACGATTTGCCTATTCGCAGCGCGCAGCTTCCACGCCTGGTGACATCGAACATCGTATAGCCCGTGCCGATGACAAGAAATATCAGCATCTCACCGCCGTGCATGACGGAGCGGGATCCATGGATTTCCGGGTCATGCTGGGCACCGACGCTGTGGAATCAAATTTGATTTTCTTCCATCGTGGCGTGATCATGCCGCACAGTGGTATCGGCCAGCACTTTCACAATAAGTGCGAAGAGATGTTCGTAATTCTGGATGGCGAGGCACAGTTCACGGTCAATGGTCGCACCTCGCTGATCAAAGGACCCGCAGGCGTGCCCGACCAAATAGGGCATTCACATGGCATCTATAATCCCACGGATCAGCCCCTGCAATGGTTGAACATCAATGTCGGCATTACGAAGACTTACGACACTTTCAACCTGGGTGATTCTCTCGAGCATCAGAATCTAGACCCGATCCCGCAGTTTGTGAATTATCGACTGGATAAGAGTCTCCTAAAGCCGGTAAGCGCGATGGATGGCGGCACTGGCATAGTGCAATATCGGCGTGTGCTGCAGCCGGCAGTATTCTTTACGGCATGGGCCTACCTGGATCACCTGCTTATCCCGCCGGGCGCATCTGTGGGTTCACGTGCGCTGCCCGAGGTGGCTGAAGCTTACTACGTGATCAGCGGGGAAGGCACGGTAACCCTCGGTTCCGAGAAGGCGCAGATCCATTCCGGAGATGTGATTCCAGTCCGGCTGAACGAGGCCCGTGGGCTGATTAACACCGGCAGCGCACCTCTAGAGTTTCTCGTGGTCGGTGTCGCAAAAGATATGGCAGCCAAAGACGCCATGCTGGCGCGACGGCCTGGCAGGCCGTAGCAAGAGGCAGGCTCAAGTAGCCTCAGGAATTTTACGAGACGGCATCATGACAGCTTGGGATCGCCGTATGTTTGTTTCAGCTTCGGCCGCCATTCTAGCGGCAAAATTATGGGCCGATGAATCTGCGGCACGGCCCAGGGGAAACGATGTGTGGATATATATAGGGTCGACTGCAACGGGTGAAGGCGAAGGTATTCACGTTGGTCGTTGGGA
>Ga0105238_10007834_pt1 | contig 10680 bp, 7 predicted proteins | sample KBSC34metaG_FD_81526 | JGI IMG/M metagenome (GOLD analysis project Ga0105238, IMG submission 81526) | Corn rhizosphere microbial communities from Kellogg Biological Station, Michigan, USA - KBS C3-4 metaG | ecosystem: Host-associated > Plants > Roots > Rhizosphere > Soil | place: Michigan, USA...
CAGGCCGACACGGTGATTTCGGCACGCCGTCGACGGCGAAGGTCCGGATTCACGAAGGTCGCCATTCGTACATGCTGGGGAACCTGCCAACATCCAGATTCGTCGGCAAGTTGTTGACTGCCCCACGTGATCCGAACGACTCCGATGGCTGATCTTACAGTTCACGACGCGATCGCACTTTTGATCAGCGATCTTCGAAGCGTGGTCAGGGCCTGATCTCGACATTGTCGAGGATCAGTTTCAATTTGCTCAGGCCATGACTCGTGACGTCGGCGTCGGTTGTGTCCAATCGCTGTAACGATTTCGTCGGACCAAATTGTTTGCCGATTGCATCGAGGCCAATGTCAGTGATCTGCGTTTTGCTCAACCGCAGATCCGCGACCGTACTGAAGAACTTCAAACGCGGCAGCAATTGTTTGAGAGCGGTGTCATTGCACGCGGTGCCGGCCAGATCGATGATCATTGCGCCGTCGTCGTTTTGTGTCACAGAACCTCCGAGTTTCGTGACTTGCGAAACCGCCGCACTGCGCTGCAGACGAGGGTACGAGGTATCCAGTCCGGTCGAGATCACGATTGTGGCCACCGCCCAGACCATGCCCGCGCGCTGTTTTGTGTTGTTGGACCAGGTCGAGCGAATGATCAATAGGATTGCGAGTGCCGAACTCGCCGCAACGGCGGCCATCCAGGCGGCGTCCATTTGGGCACGATCCTTGACCAGTTTGGCGCCCAATAGCGCCATCATCACACCGGCCAGCAACGTCAGGTTGATGATCGTCACCCAACCCAGTGGTCCGGCGAACAGCTTCCGCCGCGCCGACGACATTGCACTCGACGTCTTGGTAAATGTCACCGCAAATACCACCAGCACGCCGACGATCAAGCCTTCGTACATGTCGGCACCGGCGTTGATGATTTTTGCGACTCCGTCGATGACCACGCGCAGGAACAGCGCGCCCAACAGTGTGCCGGGAATCGTGCCCAGGCCGCCTTGCAGGCTGCACCCCCCGACGACAGACGCGGCGATGGCATTCAGTTCATAGCCGCGTGCCAGTGTTTGCGGGTCGACGCCGCTCAACTGACTGACCGACAGAATCCCAGCCACTGACGACAGAAACGCACTGATGCAATACGCCAGCCACTTCATTCGATCGGTCTGAATACCACTGAGCCGCGCCGCCTGTTCGTTGCCTCCCAGTGCATACAAATGGCGCCCGGTGACTGTTTTGCTCAGCAACAGCCACAGGATGGTCGCGACGATCGCCACGAGGATTGTCAGATTCCAAACAGTACCCGATGTGGCTCCAGACAATTCGCGGAACGATTCGTCCGCAATATTGATTTTGGATCGAGCCCCGCCGAGCATCGCCTGCGTCACGCTATCGACGATCGCGCGGCTCAGGCTGCGTAGACCGACGAGAGTTCCCAGCGTTGCAACGAACGGCGGTAATCCAATTTCGGTGATCATCCAGGCATGCAAACTGCCCACCAGCAGCCCGGCGATCAGGGTTCCGGCAATCGAAACGACGATGACCCAGGTGCCTAATGGTTTTGATTGAGCCACTGCGTCCGGGGCCATCAGGACCATGAGCGTGGCGCAGATCGTCGCGCTAAAGACCATCACCGAACCGGCGGACAGGTCGATGCCGCCAGCAATGATCACAACGGTCGCACCCAAAGCAATCAGCGACAACATGGTCGTTTGTCGCAGCAAGTTGATCACGCTGGCGTCCCAGGTCGTCACATAGTTGTGATTCTCGTCGAGTAAAGTGGTGCAGCACAGCACGATGAAAATCGCCGCGAGCAGACCGAGCTGATGTCGTTGGGCTTCGCCCTTGGCGATGAGCTGGCGCGCACCGATAATTGCCGCCGCAACGAGCGTCATGACTACTACTGAAACGATAACTGCGACGCCCATGAGGCCAACACCTGACGTTCAAAATGGAAAGCAAGCAGAGAAGTGGTCGTCGTGCGTGAGTGACACACGAGCTGATCGTGTCTCACTACCGACGGGACGATGAGGTGAATGACGCGTTCGTGTCCGCAATCAATTCGAGTGAACGATGGCCGGCCTCGTCATGAACCGGCCAGGTTGTATTTCTTCAGCCACGCCTGGAATTTGTCCAATGTGGTGAACTCGACGCCCTTGTCGAACATATCCGCTTTCAGCGGCGAGCTGTCGCCGGGGACAACAACCTTTAAGCCGGTGTCGTACAGATCCCCACCAGGCTGGCCGTGCTTGGGCAACATCTCGGTCAGGACGTCCTTCTTCTCTTGCACCAGGGCCGCCAACATTCGCACACCCTGGTATCCCATCTGGAACGGATTCTGAACGACCATGGCATCGATGTTTCCGTCGGCCATCGCGGTGATCGCGGTCGGTTCTGCGTCGAATGCGACGATCGTGAAATCCTTGCGACGATTCGCCTGTCGCACGACGTCGACGATGGCCGGCGCGTTGTACGACCAGATCCCCACCAATACACTCAAGTTCGGATGATTCTGAATCGCGTTGCGGACGTTTTCCTGTGCCTTGGATGGATCTGTATCGTCTTCCATGGCGTCTTTCGACTTGAATTTCGATCCCGCTCCCTTGGCAAATCCACCGATCCGTTCAATCGCATTTTGGGCTCCGCTGCGACCGACGAATGTGACATATTCGCCGCCGTCCGGTTTCAATCCTTTCGCACAGAGTCCCAGTACCTGTCCACCGACCAGATTGTCAGTACCGATGAAGGCATGTCTGGCATCGCTAAACTTCCCGCGATCCAGGTCCGAATCGATCGTCAGAATCTTTATGCCTTTCTTCTGCATCGACCGCAGTTCGTCGGCGATGGCGACATTGTCCGCATCGATAGCCGAGACTCCCACGCCGACGATATCACTTTGGGTACTGTATTGCTGCAGCTTGGTGAGTTGTCCCTGGGGCGAACCATCGTTGACGTCCAGTTCGGCAACCAGGCCATCCTGCTTTAGCTTCAACTCGGCATTCGCGGCGATCAAGCCTTGACGGCAAGCGTCCCAGAAGGGTGAATCGCCGTTTGTCAGGATGATGATTCGTTTCAGCCCGCCAGCCCCACCCTTACCTTTGTCGGCTCCACTGGAGTCACTCGTTGTGTTGCCAGCCCCCTTGTTTTTGGGGATCGTCGGTTCACATCCTGTGCAGAGAAAAATCGCCAACAACAACCAGCTATGACTCATCAAACCACGGATGTGATGCATGAAGCGCGCCTTATCAAAGAAGAGAATACCGGAGCCGGCAGACCAGCAAGATACCGGTCGATGACAGCACAGGTCAAGCAGCCGCAAGTACCAATTGATCCTGTCGATGCGTTCACATCGAGTGTGAATCGACACGGTTCAGGCTCACCGATCTTGCAAACAGTTGTTTAAACGACAATTGTCTTGACGATTGAAGATGCGATGCTTAAAATGACAAAACGTCGCCGTAATTGCAACCACGCCGCCTCGAATCGATTGCTGAGATCTCATCGTGAAAACAGCCACTCGAACATCGCGTTTCGATTCGCTCGAACAGGAAGCGTATCTCAACCTGTGGCGGACCTATGACCGGTTGAAATTGCTCGAAGAAGAGATGTTTGCAGCGTTCGATTTGTCGGCGCAACAGTACAACTCATTGCGGCTTCTGCAAGCGGTCCACCCGGCAACCATGCCGACATCGGCACTCGGCAATAAGTTGATTTCACGTGCGCCTGACATGACGCGGCTGCTGGATCGATTGGAAGAACGGGGGCTGGTCCATCGCGAACGTCGGTCGGAAAACCGCCGCGTTGTGGAAGTCGGCATTACAGCAGCGGGCCTGCAACTGCTCGGTCATTTGGCCAACACAGTTCGTGATTGCCACCAGCGGCAACTGGGGCATTTAACGGACAAAGATTTGAAACAACTGATTGGATTGCTGCACGCCGTCCGACACCCTCACGAAGACCAGAACAGTATCTGGAGTCGCGAACAGACTTAGATCTGAATCGCGTCTCGCGGGCCTGCATGAGTTCAGCCGTTGATTGCTGGCTGAAGTGACGCCATTTCGTAAACCAACATTCGCGTCTCGATGAAAGAGAATTCCATCATGGATCAAACGAAAAAGCCCAGCGTGATCGTCATCGGCGGTGGCCCCTCAGGAGCGACGGCATCAACGTTGATCGCCCAGCGTGGACACCACGTTCGGCTGTTCGAACGAGAGACGTTTCCTCGATTTCACATCGGCGAATCATTGATTCCGCAGACCTATTGGGTGCTGCAGCGGTTGAACATGCTCGACAAGATGAAGGGCAGTCATTTCGTCCGCAAATACAGTGTCCAGTTCGTCGGTTCGAGCGGACGATTGTCGGAACCCTTTTTTTTCCTCGATCACAAACCACATGAATCATCACAGACGTGGCAAGTGCGTCGGAGTGAGTTCGATCAGATGCTGCTCGACAACGCTCGTGAGCACGGCGTCGATGTCCAACAAGGTGTTCGAGTCCTGGAAGTTCTGTTCGAAGGTGAGCGAGCGGTTGGAGTTCGCCTGCAAGACGAAGCAGGCGGTAACGAGCGAATCGAAAAGGCCGATGTGATTGTCGATGCGAGTGGTCAAAGTTCGCTGATCATGGGAAAACTGGGCTTGCGCGAATGGGACCAGATGTTGAAGAAGGCCGCCGTCTGGACCTATTGGGAAGGTGCCCATCGCGACACCGGTCACGATGAAGGGGCGACCATCGTCCTGCAAATCGAGGGTAAAAAGGGTTGGTTCTGGTACATCCCCCTGCATGAAAACATCATCAGTGTCGGGGCCGTCGCCGACTATGACTACCTGTTCAAAAACCGGGATACCAAAGATTTCGAAAAGCTCTATCACGAAGAAGTGGATAAATGTCCGGCCGTGAAGCAGCGCATCGGCAATGCGAAACGAGTGGCCCCGTACCGTGCGGCGAAAGAGTATTCGTATCGCTCCAAACGCGCGGCAGGTGACGGCTGGGTGCTGGTTGGCGATGCCTTCGGGTTCCTTGACCCGCTCTATTCCTCAGGCGTGCTGTTGGCATTGAAGTCAGGTCAACTGGCTGCAGACGCGATCTGCGAAGGATTAGCGAAAGGCGATACGTCAGCGAAGCAATTGGGGTCGTGGGAAGAGGATTATGTCCGCGGGATGGAACGCATGCGTTCGCTGGTTTGTGCCTACTATGCCGGATTCAGCTTTGGCAAGTTCGTGTCGCAACATCCGAATCGCAAGGGTGATCTCACCGACTTGTTGATCGGCGACCTGTTCCGTCCAGAACTCGACGAGACACTGGGACTGATTAACGAAGCGATGCAACAAGCTGCGATGGCAAAATAGTGTCGATCCTGCTGCAATTACCTGCCGAATCGCTGCCAACGGGTAGCCATGACGGCCGATCAGCGTGTATCGAACACGACACCATTGGGACTCGGCAGTTTGCCAAGTCCCTGCATCCGAGAATATGATCGCACTCACTTCATTGCCGCTGGTCGAGGAATTACCTCCATCGACAGACGTCATGTCGGCTGTGCGCGCCGTGTCGAACTGGCCGCGGCTGTTGCTGCTCGACAGCCCATTACGGCGTGCTTCGGTTGGGCGATACTCGTTTCTGATGGCCGATCCGATCGCCTGGCGCGATTTGGCATCAGCCCCACACGGCAGCGATCCCTTTGCTGGGATGCGCCTGGGTTGGGAACGGTGTCAGGGGCCGAGGTTGGCTGAACTGCCACCATTTCAGGGCGGAATTGCGGGTCTGTTGGGTTACGAGTTGGGGCACTGCTGGGAACGAATTCCGAATGCCGTGCATGACGAATTCCAGTTGCCCGTTCTCGCGGTCGGACTGTACGACTGGGTGATTGCCTGGGATCACGAGACCCGCCGAGTCTGGTTGATCTCGCACGGTTGGCCTGAAACAGATCCCGTCCAACAGTCAAAGCGTGCCGGTGAGCGACTGCAGAAGGTCAAAGCGGCACTTGCTGCGAACGACACTCCAGTCAAAGTTGAGTTTCAGAACAGAAATCCGCGATTCACGGCCCCTCAGTTTCCGCTGCCGGGATCTGCCGGTGTTACCAGCACGTTCAGCCGCGATCTGTATTTGAAGGCCGTTGAACGCGTTATCGAATACATCTATGCGGGCGACATTTTTCAGGCCAACTTGTCTCAACGGTTGCTCGCCAAAGCCCCGTGCGATTCGATCGATCTGTTCGAACGATTGAGGACCGTGAATCCTGCCACGTTCGCGGCGTTGATGTTATGGGACGACTGGTCGATCATCAGCGCGTCTCCCGAACGGTTCTTGTGTGTCACGGATGGCGAAGTGGAGACTCGGCCCATCAAGGGAACTCGACAACGCAAACGAGGTCCCGAGGCCGACTTGTTCACGCGCGACGAACTGCGCGAGAGCGAGAAGGATCTGGCGGAAAACGTGATGATTGTCGATTTGCTGCGTAACGATCTCTCTCGAGTCTGTCAGGCCGGAACGATTCGAGTCCCGCATCTCTGGACGGTTGAAACCTACGAAACGGTTCAGCATTTGGTCTCGGAAGTGCGTGGAGGATTGCAGCCGGGAATGACAACATGGGATTTGTTACGAGCCACGTTTCCAGGTGGTTCAATCACAGGGGCACCCAAAGTTCGAGCGATGCAGATCATCGCGGAATTGGAGCCAACTGTTCGAGGTCCCTATTGCGGCAGCCTGTTCTACATGGGCACTGACGGTCAGACGGACAGTAATCTGCTGATCCGATCATTTGTCCAGCGGCACGGCTGGCTACAATGTAACGTCGGCGGCGGAATCGTGGCTCAGTCGGACCCCGCCGCCGAATACGAAGAAACCTTGACCAAAGCAGCAGGTATGCTGCGAGCACTTTGACCCGGCCGCGGGTCGGCGGGGTTCGCGATTGAGATGGGTTTAGAATAGTTGGGTCGCTTGCGCGTTGGAAATGGGATGGCGCACTCGACGCGCGAACGACACGTCTATTTGCAACCCATCATGCGACGCGCACAAACCGCCTACGGCGGACGCGGGTCGCAATCGAGTTGGGTTTAGACTAGTTTGGTCATTCGCGCGTTGGGAGCGAGATCACGGCCCCCCAAAACGGGAAAATTGTGCCAAACGGCCCAAAGGCGAAACACAAAACGACAGAAACTGACTTGCACTCCATATGCTGCTGCTTATCGATAACTACGACAGCTTCGTTTACAACCTGGCACGCTATTTCGTCGAACTGGGTTGTGAAACGAGCGTCGTTCGAAACGACGCGATCGATGTGGCCGAAGTCCGGCAGTTGGCCCCCTCGGCGATCGTGATCTCGCCGGGACCATGCACTCCGAATGAAGCGGGAGTGTCCATTGATCTGATTCGCGAACTCAGCCCGACGATCCCCATTCTGGGCGTTTGCCTGGGGCATCAAGCGATCGCCGCAGCACTCGGCGGACTCGTAGTTCATGCCGCGGAACCGATCCATGGCCGAACTTCGTTGGTTGTCCATCATGCAACGGGATTGTTCGCGAACCTGCCGTCGCCGCTGCGTGTTGGCCGGTATCATTCGTTGATCATTGATGAGACAACCCTACCCGCCGACCTGCAGATCACGGCGCGTACGCAAGATGGAATCCCGATGGCTATTCAGCATCAGTCTCATCCGCTGTATGGGGTGCAGTTCCATCCCGAGTCGGTCCTGACACAACACGGCCGCCAGATTCTGGCCAACTTCGCCCGCACCGCCGGGCTTAAGCCTCAGGAAACGAGCACTCTCGACTGGGTTGAGCCAGCGACGACGGACGACGCCGTTGCGCGGCCAGTCATGACCTGGTAAGTGTGCCGAGTGTGGGGCACCTGGTAAGCTCGCACATTTCCCTGTCAAAGCATCTGCGATCTATTTCGCTTTGACGTAGTCAACCAGTCCCGCGTCGATGTATTGACCGCCGCCGTTCTGATGACAGTGGATCGCGATCACGTTTCGCCCTGTCCGCAACGCTTCGACCGCGCGAGGATCGATCGGAACCTCAATGTATCCTGTCGTCCAACCATTGCGCCGAACCGCTTCGACTCCGTTGAGATACACCACGACATCTTCGTCATGGTGGATTCGCAAAGCCAATGATTGCGGCGAGGGAACTTGTGACAGATCGAATGAGCGACGTAGCCAGATATCGCGCGTTCTCCAATCGGTTCGGATGACGCCACCGGGAGTGCCGTTCGTGCCGAAGCCGCCCGGCGCCGATTTCCAATCGGCGTCGTTGAAGTCGGGGCGTTGCCAATCGCCCGTCGGAGCCGACAGCGTGAATAGCCATGGGACTGGATCTGCTTCGGATGTGTCGGCGACAGCCCGCGTGTCGAGTGGTTTCAGATCGACCTGATCGAGATTCAATCGATAGATCGTGCCGGTGTCGTAGCCAACCATGTCGATTTCGCCATCGGGATTTTCATTGAATGAAACGATTCGAGTGGGCGAACGGCCGATTTCGACAACCTCGACCAGCCGGCGGTCTTGCTGACGCAATGCCCAGATCCGTCGCGATTCAAAGTCGCCGAAAACATACCAGCCCTGCAACTGAGGGGCGCGCTTGCCGCGATAGACGTAGCCTCCCGTCACTGAGACACCCAATCGGCGCGGATAGGCAATGACGGGCGGGACGTAACGTGCGTCCGCGGATCGAAACCGATTGGAATGATCGGCGAACCCTTCATAGACGTTCCATCCGTGATTTTCCCCAGCTTTGACGATCGCCACTTCTTCGAACCTGTTCTGGCCGACGTCGCCCACCCACATCTCGCCATTCGCGGTATCGAAACTGAATCGCCACGGTTCACGGAAGCCATACGCCCAAACTTCAGGACGAGCGTCTGGCGCGGTGACGAACGGATTGGTACGCGGTATCCCGTACGGACGGTCACCATCGGTTGAATCGATGTCGATGCGCAGAATCTTCCCCAGTAGAGTTGTCAGGTCCTGACCATGTCCCTGCGGATCTTCCTGCGGGCCGGAATCACCCATGCCGATATACAGAAATCCGTCGGGACCAAATGTCAGGCACCCGCCATTATGATCCTGTGTCGAACCGACGATCCTGAGGATCTGTCGCGGGGTTTGTGAGGCCAGATCCGTCGCACGTTCCGCGTCCCACTTCCGTTCTTCAACGATCGTCCCAATCTGGTTGTTGTCGGCGATTTGATATTTGATGACGTATCTGCCGTTCTCGACAAAACGCGGGTGAAAGGCGAAGCCCAACAGTCCCGTGGCGCCGCCGCGACGAACGACGCTGCTCAGGTCGAGAAACGCATGCTGCGAATCGCCCGAGGCATTCTTTTGCCCGGAGACGCTCTGTTGAATTGTCCAGATGCGGCCGAAATGCTCGAGTGCGATGTACGTTCCTGTTCGACCTGGGACTGCCCCAATCCAGACGGGATGATCGAGTCGAATCGAATCGCCGAAGAGAGGGACCAGGTTGACCTGTTGAGTTGCTCGCGCGATTTCATCGGGCACTTCGGGCCGCTGACGAGTCGCATTGCGGGGCTGTTTCAGAGTTCCCAGATAGGCAATCAGATCCGTGTATTCCTGGGTTGTCAACTGAGTTTCCAGGCCCTCTGGCATTAACGACAATTCGCTGGTCTGCTGTTCGTCGATTTCGTTCGCCGGAACTCGAACCAGTTGCCCATCCTTATTCCGCAGTTCAACGCCAGTATCGGTGACACGTTGTAGAACCCCTTGTACTATTAATCCCGATGTCGTGATCACATTTGTTGCTCCATATCCAACAGCGATCGTCTTCGAGGGTTCAAGGACTGACGTGATCAGATCGGGGCGTTCGAACTTGTCACCAATCGACAACAGATCGGGGCCGACACCCTTACGGTTCGCGTCGAGCGTGTGACACTTGCGGCAAGTGGCCTTCTGTTCATTCTCGAACACCTGTTTACCGCGCTGCGGGTCCCCCTGGTGCGAGTCGACAAACGCGCGATAGGTCGTCTTCCGTGCCACTGCCGCTTGATCGCTCGATGACGGAAGAGCATCTGCAGCGATCGATTTCCGCCAATTCCCGGAGCCAGCGACGACCAATGTCATCATGAGAGCGACAAGTGGTAACGAGAAATGACGATGTCGAGACTGTGATGTTCGAGCCAAAACAGTTGGGTGTGGAGGCAGATGCATGCGAAGCAGATTCCTCAGTATCAGGACAGTCGCGTCCAACGATCGACTCAGTCATCGCGACAATCAATGACATATCAAGGCAGGATATTGTCTTGGAACCTGCCTTCGCAATTCCATCGACAAAACCGACGTCCGCCTATTGAAATGCGACATATGCGGGAAGTCCGACGCTGCAAGAGGAGCAATCATTTGACGGAGCTCCGAATCCGGCTCCTTCGCAGTTCGACTAGACAGGTGCGCCGTAAATCCAAAGCCCAATCGTAAACGACGCAACGTTTGCCACGATGATTGCCGCCATGTCTCTCCATGCAGTGCCGCGAGAAGTTGATCTTGGGTACGCCGTACGAAAGAGCAGGCATTCCGCGATGGCCGCGAAGAATTCGGCAGTGACTGGATAAGCCCATCCACCCCATTGCACGGGTATGGAGAACGGCAGGACCAGAATCACAATGGGATAGGTGCAGGCTGTCAGCCAGAAGCCTGCAATCAGACGTCGCTGGAACGGGTGGCCTGACGATAGCCCAAACAGCA
>Ga0105238_10007838_pt1 | contig 10677 bp, 10 predicted proteins | sample KBSC34metaG_FD_81526 | JGI IMG/M metagenome (GOLD analysis project Ga0105238, IMG submission 81526) | Corn rhizosphere microbial communities from Kellogg Biological Station, Michigan, USA - KBS C3-4 metaG | ecosystem: Host-associated > Plants > Roots > Rhizosphere > Soil | place: Michigan, USA...
CTTTGTGTTTCATTTCGCCCTCCTGCCAGGGGCAGGAGAACGCACTCTCTTGATCGATCTCAGCTTGCTCGCGGCGCCGGAGGCAGGATGCTCTGCAGCGCCGCGTCGAAAGCGGCGAGAACCACGGCCTTTTCCGCCAGCGCCCAGCCCACGAAGGTGCCCCCCTCCAGCGTGCTGAGCAGGAGGAGCGCCACGGGCTTGAGTGCGAGCCCCGCCCGAAGCCGGCCGGCCGCCAGACCCTCGTCGAGCACTTCGGCGATCCAATCGAGATGGATCTCGAAGAATTTCTGGACCTGGGGATGCATGCTCGCCGGCAAGGCAGAGCGTTCGGCGGAGAGCGCGCCGCAGAGCGGCAGCATCCCCTTCTCGAATCCGTCGAGGAACAGCTGGGCATACGCCTTCAGCCGTTCGGCGGGGCCGGCGTGCTGCTGCTTGATGCTGGCCAGGGCCGCCACGAAGCGTTCCAGATACTCCCGGACCAGGACGACGATCAGATCTTCCTTGCTCGGAAAGTAGTAGTGGACGCTGGCCTTGGTGATGGCCGCGCGCTCCGCTAGGTCGGCGTAGCTGAAGGCCGAATAGCCCCGGGTGCGGATAAGAAACTCGGCCTCCCGAAGGATGAAGCTGCGCGTGTCGGCATTCATGGGTGATACTTACCTACTAGTTGGTAAGTGAGTCAAGGGCTATGCGGGAGCGGCCGACGCCGTCCCTGCTCAGGAATGGAAGTCGAAGAGAATGTCTCTGTTGATCAGTGGGTTACGGCGCCAGTGTTGCTTCGGTGGGGAAGCTGCCGGGATTGGCATACCAATCCTCGATACGGATCCCGGCCGTCGCTTTGCCGGCAACCACGGTCACGGGCAGGAGATCATGCTGAAGGCATTGGGCCGTCATGCCGCAGGTCACGAAATTCGTCCAACCCCCGGTCATGCCCGCATCTCCCTCACCCACCGGGTATGCGATGACGTGGTAGCGGCCGGGCGGAAGATTCGGGATGGAGAAGCTTGTCTGCGCGCGCGAAGTCTCCACCTTGCGCGCCGGTCCGCCGCCATCCAGAGCGATGGCATAGATATGCATCGCTGGGATTTCCTCGGAGGGATAGCCGATGCTCCCCTCGATCGAGCCGGTGGCGCTCTGCGTCTCGCCCGGGCCGGCAGAAAACAATAGAGCGGCGCAGAGCGCGACACCGAGGAGACTGTGCCGCGAGATCATGAGGCCACCCGGCCCGCGGGAGGCGGGTTCGGCGCCCAAGCCGTGGCGCGGTCCTTGAGCTTGGCGAATTTTCGCGACAGCTGCGCCAGCCGTTCCTCCCACTCGGGATCGGGCGACTGTCCCGCGATGGCGCGGAAATAGACCTGCATCAGGCAGGCGATGGCGAAGGGCTCGAGCAGTGCCGCCTTCAGGCACCAGGTGAAGAGCAGCGCGAAGACGACGCCAGCCGCGGCCCAGCCGCCGGGGAAGAGAAAGGCGATCGCCGCCGCCGGCGTCAGCATGACGATGAAGACGATCAGCCCGAGCAGATAAACGATAGCGGCGAGCCAAGCGGCATTCTTCAGCATGATCTTGTAGTTCTGGGCGTAGAGGATGAGAGCGGTCTCCGCCGACCGCCAAGGATTCGTCGCCTCGGTCCGGATCATATAGGCGAGGATCACCTCGTCGATGAAGCCGACGGCGATGCGCAGGAAGGCGCGCAGGAGATTGACCAGGGCAGCTATCCCCGGCAGCGGCAGCACCGTGGCGATGCCGCTGACGAGACCGGTCAGCGCCGCGAGCACGCCCTTGACCAGCTGATCGACCGCGAAGAGGACGTTCACCTCGGTGAAACGCGCGGTCACGACCTGACGCCCCTGCTCGATCTGCGAACGTCCTTGCGGCAGGGGCTTGCCCTCGATGAGATCGACCAGCACCGCGATATGAGCGGCCTTCACGACATAGAGGATGTAGGCCCGCAGCCAATAGAGGGCGACCGCCACGACGCCGAACCCGATGGCCCCGCCCCAGAACGCGCCCGAGGCCTTGGCTTCGGGGCCGCCCACCCCGCCGATGCCCCAACCGAGGCCCGCACCCAGCCCCGTCGCCACCACATAGGCGATGGCGATGCCGGCATAGACGGCGATGCGCAGGAGGATGAAAGGCAGCGTTCGCCCCATCAACGCCAGGGCGTGGCCGATCTCGAAATCCCACATCCAACCCTCCCCCGCGTCGTGGCTCTCTCGCTAAGCAGACCCGAGAAGCGGCAGCTCCAGGCGAACCATCAGGCCGCGCCCGACCCGGTTTTCGGCGCGGATGCGCCCGCCCAGCGCCTGAAGATAGCGACGCGCCATCCAGAGGCCGATGCCGCCATGATCCTCGCCCCCGGCGGCGGCCGTCTCCGGACGCAAGGAGAAGCCGCGCTCGAAGATCCGCTCGCGATGCTCGGGCGACACGCCCGGGCCGTCGTCCGAGATCCGGATTTCGGCCCGCGTCCCGTTGCGGTGCAGCCGGAGTTCGACCCGCCCGCCCGCCGGGGTGAAGCCGATGGCATTGTCCAGCACCGCTTCGACGGCCGTCTCGATCAGCTCCTCGCTTCCCAGCACGACCAGCCCCTCATGGGCCTCCACCCTGAAATCGACCCCGCGGCCTTCGGCAAGGCTGCGATAGGCCCGGGCCATCTGGCGCAGAAGCCGGCTGAGATCCACCGGCCGGCGGGGCGGATCCAGGAGCTCCGCCACCGATTCGTCCAGACGCCTGGCGTCGTCGACGAGGCTGTCCAGCCGATCGACGGCCTTTTCCATCACCTCCGCCGCCCGCTTGCCGCGGGGATTGTCCTCGGGCAGGGCCCGGCGCAGCGGCTCCAGGCATTGGCGCATGATGGCGATGGGGGTCTTGAAGGCATGGGCGTTGTCCTCGGCGCGGCGGCGGATGCTCTCCGCCGTTTGACCCAAGGTCGCCACCAGCCGGTCGAACTCCGCGGCGACGCCGTCGAGCTCGGCGATCTGGTTCTGCTCGGCGAAGCCCGCCGTCGGCTTGCCGCCGAGGCGCATGACCCGCGCCAGCCGGGCGAAGCGCCTGACGCTGCGCCGGATGACGAGGAAGACCACGAGAGTGAGGATCGCCAGGCAGAGATAGATGAGGAAGGCGCGCTGCACCTCGACCCGCTGCCAGTAGGGCGTGCCCAGGGCTTTGCCCGGCAGATCGTCCAGCGGATAGGAGAAGATGATGGCCCAGCATCCCGCCGGGGTCAGGATCGGGACGACCGAGGTCAGGATCTCCGCACGTCCCGAGGGATCGAGATAGCGCTGGGCATTGGCCCGGTGAACGCTGCAGGATTCCGCCACGTCATCGAGAACGCCCTGGCCGATAAGCTGCTGGCGCTCACGGTCCAGGCCGCCGGCGGGGACCGCGGGGGCGGCCCCGACGAGATAGAAGCCGCCGGCCCCGGCGGCCTTGCCCGGCCGGAAGAGAAGCCGGATCCGGGCGGCATTGCCGTCGGAGAAATGGCTGAGCGTCGTGGCCGCATCGGTGAAAGTGTCCGGCGAGGCACGCTCGAGCTGCGGCTCCAGGGCGGCGGCGACCAGACGGCCCTGGGCCTGGATGCTGCCGAGCAGCATTTCCTGACGCTCCTGATCGGCCTGCTGGAAGGTCAGATAGAAGAGGATGGGGACGGCGATGAAGGCGGCGACGAGAAGAATCAGGGGGGCGGCCAGCGAGCGACGCAGCCGGCGCACCAATGACTTCATTCACCGTGATCCCAGTAATAGCCGTAGCCCGAGTAGTTCTTGATGCAGTCGAAATTGTCGTCGATGGAGCGGAACTTCTGGCGGATGCGCTTGATGAAGGAGCGGACGTTGACGCGGTATCCCTCCTCGCCCCAGCCGGCGACGAAGCCTTCGCCACGGACCAGATCGTAGATTTCGCGGTAGGAGAAGTCGCGCTTGGGCACATCGGCCAGGGTCTGGAGGATCGTGAATTCCGTCAAGGTGAGCTCGACCCGATGGCCGTCCCAGAAGGCCCGGCCGATGGTGGGGCGAAGCTCCAGCTTCCCGCGCCGGACGATCTCGCTGCCCATCGACAGGGTGCGCTTGCGCCCGTCGACGATGAGGGAGAGGCGCTGCAGGATGACGGAGAGGCTGCGGGACTTGCTGATGAAATCGACGGCGCCCAGAGCCAGCGCCGCCTCCTCATAGACATTGTCGGTCAGCGCGGTCAGGAACAGCACCGGCATGGTATGGCCGCGCTCGCGCATCTGGCGAAGCACGGCCAGGCCATCCAGGCCCGGCATGCGCCAGTCCAGCAGCACGGCGTCGATCTGGGCGTCCTTGCCCAGATGATCCAGGGCGGCCTCGCCGCCGTCGGCGCTGGTCACGTCATAGCCCTCGTCCAGCAGATTATGGCCGAGCGACTCGCGGAACAGCGCGTCGTCGTCGACCAGGAGCAAACGCCCCTTGGCCGTCTGCTCAGCCGGCATGGGGCTTTGCAAGGCTGGAGAGACAGGCGTTGTGGGTTGCATCGGCGGGACCTCGCTCATCGATTTGATAGGTTAGTGCCCGGTAGGCCGGCCCGCCGACCTCCGGGTAGAAGAACAATTTCATGTCACAAACGGACGAATGATAAGTCCAGATCCGCGACGGGGGGAGTTCCTTGCTCTCCGCGGGCAGACCGAACATTTTCTCGGCGTCCGTCTGGCTGAGACCCACCAGATGGGCGGCGTCGCTGACCGGCGCAACCACCGGCCCGGTGGACAGCGCCGCGGCCATCCGGCCCATCGCCTTTTGCCCGGGGGTGGGATCCCTCTCGACCGGCGGCCCCTTGGGGGTCGCCTGATCGGCCAAAGCCTCCGTCTCGGCCAAAGTGAGCTCGGTTCCCGGCTTCAGGGCGGGCAAAGGCGGCTCCGGGACCGTGGCGGGCGGCGGGGTCTCCACCAGGGCCCGCTGATCCGCCGCCGGCGGCGGCGGGGGTGGCGGCGGAAGCGCCACGGATGGCCGGCGCGTGGCGCAACCGGCCAACAGGCACAGTATCACCAGGGTACTGAGGCGCAGCATGCGCATATTCATACCCCTTGCCCGGAACCTAGGTACCGGCGAGCCGGCAGACCGGCGGCCGACAGGCAATTTTGTCGCAAAATGAAGGGGTCCGCTACCGTTCCTTCGTCGGCTGTGAGCTCAGGCCTCATGCGGACGGAGCAGCTCCCGGCCGATGATATGGCGCTGGATTTCGCTGGTCCCGTCCCAGATCCGCTCGATCCGGGCGTCCCGCCAGAGCATTTCCAAGGGCAGCTCATCCATCAGCCCCATGCCGCCCAGGATCTGGATCGCCTGATCCGTCACCCGCTGCGCCATCTCCGAGCCGAAGAGCTTGGCCATGGCCGCATCGCCATCGGTCATCGTCCCGCGGGCGTATTTGTCGGCGACATGGACGGTCAGCAGATCGGCGGCCTTCAGCTCCGTCGCCATGTCCGCCAGTTTGAAGCTGACGCCCTGGAAGCGCCCGATGGTCTGGCCGAACTGCTTGCGGGTCGCCGCCCATTGGGTGGCGATCTCGAGCGCCCGCTCGGCCTTGCCGCAGCAATTGGCCGCCACCAGGATCCGGGTATTGGCCAGCCATTTGCCGGCCTGATCGAAGCCCTTGCCCTCCTCGCCCAGGATGTTGCGGGCGGGGACCCGGCAGTCGCTGAAGGAGAGCTGGTAATTGTGGTAGCTGCGGTGGGCCACGGAACGCGGGCCGCGGCGCATCTCGAATCCCTTGGTGCCGACATCGACCAGGAAGGCTGTGATCTGCTTGCGCGGTCCGCGCGGCGTCTCGGTGACGCCCGTGACGGTGAAGAGGATGACGAAATCCGGCGTCGTCACGCAGCTGATGAAATGCTTGCTGCCGTTGATGACATAATCCTCGCCGTCCCTCACCGCGCGGGTCTGGATGCCCATGGCGTCCGAGCCGGCATTGGGCTCGGTAAGCGCAAAGCCCTCCTTGCGCTCGCCGCGGATCACCGGGAAGAGGTAGGCCTCGCGCTGGTCGTCGCGGCAGGCATTGAGGATTTCCGAGGGCCGGCCGATCCAGCCCACCAAGCCCCAGGTCGATTTGCCGAGCTCGCGATCCATCAAGGTCGCCGAGACGAAATCCAGCCCGCCGCCCCCGACCTCGGCCGGCATGTTCGCGGCATAAAGTCCCATCTCCATGGCGCGCTTCTGGATCTGCTTGCCCAGCTCGAACGACACCTCGCCCTTGCGTTCGACCTCGCGCTCATGGGGAAAGATTTCCTCGGCCATGAACTGGCGGACGGTCTCGACAAGCATCTTCTGCTCGTCGCTGGGGGTGAAGTCGAAGGCCATGGAAGCTTTCCTTTGCAGCGGGCCGCCCGCCGCCCGGAGGGGCTCGCGAGGGCGCGGAGAATAACAACCTTCCCCAGACCGAGAAAGCCCGGCGGGAGGGGCTGCAAAGGGGGTAAGCCGCGGATTCGATTGTGCGATCATTGCTCCGGCTCGGGGGCTGCGGTATAGACGAAACGGGCCTTGCAGCGGGCTTGGGTGGGCCATGGGGCGCCTGGACGTCAAGGAATCGCGGCGGACGCAATTGATCGAGGCAACCATCGATAGCCTCGCCCGCCATGGATTCGCCGAGTTCACCTTGGCCCAAGTCGCCAAAAGCGCACGGCTGTCCCAGGGCATCGTCAATTTCTATTTCCGCAGCAAGGATGCTCTCCTTATCGAGACGCTGAAATTCATGGCGGCCGAATACGAACAATTCTGGACCGCGGCACTGCGCAAGGCGGGACCCCGGCCGGCCGATAAACTGGCCGCGATCATCGCCGCCGATTTCGATCCTGTCATGACCAGCCGCAAAAAGGTCACGGTCTGGTACGCCTTTTGGGGCGAGGCCCGCTGGCGGCCGGAATATCTCAAGATCTGCCAGTCCCTGTCGGAAACCTATTTCGCCGAGACTCGGGCCCTCTGCCAGGAGATCGTGACGGCCGGGGGCTATGGCGAGACCGATCCCGACTGGGTCGCCCGCGGCCTCAACGCCATGATCGACGGCCTTTGGCTCGACATCCTGACCAGCCCCAAGGCCGTCGACCGCAAGCTCGCCAAGCGGACCTGCCTGGCCCTGCTGGGCGCGGTCTTCCCCCGTGAATTCGCGGGCTATCTGGCCGCCGCCCGCGCCGCCTGACCCCTAAGGAGTTTCGACCATGTCCTATCCCCTGCCCGCGCCGGCCCGTGCCTGGCGGGACAAGGTGCGCCGCTTCGTCGCAGAGGAGCTGATCCCCCATGAGGTCGCCGCGGAGATGAACGGCGGCGTCCTGGCGCCGGAGATCACGGCGCGGCACAAGCGCATCGCCAAGGAGATCGGCCTCAGCGCGCTGGCCATCCCCCGCGAGCTTGGCGGGGCGGGCCTCAGCTTCCTGGAGCAGGTCGTCATCCAGGAGGAGATCGGCAAAGTCACCAATGCGCTGGGCTGGTGCTACAGCTCGACCCCGCCCTGGATGGTCGAGGCCTGCGCCGGCTCGGCCCATCAGATGGAGACCTGGGTCAAGCCGAACATCCGTGGCGAGCGCCATGAATGCTATGCCATCACCGAGGCCGAGGCCGGGTCGGATGTCGATGCGATCCAGGCAACGGCGCGCCGCGAGGGCGACGACTACATCCTGAACGGCGAGAAATGGCATGTCACCAGCGCCAATCACGCTGATCATTTCATCTTCCAGGCCAAGCTCGCCGGCGGCCCCCATGCCGGCGCCCATTGCCTCTTCTTCGTCGATATGGATGCCGCCGGCATCGTCCTGGTCCGCACCCCCGCCTATACCCATAACTACGCCGCGCATCATCCCATCTACCGCTTCGACAATGTCCGCGTCCCCGCCGCCAACCGGATCGGCGAGGAAGGCGGTGGCATGGAATTCACCTATGACTGGTTCCGCTATGAGCGGCTGGGCATCGCCGCGCGCTGCTGCGGGGCCGCCCAGCGGCTGATCGACGAGGCGACGGCCTTCGCCAAGACCCGCGTCGCCTTCGGCAAGCCGATCGCCGAGCAGCAGTCGATCCAGTTCATGCTGGCCGACAGTCTGACCGAGCTCTGGGCCGCCCGGCTCATGACCTATCGCACGGCCGAGGAGATCGATGCCGGCATCGACCGCAAGGCGAGCCACGCCCAATGCGCCATGGCGAAGCTCAACGCCTCCGAGATGGCGGGTCGTGTCGCCGACCGCGCCGTGCAGATCTTCGGCGGCCGCGGCTATATGCGCGAGAACGTCGCCGAGCGCTTCTACCGCGAGCTGCGCGTCGATCGGATCTGGGAAGGCACCAGCGAGATCCAGCGGCTGATCATCGCCCATGGTCTCTACAAGCGCGGCCAGGCGACTCTGATCGAATAGCAGCGACGTCGCGGGCATTGCCAGGAGGCCCGCCGGCTGAGACATTCCTTGTTCGTCGGGGAAGCAGGGAAATCCATGCGCAAGGCGGTCCGGCCCATCCTGGAGGTTCTGGTCGGCGTCGTCTGCCTGGAGACGGCGCTCGGCATCCTGTCGCCGACCATCGCCCTGCAGCTCGCCCATCGTCACGAGCCCGCGGAGCTGATCGGTCTCATCGGATCGGCCTATTTCGGCGGCTTTCTCGTCGGCACGCTTACCTGCCACCGGGTCATCGACCGGGTCGGGCATATCCGCAGCTTTTCCGTCTTCGCCGCCATCGCCACGACGGCGACGCTGATGTTCCTGATCTTCGATCAGATCTCCGTCTGGGTGATCTTGCGCGTGATCGCGGGCTATGCGATCGCCGGGCAATATGTCGTCATCGAGAGCTGGCTGAACGACAAGGCGAGCAACGAGAACCGCGGCCGCATCTTCTCGATCTACATGATGGTCTCCTGGGCGGCCAGCGGGGTGAGCCCGCTGGCCCTCAACCTCGCCGACCCCACCGGGCATCTGCTGCTGACCATCGCGGCGATCGCCTTGGTGCTGTCGATGATTCCTCTGGCCCTGACCCGGATCGGCAATCCCGAGATCGGCGAGCGCGAGCATTTCGGGCTGGTCAAGCTCTACAAGATCTCGCCGACCGGCATCGTCGCCTGCTTCGGCTCGGGCATTGCCACCCCGGCCTTCTACGCTTTGCTGCCCGCCTATATGGTCGATGTCGGCTTTTCCACCGGCGAGCTCTCCTTCGTCTACAGCTTCAGCACTATCGCGGGGCTGCTCGCCCAGTTTCCCATCGGCTATCTCGCCGATCATCTGGGACGCCGGCCCCTGATGCTGGCGACCTCGATCGGCGCCGCCGCCGCCGCCATCGGGCTCTACTTCATGGGGCAGTATTCCTTTGCCATGCTGGCCGGGCTGATCTTCGTTTTCGAAGGGCTGATGGCACCCCTCTACGGCCTCGGCGTCGGCCAGACCAGCGACTACATCGAGAAGAAGGATTTCGTGGCCGCCTCCAGCGGCCTGCTCTTCGCCTGGGGCCTGGGCTCCGCCATCGGCCCGGCCGTGGCGGGCGGGCTCATCGGCCTGTTCGGGCCGCGCGGCCTGTTCCTGTTCATGGCGGGATCGCTGCTGCTCTTCGTCCTTTTCCTGCTCTACCGCATGGCGGTCCGGCGGGCGAAATCCGCCAAGGAGCAGCTCGACTATGTGGCGGTGCCGCTGACCCAAGGGACCTATGGCGCCCCCGAGCTCGACCCCCGCGCCGAGCCGACGGCCCATCCGCATAAGACGATCGACGAGTAGACCCTACCCTCCCTCGCCCCCCGGCAGGGGGGCGAGGGTGAAAGAAGCGAAGCTCAGCCGGCGATACGCGCCGTCAGCTGGCGGCGGAAGGGCACCTCGCCCGGCGGCGGGGCGTCGAGGGCGCGGGCCCATTCATGGCCGGCATAGACGGCGGCCGCGATGGTGCCGGGGGCATGGGCATCGCCGATCGCCCGCACGGACTTCAACCCGCCGGGCGCAGACTTGAGGCTCTGATAGAGCGCATCCTCCGGTAGCCGAGCGGTGACGCTGACCACGGTCGGGGCATCGATCTGCTCCTGCCGGCCGGTGAAGACGCAGGCGATCTCGACATGACCGCCGCGCAAGGCCGTCACCGTGCGGTTGGTGCGGATGGTGACGCCGAGCTCCAGGAGACGCGTCTGGATTTGCCTGACCTCCAGGGTATTGGCGGTCCAGACCGAGGCGAGCTCGGCCGGCGTGACCAAAGTCACCACCAGCCCCGCACGGCTTAGGCGCTCAGCCAGCACGCCCCCCATGTAGAAATGATCGTCGTCGAAGACGACCACCGGTCCGTGCGGCAGCTTGCCTTCCATGATGTCGTCGGGGGTCAGCACCCGCTCGCCCTCGAAGCCGGTCACCGCATAGCTATGCCAGCGCCCGACCCCATCCCGGCGCCAGCGCGATCCCGTGGCGATCACCGCATGGGGGAAGCCGAACTCCCTGATGTCCTCGGCGGTCAAGGGGCTCGCGGGGTAGATTTCGACATTGCTCATCTGGCCCAGCTGCTGCAGGCGATGGTCCCTCACCCGCCCCCATTCGGCGAGGCCGGGCAGGCGGGATTCCTTCGCCACCCGCCCGCCCAGCTCCTCGCTGGCCTCGGCGAGATGCACGCGATAACCGCGCTGTCCCAGCGCCCGGGCGCATTCCAGACCCGCGGGCCCGGCACCGACGATGAGCACCGCATCCTCGGAGGCCTTCGCCGAGATGATCTCGGGATGCCAGCCCTTGCGCCATTCCTC
>Ga0105238_10007839_pt1 | contig 10677 bp, 8 predicted proteins | sample KBSC34metaG_FD_81526 | JGI IMG/M metagenome (GOLD analysis project Ga0105238, IMG submission 81526) | Corn rhizosphere microbial communities from Kellogg Biological Station, Michigan, USA - KBS C3-4 metaG | ecosystem: Host-associated > Plants > Roots > Rhizosphere > Soil | place: Michigan, USA...
GACGCGATTCGGTGACCAGCTCGAATCCCAACAACTGGGAACATCCGTGGGCGACTTCTTCGAAGCGCGATGCTGGAGAGCCCGAAATCGTCAGGATGGCCATGCCAGCAGTTCGAAATTGCTTCCCAGCCGATTCAAACCCGGAGTGCGAATCAGCAATTCATCCAGGGCGCGCGCCGCTAGATATCCGGTCTTCCAGCCCGGAAACAATCCAGCGAGGGGAGACGATACGAAATCGTACATGCTGGTCTGGCAGACGAATTTCGCGGATCGAAAGTATTCCGCGGATTCCTCCGGATCGAGTTGGCGCTCGTCTGGACTCTGATACTTCTCCATGAGCCGCGGGAACAAGATCGACCCCACCATTCCGGAAAGCCGCTGCCGGCTGGGATCGAGTGAATAGAATTTGCCGCCGGGAGTGAGTCGCTCGCGGATCAGGGCGGGTGCGGCGTGCAGGATGGCATCGGGCAGATGATGCAGCAAGAAAATCGCGATGACAACATCGAACTTTCCGTGAATCGATTCGAGCGATCCTTCTTCGAATCGCGCGTTGGTGATTCCGGCACTCGCGGCATCCTGTGTCGCTTGCCTGATCGCCGTCGGTGAAAGATCTACGCCGACCACTTCGCGTACATGCGGAGCCAGTAGAAGTTCGGTATCGCCAATCCCGCAGCCCAGGCTCAGCACTCGCGACTCACGGCCCGCTCCGGTCTTCGCGAGCACGCGTTTCACCATATGCGCACGCAAGTCCCGAACCGCCGGGCGCGCGAAATGCCCCTGCGCAAATCCGGCATAGAGCTTCTCGTGATACTCAAGCTCGCGTTCCAGAATCTGATTCACGGGATTACGATCCATGAAGCCACTAGTGTAACGCTGCATAAGCGAGCCGATAGGAGAGAATGATCGTTTATGCGCGTCGTAGTGGTGGGAGGCGGTATCGTCGGTCTGGCCGCGGCGTTCCGAATTCAGCAGCGGATGCCGGATGTGCGCGTCACGGTTCTTGAAAAGGAGCCGCACACAGGCCGGCATCAGAGCAGCCACAACAGCGGCGTGCTGCACTGCGGTCTGTACTACAAACCCGGTTCGAAACGTGCGCGGCTGGCTGTGCGCGGGATACAGCAGATGGTCGAGTTCTGCCGTGAACATCGCATCGCGCACGACGTCTGCGGCAAGGTCGTGGTGGCGACCAGCGCCGAAGAAGTTCCTCGACTGCAGGCGTTATTCGCACGAGGAATCCAGAACGGATTGACCGGGCTGAGATTGCTGGATCCTGAAGAGCTGCATGATATCGAGCCGCATGCCGGCGGCGTTCAAGCGATGCATGTGCCGCAGGAGGGAATCGCCGATTATCCGGTGGTCTGCGAAACGCTGACCGATCTGGTGCGCAGTCAGGGCGGGGAAATTATCACCAGCGCGCGGGTCACTTCATTGCATCGCGATGTGGGCGGTTGGCGCGTCGTCCACAGCGCGGGCGAGACTTCCTGCGATTTCCTGGTCGCGTGCGCGGGGCTGTACTCGGATCGCGTCGCACAGCTCGCCGGACGCAAGCGCGATGTACGCATCGTGCCGTTTCGCGGCGAGTATTATCTGATCCGGCCGGAGCGGCAGTTCCTGGTGCGCAATCTGATTTATCCGGTCCCCGATCCGCGCTTCCCGTTTCTGGGCGTGCATTACACCCGCAGGATTGTCGGCGGCATTGAAGCCGGGCCGAACGCGGTGCTGGCGTTCGCTCGCGAGGGCTATACCAAGCGCGACATCAATCTGGGTGATCTGGCGGACGCGCTGGCGTTTCCCGGGCTGTGGCGCTTTCTCGCGAAATACGGACGCACGTGTTGGGACGAGATCCGCCGCAGCTTCAGCCGCGAGCTATTTTGCCGCTCCCTACAGCGGCTGGTTCCCGAGATCCGGCCCGACGATCTGATACCAGGCGGATCGGGCGTGCGGGCCCAGGCGATGTCACCCGAAGGTTCGCTGGTGGATGATTTTTATTTCGTCCAAGGTGATCGCGAGCTGCATGTGGTGAACGCGCCCAGCCCCGCCGCGACGTCCTCGCTGGCGATCGGCGAAGAGATAGCGGAGATGGTCGCAGCGGCCGTAAAGGCTCCTACAATATAGGCATGATTACCGCGGCCCCCACCGCAACCCCCGCGGCGCCCCAGCAAGTGGTCGAGCGATTCTCGCAGTATTCGTTGCTGGGAATGCTTGCGTCCGGATACCTGGCAGTGCTCGGTTCCGGCTATCTGGATTGGCCCACGGGAATCCTGGCGCTGGCTGCGTTGTGTGTTCGAGCATTGACCATCGCGGGTCTGATCCGGCTGGAGATACCGGGGCGTTTGATCGCGGCGTTGACGCTGCTGTACATCGGATTCTTTCCGATTGACTATTTCTACCTATCGCGAGATTTCTTTCCCGCGGCGATCCACCTGATCTTCTTTTTGGGTGCGGCGAAGATCTTGACGGCGAAGACCGGGCGCGATTTCACGTTCGTGAAGGTAATCGCAGTGATGGCGCTGCTGGCGGCCGCTGTACTATCGATCTCGCTGGCCTTCTTCGTGTTTCTCGCGGTGTTCTTGCTGTTCACGGTGGCGACGCTATCCAGCGGCGAAGTGGTGCGATCTACCCGTGAGTTCCTTTCGGCGGGCGAGACTCGCCGGGCGCTATCGCGCAGTGGGCTGCGGGCGTTTCCCCGGCGGCTGGGCATCCTCTCGCTGGGTCTATTTGGCGGCATCCTGCTGATGACTGCGGGACTCTTCTTCATTCTGCCTCGCACGGCTCGCGCGGCATTCCAGAAATTCGCGCCGGAACGCTATCATCTGCCGGGTTTCTCGAACGAAGTAACGCTGGGAGAGATCGGCGAGATCAAGCAGAGCTCGACTCCGGTCATGCATATCTTCTCGCGCGGCGATGGATTTCTGGCGGTGCGCTGGCGCGGGTCCGCTCTCACGCAGTTCGATGGGAAACGCTGGTTCAATCCTTTCGCCCTCGAGGAACGGCTGCGTCCCGAGAGCCGCCGCGTGGTGCTGCGCGATGATCGCAGTTATCCGCCCGGCCGGATCATCGATTATGAAGTTCGCCTGAGCGATATTGCCTCGGATGTGGTGTTTGTCGCCGGCACTCCGCAGAGCATGATTATCGACGTCCCGGTGGTGTGGCGTTCGCCTTCCACTGGTTCGCTGCGTGTTCCCAGGACCAGCGGCGCGAACCTGCGCTATGCCGTCGCCAGCGTCTTGGAGGATGAGTCATCGCCATCGGCGCAGCTTTCGGCCGCCGATCGCGTGCGCGATCTGGAATTGCCTCCGCTAGATGAACGTATTCCGCGGCTGGCGCTTGAAATGACTGCCGGCTTAGCCACTCCGGAAGAACGCGCTCGGACGATGGAACGGCGTCTGCGGCGCGATTACGGCTACACGCTGGAGATGTTGCCCGCTCGCGTGGCCGATCCGCTGGCGACGTTTCTGTTCGTTAGAAAAAAGGGGCACTGCGAATATTTCGCATCGGCGATGGCCGTGATGCTGCGGTCTCTGGGTATTCCTTCCCGCGTGGTGACCGGATTCCTGAGCGGCGTCTACAATCCGATGACGGGATGGCAGGTGGTGCGCGCCTCCGATGCGCATAGCTGGGTGGAGGCGTGGCTGCCGCGGCGCGGCTGGGTGACCTTCGATCCGACGCCGGTGGATCCGTCACCGCCGTCCGCCGGAATGTGGAATCGGGCAAGCCTTCTGCTGGATGCAGCCGACTTGTTTTGGCAGGACTGGGTGGTCGGCTATGATTTCGAACGCCAGATTACGCTGGCCGCGAGGATGCAGGAGTCCGGCCGGAACCTGCGCTTCGCATGGCTGGGCGACACGGCTGCGAGCATTGAGACGGGAGTTCGCTCCGCGCGTGCGTACTTGTCGCAGATTCTGGCTCTGTTCGCACTGGGTGCTTTCGCGATCCTGTTCGGCCCCAGCCTGCTGCGTAAGCTGCGCCTTCATCTTCGGGTGCGCCGGGCCCAGCGTGGAGAAGCGCAAGCCTCCGATGCAACGTTGCTTTATGAACGGATGCTGCGGACGCTGGAACGCCGCGGGCTGCAAAAGCCTCCGTGGATCACGCCGGCTGAATTCGCGCGCGTCCTGCCCGCTTCCGAACTCGCCATGCTGGTGGAGGATATGACTGGCGCTTACAACGAATTTCGCTTCGGTGGACGACAGGATGCCGCTCCGCGCATGGTGCGGCTGCTGCGGCGGATCGAAACGCTCGAATCCCGCTGATGCATGGCTTCGACAATTGAGTACAGCGTCCGCGAGCAACGCGGCTGGTATCTCTACGACTGGGCCAACTCGCCTTACTTCACGTCGGTACTGCTGGTGTTTCTGGGTCCATACCTCAACGCGCTGGCCAAGTCCGCCGCCGATGCGAATGGTTTCCTTCACCCCTTCGGCATTCCTGTGGACGCGCGCAGCCTGTATCCCTACCTGATCAGTATTTCGGTGGCGGGCCAAGTCATTTTTCTTCCGGTGGTCGGCGCCATCGCGGATTACGGACATCGCAAGAAACAGCTGCTCGCATTCACGGCGTTCCTCGGCTCAGCCGCCACGGTGGGGATGTTCTTTATCCAGCAGACGAACTACATGCTGGGCGCCGTGCTGCTGATCGTTTCCAACATCAGCTTCGGCGCGTCGATTGTGGTGTACAACTCGTTCCTGCCGGAGATCGCTCCTCCGGAACAGCGCGATGCGATTTCCTCACGAGGGTGGGCTTTGGGATATGCGGGCGGGGGTGTGCTGCTGGCACTGAATCTTCTTCTCCTTGCGCGTGCTGAAGCCATGGGTATCTCCGAGGCGATGGCCGTGCGCATCAGCCTGGGATCGGCAGGCGTCTGGTGCATGGTGTTCACGATTCCGGTATTGCTCGCCCTGCGGAATCGAGCGCCGGCGCGGATTCCACCGCCGGGACAGAACCCAGTAGTGATCGCATTTCGTCAGTTGGCGCACACGCTGAAAGACGCGCGCCGCTTTCCCCAGACGCTACTTTTTCTGGCAGCGTACATGGTCTATAACGACGCCATCCAGACGGTGCTGGCGGTGGCCGGACAATTCGGCACGGATGCCCTGGGGATACCGATTTCTCAATTGGCCACTGCGATTCTGATGGCCCAGTTCGTCGGAATCTTTGGTGCAGTCGGGTTCGGCAAACTCGCGGCACGCATTGGAACCAAGTTCGCCATCGCTGCCACCCTGGTGATTTGGGGTCTCATTTTGATTTATATCTTTGCTTTCGTAAGCACCGTGCAGCAGTTCTTTTTCGTGACGGCGGGTATTGCGATTGTGATGGGCGGCAGCCAGGCGCTGAGCCGGTCTCTATTCGCGCAAATGGTTCCCAAGGGCAAAGAAGCTGAGTACTTCAGCATTTACGAAATCAGCGACAAAGGAACCAGCTGGCTCGGCCCGATGTTTTACGGCCTGGCTCTGCAATGGACGGGAAGCTATCAGGCGGCGATCTTGTCGTTGATCGTCTTCTTTGTGGCAGGTCTCGCGATCCTATCCCGCGTGGACGTGAAAAAAGGGGAGCGCGATCTGGCGGCTGCTACCGCAGCACCGGTGACGAATTAAGTTCCAGGTTCAATTCTCTGACCATGCCGGGCATGGCCGATTGAACGATCTGCTCGTCGCGGTTCAGCGTCGCGGCGTAGCGAGCGCTTTCGCGGCTTGCGCCGGTCAGAATGAGCGTCACGCCTTTGCGGGGATACCACAAGCGCCGATAGCCGCCGGATCCGGATACCAGCCATCGGTCGCTGACGGGAGTACCCAGCTTCTTAATGATGGATGCGAAATCGTCCTGGTCGCTCAAGTCTGGCAATCGCGGCGGCGTGGAAGTCCAGCCGAAGCGGGTTCCCAAATGCGCATCGCGAACTACGATTATCACTCCCAGGCAGATCAGGATACCCGCAGCAACCGAACCGCGCAGCACCCGCCAGAAACGTGAATCGCCGCCGGTCTCGGCACGGATCGCCACCACGCCAGCGGGTTGCGGATATAGGGCCCGGCGCAAACTCGTCGGGCTGAATTCGTTTACCGCACGCGGCATTTCGAGGACGATGCGGCGATGCGGCAGGACGATGCCTTCGCGATACTCGAGTTCTTTGACCAGGCCGACGATCCGGAAGGGTGCTTCGATAGAGGAAATTTCGCCAACAAATCGCCGGGGGATGCAGATTTCTTCCGAAGTCTTCGCGTTGGCCACGACTACGTCGGTCCAGTTAGCGCGGCGCAGGATCCACTCGTTATGCTCCACACCAACGATAGCCGGATAGAACGAAAACCGGCCCTGGCGTAATTCGGACAGGCCGGCGGCGATCAGCGGCTCAGACACTAGACACATTGTAGGCCTCCGGGTACCCGCATCGCTACAATAGGGGCGGTGCGCGCCCGGCTGACGTTTTCGCTGCTGATGTTCCCGCTGCTGCTGGCCGCGGAGGACCCGGTGCGCGTCGAGTATACATGCTCCGCCGACGATCTGGAGAAATTCGGATTGACATGTTCCGAAGATGAACCATGCGAAGTGTTTCTGGAGCTCGCCTCCGTCGAGGGAGTTGGCTCCACGATTTTTGCCGCGGGAAATCTGCACACTGTCACGACCACACTCTATGGCGTTTTTCTGGTCAGCGGCGATGGCGGCAAGACTTGGTCCGAGCCGAATCCGCGTATTCCGGCAGCGGCATTAGATCAAGTTCAGTTTCCCGATTTCCAGCGCGGCTGGGTGAGCGGCGTCAGCGTGGAACCGCTGGCGCGCGATCCGTTTTTCCTGACGACCGCCGATGGCGGGAAGACCTGGCGCCGCCGCCCGTTGTTCAACGAAACGAAGTACGGGTCTATTCAACAGTTCTGGTTCGATTCGGCCAAATCCGGCGAGCTGATTTTCGAACGTTCGCAGGGCGCGGCGAGTGTTTACGAAACGTACCAGACCAGCAACGGCGGCGACACCTGGACCATCAAGGAAGCCGGCAGCAAAACTCCAAAGCTGGCGAAAGCTCCGCCGAAGGATGGCGCGAGCTGGCGGGTGCGGACCGACGCAGCCAGCAAGACGCATCGTATCGAGCGGCGCAACACGCGCGGATGGGAACTGGTCGCGAGCCTGTCGGTGCGCGCCGGAGTCTGCAAATGAGAACGGCGCAAGGCATCGAGCTGGAACTATTCCGGCATTTGCTGGTTTCGATCGCGGAAGAGATGGGGGCGGTACTGCGCAAGACGTCCTACTCTGCCAACATCAAAGAGCGTCGCGACTATTCTTGCGCGGTGTATGATGCGCTTGGCGAGGCTGTCGCGATGGGTGATCACATGCCGGTTCACCTGGGGGCCATGCCTCTGTCCGTCCAGGCAGTTCGAGATACGTTCGATCTTCAGCCGGGCGACGTGGCGCTGGTGAACGATCCTTTTCGTGGCGGAACGCATCTGCCGGATATCACAGCGGTCGCTCCCGTATTCACTCGCGGAAATCGGCCGGCATTCTATGTGGCGAATCGCGCGCATCATGCCGACGTGGGCGGCATGAGTCCGGGATCTATGCCGTTGGCGCGGGAGATTTTCCAGGAAGGCATTCGCATTCCACCGGTGTTGATCCGGCGGCGCGGGAAGCTGGACCGCGATCTGCTGAATCTGCTGCTGGCCAACGTCCGCACGCCGCAGGAACGCGAAGGCGATCTGATGGCGCAACTGGCGGCGATCCATCGCGGGGAAACTCGATTGCTGGAGTTGGTCGCGCGGCACGGGCAACCTCGCGTCGAGCGCAATATGCGTGATCTGCAGAACTATAGCGCGCGGATGATGCAGGCGGCGATTCGGAAACTGCCGCGCGGTGTATATCGCTTCGAGGACTGTCTGGATAACGATGGCGTGACCGGCGCGCCGGTCTGGATCCGGGTGGCGGTATCGATTGCAGCAGGCCGCGCGACAGTCGATTTCACGGGTTCCGATCCGCAGGTGCAGGGATCGGTGAATGCGAATTTTGCTGTGACACTGGCGGCGACTATGTATGTGTTCCGCTGCCTGATCGAGGATGATGTGCCGTTCACCGCGGGCATCCTGCGTCCGATTCGCGTGATTGCTCCTGAAGGTACGGTGGTCAACGCCCTGGCGCCGGCCGCGATGGCAGCGGGTAACGTCGAGACTTCGCAACGCATCACCGATGTTTTGCTGGGCGCGCTGGCGAAGGCAGCTCCCGAGCGAATACCGGCCGCGAGTAGCGGGACGATGAATAATCTCAGCTTCGGCGGTAGCGGATTTGCCTACTATGAGACGATTGCGGGCGGCATGGGAGCGTCGAGTCGTGCACAAGGCGCCAGCGCGATCCACACGCACATGACCAATAGCTGGAACACTCCCATCGAGGCGTTCGAGCATCAATTTCCCCTGCGCATCGCCGGCTACCGCGTCCGTCGCGGATCGGGTGGCGCGGGTTTGCATCGGGGCGGCGACGGCATCGTGCGGGAATTCGAGTTTCTGACAGCGGCCGAGGTCACGCTATTATCCGATCGGCGTGAGCGGGGGCCGTGGGGACTCGCCGGTGGGTCGGCGGGTATGCCTGGAAAGAATACGTTAGAGCGTGCAGGGGGTTTGCAGAAACTGCCCGCAAAACTGCGATTCGATGCGCGGCCCGGGGATTTATTGCGGATCGAAACTCCCGGTGGCGGAGGGTGGGAAAAGCCGATTACTTCGCGCTGAGCGACGCGGACACCTTGGCGCGATATTCTTCCGCCTTTGCCAGGATCGCCTTGTCGTCGACGGTCAGCATCCTGCGGTTGCGCACGATCGCGCGTCCATTGACCATCACGTCGCTCACATTCGACGACTTGAGCGAATAAACCAGCTGTGAATAGACGTTGTACATGGGTTGGGCATTGGCCTCATCCAACCGGAGGCTGATGATGTCCGCTCGCTTGCCCGCTTCCAGCGACCCGATCAGCTTGCTCATCCCCATCGCCTGCGCGCCCATGATCGTCGCCATCGCGAAGGCCTGCTCGGCGGGAAGTGCCGTCGGATCGCCCGAGCTCACCTTTTGCAGTTTGGCTGCGAGATCCATTTCTTCCATCATGTCGTGATCGTTATTCGATCCTGCGACGCCGTCGGTTCCCAGGCCAACAGGGATTCCAGCCTTCAGCATTTTCAGAACAGGTGCGATCCCGCTCGCCAGCATCATGTTGCTGGACGGGCAATGCGCGATCCCGGTTCCGGCGGCCCGCAGAAGACCGAAATCAGCCGGATCGAGCCACACGGCGTGCGCAGCTAGCGTCCAGCCTTGCAGCACACCCAGGTCGTTGAGAGCCGCTGTGGGTGTCTTCTTGCGTTTCTGCACGGCTTCGTCAAACTCGGTTTTGGTTTCCGACAAGTGGATGATCAAAGGCTTGCCGTAGCGGTCGGCCAGCGTGCGCGCGGCTTGGAGCGTGTCGTCGGACGTCGTGTAGATCGCATGCGGGGCGATCGCAGGGATAATCAGCGGATCGTCGGCGTAGGCTTTTAGAAACGTTTCAGCGCCGGCCAGCGCAGCGTCCGGGGTCTTGTAATCGGGAGCGGGGAAGCCGATCACGGTTTGGCCCAGCATTCCGCGCATCCCTGCTCGCCTGGTCTCTTCGGCCACGGTCTCTTCGAAGTAGTACATGTCGGCGAAGGTAGTGGTTCCGGAGAGCGCCATTTCTAGCAAACCCAGGCGTGTTCCCCAGCGAACAAACTCGCGATCGACGTTCTTGGCTTCCGCGGGGAAAATGAATTTCTCCAGCCAATCCTGAAGTTTCAAATCGTTTGCGACGCCGCGGAATAGCGACATGGCCGCATGCGTGTGGGTGTTGATCAGGCCGGGCGCGAGCATCGCATTGGGCTGGTTGATCTGGTTCCGGGCAGAGTATTTTCCTGCGATCTCGGCGGCGGCACCGACTTCGACAATGCTGTCTCCGCGGATGGCGACGGCTCCGTCTTCGATCACGCGTCGCTGGGCGTCTTCGGTGACGACGTAGCGCGCGGTCCAGATGATGTCGACGGCCTGCTGCTGAGACGGCAGACTTCCGCAAAAGAGCAGCGCGACGGCGATCGTGCGTGTGAGGCGGATCAAACTATCAGATTAGCGCTTTAGCGAGGCGCTCAAACTCCACGGGTGTGACCAAATGGAATCGAATCTCAAGAGAAGTGAAAGGCCGCAAAGCTTCCACCGCTTCAGCACGCGGCGGCTCGGGCGAGGCCACGAACAGATTCTGCGCCGCGATGCGGAAGGGCAGCACCTGCCATTGGCGAATCGCATGTTCCGGAAGCGTGTGCGCCACCGGCCATGGAACCGACTCCGGCTCCACGCGGGCGATCGGCAGCCCCTGCTGCAAGCTGAGCGCCTCATACAACACGTCGATTTCCAGCTGGCCGGATTCCACAAGGTATTCACCCAATCGAGTTCCTGGCGTCTTCGAGACGAGCGCGGTCGCCAGATCCGCCGGTTGCACCGCCCCGGACCCAACCAATATTTCGCCCAGCCTGCGCTTTTGGGCGAGAAGCGCGGATCGTGCGGGATACGCGTGCTCGGTCTTAAGCCATTTGAGCGGCTGCCCTCGTATCCGGGCGACGGAGTAACGTGCAATCGCCTGAAACGTGGCAGCGGTATTCAGCGCATTGGCATACACTGCGCGCACGGGAACGCCCAGCGCGAAGACGAATCCGTAGA
>Ga0105238_10007840_pt1 | contig 10677 bp, 5 predicted proteins | sample KBSC34metaG_FD_81526 | JGI IMG/M metagenome (GOLD analysis project Ga0105238, IMG submission 81526) | Corn rhizosphere microbial communities from Kellogg Biological Station, Michigan, USA - KBS C3-4 metaG | ecosystem: Host-associated > Plants > Roots > Rhizosphere > Soil | place: Michigan, USA...
AAAACGGACAATTTCTCTCGCGCTTCTCGCCGCCGTTCCCGCATCGCTCGCTATAGCAGGGGCCATGGTCTACCGCCGTTACCGTCGCGATCTCACAGCCGCGAGGGCGCGGGTTTCTTCAGGAAGCAAGCTGGTGAACACCCCGTCCGGCTTGATTGAATATGCCGACACGGGGACAGGCGCTCCCGTTCTGGTAATTCACGGAGCAGGTGGTGGCTTTGATCAGGGACTGGAATTCGCGCACCCCCTGATCGAAACCGGCTTCCGCGTCATTGCTCCGTCGCGGTTTGGCTATCTCCGCACGCCGCTGCCGCAGGATGCTTCGCCCATGGCACAAGCCGATGCCCACGCCAGCCTGCTCGACGCCTTGCAGCTTGAGAAGGTTGCCGTGGTGGGTGTTTCCGCCGGGGCTCCTTCTGCGATGCAGCTCTGCCTGCGGCACCCCACGCGCTGCACGGCGCTGGTGCTGGCGGTCCCTCTGGTGTTTGGCGGCGTCCCCGCCGGGCCACCTCCATCGGCATTGCGGGAATTTTTCATCAACATGGCTATTAGCTCCGACTTCATTTTCTGGGCCATGTCAAAGCTGGCGCGCAACACCATGTTCAAGACCGTTCTGGGCACGCCGCCGGAAGACGTGGAACAGGCCGGCGCAGAAGAGCAGGCGCGCATCACCGAAGTCCTGAACCATATTGAGCCAATCAGCCAACGCAAAAAAGGCTTGCAGAATGAGACTGCCGTTGCCCGGTCCCTGCGGCGATATGACCTGGAACGCTTGCAGGTTCCAACCCTGGTCTCAAGCATCGAGGATTGCCTGTATCACACCTACCCAGGCGCTCGTTATACGGCGGACAATATTCCCGGAGCACGATTTCTCGGCTATCCCACCGGCGGACACCTCGCAGTAGGGCATGAAACCGAACTGTGGTCTGAAGTAAGGCAGTTTCTTCAGACTGCGGCGTAGGAATTTTGCGGGCGGCTTGTAATGAAACCTCAAGCGCGAGCATACAAATCTGTACATTTAATTTCTGAAGAATAAGAGTAAGCTAAGCCTACTTAGTATGGGCTACGTTACTTTAGGATGGAGAAGCTCCTATATGGCCTCTAATAAATCTTCACGAACATTCATTGCACTTGTACTTGCTCTGGTTGCCGCTGGTTGTGGCGGGAACAAGATTACGCCTCCTGCATGCGTGCCGGCAGCCGCAAAGCAATTTGCTTATCTGCTCAATAGCAACGACACGCAGGTTTCCATGTTCAGCGTAGACTCATGCACCGGCGCCTTTACAGCAACGACTCCGGCCACGGTGGCAACAGGAGTATCGCCAGGCCAGATTGGCGCTGAAGATATGGTTGTGGATCCGTTGGGCAGGTTCGCTTATGTGGCGAATCTTGTATCGAATGCGTCAGACCAGGCCACAATTTCCATGTACACCATCAATCCTGCCACGGGAGTCCTGAGCCCCACGAACCCGCCCACGGTCCATACCGGCTTCTTTCCCCAGGGGATTGCAATAGATCCAGCGGGAAAATTCGTTTATACAGCGAACAGCGACGACAATTCAGTTTCCATGTTCACGATTGACGCCGTTACGGGGCTCTTGACCCCAACAACGCCGGCAGCTGTTGCTGCGGGAAGAGCTCCGCTCTCCGTAACAATAGATCCCTCGGGTAGATTTGCCTACGCGGCCAATCAGATTGATGGCACGATTTCCATGTATGCCATCAACAGCAGCACCGGAGTCTTGACGCCCCTGTCGCCGGCTACAGCGCTGGCAGGTGGAGGGCCCTTTGGCGTTACCTTTGACCCTTCCGGCAAGTTCGCATACGTCCCGGACAATGATGTCAACATGGTTTCGCAATTTAAAGTTGACCCGAACACGGGAGTGTTGAGCCCGATTTCGCCAAGCTCAGTGACGACGGGACAACACCCCACAGCAGTCGCAGTTGATCCCTCCAGCAAATTTGCCTACGTGGTGAATCGAATCGACAACACGGTTTCAATGTTCACCTTTGACGCCATTACCGGTAACCTGAGCCCGCTGGGCGTGATCGGAACCGGCCGCCAGCCGTTCCGGATTGCTTTTGATCGCTCGGGGAAGTTCCTTTATGTGGTGAATGAGCAGGGCCCAGATTCGATTTACACCATCAATAGCGATGGGACGTTGAAAAGCGCAGGCATGACCGGAAATGCAAATGGAGCCCTATCGCTTGCCCTGACCATGGCCAGGCAATAGGCTGGGTTGGCGAAAGGCGCTGACGATGCGGCGATTGCTTGCGGTGCCATTCATAATTGCGGCTGCGTTGACCTTGTTGGTTGTCAGCGCCGACCGGCTCCACCTGCGGCGGGAACATATTGCTGGCTGTGCGTTTCTGTTCGGCACTCCCTGGGCATGGCTGTTAGATCGTGGTTGGTTTGGGAGTATTCAGAGCCGCTGGGCAGAGTCGCTTATTAGCTACGCCGTCATCTTGTGGATTCCTGCCCTGCTTTATTCAGCTTGTCTCTGGCTATTGCTGCGCGGTCTCGGATACAAGACAGCTCGTGATCGATAGGATTGCTGTTGCAACGCTGCTGCTGGGTGGAAGGCACGCCCCCTCGTAGCCTTGGATCAATTTAGCCAGGCTCCTGCCGCCGATAAAACTTTGGCAACTCAGGACGGGTCTCCAGGCGTCGAAGCTCCACTTCGCGCATATCGAGATCGCCTATTTTGTGCTGTACGCGGCGCAGGTATTCCCGGGCAAATTCCACAATCGAGTGCACCAGCGGATCATAAGGCCCATGTCCCGGCCCCCCGACGTGTGGAATTTCCGCGAGCGCCGAAATCACGGGCGTGGCGTCGCGTCCTTCGGCATCCGCCAGCCTTACCTGGCGGGCAACGAATTCAGCAGCGCGCATCCGAAACTGCAGGAGCGCGGCAAATCTGTCGGGGTCAGGGCCGGCTATTTCTCCATCGGCAAACACGACCAGATCAATTTCGAAAGTCACCTCCACTATTTTCGGCAAAGGGCTCATTGTCCCAGCTATTTTGCCGCCAATGAAGCTTCCGCCGGCAAGTGCATGACCGAGCATTGCCTCGTCCAGGCTTCCCGACGGACCAATGAGAAGGCGTGATCCTGGCGCTGCAACAGGACGAAAGACATCGACAAAGTAGCTATCGCTGGAAGCGGTATGGTCGTGAGTCTTTCCGGACAGGTCGAATTTCCGCCAGCGATAGCTCAAGGCGGTGATGGCTTTCTGTGATCTATTGTCAAGCACAACCGTGAGCGGGATTTCCCCCGGTTCCCGGGCAAAGTAGCGCAAAGGGGAGCTTTCAAACTGAAGCTCGAATATCCTCTTGAACTCCGGGTGGAGAGCCTCATCGAATGAAGTGATTACAACGTCCGGGCAAGGACTGGGACTGATATGCAGTTGTGGCACGCTCAAAATTATAGAGTCGGCCACGAAATACCCTGATATTTTGCTTGACAAAAAGGCGAACAAATGGTAAAGTACCTCATTCGGATTCAATCCCGAATCGTGTGGTGATGAGGGGGGTTGGAATGAACCACAGCCCTCTGCCGATTCTTGGGTGACCTTGGGTCGTCTTGGGTGGAATTGGGTCAACATAGGGGGTAGGGCAGGGGTAGCGGGCTGAAGGAACAGGCAGAGGGTCGCAAAGCTGGATTACTGGAATCGCTGAACCTGCAAAATTGAAGAGCCACAGCCGTGCAACGATTCACAAATCCATAGACCGTAAGACGTTGCGCAGTTTCATCCGTCTAAATTGAATCGGCGGCGGCTCGTCCTTAATCCAAATATCGGGTGCTCCCAAGTCAGGTAACATAAAAAGATTGATGATGATAAAGAAGTTAGCCATACAAATGACCGCTCTATTGGCATTGGCATTGCTGGTTGCAGGCTGCGGCAGCGGCGCCAAGGCCGGAACTCCGGCAGGTCCGCAGGCTTTTCCGGTCAAAACAATGACGGCGCAGGCTGAAACGGTGCCGCTTTCCACCGATTACCTTGCGACGCTCCGTTCTCGTAATGCCGCCACGCTCCAGCCGCTGGTGGAAGGCGATATCACCAAGATCTTCGTCAATTCCGGCGACCGCGTTCAGGCACGCGCACCGATACTGGAAATCGACCCGCGCAAGCAGGAAGCGACCGTCAATAACCAGGAAGCGGGACTGAAATCCAAGCAGGCGGTGATGCAGCAGGCGGCGATTGATCTTGACCGCAAGAAAAAACTTTATGCCGCCGGTGTGCTGCCCAAGGCCGATCTGGACACGGCGCAAAACACCTATGACGCCGCCAAAGCCGATGCCGAAGCGTTGCAGGCGGGAATCCGCGAGCAGCAGGTGCAGCTGCATTACTACACGGTGCGCGCTCCGGCCGCCGGCGTGATCGGCGATATCCCAGTCCACGTGGGCGATCACGTAAGCGCCCAGACGATGCTTACAACCGTGGACAAAGGTGGCGCGCTTGAAGCCTATCTGAACGTTCCAGCCGAAAAGTCATCGGCATTGAGGCTAGGAATGCCAGTGGACCTGGTGGACGATCAGGGCAAGCCGCTGACACGCACGAAAATAACTTTTATCTCGCCGCACGTTGATACCGACTCACAAACGCTGCTGGTGAAAACCCAGGTCCCCAACGCGGACATGAAGTTCCGCAACGCGCAGCAGGTTCATGCGCGGGTGGTGTGGTCAGAGCGGAAAGCAACAGTCATCCCGATTACTGCTGTGACGCGCCTCAGCGGAAAGCTGTTTGCCTTTGTGGCTGAAGGCAACGGACAACAGGCCGTGGCGCGGCAGCGCGTGATCCAGGTGGGCGATTTAGTCGGAAACGATTACGTAGTGCTCGACGGCATCAATGCCGGCGACAAAATCATTATAACCAGCGTGCAAATGCTGGCAGACGGCATGCCGGTGCTGCCAACGTCGTAACCCTTCGCCGCTGATTAACGCAGATAAACGCTGATCAGAGATTTTCAACCTGGAGATAAGCGGCGAGGCCCATAATGTGCCGAGCCGCCTGCTTCAGGCGCAGAACAAAGTTCTTTTGCTGAAGACGCTCCGGCGGTTTGGAGCGAAGCGACATGAATTATGGTCAACTTTTTCATTCGAAGGCCGGTTTTTGCCACCGTATGCTCGCTGCTGATTGTGCTTGGCGGGGCTGTATGCATTCCCACGCTGCCGATTGCGCAATATCCCAACCTGACGCCCCCAGCAGTTAGCGTGAGCGCTTTTTATACCGGTGCGAACTCGCAGGCCGTGGAAACCAGCGTGACCACGCTGCTGGAGCAGGCCATCAATGGCGCGGAAGGCATGCGCTATATGAGTTCCACCAGCGGCAATGACGGCACGGCATCCATCAACGCAACTTTTGACCTTGACCGCAATCTTGACGTGGCCGCCGTTGACGTGCAGAACCGCGCTTCCAGCGCGCTGGGACGCCTGCCGATTGAAGTCCAGACCACCGGCGTCAGCATCACAAAAAATACCGGCTCGTTTGTGGTGGCCTATGGCTTCTACGCCGATAACAAGGAATACGACAACCTTTTTATCAGCAACTACCTTGACCTTTATGTGCGCGACGCCATCAAGCGCGTGAAAGGCGTGGGCAACGTAATCATCTTTGGTGAGCGCAAATATTCCATGCGCTTGTGGCTTGATCCGGTGCGGCTGGCCGCGCGGGGCCTTACCGCCAGTGACGTGACTGCGGCATTACGCGAGCAGAACGTCCAGGTAGCGGCGGGCCAAGTGGGACAGCCGCCCGCGCCGGCGAACCAGTCTTACCAGATCAGCGTGCGCGCCGTAGGGCGGTTGACCGATCCGAAAGAGTTTGAGCACATAGTGATTAAGCGCACCACCAATGGCTCACTGATTGAACTGCGCGATGTGGGCCGCGCCGAACTGGGCGCGGAAAGTTATGGCGGCCAGCTTCGATACAACGGCGTGGACGCGATGGGGCTGGGCGTGATGCAGCTCTCCAACGCCAACGCTTTGCAGGTGCGCCGCGACGTACAGACGGAAATCGAGCAGCTGGCGAAGCGCTTCCCCAAGGGACTGAAATATCAGGTAGCGTTTGACACCACTCGCGCCGTGGGCGAGTCGATCCGTGAAGTGCTGAAGACGCTGGCGGAAGCCATCCTGATCGTGATTGTCGTTATTTTTCTTTTCCTGCAAGGCTGGCGCAGCACCATTATTCCGGCCATCACGATTCCCGTTTCTCTCGTTGGAACGTTTATCTTTGCCAAGTTTTTTGGCTTCTCCATTAATACGCTTACGCTGTTTGGCATAACGCTGGCCACGGGTCTTGTTGTCGATGACGCCATTGTTGTCATCGAAAACGTGGAGCGCCATATAGAAGAAGGGGTGCGCGACCCGCGCGAAGCCACGCAGATCGGCATGCGCGAAGTGACCGGCGCTGTGGTGGCGACTTCACTGGTGTTGATCGCCGTGTTTGTGCCCGTGTCATTGTTCCCGGGCAGTACCGGCAGGCTCTACCAGCAGTTTGCGCTGACGATAGCTTTCTCCATTGCAATTTCAGCATTCAACGCGCTCACGCTTTCACCGGCGCTGGCGGCATTACTGCTGCGTCCCCGTGAAGGCAGGCAAAACCGATTTTTCTCCGGCATTAACTCGGCCATTCGGCGCGGAACCTCTGGCTATCAGTCAATCCTTCACCGGCTCACCAACTGGCGCGCTGCCGTAGTGGTGGTCTTCCTTATGGGACTGGGGGCCACAGCTTTTGTCTATAGGATCGTGCCCACCAGCTTTGTGCCGCAGGAAGACCAGGGATACTTTTTTGTAATTGTGCAGGCGCCGCCCGGAGCGTCATTGCAGTACACCACCAAGGTGATGGACCGCGCAGCGGCCATGGTGAGCGCAAACCACGACGTTGAAGGCGTCTTCTCCGTGCCGGGATTCAGCTTTACCGGCAGCGCCGCCAACCAGGGAATTATTTTTGCCAGCCTGAAAGACATAAGCCAGCGCGGTGGAAAAGACCACAGCGCTTTTGCCGTGCTGAACACGCTGCGCGGCCAGTTGATGAGCATCCATGAAGCAATTGTGATCGCCTTTGATCCGCCGGCCATCCAGGGCTTAGGACAGTTTGGCGGCTTTGCCTACGAACTGCAGCAGACCGGCGGCGGCAGCCTGGACGATTTGGAAAGCGTAGTGCATCAGATCATCGCCAAGGCAAACACCCGACCGGAGCTGGCACATCCTTTGTTTACAACTTTCACTGCGCGCGATCCCCAGTTCGTGGTGCAGATTGACCGCGAAAAAGCCAAAAGCCTGAAAGTGCCGTTTTCGCAGATTACTTCCGCGCTGCAGATCTACATGGGATCGCAGTAGGTGAACGACTTTGATTTCAATAATCGTTCCTACCGCGTGATGGTGCAAGCCGACCAGCAATACCGCTCGCAGCCACGCGACCTGCGGCAGTTCTACGTACGGTCGGACGACAATCGCATGATCTCACTGGACAACCTGGTCACGGTAAAAGAAGGGACCAACGCCAGCGTGATCAACCATTACAACCTGTTCCGTAGTGTTGAAATCGATGGCAGTGCCGCGCCCGGCTACAGTTCCGGCCAGGCCATTCAGACGATGGAAGATATTTCCAAAGAAGTCCTGCACCAAGGCTACTCATTTGAGTGGACCGGAATTTCATTGGAAGAAATCCAGTCCGGCGCGCAGACCGTGATGCTCTTCGGCCTGGGCCTGCTGGTGGTTTATCTGACGCTTTCCGCGCAATATGAAAGCTTTGTGTTGCCGTTCATTATTCTTCTTGCGGTTCCCATGGCAGTGCTGGGCGCGCTGCTGGCGCAGTCAATGCGCGGTTTGCAGAATGACGTTTATTGCCAGATCGGACTGGTGATGCTGATCGGCCTGGCCAGTAAGAACGCCATCTTGATCGTGGAATTCGCCGAGCAATTGCAACATCGCGGCTTGAGTTTGGTGGATTCCGCCATTGAAGCAGCGCGGCTGCGGCTGCGACCAATCCTGATGACCTCCATCGCTTTCATTCTGGGCGTGCTGCCACTGGTCTTTGCCAGCGGCGCGGGCGCAGCGGGACGGCATTCCGTTGGAACGACGGTATTTGGAGGAATGATCATTTCCACCTTCCTCAACCTGTTCATCATCCCAGTGCTTTATATCCTTGTCCGCGGATTGCTGCCCATGAAGCTCAAACCCGAACTGGTAGAAACGCCGGAGCTGGTGGAAAAGAGCGCATAAAGCACGATTGCTCCACAAGCATTGCGGAGAATGAGCTTACGTGTCGAAGGAGCTGAATCCAAAGATCTGGGATTTTCTTTGAAGCAATAAGCTCGATGGAGAAGCAAACCAGCAGGTCTATCAGCGTAAATAGAATCAGACTTGCTGACGGTCTATCAAAACAAGAGAGGCGCTTCAGGTACGCAAAGGAGTGGCCATCAGGGTTTGGACTTTGCCTGCAAGGTCCCTCAGGGAATACGGCTTCTGAAGAAAAAACATGCCTTGTTTTGAAATGCCGTTTTGCAGCACGACGTCGTCGGTATATCCGGAAACGTAAAGCAGCCGGGTATTCGGCCTGAGTTGCAGCAACCGGTCGGCAAATTCGCGACCGCTCATTTTTGGCATCACCACGTCTGTAATGACCAGATCAATCTGGCCAGCAGCGGTCAAAAGATCCAACGCCTCCGGACCGCTGCCGGCGCATGTAACGGAATAGCCCAGCGCAGTCAGGAATTCGGCGTTAACATTGCGTAAATCGAGTTCGTCTTCAACCAGCAGGATGCCGCCATTGCCTCTCTTCATTTCCTGCTGGCTGGCTTCGCTGGCACTGGGAGCCTCAGAGACGGCGACCGGCAGCAGAATATTGACCTGTGTCCCTTTCCGGGGACTGGATTCAATGACGATCTCGCCGTGGCATTGCTGGACGATGCCATACACGGTAGCCAGCCCAAGTCCGGTGCCGCGCCCGACCTCTTTCGTGGTATAGAAAGGCTCAAAGGCATGTAAGCGCGTCTCTTCATCCATGCCAATGCCGGTATCGCGTATGCGTATGGCCACGTACTGGCCGATGGCGACATTGCCAGAGGAAGTGAGCGCCGGACGCAGCACGTCTTCGGTGGCCACAAATATCTGGCCGCCCTCCGGCATTGCGTCGCGCGAATTGATGATGATGTTGATGATGACCTGTTCGAAGTGTGTTTTGTCGATCACCACGGTCCCGGTGGCGCGCAGGTCCACGGAGAGTTCAATGTCCTCACCAATCAGCCGGGGAAGAATGGCGGTAAGTTCCTGAAGCGCTTCTCCGGTTTGCAGAGGTACGGGCTGCACGATTTCCTTGCGGCTGAAGGTGAGCAGTTGCCGGGTAAGGCCGCTGGCGCGCTGCGTGGTGTCGATGATTTTGCTGCAATAGCGCCGCAGGCCCTCGGCGTTTTCCAGCTTGGCTTCCAGCAGTTCAGCATAGCCGCCGATCACGCCCAGAAGATTGTTGAAATCGTGCGCGACGCCTCCGGCCAGCCGGCCCAGGGCTTCCATTTTCTGCGCCCGAAGAAATTTTGCTTCCAGAGCGCGCTGTTCCGTCTGGTCGAGTTGCATGCCAAAGATGCATTCCTTGTCGCCGATGCGCACCAGGGTAGCAAAGTACAGGGCAATATGATCAACTCCGTTTGCATCCTTGAATCTGATTTCCAGATTTTGCACCGCCCCTTCTGCCCGAAGTCTCCGGTAGAACTCGTCGCGGTGGCTTTGCGACTTCCAGAGGCCCAATTCGACTCCTGATTTTCCTATAACTTTTTCCGCCGGCAGGCCCAGCATGCGCAGCAAACTCTCATTCACGTTGAGGAAGACGCCATCCAGTGTCACAATGCCGCACCCCACCGGGCTCTGGCGGAAAACGGTGGCAAACCTCTCCTCCGACTGTTTAAGCGCAATCTCGCTCTGCTTTCTTTCGGTTATATCGATGGCTGTACTTTCAATAAAGCTGTTGCCGTCAGGCTCCGTTACGATGGTGGCGCGCTCTAGTATCCAGAACACGGAGCCATCCTGCCGTCGTTGTTTGCATTCGTAGTTCAGCACCTGCCCCTGGCGTCCCAGGTCAATCAGGAATTGCTCGCGCTCCTCCAAATCGGAGTAAAGGAACACTGTCGAACACTCAAGCGCCTGTTCCTTAGACTTGAATCCGTACATCCTCAGAAAGGCGCTGTTGCAATTCAATAGCCTGCCTTGCGGACTGGAAACGTAGACCGCAGCAAGATTGTTTTCAAAAAGGACCTGATATTGGAGCGCCACGGTGGAAGCCACGTCAGTTTGGTTCTCAAACAGCGTCAGAATCATTCCAAAAGCCACGAAGAATTTTGGCAGGTCCCAGAAAACACTTCCCGAACCAGGCCCCATACCGAGCGCGGCGAGAATGGTCGACAACGGGAAAACGCAGCCCCAGGCCATGAATGCAACCGAAGTCAGGATCACTCCCGGCGAGAACCTGCGAAAATGGCGGAAGTAAACCAACCCAGTCACGTAAAAGAACCCCAGGAGATAAAAATTTATTCCGTGCCGCAAAGCTCCACGCATGGCCTGTTGCGCGGCCCACCCCCCGTAAGGGGCCAAAAGAAGCAACAAATACAGGTATGGGCTCCGCCAGCCGTAGTAGCGTATCGCCTGGACTATGCCGTAACCAATGCTGATGAAGAGCAGGGAAAG
>Ga0105238_10007842_pt1 | contig 10676 bp, 11 predicted proteins | sample KBSC34metaG_FD_81526 | JGI IMG/M metagenome (GOLD analysis project Ga0105238, IMG submission 81526) | Corn rhizosphere microbial communities from Kellogg Biological Station, Michigan, USA - KBS C3-4 metaG | ecosystem: Host-associated > Plants > Roots > Rhizosphere > Soil | place: Michigan, USA...
GGTTCGCCTTGTCCTCGTCGAGCGCCTTCTTGAGAACGTTGCGGACGTAGTTGCCGGTGTCGGCGACGAGCGGGCTGCGGCTCTCGGCGGTGCTCGCGAACTTGGTCATCACCTTGTCGAGCCGGTCCTTCGGCACCGACGTCATGCGCGCGATCGTCTCGCCGAGGCTGCGCACCTCGCGCGGCGAAAGGTGGCGCAGCACCGAGGCGGCCTCCTCCTCGCCGAGCGACATCAGGAGGATCGCTGCGTCTTCGAGTCCCGCTTCGTCGAGCGCCATCGCGTTGCTTCGCCTCGCCTACGCGGCTTCGCCGCCGCCGACCCAGCCGCGCACGATGCCGGCGACCGCTGCCGGGTTGTCCTTGGCGAGCGCCTTCGCGCCCTCGATCTGGCGCAGCACCGCGGGTTGGCCGAGCATCGCGGGCATCGTCGACTCGTCGTCGACGACCGCGTCGATCCGCTGGCCGGGGCGCTGCAGCTGCGCCTGCCGCAGCGGCCGCGGCGCGAGCGCCGCCTTCATCGCCGGCCGCAAGAGGCCGAAGAAGACGAGCAGCGCGACGATCGCGAGGCCGATCGGCATCGCAGCAGCGCGGACCATGTCGATCAGCTCGGGCGTCTTCCAGAACGGGACCTCGCGAAGCGTCGCGCTCGGCTCGACCTTGAACGGCGCGTTGACGACCTTGACCGAATCGCCGCGCTCCTTGGAAAAGCCGATCGACTCGCGAACGAGCGCCGTGATCTTCTCGATCTCGTCGGCGCCGAGCGGCACCTGCGTCGTCTTGCCCTTGGCGTCGGTGACGCTGCGGTTGTTGACGACGACCGCGGCGTTCAGCCGCTTGACGTTGCCGGTCGCGTTCCTGGTCACGCGGACGGTCTTGTCGACTTCGTAGTTCGTCACTGCCTCGCGGCGGCCGCCGGTCGCGCCGGCAACGCCGGTCGCCGCGGCGTGCAGCGGCTGCGAAGCGCCGGCGAGCGGCGCCGTCGCCGCGATCGGCGGCTGGTTCGACGCCGCTCCCGGGACGCCGCTCGCGAGCCCGGTACCGCCGTTGCCGGGCTGCTCGCTCGTCTGCTGGCTGCGGATCGAGACGGTCGCGTTCTCGCCCTGGTTCGGCTTGAACTCTTCCGACGTCGCCTCGGTCTGCGAGAAGTCGACCTCGGCGGTGACGCTCGCGCGCAGGTTGTCGGCGCCGACGATCGGCTCGACGAGGTCGACGATGCGCTTCGTGTAGCCGTTCTCGATCTGCGCGACGTATGCGAGCTGTTGCGCGTCGAGGCCGCCGGCCGCGGCTGCACTGTCGTTGCTGCCGGTGAGCAGCGCACCGCTCTGGTCGAGCACGCTGACCGCCTTCGGGCTCATCTCGGGAACGCTCGACGAGACCAGGTGGACGATGCCCGCGACCTGGGCGCGGTCGAGCGTGCGCCCGGGATGCAGCGTCAGCAGCACCGACGCACTCGGCTTTTGCTGCTCGCGAAAGAAGCCGTTCTGGTTCGGCAGCGCGAGGTGGACGCGCGCGGCCTGCACGGCGGCGAGCGACGAGATCGAGCGCGTCAGCTCGCCCTCGAGACCGCGCTGGAACGTGAGCCGCTCCTGGAACTGGGTCTGGCCGAAGCGCGCGCTGTCCATCAGCTCGAAGCCGGTGACGGCGCCCTTCGGCAATCCCGCGGTCGCCATCTTCAGGCGCAGGTCGTGCACCTGCGCGGCCGGGACGAGGATCGCGGCGCCGCCTTCCGACAAGCGGTACGGCACGTTCATCTGCGACAGCTGCGCGATGACGGCGCCGCCGTCCCTGTCGGACAGGTTGGCGTAGAGAACCTTGTAGTCGCCGTGCGAATTCCACGCCGTCATCGCGAAGACGACGCCGGCGAGCGCGACGACGCCGACCAGGGCGCTGATCTTGCTGCGCAGCGGCATCGCCTGCAGCCGGCCGGCGAAGGTGGCGGGAACCTGGGAGGCGTTGGGCGGGAGGGCAACGGCGTTGTCCATGGAGGCGTTCGCGTGGGAGACCGCGGCGAAGAGCCGCCGGTGCCGGGGATTATTCGAACGCCCCCGCAATCGGAATGGTCCGAACAGGCGGGAATTGCGGCGTCAGTTCGCGCTGACGGAAGGCGCCGGCGCTGCCACGATGGCGGCCCTGGAGAAATCCGCCATGAACGTCACGCTGAAGCCCTTCGATTTCGCGCAGGCGGTGGCCCGCGCCGGTCTCGGCGTCGACGGCATGCCGCTGAAGCAGGGCGGCGCCGTCGCCGGCACCGGATTCCAGAAGGCGCTCGGCCACGCGCTCGACGCCGTCAGCCGCACGCAGGACGAGGCGACGCGGCTGCAGCGCGAAGTCATGCTCGACAACCCGACGGTGAGCCTCGAGCAGACGATGGTCGCGATGCAGAAGGCGCAGATCGGCTTCGCCGCGACGCTGCAGGTCCGCAACCGCCTCGTGCAGGCGTACTCGGACATCATGGGGATGCAGGTCTAGGCGACGACCCCACAATCGATTCGCTCTTGATCGCCGCATGCGTGCGGCGTCGTCTTCACGAATCGAACGAGGTCGAGCCGATGATCACCGTCCAGCCAGGAGTCTTCCACCGCACCGACCCCGTCGCCGATCCCGCGCCGGTGCTCGTCGACGTGTCGCGCAGCGGTCGCGAGTACCCGCCCGAGTTCCGCTCGCCGCTGCCGTTCAGCGAGGTCCACGACAACGTCTCGATGTACGTCGAGGAGCTCTGCGCCGCGGCACCGTCGCTCGGCGCGACCCTGCTGTACGCGTGCTTCCCGAACACGTTCGTCGACACCAACCGCAGCGCCGCCGACGTCGACGAGGGGCTGATCGAAGGCAAGTGGCCCGGCCCGATCACGCTCAGCGATTTCACCCAGCGCGGCCTCGGGCTCATCAAGCGCTACTCGCGCTACGGCACGGAGATGCAGGAGCGAAAGCTCACCGTGGCCGAGCTGCAGGACCGGCTCGCGCGCTACCACGAGCCGTACCACCAGGAGCTCGCGCGGATCCTGGCGGCGATGCGCGCACGCGCCGGCGGCGCGGTGCAGCTGAGCTTTCACTGCATGTCGGCGATCGGCGCGCCGACCCACGCCGACCCGGGCCAGGCGCGCGCCGACTTCTGCATCGGCGACGTCAAGGGAACGACGTGCCGGCCCGAGCTGTTCGACTTCGTCGCGAAGACGCTCGAGGACCTCGGCCACAGCGTGAGCCGCAACTTCCCGTACTACGGCGGCGAGCTGACGCGGCGCCACTCGGACCCCGCGAACGGCGTCGACAGCGTCTTCATCGAGGTCAACAAGCGCCTCTTCATCGACATCAAGACGTTCAAGAAGACCGCCGGCTTCGACGCGACCAAGGCGTCGATCGACGCGCTCCTCGCCAAGGTGGTCGCGCACACGCGGGCGCGGCTGGGCGCACCGCACGGCTGAGCGCGCGGGTCGCACCGATTGCAGGCACGGTCGAATGGGGCTAGAGTGAACTCCGCGTAGAACATCTTTCCAAATAGTAGAACGACGTGCCGCGCCGCGGCTGCACGTCCTAGGAGCGAGCGCGTCATGCCCCAGGCCAGAGGTCTTCGCGAGGTCTGCTACTTCGACATCACCGGCGGCGGCCAGGTCTACGTCCAGGGCAACTACTGCTACATCGCCCACATGGACGCGCCGGCGGGAACGTCGATCCTCGACATCAGCGACCCGAAGCGCCCGAAGCAGGTCGCGCACATCGCGATTCCCCCCGGCGTGCACACCCACAAGGTGCGGGTCGAGAACGACCTCATGCTCGTCAACTGGGAGTGCCCACCGCCGTACATCCACGACGACAGCTTCCAGGGCGGCCTGCTCGTCTACGACGTCTCGAATCCGGCGCAGCCGAAGGAGCTCTGCTTCTGGAAGTCGGCGGGCGCCGGCGTCCACCGCTTCGACTTCGACGGCCGCTACGCGTACATCACGCCGACGGTCGCCGGCTACCACCTCAACATCGCGATGATCCTCGACCTCAAGGATCCGACGCGTCCCGAGGAGGTCGGCCGCTGGTGGATGCCGGGCCAGTGGGTCGCCGGCGGCGAGACTCCCGACGAAGGCTACCGGCTGACGTGGTGTCACCACGTGCTGCGTCGCGGCAACCGGCTCTACGTCGCCTACTGGCACGCCGGCATGGCGATCCTCGACATCGAGGACATGACGAAGCCCAAGCTCGTCTCGCGCCTGCAGTACAGCCCGACGTTCGGCCACCCGACGCACACCGTGCTGCCGCTGCCGTTCGAGGTCGCGGGCCGCAAGATCGCGATCGTCGCCGACGAGGACGTCCGCAAGATCCGGCCGTCGCCGCCGGCGTTCATGTGGCTCGTCGACATCACCGACGAGACCCAGCCGGTGCCCATCTCGACGTACCAGATCGAAGGCCTCGAGAACCGCAACATGCCCGAGTTCTCGGGCTGCCATGAGCCCGCCGAGCAGGTCTACGGCACCGAGATCCCGGTCGCGTGGTTCGAGTTCGGGCTGCGGCTCGTCGACGTCAAGAATCCGCACGCGCCGAAGGAGGTCGGCTACTTCGTGCCGGACACGCCGTCGGGGTTCGACCGGCCGCAGACGAACGATGTCTTCCTCACCGAGCAGGGCCTGATGTACGTCATCGACCGCAACCGCGGGCTGCACATCCTCGAGCGCGCCTGATCGACGATGGTCGCCATGCAACCCGACAAGCTTCCGGTGACGCTCCTGACCGGCTACCTCGGCGCCGGCAAGACGACGCTGCTCAACCGCATCCTGACCGGCGACCACGGCCTGCGCTTCGCGGTCGTCGTCAACGAGTTCGGCGAGATCGGCATCGACAACGACCTCATCGTCGAGACCGAGGAAGAGATCTACGAGATGAACAACGGCTGCGTCTGCTGCACCGTTCGCGGCGACCTGATCGAGGTGCTCGAGCGGCTGCTGCGCCAGCCCGGGCGGTTCGACGCGATCGTCATCGAGACGACCGGGCTCGCCGACCCGGTGCCGGTGGCGCAGACGTTCCTGATGGACGAAGGCGCGCGCGCCCGGACGCGGCTCGACGCCGTCGTCACCGTCGTCGACGCCAAGCACCTGCCGCTGCGCATGAAGGACAGCCGCGAGGCCGAGGACCAGATCGCGTTCGCCGACGTCGTCCTCCTCAACAAGACCGATCTCGTCACGGCCGAGGCGCTCGCCGAGGTCGAGGCGGTGATCCGTGCCGTCAATCCCCATGCCGAGATCCACCGCACGGAGCGCTCGGCGATCCAGCTCGACCGCGTCCTCGACCGCGGCGTGTTCGACCTGAAGCGCGCGCTTCGCCTGCAGCCCGATCTCCTCGACGAGCGCGACGACGAGCATGCGCACGGCGACCACGACTGCGGCGAAGGCTGCACCCACGAGCACCATCACCCCGAGCCGGCGCGCGCCGGCAAGCCGTCGGCGATCCACGACGTCACCGTGCAGTCGATCTCGCTCAGGACCGGCGTCCTCGACGAGCACCGCTTCTTCCCGTGGCTCCACGCGCTCGCGCAGGAGCAGGGGCCGAACATCCTGCGCATGAAGGGCATCCTCGCGTTTCGCGGCGAGGAGCGGCGCTACGCGGTGCAGGGCGTGCACATGATCGTCGAGGGCGACCACCAGCGCCCCTGGCACGACGACGAGCGACGCGAGAGCCGGATCGTCTTCATCGGTCGCGGCCTCGATCGCGACGAGATCGCGCGCGGGCTCGAGAGCTGCGTCGCGACCGAGGTGCCGGCGTGCTGAGCGAGTTCGAGAGCCACTGCCTCGTCGCCGCCTTCATCGGCGACGAGCCTGCCTTCGCGCTCGCCGACGGCACGGTGCGGCGCGTCGGCGCGCAGCGCGACTGCGTTCGCGTCCACGCCGCGTCGTCGCTCGCCGCCCTGCGCACCTTCGCAGACGACGCGTTGCTGACGAGCGGCGAGGACGGCCGCGTCTGCCGCACCGGCGCCGACGGCGAGCCGCGCGAGCTCGGCTGCGTGCCGCGCAAGTGGATCACGTCGCTCGACGCGAGCGCCGGCCGCCTCGCCTACGCGTCGGGCAAGACGGTGTGGCTGCAGTCGGCGCGAGGCGACCGGCAGCTGCAGCATCGGCGCAGCGTGAAAGGAATCGCGTTCGGACGCGACGGCGCCCGGCTCGCGGTCGCGCAGCAGGACGGCGTCACCGTCCACGACACCGAAGCGGCCGGCGCGCCGCTCGAGCTGGCGTCGAACGACATCCACCACGCGTCGACGTTCTCGCCTGACGGGCGCTTCCTCGTCGTCGCGTCGCAGAACAGCTTCCTCCACGGCTGGCGCCTCGCCGACCGCAGGCACTTCCGCATGCTCGGCTACCCGGGCAGGGTCGAGAGCTGGGCGTGGACGCGCGACGGCGCCTGGCTCGCGACGTCGGGCGCCGCCGCGGCGATCGTCTGGCCGTTCGACGGCGACGACGGGCCGATGCACCGGAGCGCGATCGAGGTCGCGGCGCGCGCGCAGAGCGTCGTCAGCGCCGTCGCGTGGAGCCCGGACGCATCGCTGCTCGCAATCGGCCACCGCGACGGTGCGCTGCAGGTCGCGTCGCTCGCCGACCCGCGGTCGGCGCGGCTGCTGCGCGACGGCGGCCGCGGGGCGATCACCTCGATCGCGTGGCGCGCGAACGGCGACGCCGTCGCCTTCGGCAGCGCCGCCGGCGAATGCGGCGTCGTCGGAGCGCCGCGATGAGCGCGGCGCGCGCGATCGACGTCCGCGAGCCGCCCGCGGGGATCGACAAGACGGTCGTCAAGAGCCTCGCCATGCTCGAGCAGCTGGTCGACCTCGGGCGGCCGGCGGGGATCACCGAGCTCGCGCTCGCGTCGGGGCTGCAGAAGAGCAACGTGCACCGGATCCTCTCGACGCTGCGCTTCACCGGCTACGTGCGCAGCACCGCCGCGAGCGCGTACGAGCCGACGCTGCGCGCGTGGGAGCTCGGCCAGCGCATCCACGCGCGGATGGACATCGCCGCGATCGCGCGGCCGCACTTGCGCCGACTCGTGCAGGCGAGCGACGAGACGTCGCACCTCGCGATCTTCGAAGGCACCGAGATCGTCTACATCGAGAAGGTCGAGACCGCCAACCCGGTGCGCGCGCACACGCCGCTCGGCGGGCGCGCGCCGGCGTACTGCACGGCGTCCGGCAAGGCGCTGCTCGGCGGGCAGGCGCCGACGGTGGTCGCCGAAGTCGCGCGCCTGAGCGTGCGCCATACACCGTCGACGATCATCAAGCGCGACGAGCTCGTGCGCGCCGTCGAGCAGGCCCGCGAGCGCGGCTACGCGACCAACATCGGCGAGTTCCGGCCCAACGTCGGCGGCGTCGCGGCGCCGGTCACCAACCGGCTCGGCGACGTCGTCGCCGCGGTCGGCATCGCCGGTCCGCTCGACCGGCTGAAGTGGCCACGCATCCGCCAGCTCGCGCCGGTCGTGATGGCGGTCGGCGCCGACATCTCGGCCGAGATCGGCGCCGATCGCCAGCGGTAGGAGCGAATCGATGTGCGGCTTCTCGACGATCGACAACGTGTACCGGCCCTACGTCGCTCCTGCCGACGACGTCGTGCGCAAGACGCGCGAGGTCGAAGCCGCGATGGCGGGCGAGCGCGTTCCCGAGTCGGCGTGGGCGCGCTACTTCAGCGCGTCGTGCGAGCCGATCGCTCCCGGCCACTTCCGGCGGATGTTCACGGCGCGGCGCGCCGCCGTGACGTACCTCGCGGTGCAGGCGGCGACCCGCTTGCGGCCGCCGACCGCGACCCCGTTTCGCTGCGTTCCCGACTGAACGCGGCGGCCCTCGGCTCCCCGATAGAAGGATCTCCCATGCACTTCACCAAGCTCCTCGTCCGTTCGCTGGCGGTTGCCGGGATCGCGCTCGCCGCGACGCTTCCTGCGGCTGCGCAGTCGACCTTCCCGTCGAAGCAGGTCACGCTCGTCGTCGCGTTCCCGCCCGGCGGCGGCGCCGACCTGCTCGGCCGCCTGCTGGCGAAGAAGTACGAAGAAGCGTGGGGGCAGTCGGTGATCGTCTCGAACCGGCCCGGCGCGGCGGGAACGATCGGTGCCAGCGAGGTCGCGCGCGCGCCGGCCGACGGCCACACGCTGCTGATCGGCGCGAGCGGTGCGGTCGTGCCGTCGAACGAGGCGACGCTCGCGCCGGTGTCGCTCCTGAGCACGCCGCCGTACATCGTCTGCGTCAACGCGTCGCTGCCGGTCAACACGCTGCGCGAGTTCGTCGCGTACGCGAAGGCGCATCCGGACGGCTCGGTTTCGTTCGCTTCCTCGGGCACGGCTTCGGCGTCGCACCTCTCGGGCGAGCTGTTCCAGGGGCTGACACAGACCAAGCTGACGCACGTGCCGTACAAGGGGATGGGTCAGGCCGTGAACGATCTGATCGGCGGCCAGGTCACGGTGATGTTCGGGCCGCCGCCGGCGCTGCTGCCGCACGTCAAGTCGGGCCGCCTGAAGGCGCTCGCGGTCACCGACACGAAGCGCTCGCCGCTCTTCCCGGAGATCCCGACCGCGATCGAGGCCGGTGTGCCCGGGCTCGAGGCGCGCGCCTGGTACGGCATCTTCGCTCCGGCGGGAACGCCGCCCGCGGTGATCGCCAAGATCAACGCCGAAACCAGCAAGGCGCTCGCGGCGCCCGACGTCGTCGAGACGCTCGCGACGCAGGGCGCGACACCCGCGGGCGGCGACCCGGCGACGTTCGCTCGCTTCCTCAAGGCCGACATCGCGAAGTGGGACGAGCTGATGCGCAAGGCCGGCGTGACGACGCAGTGACGCATCGAGGAGAGAGCGCATGTTGTACGAGCTGAGGACCTACCAGGCCGGCGGCGGCCGCATGGCCGAGATGGAGACGCTGATGGCGCGCCAGTGCACCGCGGTGTTGCAGCGCGCGAAGGTGCCGCGCCCGCTCGCCGCGTGGCGCGCAGTCGCCGGGCCGCGCCTGCCGGCGTTCGTCTGGATCGTCGGCTGGGAGTCGCTCGACCAGCGCAACGCGGCGTGGGCGGCGTTCGGCGGCGATGGCGAGTGGCAGAAGCTGCGCGCCGAAGCGCACCGCGACACCGAGCTGACGGCGCGCGTCGACGTCCAGTTCATGACCGCCTGGCCCGACCCGGCGGTCGCTCTCGATCTGGCGCGGCCGGATGGCGTCGATCAGCTGCTGCTGCTGCGCGTGCACACGGGGCAGGGCGGCGCAGCGCGGCAGGCGTTCCTCGGCGCCGACCGGCCGGCGCTCGAAGAAGCGGGCGGCAAGGTCGTCGCCGCGTTCGACCTGCTGAGCGGCGAGGACCTTCCGGTCGTCGCCGTCGTCGTGCGCTGGCCTGACGCCGGCGCATGCGCGACCGGCATGTCGTCGTACGACTCGAACGCGAAAGTGCGCGAGGCGCGTGTCGCCGAGCGTGCGAAGCTCGGCTTCGACCTCTTCAACAGCAGCGACCGTTATCTGCTGGTGGGATCGCCGCGCTTCGGCGGCTGACCGTCACGTCTTCTGCAGCGCGACGCTGCCACGATCGGCGCTCGCATCTTCGGGGAGGCGACCATGCGACATCTGCTGGCGTGGCGTCGTTGCGTCGCACGCTAGCCTCCCGCTGTTCGGCGGCGCTCCGAAGCTCGGCGCCGCGCGGCGGCGCTCAGCTCGGCAGCCAGGTGCTGTCGGCGTTGTTGACCGTCTGCATGAACTCCGAGTCGAGCGTGCTCGCGGTCGAGCGCGGCAGGCGCGCTTCGGGAAACGCGATCGGCAGCGAGAACTGCAGGCGCGCGCACTGCTCGCCGGCGGTGCTCGCCTGCGCGACCCGCAGCTTGCCGCTGCCTGGCGTGACCGATCCTTCGACGCCGGTGACCGCGACGTCGAACGAGATGTTGTTGACGCGCGCGCCGTCGTTGCCGCGCGACTTCGCGTCGACGGCGGGATTGACGGCGACGTGATGCGCCGAGGCGGCGGCTTGCGCAGCGAGAACGCCGTCGACGATTTCCGTGACGGCGGTCTGGATGAAGTCCTTGAGATCCACGCTGTCTCCTTCGTGGTGGTGACGTCGTCGTTCAGCTCAGCGCCATCAGCTTGCCGCGCTTCTGCGTCAGATCGATGAAGCGCTGCAGCGTGCGCACGGCGTCGCCGTTCGGGCGGACGAACTCGAATCCGAGCCGGACGCCGCGGCCCTCGTTGTTGATCGAGGTGACGTGCTGCAGGCGCAGGGTGATGTCGACGCGGGTGTCCTCGTCGAGCTCCATGCGCGCGCCCGCGAGCGTGACGCCGACCGTCATCGGCTGCTGGTCGGCCGCCAGGAAGAGCGCGCAGCCGCCGATCGAGAGGTCGATGATCCGCAGCGCGACCTCGCCGTCCTGCTGGTCGGGATGGCGGAAGCGGGCAACCGGTGCGCTCCTCATCAGCGGCCGGACGCGGAACGCGTTGCGGCGCTGGAAGCGGTACATCTCGCGCGGGAACGCGCAGCTCAGCACGCTCGCCTTGTTGCCGTGCACGAGCACCGGGTCGCGCAGGTCGAACTGGACCTTGACGCTGTCGAGATAGCCGACGACGGTGACGTCGTGCGAATGCAGGATCGACTGCATCGCCGGGTCGTTGGGGTCGGCGTTGAAACCGATCGTCGCGCGCGCGCTGTCCATCGTCCAGATCGCGCTGCGAAAGACGCTGCCGTCGCTGCCGTGCAGGCTGAGCACCAC
>Ga0105238_10007844_pt1 | contig 10675 bp, 9 predicted proteins | sample KBSC34metaG_FD_81526 | JGI IMG/M metagenome (GOLD analysis project Ga0105238, IMG submission 81526) | Corn rhizosphere microbial communities from Kellogg Biological Station, Michigan, USA - KBS C3-4 metaG | ecosystem: Host-associated > Plants > Roots > Rhizosphere > Soil | place: Michigan, USA...
CACCGGCGAAACCGACGCGGACGCGCTGTAGGGTGCGTCTTGGACGCACCGTCGTGCGAATGAATTTCGTCTCGGTGCCCAAGATGGATCGCGAGGCGGGTTGATAGCCGGTGCGTCCAAGACGCACCTACTTCGTAAGGACGATATACGCGGACAGTTACTTGTCCAGCGAATATTCGAAATCGTACGAGTGCGCGCCACCGGCGGCAATGACGATATTCATCTTGCCGGACAGACCAGTCAGTTCGCCGGTGCCTGAATCCGGCACCACGATGATGTTCAACGACGGCGTGCCGCGCGTCATGGTGGCGTTGTGCTGCATGGCGAAGCTGCCCTTGCGGCCGTGCAGCGTGCCGGTGACGCGTTCGATCGCGACGTAGCCGCCGGAACCGCCGGCGCTGCCGGTGCTGAGCATCTCGCCCTGGCTGGTCGCGTCCAGATCGCCGTGGAAGCGCTTGTCCAGCGACATGCGCCCCAACTTGGCGTCCGCATCCTTGTTATACGGTTCGAGCGGCGCGAGTTTGACGTCGAACGGGCCGCGGGCGTGCTGGGTCATGACGGTATCCTTTGTGCGAGTAAGCGAATCAGCGGCGGTGGCATGCGTCGCAACGCCCGCCATCAGGATAAACAACGCGGTGCCGGACCAGTGTAGATGGCGATGCATGATGCCTCCGTTATGCTGTTGACGAAATGCTAGCCACAACGCGTCGGCGAGGATTGAAAAAACGCGACATGCCCTTTCGAGCAAAAATCGATCCGCATAACGGCTTGCTGAACTTCAAGGCATCGGCAGCGCTGCCGGGTTACTGGCGTTATCACCCGTCGGCGGATCTGGCGCCGTACATCGAGCACTACTGGACCATCGAATGGGACCTGGCCGAGCCGGCGCTGCGCGAGACGCTGCCGTATCCGTCCGCGCATATCATCCTCGAACCGGACGTGTGCGTACTCAGCGGTGTGAGCACGCGCAAGTTCAGCCGCGTGCTGGAAGGACGCAGCCGCGTGCTCGGCGCGAAATTCCACGTCGGCGGTTTGCGGCCGTTCGTCGCGCAGCCGGTGTCGGCGTATACCGATCGCGTATTGCCGTTGCAGGAGGTGTTTGGCGCGGCGGCCAGAAATCTGCAGCGCCGCGTGCTTGCGCACGCCGATCATCACGCCGCGATTGCCGTGCTCGAAACTTTTCTGCGCGAACGCCAGCCGCGGCACGACGAGACGTTGGTGCGCGTGCGCAACATGGCCGCGCGGGTAGCCAGCGATCGACATGTCCGGCAAGCCGAGCAACTTGCCGAAGAGTTCGACATCGGCCTGCGCACGCTGCAGCGCCTGTTTGGCGACTATGTCGGAGTGAGTCCGAAATGGCTGATCCGGCGCTACCGTTTGCAGGAAGCGGCCGAACGCGTGGCCAGCGCGGTAGCCGTCGACTGGGCGCAGACCGCGTTGGAACTCGGCTACGCCGACCAGGCGCATTTCAGCCGCGACTTCAAGCGCCTGATCGGCAAGGCGCCGGCCGAGTATTTCAACGCGCTGGAGGAAATGCCGCGCACTTGACGACGCCGCAAAAGCAATTCCACGCGAAGGCGCGAAAAACGCGAAGCAAGCCCAAATCCGCTCAGCAAGAAGCTCACTTGCTTGCCTGCGCTTGTCTTCGCGTCCTTCGCGCCTTCGCGTGAACCAAAGCCAAGCGGTGCCGCAGTGCCTAAACGCAGGGATTGCCGGCGTGGCTGGTACAATTGGCGTCTTCCCGTTCCGGTGCCCGCCATGTCCGTTCCCGCCCCCACGCTCGATCTCGACTACACCCTCGAGCACAAATACACGCGCGCCGAAGGCCGCATTTATCTTTCGGGCGTGCAGGCGCTGGTGCGGCTGCCGCTGATGCAGCAGATGCGTGATCGCGCCGCCGGCCTCAACACCGCCGGTTTCATCTCCGGTTATCGCGGCTCGCCGCTGGGCGGATTCGATCTTGAATTGTGGAAGGCCAAGAAGCACCTGAAGGCGTCGAACATCGAATTTTCGCCGGGCCTCAACGAGGACCTCGGCGCCACCATGGTGTGGGGCACGCAACAGGCCAATCTTTTCCCCGGCGCGAAATACGACGGCGTGTTCGCGATGTGGTACGGCAAGGGTCCGGGCGTGGATCGCTGCGGCGACGTGTTCAAGCACGGCAACGCCGCCGGCACGACCAAGAACGGCGGCGTGCTGGCGCTGGCCGCGGACGATCATGCCTGCCGTTCGTCGACGCTGCCGCATGGATCGGAACTCGAGTTCGTCTCGGCGATGATGCCGGTGCTCAATCCAGCTGGCGTGCAGGACATCCTCGACATGGGCATGTTGGGATGGGCGATGTCGCGCTTCACCGGCCGCTGGGTCGGCTTCAAGACGATTGCCGAAACCGTCGAATCGAGTGCATCCGTCAACGTCAATCCGCACCAGCTCGACATCGTGCTGCCGGAAGACTTCGAATTGCCGCCGGGCGGCTTGAACATCCGCTGGCCGGATCCGCCGCTGGATCAGGAAATGCGCCTGCACCAGTACGCGGTCAAGGCCGCGGTGGCGTTCGCGCGTGCCAATCGCATCGATCGCGTGGTCATCGATTCGCCAAAGGCGCGGCTCGGCATCGTCACCACCGGCAAGAGCTATCTCGACGTGCTGCAGGCGCTGGAATATCTCGGCATCGACGAGCGCGCCGCCGCCGACATCGGCATCCGCGTCTACAAGGTCGGCATGACCTGGCCGCTCGAGCCGGTCGGCATCCGCAATTTCGCGCAAGGTGTCGAAGACATCATCGTGGTCGAGGAAAAACGCTCCTTCATCGAATCGCAGATGAAGGAGAACATGTACAACTGGCCCGATTCTAAGCAGGGCGGCGGCACGCGGCCGAGCATCGTCGGCAAGTACGACGAGGGCGACGAATGGATCCTGCCGTCGACGAACGAACTGACGCCGGCGCGCATCGCGCGCGTGATCGCCAAGCGTCTGGCGCGCTTCTTCACGACCGATACGATCCAGGAACGCTTGAAATGGATCGCGGCCAAGGAACAGGAGCTGGCCCTGCCCCGCGCGCAGTTCCCGCGCGCCGCGCACTATTGCTCGGGCTGCCCGCACAACACCTCGACCGCCGTGCCGGAAGGTTCGCGCGCGCTCGGCGGCATCGGCTGCCACTACATGGTCACCTGGATGGACCGCCGCACCGACACGTTCACGCAGATGGGCGGCGAAGGCGCAACCTGGTGCGGCCAAGCGCCGTTCACCGAGACCAAGCACGTCTTCCAGAATCTCGGCGACGGCACCTATTTCCATTCCGGTTCGCTGGCGATTCGCCAGGCGATCGCGGCCAAGGTCAACATCACCTACAAGATCCTCTACAACGACGCGGTCGCGATGACCGGCGGCCAGCCGGTCGACGGCACGCTGACCGTGCCCGACATTGCCTGGCAGGTGCGCAGCGAAGGCGTCGAAAAAATCATCGTGATGTCCGACGACATCGAGAAGTGGTCGGATGCCTCGCTGTTTCCGGATGGCATGGAATTCGTGCATCGCGATGAACTCGATGCGGTGCAGAAACGCATGCGCGAAATTCCCGGCGCATCGGTGCTGATCTACGACCAGACCTGTGCGACCGAAAAGCGCCGCCGCCGCAAGCGCGGCCGCATGGAAGACCCAAAAAAGCGCGTGTTCATCAATTCGCTGGTCTGCGAAGGCTGCGGCGACTGCGGCGAGAAATCGTTCTGCGTATCGGTGCTGCCGAAGGAAACCGAATACGGCCGCAAGCGCGAGATCGACCAGTCCAGCTGCAACAAGGACTATTCCTGCGTGAAGGGCTTCTGCCCGAGTTTCGTCACGATCCACGGCGGGGGCTTAAAGAAGCGCAAGCCGTCGGCAAAAGTGGATTTTTCCACTTTGCCGCAACCGAAGTTCGCCACCGATCTGGAACAGCCGTGGAACGTGCTGGTCACCGGCATCGGCGGCACCGGCGTGGTCACGATCGGCGCGCTGATCGGCATGGCGGCGCACCTGGAAGGCAAGGGTGCGACGGTGCTCGACCAGACGGGCCTGGCGCAGAAGGGCGGCGCGGTCACCTGTCATCTGCGCATCGCGCGCACGCCGGCGGAAATCCACGCGGTGCGCATCGCGGCCGGCGAAGCCGACCTTGTGCTCGGCTGCGACATGGTCGTGGTCAACGACTACTGGGCGCTGTCGAAGATCCGCGCCGCGCGCTCGCACGTGGTGCTCAACACCTACGAAGCGATGCCGGGCAAGTTCACCACGCAGCCGAACATGCAGTTCCCGGCGCGACAGATCGTCGACGCCGTGAAGACTGCGCTCGATGGCGAAGCGCCGGATCTGGTCGAGGCAACGGATCTGGCCACCGCCCTGCTTGGCGATTCGATCGCCAGCAACCTGTTCATGCTTGGCTACGCCTGGCAGAAAGGCTGGGTTCCGCTGACGCTGGACGCGTTGATGCGCGCGGTCGAACTCAACGCCGCGGCAATCGAGATGAACAAGGCGGCGTTCAACTGGGGCCGGCTGGCCGCGCACGACATCGCGCAGGTGCGCGCCGCCGCGCTCGGCAAGTCCGATGCGCCGATCGCGCTGCCGATGCCGCTCGACGACAGCGCGCTGAGCACGACGCTGGAGCAGCGCATCACACGTCGCGTTGCATTCCTGACGGACTATCAGAATGCTGCCTATGCCGCAAAGTATAAATCGCTGGTGGACAAGGTCGTGGCGGCGGAACAAGCCAAGGTGCCCGGCTCGACGGCACTGAGCGAAGCCGTCGCCCGCTATGCCTTCAAGCTGATGGCCTACAAGGACGAGTACGAAGTGGCACGCCTGTACACCAGCGGCGATTTCGAAAAGCGCGTGCGCGAACAGTTCGACGGCAAGTTCAAGCTGCACTTCCATCTGGCGCCGCCGTTGCTGGCGCGCCGCGACAGCGAAGGCCATCTGCGCAAGGGCGAATATGGTTCCTGGGTCTTCACCGCGTTCAAGCTGATGGCGAAATTGCGCGGCCTGCGTGGCACCGCCTTCGACATCTTCGGCTACACCGCCGAGCGCAAGCAGGAGCGCCAGCTGATCGCCGACTACTTTGCCACCGTCGACGAATTGCTGGCGAAGCTGGATCGAGACAATCATGCGCTCGCTGCCGAGATCGCCGCGATTCCCGAACAGATCCGCGGCTACGGCCATGTGAAAGAAAAGCACTACGCCAAGGCGAAAGCGCGCTGGGAAGAGTTGCGGCGGGAATGGGCTAGTCCCACGAAGATCAGCGCCGCCGCCTAGCCTGCAACGACTATGGGTGAAAACTTGCGGGCGATGCTGATTCGGGGTGTCGAGTTGAGCAACTGACGTCCGGTCCGTGACACGTGTTCCGACATGAGGTTGGAGTCGTTCTGATGCCACATGTGTTGAACGACGTGCATTCACAACTCAATGCCACGAGCGTGGCTCAGTGCGAGCGGCCGAAAAACCTGACCGAGCTGCGAGAGATTGTACGGCGCACGCGCTCGCAAGGCCGGCACATATCTGTTGCCGGCGGGCGCCACGCGATGGGAGGCCAGCAATTCTCGACTGACTCGGTACACATCGATACGACCGGGCTGGATCGGGTTCTCGGCTCGGATCACATGCGCGGGTTGTTGCATATCGAAGCAGGCGCCGACTGGCCAAAGGTGATTGCCGCCACACGTAATATCTCGGCGACCCCGGGCAAGGGATGGGGCATTCGCCAGAAACAAACCGGAGTAGATGAAGTAACGCTCGGTGGTTCGATATCAGCCAACGCGCATGGCCGCGGGTTGTCGATGCAGCCGATCGCCGACGACATCGAAGACCTGACTCTGGTGAACGCTTCGGGCGAAGCGATAGTTTGCAGCCGCAGCCGGAATGCAGAGCTGTTTTCACTGGTGATTGGAGGCTATGGCCTGTTTGGCGTCGTCTACTCGGCAACGTTGCGCTTGTCCATCCGGCAGCGGCTGAAACGGCTGGTCGACATCATCGACCTGGATGATGCAATGAACGCTGTGTATCGGCGTGCCGCGGAAGGCTGTCTGTATGGCGATTTTCAATTCGTGATAGACAACAAAGACGACGCTTTCCTGCGCCGCGGTGTCTTCGCTTGTTACAAGCCGTCCAGCGCGGCCGAAGCAGCATCCGATTCAAAGGCCGACCTCGGCCCCGAAGCATGGCTGAAACTGTTGAAGCTTGCGCACGATGACAAGCAAATGGCCTTTCGACTGTACTCACAGCACTACTTGAGCACGGATGGCACTCACTACTGGTCCGACGAAATGCAGCTCAGTACGTACATTCCGAGCTATGCGGAGTTTCTTGCGGGCCAGCGCACAACCGATGCTGCGCCGGCGCTCAAGGAGTCGCTGGTGATCGGGGAGCACTACGTGCCGCGCGAGTCGTTGTTGGCATTCATGGATCAAGCGCGGGAGGTGTTCCGAAAGTCAGGAACCGAAGTCATCTACGGGACCATCCGCGCGATCACGCGCGACACAAGCTCATTTCTGGCGTGGGCGAAAGACGATTTCGCCTGTGTCATTTTCAACCTCAGGACACCACACACCGACGTCGGCCAGCGCCGGACCGCGGACACGTTTCGTGCGCTCATCGACGCCAGCAATTCCTTCGGCGGAAGTTTCTTTCTGACCTACCATCGCTACGCATCCGCTGCACAAGTCGAAAGCTGCTATCCGCAATTTCGCGAATGGCTCGGCAGGAAAAAACACTACGATCCGCAGGAAGTATTCACGAGCACGTGGTACGCACATTATCGCGATGCGTTTGCCGGATATGCGCGTTCGGCAAGATGAAGTCCCAGGGCGCAAGCGCTACCGCGAAAGTGATTGCTGCCAGCACGATCCTGCTTGGCAGCAAGCCGAGCACGTCGGCTCTGGTGGCGCCGAACGCAGCGTCGCTATGCAAAATGTTCCTGTCCGGCAGCCGCGCAGACCGCTGCCTGGCCCGCAGTGCCGCCAACCCTGTCACACGCAGGCTGTGGCTCTGGCTGGAGCGCAAAACCCTGCCGGGCATCGTGGCGCACTACTGGCATCGCAAGCGCTGGATTGAACGTCGGTGCCGAGACGCTATCCACAACGGCATCAGCCGCCTGATTGTGCTCGGGGCGGGTTTCGACACGTTGGGAGCGCGGCTCGCGGTTGAGTTTCCTCAACTCGACGTGATCGAAATCGATCATGCCGGCACGCAGAGGGCGAAGCAAAAAACGCTGACCGCCAACCCCGGGGTACTGCCGAACAATCTGCGCTTCATCGCACTCGACTTGAGCGCCGAGCCAATGCCCGCCAGCTTGCTGAAAGGCAGTTGCGCCACGACGGTAGTCATTGAAGGACTGCTGATGTATCTGGCTGAAGCCCATGTTGCGCATCTTTTCGATTCGCTGAGTACGTTGCCTCGTAGTTCGCGCATTCTCTTCAGTTTCATGACCAGATGGCCGGATGGCAGGTTGGGTTTTCGGCCTCGTAGCTGGCTGGTCGAGCGTTGGCTGGCATGGCGCGGCGAGCCGTTCACCTGGGCGCTCGAGCCGGACGCAATGCAGAGGTTTCTCGCTGCTCATCATGTTCGACTGCTGGAAATGGTTCTGACCAACCAACTCACCGAACAATCGGCAGCCGGGATTTCATGCCTGGAAGGCGAAAATATCGTCGAATGCGAACCTGCATGAAACTACTATCACTCGCTTTGGACCCGTTGCTCGGCCTCGACTAGATCGACGTACTGAAATCGTCCCTCGCGCAGCACGCGTTCCCCGCGGACGAGCGGAATCGGTGCGCTGAACAACGGCGAGTCATGCACGCAAGTGTGGAATTCACCATTTTCGCCGCACGGATCGCAGCTTGGCGGCAGGTCGGCGAGCAGCGCCGCGTCGAAATCGCGGCCGCAAAACGCCGCATCGATTTGCTGCGTGTCGACGCAGGTCAGGATCGCGCGGTGGCCGGCTGCGATGAAGGCATGCGCCAGAGTGCTTGTGTCTTCGCCCCACAGGGGATACACGCCGCACCAGCCAAACCGCTGCAGCAATGCCTCGCGATACGCGCGTACGTCGGCCAGGTACAAGTCGCCGAATGCGACGTCGGCAACGACCGGTTCGCGCGCACGCGCCGTCGCCAGCGCATCGGCAAACGACGCCTCGTACACGTCGTTCGACGCTTGCGGCGGAATGCATGCTTCGATCAGCGGCAACTGCAACGCGCGCGCCTGCCTTTGCAGGATGGATCGGCGCACACCATGGATGGCGATGCGCTCGTAGCCCGTCGTGACCGTGGTAAGCAGCGCGACGACGCGCCAGCGCGGATCGGCGCGCAAGCGTTGCAGCGCCAGCGTCGAATCCTTGCCGCCGCTCCAGGCAAGCACCAGCGGTGTGCTCATGCGTGTGCCGAGCGTTGCCAGACCAGGCAGCGATTGTTGGCCGGCATTGCGGCGTCCTCGATCAAGCCGAAGCCCGCGCCGCGCGCCAGCCGGTCGACCTCGGCGAAATCGCGGATACCCATGTGCGGCGCCTGTTGTTTCAGGCCGTGGTCGAACTCGGCGTTGCTGGCGCTGGTGAAGCGGCCTGCATAGTTGAAGGGACCGTAGATGGCGAGCTTGGCATCCGCCGACGCTATGCCAGGCAGCGCGGCAAACAGCGCCTCGACGTCGCTCCACGCCATGATGTGCAAGGTGTTGGCGCTGAAGAACGCATCGAACTCGTTGCGCGGCCACGGACCGCGTGCGACGTCGAGCACCAGCGGCGATGGCGTGTTCGGCAGCGCCGCTTCGTCGAGCCAGGCGCGGATGCCGGGCAGGTACGCGGCGCGATCCGACGTCTGCCAGGTCAAACGCGGCAGGTGCGCGGCGAAGTGCGCGGCGTGCTGCCCGGTGCCGCTGCCGATCTCCAGCACGCGCTGCCGATCGGCAAAGTGCGCGCGCAGCAGCGCGAGAATCGGTTCGCGGTTACGTTCGCACGCGGCGGAGTGGGGCTTGTCCTGCATGCGTGCCATTGTGCCGCACGCCGTCGTTGCGCGCAGCGTCGGCATGCACAGCAACGGTAAGTTCGTCCTGTGCGCGCGCATCGCCGCGGTTTCGCGGCGGCAGCGGTGCATCCCACTGGCGTACCAGGGTGAGATTCGGATTCGGTGTGCGTGGTGGCTTGAAGGACATGAGTGCGTGTCGAATCGCTGCGGAATAGTTGCCCAGGCTGCGGCACCAGACCGGCGCGGTGGCGGACATCATTCGTCCGCTTCGCTCGGCGCGGCGTGGCCGGGTCCGCCTGGCGGTGGCGGCGGCGCATCGCCGTGCGGTGCTGCCTGATCCGATCCAGCCTGATCCAATCCAGCACGGACTGGTGCTGCATGATCGCGTTCGCGACGCGGCATTCCGCCACCCGGCGGTCCGCGATGGCTCAGGCGCCATTCGGCGAAGTGCCGGTAGCCCTCGTCGCCGAGCAGTTTGCGCAACTGCTCGCTGGATTGCGCTTCGATGCGTTCGTGTTCGTTGCGCTCCTGCACGTGCAGCGCCTCGAACTGCGCGCGGAATTTCTGCTGCGTCGCTTCATCGGCGTCGCGACGTTGCAGCAGGATCTTGCGCAGCTCGGTTTGCTGCACGGCGCTCAGGTCGGGCACGGTCGCCAGCACTTCGGCCGGCAGCACCATGCCCATGCCCATGTGTGGGGGCGGAGGCGGCGGTGGCGGCGACTGGGCAGCGCCGTTGAGGCAATACAGCAAGCTGAGCAAAATCAGGCAGTGGCGTAAATGATTCACGATGTGCTCCGTGGGTTGCCGCGGTTGCGGCGTGAGGGGGAGCATGCGCGTACGCTGCGTAAAGTCGGTGCAGACAATGCGGAAAAATCGTGGAGATTGCCTCACGTAAGTTTGCGCCGGGAGCTACAGGCCGTATCGTGTACGCTCACAAACACTGCAGCCTGTATGCGCCTGACTCTCTGGCAACGCCTGTTCCTCGCTTTCGCCGCCCTCAGCGGCGCGGCGTTGCTTGGCCTGGTGGCGTGGCAGCAGCATAGTTTCCGCCGCGGTTTTCTCGCTTATCTCGACGAGGCGGCGCTGGTGCGCCTGGCGCCGGCGGCGACGCGCCTGGCCGCCGCCTACGCCGAGCACGGCAACAACTGGGATTTCCTGCGCGACGATCCGGGCCGGCTTGGCCCCTTGGTCGAACCCCGTCTGCCTGGGGAAGATGGCGGGTTTGCCGACGATCGCCCGCCACCGCCGCCGCCACCTCCGGCCGAACGCGACGAGCGCGGCCCGCCCGGCGAACACGCGCCACCAGACGCGCGCTTTCCACCCGACCCACGCGCTGCGGGCGCGCCGCCACCGCGCCACGGCCCGCCGCGCGGACCTGCCGAACTGCTCGGCCGTGTCCTGCTGCTCGATGCGGCGGGTGAACGCATCGCCGGCAACCCGCGCGTTGCCGCCGATGCGCCGTCGTTGCCGATCGTGCTCGACGGCCGCCGGCTCGGCAGCCTCTTGCTCGCTCCTTCCCCGCTGCTGAGCGGCGGCGCCGATGTCGCGTTTGCACAGGCACAATTGCACAGCGCCGGCATCGCCGGCGTGGCGATTCTTCTGGCAGCGCTGTTGCTGGCGTTCGCACTGGCACGTTGGCTGCTCGCGCCGGTTGCCGCGCTGGCAAAGGGCACGCAGGCCCTGGCAGCCGGCGAGTTCGG
>Ga0105238_10007845_pt1 | contig 10674 bp, 5 predicted proteins | sample KBSC34metaG_FD_81526 | JGI IMG/M metagenome (GOLD analysis project Ga0105238, IMG submission 81526) | Corn rhizosphere microbial communities from Kellogg Biological Station, Michigan, USA - KBS C3-4 metaG | ecosystem: Host-associated > Plants > Roots > Rhizosphere > Soil | place: Michigan, USA...
CGGATGATGGCGGCGCTGGCCGACAGTCCGGGCTTCGTCATGGGCCAGGTGCTGAAGGGCTACATGACCCTGGTCGGCGGCGACCGGGCCACACGGGCCATGGGTGAGGAGGCGCTGGCCGCGCTGGACGGCGTCCGCGGTGACGCACGCGAGCAGGGCCATGTGGCGGCGGTGCGGGCGATCGGGGCCGGCGAGTTCCGCCAGGCGGCGCGGATCCTGGAGGACGTGGCGATCGCCGAGCCGCGCGACCTGCTGGCCCTGCAGGCGGGCCAGTTCATGGATTTCCTCACCGGCGACGCGCGGATGCTGCGCGACCGCATCGCCCGCGCGCGGCCGGCCTGGACGCCGGACATGCCGAACTACCACGCAATCCTGGGCCTGCATGCCTTCGGCCTGGAGGAGACCGGCCTCTACGACCGCGCCGAGGCCGCCGGCCGCGAGGCGGTGGCGCGGCAGCCGCGCAACGCCTGGGCGCAGCATGCGGTGGCTCACGTGCTGGAGATGCAGAACCGGCGCGCCGAGGGCGTGGCCTGGATGCGCGCGGATCCCGACGCCTGGAGCCGCGACAGCTTCTTCGCCGTGCATAACTGGTGGCACCTGACGCTCTTCCACCTGGGCCTGGGCGAGACCGACGCGGCGCTGGCGCTCTACGACGGCCCGATCCGCGGGCCGGCCTCGACCATGTCCTTCGACCTGGTGGACGCCTCGGCCCTGCTCTGGCGGCTGAAGCTGGCGGACGTGGACGTGGGCGACCGCTGGCCGGCGCTGGCCGACGTGTGGGCCGGCCAGGCGCACGGCGCCCTCGCCTTCGACGACGCCCACGCGATGATGGCCTATGTCGGCGCAGGGCGCGACGCCGACGCTCAGGCCCTGCTGGCCACCATGACCGCCGCCGCCGAAGGCCCCGGCGACGCGGCCGAGGTGATGCGCGAGGTGGGCCTGCCGGTCGCCGGGGCGATCCGCGCGTTCGGCGCCGGTGACGCCGCCCGCGCCGTGGCCCTGCTGCGCGACGTCCGCAGCCGCGCCGCGCGCTTCGGCGGCAGCCACGCCCAGCGCGACCTCCTGGACCTGACCCTGATCGCCGCGGCCGCGCGGGCCGGCGAGACGAGCCTGGAGCGGGCGCTCAGGGCCGAACGCGCGGCTTAGGACGCCGCAAGGCCGGGCCGAGGGCCGGCCGCAGGATCAGAACACCCACCCGGAGCCCGGCGGCTCGGCCGCCGCCATCGCCGCGGCGGAGGCGCCGCTCACGGTCACCGTGACCAGCCCGATCGAGGTGGCCCCCTCCTCGTCGTGCAAGGTGTAGTGGAAGGTGTCGGTCAGGGTCTGGCCCGGCGCGAGGTGCGCCACGGCGGCCGTGTCGGCGTGGTAGACCACGCTCTGCGTCGCGGCGTCGAAGGTGATGCGGCCCAGGGCGCCGGCCGTGTCGATGGCGGAGATGTCGAGGAGCTGGCCGACGTCCGGGTCATGGTCGTTCGCGAGCAGCTGCGACCAGAGGTTCGCCGAAGCCGATCCGCTTCCCACGCTGACCGCATCCGCCTGGGCGGCGGGCGCGTCGTTGACCCCGAAGACGTCGATCTGGACCCCGCCGGTGTGCAGCGCGCCGGAAGCGGTCTGGACGGTGTAGAGGAAGCCGACGCGCTCCTTGCCGTCGCCCCAGAGGGCATCGAGGGACGGCGCGTCGGCGGTGTAGACCAGTTCGGTGGCCGTGTGGGTCACGCTGCCGACCAGGCCCGTGGTGTCGATCGACACCAGGGTCACGGGTTCTCCCAGCGCAAAGGCCGCCTGCTCCAGGATCGCGCCCAGGAGGTTGTCGGTTGAGCCGTCCTCCAGCACGGCGTCGGCGATGACCAGGTCAGGCTCCGCCACCGGCCCGCCGGTGACAGTCAGGTTGACGGTGGCGGTCGAGGAGGCCCCGTGGGCGTCGGTCACCGTGTAGGTGAAGCTGTCCGTGGCGGTCTGGCCGGCCGGAAGGCCGCCGAAGATCTCGCCGGGGTCATAGGTGACCGAGCCGTCGGCCTGCAGGACCAGCGTCGCGCCGTGCGCGCTGACCGCCGGCAGTCCGCTGATCCTGAGCGTATCGCCCTGATCGGGATCGATGTCGTTGGACACCAGGCCGGAAAGCACCGTCGCCCCATGGGCCCCGGCGTTGACGGCGTCGCCCACCGCGAAGGGCGCGTCGTTGGCGCCGTGGATCAGCACATGGGCGGTCGCCGTCGAGGTCGCGCCCTGGGCGTCCCTGACCACATAGGTGAAGCTGTCGACGGTTGTCTGGCCCGCGGCCAGCGCCTGCGCCGCCGCGCCGGGCCGGTAGGTGACCTCGCCGCCGGTCCCGGGGATCACCTGGCCCTTGGTCGCCCCCGCCGCGCTGACCAAGGTCAGGCTGTCGCCCGCATCCAGATCGCTGTCGTTGGCGAAGAGCTGCAGCTGGACCGTCGCGTCCTCGTCCACGCTGGCGCTGTCGTCGACGGCCGTCGGCGCGTCGTTGAGGCCGGTGACCACGATGTCGAGGGTTCCCACCGATTCCGCCCCCAGCTGGTCGGCCACGCGGTAGGTCAGGTGCTCGACCAGCGTCTGGCCGGCCGCCAGGGCGCGGGTGGCGAGATTGGGGGCATAGAGGACGGCGTCGCCGCTGAGCGAGGCCGAGCCGCCGACGCCACCCGCCACCGAGACCAGGCGCAGGGGGCCGCCCTCGGGATCGCTGTCGTTCGCCAGCACGTTCACGGCCACGCCGCTGTTCTGGTCGGTTGTGGCGTTGTCAGGGCCAGCGACCGGGGGCCGGTTGGCGCCGCCGCCCAGGAGCTCCGAGGCGCCGACGATGCGATCGGAGAACTGGAAGATCTCGACGTCGTGCGTCAGGTCGACGCCGTCCGGGCCGCCGGCGCGCAGGTCCGTGAGGCGGATGGCGCCGTCGGCCAGCAGCTCGGCGCGATAGTCGGAAAGCTGGCCGCTGAACTGGGCCCGGTCCACGCCGGCGCCCCCCTCCAACAGGTCGTCACCCGCGCCGCCGGCCAGGGTGTCGGCGCCGTCGTCGCCCAGCAGCCGGTCGCCGCCACCGCCCCCGGCGAGGCTGTCGGCGCCGGCGCCAGCCGTGAGAGTGTCAGCCAGGGCTCCGCCCCCCAGCTGGTCCGCGGCATGGCCAGCGGTGAAGGCGACCCGCTCCACGCCACGGATCGCCGTGCCGTCCAATGTGACCAGGCCCGACAGGTTGGCGGCCACAGAGAAGTTCAGGCCGGCCGTATCGATGCCGAAGTCCAGGGTGGCCAAATCGCTGCCGTCGCCGCCGTCGATCATCACGTCGCCGAAGACGCCGAAGAGGACGTCGTCGCCCGCGCCGCCGGTGAGCTGGTCCTGGCCTGCGCCGCCATCGAGCGTGTCGGCCCCGGTCCCGCCATCGAGAATGTCGAAGCCGCCACCGCCCGAGAGGCTGTCGTCACCGCCCAGCCCCTTCAGCCAGTCGTTGCCCTCGCGCCCCTCCAGCCCGTCCCTGAGGGCGCCGCCGGTGAGCCAGTCGCCGGCCGATCCGCCGACCAGCTCCACGCGCTCGACACCGGTGATCTGCACGCCCGCCAGGGTCTGCGACGCGCCGCTGTCGGAGACGGTGAAGCGCAGGCTCTGGGTGGCGGCCGAGAAGTCGAGCCGCGCCAGGTCCACGCCCGCGCCGCCGTCGAGGACCTTGTCCTCCTGGCCGCCGACGATGACGTCGTCGCCGGCCCCGCCGCGCAGCGCGTCGGCGCCGCCGTTGCCGACGAGGGTGTCGGCGCCCGACGTCCCGGTCAGGGTGTCGGCGCTGTCGCTACCTGTGAAGAGAGGCATGTCGAGGATCTCCTGGAAGAAGGCATGCGCCATCGCGCGGCGTCGGCCGCGGTGGCTTGGACGGAATGTCGAGGTGGATCAGCCGATGGCGGCGAGCTGCCGTCGCGATGCGAGGAAACCAGCGAAGGCGGCGTTCGCCTCATCCCACGCGGACCGCCGGCCCATGCGGGCCAGCCAGGCCGCGACGTTGGGCCAGGGCGCTAGGTCGAAGCCGGCGGCGACGCCCAGGCCGACGTACACGGCGCCCAGGTAGTCGGCGAGGCTGACGTCAGCGCCGCAGACATAGGGCGCCTCGCCCAGCATGTGGCGGTCGAGCACGGTCAGATGTTTCGAGGCGTGCGCGACGCCGCTCGCAGCCATCTCCGCCAGGGTGGACGGCAGGGCGGCGAAGCCCTCGGGGAAGATCTTCGGGTAGGCGTAATGGACGCCCAGGTCGCGATAGACGCCGGTGTTGAACCAATCCATCACCGCGTTCACCCGCGCCCGGGCGCGTTGCTCGGCCGGATAGGTCGGCGATCCGGCGACGTCGGCCAGGTACTTCAGGATGGCGGAGCACTCCGTCAGCGCGAAGTCCCCGTCGACCAGGACCGGCACCGCCCCGTTGGGATTGATGGCGAGGAAGGTCTCGGTGCGCGTCTCGCCGGCCATGATCTCGGTCAGGACCAGCTCGATCGGCAGGTCGTGTTCGTGCACGAACAGCATCACCGGGCGGCAGGTCGTGGCGATCGGGTCGTAGTGGAGTTGCACGGGGCGGGGTCCTTCAGTTCGGGCGGAGGCATATCGCCGGCCCCCGCCGCCGCTCAATCGACAAGCTTGAGCTCGTGTTGTACAAAAACGTTCAACATGACCGCCTTCGATTGGAATGACGCGCAGTTCGTGCTGGCGACGCTGCGCGGGGGCAGCGCGCTGACCGCGTCGCGCGCGCTGAAGGTCAGCCAGCCTACCGTCGTCCGCCGAGCGGCCGCCTTCGAGGAAGCGCTGGGACTGACGCTCTTCGAGCGCAGCCGCACGGGCGTGCAGCCGACCGAACAGGCCGTAGCCCTGCGGCCTTATCTGGAAGCCCTGGAGTCGGCCGCGCAGGCCCTGGAGGCCGCGGCCCGCGCCGAGAGCCGCCGGGTCGCCGGCGTGGTGCGGGTCACCACCAACGAGATCATCGCCAACTATGCCCTGGCGCCGGCGCTGCGGGAATTCCAGGCCCTCTACCCCCAGGTGCGGGTCGATGTGACCATTACGGACCGCTATCTCGACCTGGCCGCCGGCGAGGCCGACGTGGCGATCCGGAGCGGACCGCGGCCGACCGAGCCCGGGCTCGTGGCGCGCCGGCTGAACGAAGGCGCCACCGTCGTCTTCGGCAGCCCCGACTACCTGGCGCGACATGGCCGCCCGACGTCGATCAAGGATCTCGACGGCCATGTCTTCGTCACGTGCGAAGGCCCCTACGCGGTGCTCGAGCAGGCGCTGGAGCAGCTCGGCTGCCGCGTGCAGTTCCCCTACCGCTCCAGTTCACCGTCGAACATGGTCGCCAACGCCAAGCACGGGCTCGGCCTGGTCGCGCTGCCGGAGAGCGTCTTCCGGGGCGATCCGGATCTCGAGCCCTGCTTTGCGCTCCCCGGCGCCACGGCGGTCTCGTGGCTGGTGACCCATGAGCGCCTGCGGCATGCGCCGCGGGTCCGCGCCTTCCTGGACTTCGCCGCCGGGTTCCAGGCGGCGCGCAGCCGACACCCCGCGCGCTGACGCGCGACGGCCTGCGGCGCCAAGCCCGCCCTACTGCAGCCTGGGCCTCAGCCTGCGGGCCATGCGATCCACAGCGGCGCGCAGGGTGCGGGTTTCCGCCAGCGCCAGGGCCATCAGCTCGGGAGCCTGGGGCGGGACGTCGTGGTGGGCGGACTTCAGGTAGCGGCTGACCGGATCGCGGCGCATCTCCTGCGGGAACAGGGCCACCATGCGGCCCGGGGCGTGGGGCCGGGGCTGAGGCGGCGGGCTGGCGCCGAGCGCGGCGTGGAGCGCTGTCAACGGATCGGCGCCGTCGGCGGCGACCAGGTGGGCGGTGGGCGTGGCGCGCGGGTTGATCTCGATCAGATAGGCCCGCCCGGTGGCCGCCTCGAGCATGAAGTCGAAGCCGCAGAGGCCGGTCAGCCGGAGGCGGCGGACCATCGCCGCCACCGCGGCGGCCATCTGCGGGTGCTGCAGGATGCGCACGACCGTGGCCGGCCCGGCGGCGCCGTCGCTCCTGACCACCTCGGCATAGACTGCGCCCAGGACCCGGCCGTCCTGGCAGGCCACGGCGGCGTTGGCCGGGCGGCCGTCGACGAAGGCCTGGACGCTGAGCGACGGTCGCTCGCCGGTCAGCCGGGCGCGAAGGGACCAGGGGTCCCCGTCGACGAGCAGCCGCTTGGCCGCCCGAACGAGGCCAGGCGGCGCGGAAAGCCGGCGCCAGGCGCGCGCGGCGGCCGCGCGGTCGGCCACCACGATCACCTCGCGTCCGCCCGAGCTGCCGTCGGTCTTCAACACGGCCGGGCCCGGATGGGCGGCCATCCAGGCCTCGACATCCGCCAGGCCGCGGACCCGCGCCGTGGGCGGGCAGAGCACACCCTCCTCCTGTGCCGCCACCATCACCGCGGGGCGGGCGTAGAGCCAGGCGTAGGTCTCGGGCGGGCCCAGCGAGCGGGCGACCCGCTCGCGCAGGCGCCGGCCCTGGGGCGTGGCCGGATCGGCGGCGGCGTGAAGGGCATGCAGCGCCTGGCGGGTGCGGTCGTCACCGGGCAGGATGAGATCGGCGTCCGAGGCCTCGATCGCCGCGCGCAGGCTGGCCAGCGGGGCCAGGGAATCCAGCCGCCGGCTACCCGCCAGGCCCTTCAGCCGGTGCAGGCTGTGCGGCGCCGGGCAGACGACCTCCACCTCGAACCCCGCCGCCATCAGGGCGACCGCCAGGCGCGACGTCGAGAGCCAGCGGAAGGCGGTGGCCAGCAGGACGCGCGGCGCCGTCATGCGGCGGTCGCCTGCAGGCGTCGCACGATGCGCCGGGCGGCGAAGTCGTCGCCGAACATGAAGCGCATCAAGGGGCCGAAGGTCGCCGCGGCGGAAACGCCGACGAAATGGAGGCCAGGAGCCGAGGACTCGAACCCGCCGTTCAGCACCGGCGCGCCGCCTACGGTGCGCAGCCCGGCCCGCAGCGCGGGATCGAGGAAGCCCAGGCGCGCGATGTCGGCCCGATAGCCGGTGGCGCAGATCACGTGCTCGGTCTCGACCGCCTCAGGACCTTCCGGCCCGGTCAGGTCCAGGCGCACGCGGCCGCCGGTGTCGGCCGCCGCGTCGATCCGCCGGCCGGTGCGCACCTCGACGCCCGCCTCGAACCGGTCGCGCAACCGCCAGGGCGACGAGGGGCCGAGATGGCGGCGCACGATCTCCAGCCGGGCGTCGCCCGGGAGCAGGCGGAAGAGGTCGGGCGCGTCGCAGCACAGGCGCGAGCGCAGGCCGGGGCCCAGGCCCGACGCCGGATGGCGCAGCCGCGCCCAGGGGCCGCGCGGCCGGCCGGAGGGCCGGGAGCCGAACTTCACGGTCGTCCGGCGGCCGATGAGCCGGGCGTGGGCGCCGGCCTCGGCCAGGCCCACGGCGATGTCCACCGCCGAGGAGCCCGCGCCGATCACCGTCACGTCGCGTCCGCGGAAACCCGAGAGGTCGTGGTGGGCGCAGGCGTGGCTGAGCCGCTCGGGGCCCAGGCCGGCGAAGACCTCCGGCGTGCTGTCGTAGTGGGTGATGCCGACCGCCAGAACCACGCGGCGCGCCTCGAAGGCGTCGCCGTCCGCCATCTCCACCCGATAGCCCCGGCCGCCCTCGGCGATCGACACCGCGAAGCCGGGCTCCAGGTCGGGCACGTAGCGGCGCTGGAAATCGAGGCCGTAGGCGACGAAGGTCTCCAGCGGCACCGGAATGTCGGTGTCGTGGTAGGGCTGGCCGTGCTCGCGGCACCAGTCGCCCAGCGTCGCGCCGCCCACGGGCGCCGACAGGCTGGAGGCGAAGCCGTCGGACTTCAGCTCCATGCCCCTGGGCATCCGCGTGCGCCAGGTCTCCAGCGGGGTCCCGAAGACGCGGAAGTCGGCGTTGCGCGCACGCAGGTGCGCGGCGACCGACAGGCCATAGGGGCCCGCGCCGATCACGGCGATGTCACAAGACCTGGAAATCGGACCCCCGTCCTCTTTCGACCGGAAACCAACTGACGGTTGATGCGCAAGCTCAGCTATTCAGCTTCAGAGCGATCTGACGAGGCCCTACCCCTGAAACGGGAATTTTCGGCGGGTTGAGCGCCCGATCGGAGCGGGATCCTGTCCGCAAGGGCCCCGTTGGCGGGTCGGATGGACAAACGCCGTTATCGGCGACGCGCGCGCGGCGTTCATCCTGGACGGGGGGATCGCCGGTCGGAGGCCGGCGCTGCCGGACGGCTGGGTGCGCGCGGCGGCGAAGGGGATGTGAGCGCCGCTGGGCGCTGCGACATCCTGACCTGTCACGGGCGCGGGAAGCAGCGGTTTGTGAAGGTTTTGGCTCTAAGTCGGTGAGCCATGGTCGGGGGCGCGCCCAGGATTGGACGGCTGGGGATGGCGCTCTTCGCGCTGGCCCTGGCGCTGCTCGTCGGGTGGCCGCGCGTGGCCCTGGCGGCGATGACGCCCGAGGCCCTGGCCACCACCATCGAACAGCGCGCCGAGCGCACCAGCTTCGCGGACCTAGAGGCGTGGGGCGACGCCGCGGCGAAGGGCGCCGACCGCGAGAGCCTGCGCCGGCTGGCGCACGTCAACGCCGTGATGGTCAGCCAGTCCGAATACGCCCTGGCCGACTACTACAACGACCTGCTCGCTCGCGGAGCCGCGCGCCTGGGCGACCGCCGCTTCGCGATGCTGGCGCGGATCAACGAGCTGAAGAGCCGCCGCAGCCAGGGGGACATGTCGATCGGCAAGGAGGTCGAGCAGCTGGCGAAGACCGACTCCGACTGGTTCGTGCGCGTGGAGGCCGCCGACCTCTGGGCGCGGATGCTGATGGAGAACAACCAGGCCGGCGAGGCCCTGAAGCAGCTGGGCCTCGCCGAGCAGCTGATCCCGGAGCACGACCCCGACGGGCCGGCCGCCGAGGTGGTGATCTGGGAAGAGATCGGCCTGGCGATGATGGACCTGAACGACCTGGCGGGCGTCGCCCGGGCGTTCGAGCGGTCGCAGGTGACCTACGCCAACCCCGCCTACCCGCGGCCCGATTTCGACGCCGTCTACAACATGACCCTGGTGGCGCTGCAGCTGGGCGACGGCCCGCTGGCGCGGCGCCTGGCCGAGGCCCACCACCGCCTGTCCCGGCGGTCCGACCTGCACAGCCTGACGGTCTGGGACGAGAGCCTCTGCGCCATGGTGGCCGAGGCCTTCGGCACGCCCAACGAGGTGCTGCGCTGCATGGCCTCCCTGGATGCCAACCTCACTGGGGCGGAGTTCCGGGCGGTGCGGCTCCTGCCGGCGCGGGCGATCGCCGAGGCGCGGCTGGGGCAGGTGGAGAAGGCGCGCGCCGACCTGGCGCGGTTCCGCGTCCTGCGCGCCTCCGGCAAGTTCGACCCCACCAACTTCGACCGCGACGCCGAGGTGGCCGCCGAGATCATGGTCGCGGTCGCGCCCTCGCGGGCCGCCTTCGACGCCCTGCGCGCCTACGACAAGGCCCAGCGGTTCCGCACCGCCAAGGCGGTCTACCACGGCGTGCGCCAGGTCTCCGACAGCCTGGAGGCGCAGCTGGCCACGGCCCGTGACGATGCGCGGCTGGAACACGACGCGGTGCGCGCGCAGCGGCTGATCCTCGGCCTGGCCGCGGTGCTGATCCTGGGCGCCATGGGCGTCGTGGCCTGGCAGCGCAGCAGCGCCCAGCGCCTGCGCGCCGCCCAGGCCGAGGCCGAAGCCGCCAGCCGGGCCAAGAGCGCCTTCCTGGCCACCATGAGCCACGAGATCCGCACGCCGCTGAACGGCGTGCTGGGCATGGCCCAGGCGCTGGAGGCGGGCGAGCTTTCCGGCGTGCAGCGCGAACGGGTGGGCGTGATCCGCCAGTCGGGCGAGACCCTGCTGGCCATCCTCAACGACGTGCTGGACCTCTCCAAGATCGAGGCGGGCAAGCTGGGCCTGGAAGAGGTCGAGTTCAACATGAGCGCGCTGGCCATGGGCGCGCACGGCGCGTTCACCGCCCTGGCCGAGCGCAAGGGCGTCGACTTCAGCCTGGTGGTGGAGCCGGCCGCGCGCGGGCGCTACCGCTCCGACTCCACGCGGATCCGGCAGATCCTCTACAACCTGATCTCCAACGCCCTGAAGTTCACCGAGGGCGGCGAAGTGCGGGTGGTGGTCTCGCGCGAGGGCCGCGAGGTGCGCATCGTCATCTCCGACACCGGCATCGGCATGAGCGCCGAGACGGTGACGCGCCTCTTCGGCAAGTTCGAGCAGGCCGACGCCTCCATGACGCGGCGGTTCGGCGGCACGGGCCTGGGCCTGGCGATCTGCCAGGAGCTGGCGACCCTGCTGGGCGGGACGATCGGCGCGACCAGCGTCGAGGGCAAGGGTTCGACGTTCCGGGTGACCCTGCCGCTGGAGCGGCTGGGCGAGGAGCGCGACGAGGCAGAGGCCGCGGCGGCCGCAGCCGACGTGGAGGCCGGCGCCGAGGCGGGCCTGCGCGTGCTGGCGGCCGAGGACAATGCGGTGAACCAGCTGGTGCTGAAGACCCTGCTGCACCAGATGGGCGTCGAGCCGACCGTGGTCGAGAACGGCCAGCAGGCGGTGGACGCCTGGGCGAGCGGCGACTGGGACGTGATCCTGATGGACATCCAGATGCCGGTGATGGACGGCCTGACCGCCA
>Ga0105238_10007847_pt1 | contig 10674 bp, 21 predicted proteins | sample KBSC34metaG_FD_81526 | JGI IMG/M metagenome (GOLD analysis project Ga0105238, IMG submission 81526) | Corn rhizosphere microbial communities from Kellogg Biological Station, Michigan, USA - KBS C3-4 metaG | ecosystem: Host-associated > Plants > Roots > Rhizosphere > Soil | place: Michigan, USA...
CGGGACATGACCGTGCCGATCGGCAGGCCGAGCTCGCGAGCTGCACGCTTGTACGACCGGCCCATGATGTCGACCTGACGGACCACCGTGGCGCGATCTTCGTCGATCCGCTCGAGCGCAGCGCGGCACTCGTCACCGAGGTCGGTCTGCGTCGACGGAGCATCGGGCACGTCCTCTTCGCTGAGGACGCCGTGAAGCGATAGCATGTAGTCGGTCGGCTGATCGCGGAAGCGTGCCGCCATCTGCTCGCGGCGGTAGCGCGTGATGAACGCGGTGGTCACGGCGCGGAACAGCCACGCGCGCACGCACGCCGTGGCGTCGCGCCCCTCCGGGATCGCGAAGTGTCGCCAACCCGTGAACGCGCGCACGAGCGCGTCCTGCACGACGTCGTCGGCCGCGGCGGCATCGTTACGCGTCATGCGCCGCGCGTACGACACCATCAGGTGCCGGTGCGGCAGGCAGGTCTTCTCGAAGTCGAGAGTCTGCTCCGGCACTTCCTTGGTGGCGTCCTCGCTCTCGGCCATGTCCTCGACGGACATGCCCTCGGAAACCATCACGCTCTGATCCACGAACTCGATCTCGCCGGCCTGCATGCCGACACTGGTGTCCTTGAACATCTGCACTCCTTGTCTCTCGTGCGCGACCCGAGTCGCGCGGCTAGCCTTCGCCGACGATTACGTCGATTACCGCTTCGATGAAGGTGACGGCGACTTCCCTAACGATGGAATTGCCGTAGCCTTTGAGTTTCTTCGTCCGCGACTGGGACTCCACGGCGCCGCCTGGTCCCACTCGGGTGGTAGCCCCATTAGCCAGCGGGAATGACCCGGGCTCAACTGGCCGGTACTTTTCGTCGCGGCACCAGACCCACTCGGCGTCGGACCAGAACCCTGTGGTGGTGCCGGGGAAGGCACCGGTTCCGAGTCGACGAGGAGGACCGTGTCGATCAGGTTCGACCTGCGACCGTCCATGTGGTTCAGCGATCCACCCTGACCCGTCGTCGTGTTCGGCGTCGGCCAGTGCGCCGGTGCCGCGAGTTGCGCCTGCTCGTTCAGATTCGAGATCCCCGGAATATGACCTTTCGCCACCCCGCGGTGGCGCATCGCCTCGATCTGCGCTGGTGTCTTCGCACTCATCGCGTCGTGCACTTGGGGCGTCGCCCAAGATGCCGGAGGCAGGTCCGTCAACTGCGCCTGCAGTGACAGGCTCGTGAGCGACACCCCGAGTTCCGAGCCGTTCTCCCGCGCCTTCTCCTTGCGCGCCAAGAACTGCTCCGGCGTCCCGCCAGCCTCGTGCGATGCCGGCGTCGCCCAGGACGCCAGGCGTGCCGCGCCCACCAACTTCAGGCAGATGTTGTTGTGATCGCCCTGCCCGTAGGCGTAGGCGGACCCCTTCGAGTCGTTCACCGTCGGCGAGGGCCACGAAGTAGATGCGCTGTCGGATGTGCGGCGCGCCGACGCCCGCAGCGCAGAGATCGAACGCTGCGCAGGCGTAGCCCGCTCCTTCCAGGTCAGCGAGAACAACGTCGAGCCACGCGAGTCCGTCCGGGCTCGCAACCTGCTCTCCAAGGATGACCGGAGGACGGTGCTCGCGGATGTGCCTGAACCACTCTGGCCAGAGGTGGCGGTCGTCGCTGAGGCCGCGCTTGCTGCCCGCGGACGAGAACGGCTGACACGGGCACGACCCGGTCCAGACTTCAACGTCGTCTGGCCATCCGGCGTCGCGGAGGGCGCAGGACCAAGTACCGATGCCGGCGAAGGTGTGGAACTGCGCGAGGCCTTCGAGGGCTTTCGCGTCGAGGTGCGCGATGCTCGCGGCTGAGACTTCGCCCGGAGCGATGAGGTCCCGGGAGGCGAGGTTGGCGAGCCATTGGACAGCGTGCTCGTCGATCTCGTTGTAGAGGACGCGTCCTCCAGGTCCACCAGGATGCGATTGTCGTCCATCACTCACCGAACTCTCGCTTGCCGTGCATCTTATCTCCGTGGTCTCGTTTCCCGCCCAAACCCCCAGTACGACCACTCTGGACCATTCTGGCAGCCCGGTCAAGTTCTTTGTACGGGCCTCTACGCACGCGCCGAAGCGCCGGGATCTACGCGGCCTTGTCCTCTGCGCGCGCGAGCGCGATGGTCGACGAGTACGGTTCCAGCGTTTCGGTTCCGGCGACGATGCGCTGGGCGAGCATCATGTCGGCGATGACCTGCGCGCGCATCTTCGCCTTGCCCCACGACATCCAGTAATACTGGCCCGTCGTGTAGTGGTTCGTCATCCACGTCACGTAGTCGTCGGCGAGGATGTTCGTGCCCGAGCATGCATCCGCGCACGCGGTCATCAGGAACGCCATGCGCTCCCAGTGGACGCGGAACGGATTCGGCCACGGCACGAACGCGAGCACGAACACCAGCGCGAGCAGGAACCAGTGCGAGAACGGCGCGAGGAGGGCGAACAGCGCGAGCGGACCGAGGAACTCGGGCCAGTAGGACAGGTTGTAGAGCAAACCCCACTTCTTGTACTGCCGTCCATGGATGCCCTCATGCCCGAGGTTACCCCACGCCTTGCCGAGCTTCGCCGCTGGCATATACGTGTGGAACCCAATCGTCGTCGAGAAGTTCTTGAAGTTCGGGTTCAAGAGACTGAGCGGCGGCGTGATGACCTTGAACAGCATCGAGTCTTCCTTCGCGGAGACCTCGAAGTTGGGAACATCCTTCTTGATGCTGTCGAGGACAACAGGCCAAATCTTCGCGTCGTTCATGCCGTTCCTATCGCAGGCCGATCGTGAGCGCGACCGTGACGATCGCGACGAGCACCGGGATGCCATTCGCGACCGCGAGCATCTTCTCGCCATCATCCTCTGACCCAATTCCGGCCAGCAGGTCGATGATCCCGGCGAAGCCGAGAAGCACGAGCGTGACGATCAGGAGGGCCAGCATCACGTGGTTCCGTACGGCGTCGACTGGACCAACTTGATCTCGGTCGACTCGATCGAGCCCGCGTACTCCATCGGGCGATGACCGGAACTCTTGACGTAGATCAGGGCACCGGGCAGGCTCGGGTTGGGGTTGATGCGCGACACGGAAGCCTTGAGGAAGTCGCAGACGTCCTGAGGGATGCCATAGGACTTGGACGCGTCTTCGTCGAGCATCAGGAGCATGTTCTCCTTGGTGCCACAGCGTTCGAAGTGCCAACTCACTTCTTGTTGTCCCCGCCGCCGTTACGGCCGTAGACGACGTAGTAGCAGCCGAAGAACGTAGCGACGACGATGGCCGGCGCGATGATGTACCAGGGGTTCATGTGCTTCTCCTAGAGAGGTTCACATGCATGAACGCTGGGACGAGCTCACCGGATTCCAAGGATCGCCGCGACCGTCATGATGCCGATGATGGCATCGGCCGTGAGACCCTGGGCCTGCTGGAAAGCTCGGACCGCGGCATCGAAAACGTCGTCCCAGGTGTTGGAACCGCCGTGGATGCCGAGGCGCGTCTTGTAGTACCCGATCAGCGGGTCGGTGCCGGCGGTCGCACGCGACAGGACGTTCACGAGGTCGGCGTCGGCCTGGAAGATGCCGTGGATGCCACGGGCATCGCCCTGCCACTGCAACAGAACCCAGCCGACGTTCTGCCAGGGCAGCGGCACGCGCCAGAACGAGCCCGGATCGCGCAACTGATCCGAGACGTAGTGCGGCATGCGCGGCGGCGTCTGATCGAGCGGCTGGCCCGCGGACAGGCGGTACGGGATCTTGATCCACAGCGGACACCCGGCCAAGAGCGCGAGAACTTGAGCATCGGACTTGACCGAGATCCCGAGGCCGTTGTCGTCGTGCATCTGCACGTGCGACGTGTAGACCATCGGCGGGATGCCGAAGGCCTTCGTGAGTTCGTCGATGAACTGCCCGACCAACTGCAGGACCTGCACCTGACATTCGAGCGTCGAGCCCCAGCCGGTGTCGATGATGCCGCGATCCGGGAACTCGATGTCGAGACACGGCGGCAGGTCACCCTTCTTGATCTCGCCGCCCGCGTGGACGAAGTTCGCGACCTGTTCCGCCGGGCTCGGGGCGCCCTTCGCGAACGATGGGAAGAGGTACGCACCGACGACGATGCCGGCGTCGCGGCAGCGCTGGGCGTCGCGGTCGTACGCCGTGTCGTGGGCCAGACGCCAAGCCTTGTTGGCACCATCCCAGTAGCAGTTCGAGCGCCGGATGTACGCGAAACGCGTGCCAGAGGCGCGCAGAGCCACCGGGTCGGGCGGCGTCGGGGTGTCCATTCCGGCCCAGTCGAGGCCGCCAGTCATGCCCGCGGGGAACGTGTTGGTCATACAAGAAGTATGCCAGTCATTCCGTGCCCACGCCGCTGCAGCGCGCGTCAGGCCCTCCCAGTCTAGGTCAGAGGGCACTATTCATCCCAGTAGCGCAACTCGACCGGGACGTCGTCGGGACAGCCTTGCTTCCACGGCCTTCCAGGAGAACACCCACAGCACTCGCGTCGGCGTTCCGGGTTGCAGCGTGCGTACGGACGTCCAGCATGACCCTCGGCGTCGACGTCGCTGAGTTCGAACCCGAGCGTGACTCCGTCCCAGTCGTTGGGTACCTGCTCGATCTTGAGCGTGCGCCTTCCGAACGGACCGAAGTCCTTCTCGTCATCGATCTGCCACGGTTCGGCGTAGAGGAACAAATCGCGCATGACGCTCACGGCAACGTCTTCCGACGGGATGCCACTAGCGACGGGGCCGCCGTTCGTGCACACCGACCAGGTCGTGATCATCGTTTGCTTGCCGCGAGGTGGTTCGACATGACCAGGATCGCGAGCACCCGGTCGTCCTCGACGTTGTACGCCTCGCTGCTCAGGTGCGGTTCGTTGAAGTCGGGCCGGCGGACGAGGTCGTCGGCGAGATTGCCCAGCAACTGCATCAGGCGCAGATCCGGGTTCCGCAGCCACCTTTCGCGGAGAGCGTCGAGGATGGGTTCGATTCGTGCCGGATCCCTCATCGCTTGAACTCGCCCGTTTCCGTCGCTTGGTCATTCGGTGTCTTGGCCTTGTAGTGAACCTCGTGCCCGGCCCGTGCAGACGTGATCGAGAACGACGATGCCGGACCGTACCGGCGGTCGTTCAGGTCTTCGAGAGCTCGACGCTGATCCGTCAGAGCCTGGACGCGAGCGCGTTCCGCGTCGGGGTCATCCTTTTGCGGCAGACCGGCTTCGCCGGAGCGGCGTGCGAGGACCTCGGCGTAGAGCGGGTGGACCTTCCACGGCTGGCCGGGGTCACGAGGCATGAGCCCGGCGTCGGCAGCGCAGGTTACGCCGATCGCGATCGACGCGAGGGCATGCGCGAGGTCCGGCAGCATGCTCGGTGGGAACTTGCCGCCCCCGTCGTCATCCACCACGGACGCCGCAGCAGTGAGGTCACCGCCGGTGCCGATGGCGCGGTTCAGCGCGTCGCTCACGCGCGTCAGGTGGCGCAGTGCCGCGTCGACGTACCCGAGCAGACGCTGTTCCTCGGTCACGCCCTTCGGCGGTTCACCGTGGTAGTTCCCGCGGGCATACTTGTCGGCGCCATACTCGAGGCCACGCGTCACGTACAGGAGCATCGTCCTCGGCACGATCGACAGGGCTGGACGCGAGCCGGTCAGGCCTTGCTTCATGTCACCGATCGTCATGGTACCTCTCCTTCTCGGAGCGCAGATGTTCGAGAGCGATCTCCATCGCGTGGATCCACCCGTAGGCGCGATACACACGCGGGATGTTCGTGACCGTCGACGAGCGATTCCACGGACGATCCATCACGATGCCGATGCCGTCGTGGTGCACGGCGCACCACGCGGCGATGTTCTCGGGCTTGTCCTCGATGATGAACTGCCCGCCGCACAGTTCCTTGCAGTGCGAGTGGGTGACGTACTTCTTGTGGATGCCGAGCTCGCGCTCGACCCATGCATCGCGCTCGACGATCCAGTACGGCGACGGATGGCCGCCTTCGGTGGTCTTGGCAGGACCAAGCGGCGAGGTCACGACATACAGGTCGGCGACGCTCTTGAGTTCCGTGAGCGCGTGCACGGCGTCCCGGTACACCGGGAGACGAGCGCAGAACCCCTCGGAACGGATCCGCCTGGACATCTCGGCGCGGTCTGCCTGGAGCATGTTCAGTGAGTCGAAGATGCTGTACTGGGTACAGTCGTCGACTGTGAACTTCGGCGCCTTGCTGCCATGCTGTTCGAACAGATAGTCGTTGTAGAGGTCCACGACCGCTTGCGTGTAGTCCGCCGCGCAGCCGTCGATGTCTATGATGCCGCGGGGGCGCGGCGGATGAACGGTGAATTGCATCGACGGATCAACGTCGGGCAGAGATCTTCGTGTTCCCGTCCAAGAGGCCCTGTAGGCGTTCCTGGATGGCTTTGAGCCTGGCAGTCTCGGTCTCGACCGCACGCTCGACGGCGGTCAGCATGCGCTGCTCCTGCTCGACGAACATGATTTCGAGTTCCTCGGCGGTCGCGCGTTCGAGCACAGACTGGAACGACACGACAGGGAAGCCAAGCGTCAACGTGACTTGCGGCGTGTACCCTTTCGAGAGGTGCATGGTCTGGTCTAGTTTCGCGACCAGCAGCACCGGCCCGTTCTCGGACTCGTGGACACCGGCATGGGTAACGAACGCGCCGTGCCCTCCGGTGAGGACCGGAAATACTGCGCGCCCGCTGCCCGCCCCAGTCAGAGGCATCACAGAGCGGCGATAACCGGGCATACGCAGTTCGCGCTCGATGATTTCCTCGATGCCTAGGCCGTCACTACCACAGTGCAGTGACATCCACAGCGACGAGCGCTGAACCGTCGGCGTCAGCAGACCCAGACCCGCGACGCTCTCCTCGAACACCGAGTAGGTGAGGTCCATGACTATGGGCTCTCGTGTACCGTGACTTCGGGCCAGTCGTCTTCGTCGGTCGGCATGTCGCGCTCCTTGAAGTAGTCACGCCAGGGCACGTGCCTACCGTCGACGTAGAAGCCCCAGTCCTGGACACGGTTGCCGGTTACGAACAGCGTCCAGACTTCGCCGTTGAGCTTCGTGACGGCGTGATAGTCCTGCGCCGTGAGTGTGTTGAACCACTTCACGTGGCGCTTCTCGCATCCCATGCCGACCGACGACAGCGGGTTCTTCGGCCAGATGAGACGCTCCTCGTCATAGGAGCCGGTGATCAGGAACGACCACGCGCGATCCCACGGGTGGTTGTGCAGGTGTCGGTCCTGGTCGCGACGATGGAAGTGGTGGATCATCGGACGGAGTGACCCAATGATCGGTAGGTTCAGGCGCGGTAGCATGATGCGCGTCAGGTACGCGTCACCGTCGGTCTCGATCGTGTATGCCCAGCGCTTGTCGTCCTCGCCCTTGTAGGACCCGGGCGGGTTCTTGCTCAGCGCCCAGGTCTCCAGACGCCGCATCGCACCTACCGCACCTTCGTGTACGACCTGGAGAACCAGGTCCTTCATGACCTCGGCGCGATCGACCAACCTGTCCATGAACGTCTTCGTCATCGGCGTTCTCCTAGTTCGTTGCCGGCAGGAGGTCTTCCCAACCGTAGCGCCGTTCGACGCCGGTCTCTTCGCACCGGTAGATGAACTCCCAGCCGGTCTCGCCAGCGATGCGAACGCGTCGGGCAGCGATGAAGCGATGCTGGGTGGCGCGCGCGAAGTTGAGACCCGCCGACGCGATGCAGATGACGCGCTTCTCGGGCGACGGCTTGCGCTGGCTCACGACAGTCCCTCGTCGAGCTCGGCGTTCGCCTCGGCGAGCATCGTGATCCACTGGTCGGCGAAGTCCGGCCACTCGGGCACGAGACAGCGCACGGCGCAGTCCTTGGCCTCCAGCAACTTGCGGAAGGCGACCGTGCGTTCCGCGCTTGGCGGGCACATCAGCACGACCTTCGCGGCGAGTTCGGCGAACGGACGCGAGATCTTCTGCAGGTCCTTGGGGAGGTGATCGAAGCGGAAGAAGCGGAGGATGGGGTCCGTCGGAACACCGGGACTCCCAGAAGTGGCAGTGGTCATGCCCAGATAACGCGACCTCGTCGGGCCATGTTCCCACTAAGTGAGGATCGCGTTGCCGGACGCAGCAGTAGCCAGCGTCGTGGATGCGCCGGGCACCTGGTTGCCGAGGCAGGTCCATCCCGGGCGCTGCGCGCGCGAGAAGAGTTCCAGCCGCGGGCCGGGCACGAGGCTCTCGACGATCTCGAAGAACTCGGGTGGCTTCTCGCTGTGACGGCCGACCATGGCCTCGAACGAACCGCCGCCATCGTCGTCGAGATAGAGCGACGTCACGAACGTCGACCGTTGCGAGCGGTTCAAGACGCCGGCGCCGCGCCCGCGTGTGCAGATGAGACAGATCTCGTGCTCGAGCCGCACGTGACGCCCCATGCCGAAGTGGCGCTTGCCGGTCTTCGTGCGCTTGAGCCACACGAGTTCCGACTTCACCGTGAAGCCCCACGCTTTCACGACGTCGAGAGCTTCCTGCTGCATCGCCGATACGCGCCAGAGGAACAGGTGCGCGTCGTCATCGATCGGCGGCAAGGTCAAGTTGCAGATGTCCTTCGCGGTCATGACATCGTAGTGCTTCTCGGCGCCGCGACCAGGGCCTGGCAGTTTGTCGCCAAACAGCCACGCGGGGTCCGCGGCGACGCACTTGAACGTCGGCCAGAGCATCTGGGTGGGTTCTGGCGGGGGACTCCCGAGGATGCTCATGGCCTGACTCCAGGACGGAACGAACCGCAGATCTCGGCCGGCTTGTAGGGCGTGCTACTCGGCGCCCACCACATGCCTGGGCCAGGCTTGCCGCCAGTGGCAGCGGTCGTATGAGCGAGGATCTGGCCTCGTGCGTTCATGAACGCTTCGCCGCCACAGATCTCGCACTTGGTCTTCTCTAGTGCCATGAGTGGTGACAGTCCTCGCAGTGGTGGAGGTCGTCTCCTGTGGCATGCATCTTCGGGTACGTGCTCACGTTGCCGGAGCCGCAGGACTTGCAGATCGGTTGCGTTCGTGGTTCGTCTTCGAACTCGTCGGAGTCACCGGGGTCATGATCCGTCTTGGCGGGCTCCCTCGCGGCGGCGTCGGCCAGAGTCAGGAACGCGTCGCACCCGTAGAGGCACTGGATGTAGTTCCCGATGACATGCACACCAGGATGACCGCAGGGCGCCTCACCGATCTTACCGTTGGGTCTGTCATCCGCCACGCTGTGCTTGCTCCTTGAGCCGCGCCAGCGTGGCGAGCTCCAGCGACGCGCGCTCGATGATCTGGACGTCGCACTGTTCGAGGATGCGATCGGGGTTCGTCGCGTCCCGCAGTGCTTCGTTGACCATGAGGCACACTGCTTCCACAAGCATCGTGACCACCGGTGCCAGGTTACTGGCGTGGTTGTCGCCGGGCGGGAGGAACGGATTCGTGTCGAGTGGATGACCCCACGGAGTCGATGACCCCCAGCGATCCGCACACCTGGCCAGGAGCCAGTCCGCGTTCACGTACGGCAGGATCTGCCCGAGAGCGTTACTCGGTGGCGAGTAATGGAAGTACCAGGTCATGAGAGCACCAACAGGTCAACCCTCTTCCCATCGGCGGTCTTCCAGACTTCGACGTGCTTGAGGTCGCCAAGGCCCTTCGACCGCCAGTGCTTCTGGACGCGATCCACCGTCGCGAACAGGGTCATGTCGAGGTCGTGTCGAAGCGCGGTCCGCAGAAGACCGATGTGCGGCTGCCGAACGGTCTCCGCGATCCGTTGGCGTGGGAACACGATCACGTCAAGGTCGTGGTCGGACTGGCCACGATGCAGGACACCGCCGCCGAGGGCGGCGTGCCAACCACACGACGCCAGCGCTCGCTCGATCTGGCGCACCATCTCGATGCCCTGATCGAGGGTCCAGGTCATGACTTCTGGTCCTTGCAGCAGTCGCAGTGACCCTTCATCGACTTGAGCAGGATCTTGATGACGACCTCATCGGGGAAGTCGTTGTTCTCGGGGAACGCTTCACGATAGAAGGCGATTGACTGCTTAGTGAACTCGCCTTCCGGCTTAATCATCAACTCGATGCGCGCCTGCTCGGGAGTCATGCTCGGACTTCCTTCCGACCGTGCGTCAGCGTGACGTACTGCTGCGACTTCGGGGACCATTCGCGCCACGTGCCGCGCCATGGTCCACGAATCGAGAGCACCCACGTCGTCCCGAAGCTCCGAACGCGATGGAACGTCTCGCGACGAGTCAGGACCGGCAGGATGCTGGGGGTGTACTCGTTGTGGCTATCGCTAGCACTGATAGCGGTAGCGCTAAGCAGTTCCTCGCGAACGCACCCCTTGAGGACCCAGTTCAGCGAGTCGAACGCGTGGCTGTGGAAGGAGTCGCGCGTGCCGTCGTCGAAGCGCAGGAGCACGATGCTGAACAGCCACTTGATCTCGGCGAGCCAGTAGCCGGTGACCGTCGACTCGGGTCCACCGTCCTTGGCCTTGCGGAAGAACTTCACGGCTTCCAGTCCTCCCACGCCTCGTTGATGCCGACGAGCTCGCGATGGAAGTGGTGTTCGAGCATCTCCTGGTACGCCCGGTCCTTCGTGAAGTGATCACGAGTCACGCGGTACTCACCGACGACGATTCCGGTTCGGTCCTGGCCGTGGGTGCAGTGAACCAGGCACATGAGCACCGACGGGTTCTTGCTGCAGTAG
>Ga0105238_10007849_pt1 | contig 10673 bp, 15 predicted proteins | sample KBSC34metaG_FD_81526 | JGI IMG/M metagenome (GOLD analysis project Ga0105238, IMG submission 81526) | Corn rhizosphere microbial communities from Kellogg Biological Station, Michigan, USA - KBS C3-4 metaG | ecosystem: Host-associated > Plants > Roots > Rhizosphere > Soil | place: Michigan, USA...
AGCAAGTCTCGACGGGTAAACGACATGAATCTCCCTCCCATGTGGAACTGGTATGAACAACCAAGAAACGCACAATGTTACGCTGAAGCAGAAGCGCGAACAACCCGGAGAAGCCGGATGAGAGGAAATTTCAGCAGAAAGTTTTGAATGGAAGCGGCAAAGCCTAGCTCGCAATGGACAGCGGGCACGGGCAAGGATGTTCGGTCAATCGAGGCACATACTGTCCGCCTGTTTTGCTCAACAGGATCCGCCGTTCGGCGAACTCCAATTCGTATTCGCCGTCCGGAAAATCATCGGCATCTTCAATGACGCAACGGGAATACGACAAGCACGTCGGGCGGGTACACTCATCGGCGTACGTGGCATGCTGGAGGACCTTGAGAACGCAGGTCCGCTCCCGCCCTTCTCCCCTCAGAATGCCTTCGAGTGCAATTGTTTCCTTGGTAACAGTCATGTCGTGGACCCCTGTCGGCTGAGTGCTGGAAGCCAAGCTTCCGGCCACAATGCCGCCACGCTTTTCTGATGCAAGAACAGGCTGGCAGTTGGTTTGCTTAGGGGGAGAGGAGTATCTGTATTTGACTTTAGAACGATCTAAGGTGTGTCAGGGTCGAAAACGGTTAGATGACGGTGCCCCTGAGGGTGCGATTCGAGCCAATTCGAGGAGGAGGATGGATTCGCGGTGCCACCTAAACCGGGCCGACCTCCCTCCCAACCTGGTGGGTTCCCCTTCGCCACGTTGCAAACGAAACAGGGTTAATATCGTAATATTCGCACATTGCCTTGGCTGCTGCTCTTCTTGCCGAACGAGCCTGGCCTCGATCACCTGGAAGCACTCCAGTGGTGGGTATGGTAGGTAACCGAAGGTCGAATTCACGCATTCGTAAATGGCTGGTCGCCGCAGCTGCAGGCGCCGCGGTTGCTTTGGTTGATTATCTGCTTGGCCTCTGGATGGCGGCTCGCGGGTTACACGCTGAGGTAACACTAGTTGATGAAATCCTGTTGGGCGTATTCACCTGTTCGCTGGTGTTTGTCCGAGGCATCCCATCAGCGAGAGCGGGAGCGGATGACCGAGAAATTGAACACCATCAAGTTAATGAATCATCACGTGCGGAATGCGCTTCAGACCATTGTCAATTCCGCTTATGCTCACGGGCATACGCAGCAACTGGATGAGATTCGTACTTCGGTCAAGCGAATCGAGTGGGCTTTGCGAGAAATCCTGCCCGGTCGAGCATTAGAGAATGGAGAGCCCGAGGCGTCGAAGGACGCCACTTCACGTGGCCATCCAGCAGCCTAGCTATGGCTGCCTCGTTCGGTCAACACCAGGAACCAGCGTCAGGAGCAGTCGGGGTTTGCCTCATGCTGCCTGTGGACGAACCAGATCTGCGTCATCGGCAGCCAATCTCTGCAATTCCGACTGAGAAATGGAAAATTGCGCGAAACCGCAATCCAGACAAACCAAAACTTGCGGGAACACCCAGACAGTCGGTTTGGCCAGACCTTCGTAGCCAGGGAAGTGGATATTAATTTCGGCGCTAAACTTCCGCAATTCGAGAGACACACACCGTTGACAGCGCACAAGCCGCCTCCCAAAAGGAGCATTCCTGAGCGCCAGAAAAAATCATAGACCTTCGCCTAAGTTTGGAACGTCAATTTTTGTCAATACATTTCCCAAAACCGGCAGCATCGCACCATGCAGTCGTCGAATAAATCCAAAGTTCCAACGCCGAGCAAGATCTTCGGATCGAACCGGGTTCCCGATGCGCGCAGGATTTCTTCTTTCGCTGCAGGGATCGAGATTGTGCCAGATGCCGGACGACCGGTGACAAGGGCGTCAAAGGCAGCAGCAATCCTCAGGACACGGGAGCCGAGGGGAACTTCACCTTTAAGACCGCGCGGGAATCCTGTCCCATCGTAGGACTCGTGCTGAGCGGACACGATGGCGGAAGCATCAGCGAATGGAATGCTGTCGCCTGTCCAAGTCATGCAAGAAGGCCCCTCTTGCCATGGTCCGAACCCTCCTGGGGTGACTACCCAAAGCTCTTGCGATCGCAATGGTGAACGCGGTAATGCGCTTTTTGGTGGACTCGTCAGCCATTTCAGTTGGACGGGTTCATCATACCCATTTCGGTTCTCCAGTCCTACGCGAGTTGCCCGCGGAATGGACGAGGGCAATTCTGCGTGCATGATGGATAAAGGCCTTCCCTGCCCTGACCTCGTCGGGGATCAGTCTGGCTTGGACTCTGACCGACTACGGAAACCTACTCCCCATCGGGCTCTCTCTTAGGTCATGCCCACCCTTCCTCGTCCTGGCTGGTCGCGCTGCCAATCCTGCTCGATTTCTGCAAGGCACCTTTTGTGCGTCTATCGGAAGTTTCCCCTCTCGGCGGGAGCCGCGCGAGAGGACACATTTGCCCCGACTGGACTCAATCAATGTTGTTGTTTGACATGCTGATCGAGAAACTCGAATACGTCAGATTCCCATGCGGGAATATTCTCGTACAACATGCCGTGTCCGTCCTCGGGGGTTAGCCCAACTTGAGGATAGATTTTCAACACAAAAGGTTTGTGCAGACGGTTCAGTTCTTCTGCCAACGCCCTCCCCGCCGGGGTAGCGAAGTCGTTTTCAGCATGGGTAAGCATGATGGCCGCATTGGTGTTGCGGATGGCACCCGTCAAGCGTTCGCGCAACTCCGGTGAGTGGTCCCAAGAACCGGCGGCTGCGGCAAATGTGACCGCCCCGCGTATCGTCTTGTCGCTTCCCGCAGCGAGTAACGTCAGTTGTCCCCCAAACGAGTGGCCAGCAACGGCGATCCGACGAGGATCGATTCCCGGCATCGTTTTCAAAAATGCCAAAGCTGCCATCACATCGTCGAGTTGCTCGGTCGTGAGCAAGACAAACTGCAAATGCTGACGAGCGCCTTTTCCTTTCGACTCCTCTTCGCGACGCAAAACCTCCTGCATGAATGGTGCTTGGCTGGCGGATGGGCCTTGTCCACGACGAAAGGGATACAGAAATGCGTACCCGTGCTTCACGAAAAATGGTGCCAGTACATCGGCTGCTTGAGTAATCGGCATGTTGGCCGTGTGGTCAGCATCATCCCCACCTGAACCATGGTTGAACAGAACGGCGGGAAAAAGGCCGGTACCAGCTGGTTTCCAGAAATACGCTTTCAGGCGAAGTTTGCCGCTTGCAAACTCGACGACTTGTGGTGCCATCGATTGCACCGATTGACCGAAGGCTGGCAATGAGAGAAACAAGAGACAGAAAACGCGGCAACAGCTCATCGTCCTAGGACTCCGGTCGGTAAATATACAGCAAAAGCATGTCGAGGCACATTTCAGGGCTACCGGGCTGTGCGCGGGACATTCCTTTCCTGGCGCTCGTTGCCGGGGGCTTGTTGTGGGGCATGCTTTTGGGGGTTTGTTATAGCCGCGGGGCTTGCTTCGCTCTCTGGTTCCGTGGGGTTCTTCGCAAGAGAACATCAATTCGTGCTTTCTACTGCTCAAATCGAGATCGGATCGGGCAAGCCACTGCACGCGCTCGGCACTCCAGCCAGGAAGTTTCGGTATTCGTTGAGCCTGAGGTTGTAAGTACTGTCTGCCTGTTGACATTCCGTCCCGGTGGGATTTTTAGCACACGCTTGATCCCTGTCCTGCCGCGCCATCCTCAGAAGTGCGATGTAACTCTGTGCTCCGCCGGTAGCCGCCGCACAAGCCACCTGACAGGAAGGGCTCGCCACGCTCTGCCCCGGCCCACACTGTTGCGTACCCATCGGTGCGCACTGGCTGCCGTTCCAGACTTGGCCCGCGGCGCAAGCCTGAGGAGCGGTATTTGGTTTTGGTCGTGCAAGCGTTCCTTTCGCGACTGTTCCTGTGACGCATGCGTTGTCCTTCCCCGGCGACTGACCCGGAGCGCAGATCGGGCAGGGTCCGTTTTTGCAGAGTTTCGCATTCACTTCCGGCGGGGCCGGCCTCGGCCTAGGTTCCGCGCACGGCTCATGCTCGCAGGTACCGCGCCTCAGGTCTGAGGCGGGGGCGGCCAATCCTTGGCCTTTTTTCGTATCTCCGCCGCTTCTGCCCACAGTGCTTCTGGGTGTGACCGTTTGCGCGGGCTCAGGCTTCTGCCTCGATGTGTCCCCGGGGATAGGTTCACGGGACCCATTCCCGAGGCGCCCAGTCCCCGGACGTGGCGCGGATTTCGATCAGCCTGGTGGAAAGAGTTTGCGCCTGCAAAACCGGCAGGTATTGGATCAGGCTCCTGAACGCGTCGGGTCGCTCACGCTTTTCAATCGGCCAGTTCACCGTCCCTAAGCAGCATTGCTTGCCGCCACTGGTGGCCATTTTGAGCAATCCCAGCAACCTGTGATCCCCACGTATCCTCCCCTGCTTCGCAGCCGTAATAGAAGATGAAAGGCAGTCGACCAGGAGAACTTTATGAAGGTTGAAAACAAGAGCGTTTTGATCACGGGAGCCAATCGGGGCATCGGGCGGGCCCTCGTTAACGAGGCGATTAGGCGCGGAGCGAACAGAGTATACGCCGGCACTAGAGGACCGTTACAGATTGCTGACGAACGGGTAACGCCAGTAATGCTCGACGTGACCAGCGTGGCCCAGATCCAACAGGCAGTTGGCCAGATCGACAGCCTCGATATCCTCGTCAACAACGCAGGGATCGCCATCTACGACGATCTGAGTGACATTGAAGTGACTGAACAACATCTGGCCGTCAATTTCCTCGGCCCGCTGCGGATGACCCAGACTTTCTTGCCTCTGCTCAAGCGCTCCAAGGGGGCCATTATTAATAACCTATCGATGGTTGGGCTCGCGGCACTGCCGATGATCCCTTCCTACTCTATTTCGAAGGCGGCGGCGTTTAACATGACGCAGTCACTCCGAGCGTACCTGGCGTCAAGTGGCGTTACGGTACATTCTGTCGTCCTCGGCCCGGTTGACACCGATATGAACCGTGGATTGCAGATACCCAAAGCTTCAGTGCAATCCGCAGCGCGCGGCATCTTCGATGGCTTGGAAAAAGGCGAGGAATATATCTTCCCTGACCCCGCGTCTGAATCCATTGCCGAAGGCTGGCGAACTGGTGTCGTCAAGGCTTTGGAAGAACAATTCAAAACCTTTGTGCCGGAGAGCACGACGGTTGCGTAGGCGAAAGAAGCCGCAGGAATGAGGGATCGCGATCCCGATTCAGAACAGGAACCTTATGTGCCCGGCCTGCATCGCAAATACAGCAGCCATGGTCGCCGGAATGAGCTCCGCGGGAGGAATTCTGGCGGTGTGTATCGATAAGTTTAGAAAACTCTTTAGCGTGAACGGTTTTGTTTGGTTTCGCAAATTGAAGGAGAAACTGATATGCCTGAAAGTAACGACAGAAACGCGGAGAACCCGAAAGGGCACATCAAAATGAACACGCCCCCGGTCGTATCACCTCAGGACTGGGAGGCAGCACGCCAGCAATTGCTGGTAAAAGAGAAGGCCTTCACTCGGTCGCGCGACGCTCTCGCCGCCGAGCGTCGAAGGATGCCGTGGACGTTGGTGGAGAAGACGTACCAGTTCGAAGGTCGGAAGGGTAGGGTCAGCCTGCTCGATCTGTTTGAAGGGCGCAGGCAATTGATCGTCTATCGCGCTTTTTTCGAGCCCGGGGTGTTTGGCTGGCCCGACCATGCATGTCGCGGGTGTTCCCTGGGTGCCGATCAGGTTTCTCAGCTCGCGCATCTGAACGCTCGCGACACGACGCTCGCGTGGGCCTCACGCGCGCCACAAGCCGACATTGCTCGCCTGAAGAAGCGCATGGGGTGGGAAATGCCGTGGTACACCATGGTTGACAGCTTCGACAAAGACTTCGGCGTCGACGAGTGGCACGGCCACAACGTGTTCTTCCGCGATGACGACAAGGTGTTCCGCACGTATTTCGTCAACAACCGCGGTGACGAGGCAATGGGGACCGTATGGAGCTACCTCGATATCACGCCATTGGGCCGTCAGGAGACTTGGGAAGACTCGCCCGAGGGTTATCCCAAGGACCCGCCCTACAAGTGGTGGAACTGGCATGACAACTACGAGGCCGAGCCCTCGCCGCACCCGAAGTGGGTCGATATCCTTACCGACCCGGTGGGAGCGGCGCAGCGCAGGCGGGAGGAAGAGGAGAAAGCGAACTAAAGAAGGGCTTTGCTTCGCCGCCCGGCTTTGAAATTAGTGGATTCCGATGAACAACCTGAATGAAAGTCAGCACCTTCACAACACCGGGCCGTTCGATGCGCGTTACCTGGCGTTTCTTGAGACCATTTCGGCCCTTCGGCCGGCATTGCACCGCTACTGTGCTCGAATGACCGGCTCGGTGATGGACGGCGAGGACGTTGTGCAGGAGGCGTTGTTCGAAGCTTATCGGAAGCTTGATCAGTTCGATCAGAGCCGTCCATTAAAACCGTGGCTCTTCCGGATTGCACACAACCGCTGCATCGATTTTCTCCGGCGCAGAGGCGTCCGATCCGAGGCTGAACTGGCAGCTGCTTTGCCGGAAGCTACCGCGCCAAAGGAACCTGTTTTGGGAACTGAGAAGGCGGTCGAACACCTTGTGCTGACGCTCCCGCCAAAAGAGCGCGCCTGCATCCTGTTGAAGGATGTTTTCGACTATTCGCTTGAGGAGATCGCAGAACTGGTCAGCTCGACGGTCGGCGGCGTCAAGTCCGCTCTCAACCGCGCCCGAACCAAGCTCGCTGAATCTTCTCCCCACCGCAAGACGGACCAAAGTGTAAGTCCGGAGTTGAAGCGAGTCCTGCAACTTTATGTGGAGCGCTTCAATCGCCGCGATTGGGACGGAGTTCGCGAGTTGGTGAGTGCCGATGCACGCCTAAACGTGGCCGAAAGATTTGCTGGCCGTTTCTCGGAAGCCCCTTATTTCTTCAATTACGACCGCTGGCCGTGGGCGTGGAAATTGGCGTCGGGCAATGTCGATGGTGAACCGGTGGTCCTCGTTCTCAGGCGCGGTGCGGACACATGGATACCGCATTCAGCCATCCGTCTCGGCATCAAGGGTGGAAGCATCGATCGCATCGTCGACTATATACACTGCCCCTGGTTGCTTCCGGCCGCAAGTAGTGTCGCCTTGGCTAAGGAGTGAGGTTTACGCAGTGAGGAGAGAAATACGGTTGCGGTGGGTTAAGAAACGATCCCCCGAAAAATCCGCGACTATTTGCGGCATAGCAGTCTCACAGTGACCAACCAGCGGGAAGCAGCTTCGAAGATGAAGCGGGAAGCTCAGGCGAGATTGGTCGAAGCGATTCTGCCGCTGCATCTACCAAGCAGGTGGAACCCTGGAATCGATGTGGGCCCAGTTGCACCCAAATTCCAAAAGTGCCAATTTCTAAGTCATTGAAAAGAATGGTGAGCGCGGCAGGATTCGAACCTGCGACCCATGCCTTAAAAGTGTTTTGAACTACGGAATTCCAAGGACTTAGATGATGGCACAGGGAACATTGGGAGCGCACAAGAACAGAAAGAACTCCTTATTGTTCCCAGATTGTTCCCACGCGAGCGGGTTGGCAGCCATCGCGATGTTTAGGAACTCGCGGCTCGCTTTCAGTAGCAGAGATTTGCCGGGCTCAGTGCTTTTTGTTGGCCCTGAACTTCGCCCATCTCGCCTTCTGAGCGGCAGCGATTTTCTTTCTTGCTGCAGGTGAAAGCGTGCGCTTTCTAGCCGTGGAAGTTTGACCCTTCACTTTCGCCCACCGCCTTCGTTGCGCCTCAGCGATACGTCCACGCGCATCAGTGGACATGGTTCTCACACCACCTCCAGACCTGAGCATGCTCGAACCTTCCAGGACCGAGATTGCTTGATCCAGGAGCTCTAGGTCAGATTGAGCTCGTGCGCGTTCTTGGCGAAGCTGTTGAAGCACGACTTCCAGATTTTGCATGCGCCCACTCGTAGAGAGATGAACGATCATTGTAGCGGAGGCGGCGCTCGCTGAGGATCCACGTGCGCAGCATTCCAATAAAATGGCATTCACCGCTCAACTCGCGACCAGCCTAGGCCCGCCCACCGTCAAATTATGAGTTCGAATGGGAACTGATCTACAACAACTTACAAGCGCACGGATGACACCCAAAGTGCCACATCCCCGAAGAGCCGTGTTTTACCAGAGAGACGCGTCCATGCCACGCTACCGGATCAGCTTCGCCGATAGCCCAACCAGTGGTCAACATGCGCCAATAATGCTCGCCACTTGGGAATCATGTCCAAGTAAGATTTCCAAAAGCTACAAACCGCGTAAGGATCTAGCGATTGCGCATATCTCTTCATCTGTTCCAAGAGTCTAATCAATTCCAGCACTCCTCGTACCTCATCCGGAGAGCAGATATTGCTTCTTGTAAGAGCTAAAGCGCCGCCTTTGATCTGCTGTATTAACTCAAGCTGATACCGTAGTGCTTTTCGAATATGCTCGGCTGAAAGGCTGGTGGGAGCCGTGTTCTCACAGGACATCAAGAGATACAATCCATGGTAAAGGACGTCTCCAAACATCTGATATTGCAGAACTTCAAGACTTACCTGAGTACAAGGACCTGCATGAAGCACCGGACGTTCAACGCAACGCACGGTGCCTCCCCTGTGCTTGAGGAGGAGGAGCCATATCCAGTCCTCGTTGTAGCACCTCGGAAGTGGGCGATGCCTGAGCGTAAGTCTGTTTGTTGCAAGAAAAGCACCGCTAATGCCAGGGCTAAAGTCATAAGAGGCCGTCGGCGCCCTTGTATTGACGGTTGGGAGAGCTGCAGGAAAATCGCAGAACGGCCTTGCAAAAGACCTTTCCGGTTTGCCGTTCGCAAGCAGTACGCTGAGGTGATCCAGAATGGAGAGATCAACTCTACCAACATACGGCACCCCAATAGCCAGAGGCTCGTAAGCTGGCATCGACTTCGCCAGATAATTCAGCAACACCCGACCGTAGACCTTGTATCGCGTGTTGTTATACCAGGATGTATTAAGACATATGTCGTCGTCTAAGAACACAATAAGATCTTGATCCCGGCTGCTGGCATAGGCATAAGCAAACGCCAGATTTCTCGCTCCAGCTAGGTCCCATATTGAAGTCCCCAGGGGCCGGCAGAGCGCGAATTTGCTTTTCCCAGAAATCTGAAGTAGTTCGGAAACAAGTGGTGTAGCGTTCGTCACGATCCTGCACGTACCCTTTGAGAATATTTCGCCACAGACAGATCGGTTCAACTGCCTCTTGTGCTCACAGGTGGAGTCATCGAGAATGTCAATCGCCACACGTTCTCTGGAGAGACAGCGACATGCTTCTTTCAATGCCTTCAAACACTTGTTCAGTGACTTGGGCCGGTCACGCGTGCAGATTAGGAAGCGGAATTGGTATCGATCGTCTTGACACCGAACACTCACCTGGTATTACACCCACATTCCCAATGGCGCGTTCCATGGCATTTCACAGTTTGGAACGTTTCCCGCACCGCATTGTGTGGAACATAGACGACCGGTCATTTTGCCTTTCAGAAGACGGTGAAGCAGCGGCTCCATTTTGTTGCTTGAGCTCACGAAGCCGGTGATCTTCATGCCTAACTGCGCGCACAGACCGTATACGCCGAAACTCTCCTAGTGGTTAGTCGACTTCCAGCTTCCCTGCAGGAGGCGCTCGCAAATACGAACACTCCGCTCGGTCATCTGTTGGCCTTAGAGCGGCGTGAAAGTCGAAAGGACTTCCTGGTTAGTTGCCGGACCTTTTCTGAAGGTATCGCCCGATGTTTGCAGACTGACCGTGAGTTGCTAATGCGCAGTTACCGGGTAACATCTCTCGGCAAGCCGATAATGTTGATTTCTGAATGGTTCCCGGTTTCATATTGCACGCAAGCGGAACGGTCGCGACCGCCAGGGGTACTTGCTTAAAAGCCGACGACAATTGAGATCTCGCCACAGGTGCTCCACCGGCAGTTTTGGCGCTACCTCTGTGGGCGAGCGATAGCCATGGTGAGTGCAAACTACCTTCATCCGGTTGACATCTCGAGGGCTGCCTGCGATGAGAGAATGGAGCCTTTCACGCCGGCATTCCAGAATAGTGCACATGCACTAACCGCCAGCCAGTCTTCATTTTCCAGTACACCTGGGTCTCTCTGCCATGGGTCGAAATGGAAGAGCCATCTTTTCGAACCTTCGCGTCGAAATCCCAGAAGAACTCAACCCACGCAGAACGTCCGTACACATGGATAGCAACATCGCGTGGCTTAAGGTGTCGCTCGGAGAATGTATCCCGCATGAGAGACTGATAAAAATTATGCTCGATTTGGGCAAAGCCCTGCTCGTCTCCTTGTGGGTGTATGAACGACACTGCAGGAGAGTTTAACCATACCTTCGACGCCAATCTTACATCGGCTTCGTCGATAGATTCAGCGTAGCGGGCAAGTACTTGCTTAATCTGGCGCTCATCCGTAGAACCTGCGCCGCGCGGTTGACTTCCTTGTGCGCACAAGCAGATTGTCAGCGCGAACGATAACAGTGGTATGGCGAAAATGTTTCGAAGAAAGTTGTTGAGACGCATACACTTCCCATGGGTCTGGCTTGTGTAGTGAAGGAATTCCCCGCTAGGCAGACGCCAGAAGGAGAAGGATACACCGGCCGACCTCCTAATCCACGGGAAAAATTACACCATCAA
>Ga0105238_10007850_pt1 | contig 10672 bp, 7 predicted proteins | sample KBSC34metaG_FD_81526 | JGI IMG/M metagenome (GOLD analysis project Ga0105238, IMG submission 81526) | Corn rhizosphere microbial communities from Kellogg Biological Station, Michigan, USA - KBS C3-4 metaG | ecosystem: Host-associated > Plants > Roots > Rhizosphere > Soil | place: Michigan, USA...
TACTACACGCAACTTCCCCACTGCGACCTTGCTGTCGTCGGGCAAAGTGCTCGTAGCTGGTGGCGCACGCAACGAAATCGTTGCGAACGCGGAGCTGTACGATCCGGCGAGGACCAGCTGGGAAGCGGCCGCCTCCATGACCGCGGCACGCTATTTCGCCACCGCGACGCTCCTGCCTTCGGGCAAAGTGCTAGCAGCGGGGGGTGAAAACGGTAGCGGGATTCTCGCTAGCGCCGAGCTGTACGATCCGGCATCGAACACCTGGGCGCCGACCGGCTCGCTCGCTTCTGCGCGGGTGGCTCATACAGCGACCTTGCTGCCGTCGGGAAAGGTATTGGTAGTCGCTGGCGCCTACAATGGCTTTGGTGGTTATCTCGCCAGCGCCGAGCTATTCGACCCGGCGCTGAACACATGGGCGACCGCTGGATCGCTTGCCAATGCGCGCGTTTATCACACAGCGATTCTGCTCGCGTCGGGCAAGGTGCTCGTTGTTGGCGGCATCGGCAACGGCGGGATCCTTTCCAGCGCTGAGCTGTACGATCCCGCCACGAACACGTGGGCGCCAGCCGGCGCGCTCGAAGCAGCACGTGAAAACCATACCTCGACCTTGCTGCCCTCCGGGCACGTGCTCGTCGCCGGTGGCGATGGTGGGGGCGGGATGATTGCTTCTGCAGAACAATACGACCCCGCAACGAATGTCTGGACGGCGGCGGGCTCTCTGGCCGAAGGGCGCATCAGCCATACTGCGACTATCTTGCCTTCAGGAAAGGTGCTGATCGCAGGGGGTTCCGGTGGCGCCGGCTTGCTCGCCAGCGCCGAGCTATACGACCCGGCAAGTAATGCATGGACGGCTGCCGCGCCTCTCGCTGCCGGGCGCACGTATCATGCGGCTGCCGTGTTGTCCTCGGGACGGGTACTGATCGTCGGCGGACAAGACGATAGCGGCTATCGGGCCAACGCTGAGCAGTTTGATCCCGGCCTCGTTCCAGACATGGCGCGACAAGCGCAAATTGATGCGGCGAGCAGCTTCCTGTTGCAAACCAGCCAATTGGCCGCCACCGGTAGCGGCTTCATCCCGTTGCTCGAAGGCAGCGGTGGCGGGACCAACAATTCCGCAACGAACATGCCGGTTTTCCAGGTGCAGCGCCTCGACAACGGACAGATGCGCTTTATAACAAACGACGAAACCGTCAATCTATCGGACACGAGTTTTACCGGCAGCGCGTCTGCACTTGCGGGCTTTCCCACCGGGCCGGTACTGATCCGCACCTGGGTCAATGGAATTCCCAGTGCCGCACGCTACAGCACGATTGCAGCTGCTCCCGGATCTCCCCGGCGGGCGCCGGTGGCTTCGAGCGGTACGCACTTCGCAGCAGTCCAATTCGTGCCAGCGGACTTCGACGATGGCGGAGCTCCGATCGTCGAATATGTCGCGATCGCGAGTCCTGGTGGCGCGACCGCAACGTGCACTGCGCCTTGCGCAACAATCACGTTCGGAGTTATCGCCGGGGGCACATATACCTTTACGGTCGCTGCAAAGAATGCCGTGGGCACCGGATCGTATTCGGCGCCGAGCAACAGCGTTGTCGTCGGGGCGGAGACTGTCACTGTCCTGTCGAGCTGGGCTAGCCCTACTCAGTATGGTCAAGCGGTATCGCTCACCGCTCAAGTCGTGGGCGCTTCGCCTACGGGGACCGTGACCTTCAAGGATGGCTCTTTCGTAGTCTGTGCGGCGGTGCCATTGGTCGATGCGCAGGCCAGTTGCAGCTTCGGCCTCCCATCGGTCGGTATCCATTCGATAACAGCAATCTACAGCGGGGACGCGGGCAACGCGACGTCTACCTCGGATGCGCTGATGCAGGAAGTGGATCGAGCGAGCACTTCCGGTTCCGTACCGAGCGCGCCGAATCCCAGCACGATAGGTCACGTGGTGACTCTGACCTTCGAGATATACAGTCTGGCACCCACATTGACGGGGACCGTCACTTTCACGGAAGGATCGAGCGTCGTTTGCGCAGCAGTAGCAGTGATTGACAGAAAAGCGATTTGCTCGACGTCGACCCTCGCAGTCGGACCTCATTTTATCGATGCTGCTTACAGCGGCGATGCCAACAACCTGCCTTCAACCGAACAGGCGCACCACACGGTCAATCAGGTGCAGAGCAACCTTGCGGTCGCGAGCATGACGAATCCGAGCACCTTCGGCCAGAGCGTGACGTTGATTGCGCGCGTCAGTGGATATCTCCCCACCGGGACGGTGTCATTCAGCGAAGGGGGACAACCGATTTGCACCTCAACGCTGACCATTGCTGGAAGCGCCACGTGCACGACCAGCGATCTCGCAGTTGGCCACCACAACATCGATATCATCTACGGCGGCGACAAGAACAACGTGTGGGCAACTTTCCTCGGATGGCCGCAAGAAGTGAATGTCGCTCAGCCGGGAACAGTGCTGAGCAGCAGTCTCAATCCGAGTAACTATGGCCAGCAAGTCACGTTTACGGCAACCGTAACAGGCAGCGCACCAGTCGGAACCGTTGTATTCAACGACGGCGACACACCAGTTTGCGCAGATGTGGCGATCGTCGCGGGCACCGCAAAGTGCAGCACGAGCTCTCTCGCGGTCGGCACACATGCGCTCAGCGCGACATATTCCGGAGACGCCAACAATTCTGTCTCGACGTCATCGGTACTACAACAGACGGTTTCTTCCGGATTTGTGCCGCTGGACCCCGCTCGTATCCTCGATACGCGCGCGAACAGAACGACGACCGATGGTCGGTTTGCGGCCATCGGAGCTGTCGGGCCACATGGCAGGCTGGATCTCGATGTAAGCGGTCGTGGTGGTGTGCCAAACACTGGCGTGAGCGCGATTGTCTTCAATGTTACGGCGACGGCGCCAACCGGCGCAGGCTTCGTTTCCGCTTGGCCCACGAGCGGCGCACGCCCAGCCGCCTCGAATCTCAATTTTGCTCCCGGCGACACCGTCTCGAATCTTGTGATATCAAAGCTGGGGACGAGCGGCCAGGTGTCGCTCTTCAACTCCGCCGGTTCGACCGACCTCATCGCCGATGTTGTCGGCTATTTCACGACCGATTCGGATCTGTCGTCCTTTCCGCCACAGCGACTGCTCGACACGCGTGCCGGCAGCGGCACGATTGACGGCAATTTCGCGGGGCAGGGCGCGCTGGTCCCCCACGCGCAACTGGATCTCGATGTCGAAAATCGCGGGGCGGTGCCGGCGAGTGGCGTCGGTGCAGTGATTCTGAACGTCACCGCGACGAATCCAACCGCTCCGGGTTTTGCTGTTGTCTGGCCAACCGATCTGACTCGCCCAACAGCATCTACGCTGAATTTCGTTGCGGGTCAGACGATCGCGAATCTTACAATCGCCAAGCTCAGTGGCACTGGCAAGGTGTCGTTGTTCAACTCCGCAGGCGCGACAGACCTGATCGCCGACGTCGCAGGCTATTTTCCCGCGGTTGCCGACTTGACCACGATCTCTCCCGCGCGGCTGCTGGACACGCGTCCCGGACGCACGACGATCGACGGTCAATATCAGGGCGGCGGCGCGCTGCCGGCGCGAGCGACGCTCGACCTCGCAGTGACGGGTCGTGGCGGGGTGCCCGCGAACGGCGTCGGAGCGGTCGTGCTGAACGTCACGGTCACTTCCCCTGCTGCGAACGGCTTCCTCGTCGCATGGCCCTCTCAAGTCGCGCGGCCGGCCACATCGAACATCAACTTCGCCGCCAGCCAGACGATCGCGAATCTGGTAATCGCGAAGGTTGGTGCGAACGGCAAGGTCTCGCTGTTCGCAAACGCGGATACGGATGCGGTGGTCGACGTCGTGGGTTGGCTGCCTTGATGGCGCCGATCGCAAACGTGCCGCAGTTCGCGCCCTGCGCAAAATGACAGGTCAGTTATCCGAGACGAATTCAGAGGCAATCATTTGATGTGTTACTCGGCGCAGGTGCAGGCCAACTATCGCAAGTACGTACGCGCATGGGGCGCGGACATCAGCCTCGCGGAATTCTTCAGGCTGTACTGGGACAAGACCCAGGGGCTCAAGCTGCGCACGCCGAAGGCGCTCGATGATGCGTTCGCGCAGCCGCAGAACGACGAGGAGCGCCGCATCAAGGCGTTGATCGACGAACTCCAGGGTCGCCAGGCGCACGACCTCGAGCAGGAACTCTTCCGTCAGAAGAAGCGCCTCGCCGATGCGGAGCGCACGCTGCGCGGGAAAACCACGAAGGCCGCGACCGAGAGTCGGCGCATTGCGACCGACAAGATCGCCTGGGCGCTCGGCAAGCTGTCCGACCTGCGCCGCGGCGAGCCGGTCGCGGACGATTCGCGCATCTTCCCGGGCTGGTACGCGCCGGTCATGGTGATGCAGGGCGATCGCAAAATCGTGCGCCCGATGCGCTATCAGTGCCGGCTCGCCGGCAAGCCGGCGACGTACGATGCGAAGTATCCGGGTACCTACAACGCGCGGCGCGACAACCTGCAGGGCTTCTGGAAGGAACAGTTCGGTCAGACCCATGCAATCATGGTCGTCAATGCGTTCTTCGAGAACGTGAGCCGGCATCGTGCCGAAGGGCATGAGCTGCGCGAGGGCGAGAAGGAAGAGAACGTCGTACTCGAATTCCACCCGCGCCCCGAACAGGAAATGCTCGTCGCGTGCCTGTACTCGCACTGGCGCGAAGGCGATACGGAACTGCTGTCGTTCGCGGCGATCACCGATGACCCGCCGGCCGAGATCGCCGAAGTAGGCCACGACCGCTGCATCATCCCGATCCGGCCCGAGAACGTCGATGCGTGGCTCAATCCGCAGGGCAGGAGCGTCGCCGAGCTCAACGCGATCCTCGACGATCGCGCGAAGCCGTATTTCGAGCACCGCCTCGCCGCCTAAAACCGGGTCGCCATCGGCGTTCGCGGCGCTGCAACGCCGGCCGCTACCAGCGCGCGACCTGTCGCTCGGTCGGATCGACCCCGAGACTGCCGGCCAGATACCGGCGAGGGCGCCACCACCGCAGGCGGCATCGAACTCGTCGCGCGCACAATGGACGTCCAGCAGGCAGATCCAATTGCCGATCGGCGCGCGACGTGTGCACACGATGGCATCGATTCCACCGCTGTGCCGCGAGGCAGGTGCGCTCGCGACGCGCGCGCGAGGCCCGATGGGCGCGCTGCAGGCTGCCCGCGCCGGTCCAGCGGGAAGCAACGTTCAGCAGAAAAGTGCGGGCGCAGCATCGAACTGCGGACGTTTTCACTGCGCGCGCACCACAACTTGCTGCAATGCGCAACCTTGGCAAGCGGGCGCGCCGCGCCTTATGATGTAGCGGTTCCGAATGACCCGGTTCGAAAGTTCTCGCAGACCGATCAAGGCGGCCTTCGGCGCTTGCCTCGCGCAAGCATCGCCCTTTGATCGGATCGACGAGCCTGGTCGCGCGATGGCGCGCGACCGCTGATGCGCCAGTGCAGGCGCGGAGGCTTTAGTGTTAGCTGAATATCTACCGATCCTGCTGTTTCTGATCGTCGCCGGCGGCATCGGCATCTTGTTGCTCCTGCTCGGCGTCGCGTTCGGCCCGCGTAGCGCGAACAAGGAAAAGGCCTCCGCCTACGAATGCGGCTTCGAGGCGTTCGAAGACTCGCGCATGCAGTTCGATGTGCGCTATTACCTGATCGCGATCCTGTTCATCATCTTCGATCTCGAAATCGCGTTCCTGTTCCCCTGGGCGGTCGTGTTCAAGCAGATCGGCGTCGTCGCGCTGGTCGAGATGGCGACGTTCCTCGCGCTGCTGCTGCTCGGGTTTGTGTACTGCTGGAAGAAGGGAGCGCTGGAATGGGAATGAACGAGCCGGACGCTACCGCAACGACGGTTACCAAGAATCTGTTTCACAACCCGGTTCCGACCGGGCCGGTCGAGGACATCCTGCGCCCCGGCGCCGACAATCCGCTGCTCGAGCGCGGCTTCGTCACGGCGTCGTTCGACAGCCTGATCAACTGGGCGCGAACGGGCTCGATGTGGCCGATGACGTTCGGCCTCGCGTGCTGCGCGGTCGAGATGATGCATGCGGGCGCCGCGAGATTGGACTTGGATCGCTATGGCGTCGTGTTCCGTCCGAGCCCGCGCCAGTCCGACGTGATGATCGTCGCCGGCACTCTGGTCAACAAGATGGCGCCCGCGCTGCGCCGCGTCTACGACCAGATGCCGAACCCGAAGTGGGTGATCTCGATGGGTTCGTGCGCGAACGGCGGCGGCTATTACCATTACTCGTATGCGGTCGTGCGCGGTTGCGATCGCATCGTGCCGGTCGACATCTACGTACCGGGCTGCCCGCCGACCGCTGAGGCGCTGATCTACGGCATCCTGCAACTGCAGAAGAAGATCCGCCGCAGCGAGTCGATCGCCCAGCGCTACGGTTCTAAGCACAACACGATCGCGCGCACATGACCGACGTGCAGACTCCCAGCGGCCTCGCGCAGCGCATCGGCGCGCGCCTCGGCGACCGGATCGTCGGCGTGACGGAAGGTCACGGCGAGACGACGGTCGAAGTGCTGCCCGAAAACTGGCTCGCGGTCGCGCAGGTGCTGCGCGACGATCCGGACTTCCATTTCGAGTCGGTCGTCGACGTCTGCGGCGTCGATTACCTGAGCTACGGGCAGACCGAGTGGGACACGACCGACGTCTCGTCGACCGGCTTTTCGCGCGGCGTCGAGGGCGAGGGCCCCGGTCGTTTCCAGTGGTCGAACCGGCCTTTGATCGGCACGGGCCATCGTCGCTTCGCCGCGGTCGCTCATCTGCTCTCGGTGAAGAACAACCAGCGCCTGCGCATCCGCTGCCACGCGCAGGACGACGCGCTGCCGACCGTGCCGTCGCTGACCGACCTGTGGCCCGGCGTGAACTGGTTCGAGCGCGAAGCGTTCGATCTGTTCGGCATCGTCTTCGAAGGCCATCCGGACCTGCGCCGCATCCTCACGGACTACGGTTTCGTCGGCCATCCGTTCCGCAAGGACTTCCCGCTGATCGGCAACGTCGAGGTGCGCTTCGACGAGACGCTCGGTCGCGTGATCTACGAGCCGGTGACGTCGGTCGAGCCGCGAGTGCTCGTGCCGCGCACGGTGCGCAACGATTCCCGCTACGACCAGGCGCAGGCCGAAGGCGCGCTGTCGAAGCCCGCCGCGGCGGCGCCGAAGTAAGGCAACGCGAACATGCAGGAAATCAAGAACTACACGATCAATTTCGGACCGCAGCATCCGGCCGCGCACGGCGTGCTGCGCCTCGTGCTCGAACTCGACGGCGAGACGATCCAGCGCGCCGATCCGCACGTCGGGCTGCTGCATCGCGGTACCGAGAAGCTCGCCGAGTCGAAGCCGTTCAACCAGTCGATCGGCTACATGGATCGCCTCGACTACGTCTCGATGATGTGCAACGAGCACGCGTACGTCAAAGCGATCGAGACGCTGCTCGGCGTCGAGGCGCCGGTGCGCGCGCAATACATCCGCACGATGTTCGACGAGATCACACGCATCCTGAATCACCTGATGTGGATCGGCTCGAACGCGCTCGACCTCGGCGCGATGGCCGTGTTCCTCTACGCGTTCCGCGAGCGCGAGGAACTGATGGATTGCTACGAGGCGGTTTCCGGTGCGCGCATGCACGCGACGTACTACCGTCCCGGCGGCGTCTATCGCGACCTGCCCGAGCGCATGCCGCAATACAAGGAATCGCGCTGGCACAAGGGCGACGATCTGAAGCGCCGCAACGCGTGGCGCGAGGGCTCGCTGCTCGATTTCATCGAGGCATTCGCGAATGATTTCCCGCATCGCGTCGACGAATACGAGACGCTGCTGACCGACAACCGCATCTGGAAGCAGCGCACTGTCGGCATCGGCGTCGTGCCGCCCGAGCAGGCGCTCGCATGGGGCATGACCGGACCGATGCTGCGCGGCTCGGGCATCGAGTGGGACCTGCGCAAGAAGCAGCCGTACGCGATGTACGACAAGATGGATTTCGACATACCGGTCGGCGTGAAGGGCGACTGCTACGACCGCTATCTCGTGCGCGTCGAGGAGATGCGCCAGTCGAACCGCATAATCCAACAGTGCGTGCGATGGCTCAAGGCGAATCCGGGCGAGGTGATCCTGCGCAACTTCAAGATCTCGCCGCCACGGCGCGAGGAGATGAAGGACGACATGGAAGCGTTGATCCATCACTTCAAACTGTTCACGGAAGGCTACAGCGTGCCGGCCGGCGAGACCTACGCCGCGGTCGAGGCGCCAAAGGGCGAGTTCGGCTGCTACCTGATCTCGGACGGCGCGAACAAGCCGTTCCGCGTGAAGCTGCGCGCGCCCGGGTTCGCTCACCTGTCGTCGATGGATTCGATCGTGCGCGGGCACATGCTGCCCGACGTCGTCGCGATGATCGGCACCTACGACGTGGTGTTCGGCGAGATCGATCGCTGAGGATGATCTGAAAGACGATGAAAGCCACCAATCACTACGCTGAAGTCAAGGATGTCGATCCGCTCGTCGCGCTCGATGCGCATACGCGCGAGCACATCGATCATTGGATCGCGAAATTTCCGCCCGATCGCCGGCGCTCGGCGCTGATCCAGGCGCTGTTCGTGGCCCAGGAGCAGAATCACGGCTACCTCACCGACGAACTGATCACTGCGGTCGCGAAGTACCTCGGCCTGCCGGCGGTGTGGGCTTACGAGGTCGCGAGCTTCTACTCGATGTTCGAGACGTCGCCGGTTGGCCGCAACAACGTCGCAGTCTGCACGAATATTTCGTGCTGGCTGAATGGGGGCGAGGGCATCCTCGCGCATTGCGAGAAGAAGCTTGGCATCAAGGTCGGCGAGAGCACGGCCGACGGTCGCGTCTACCTGAAGCAGGAAGAGGAATGCCTCGCGGCGTGCTGCGGCGCGCCGATGATGGTCGTCAACGGTCACTACCACGAGCATCTGACGCCGGCCACGGTCGACCAGATCCTCGACGAATTGAAGTAACGTCGCCATGGCTTTCGGTCCCGCCCCGCAGGAACACCAGGTCGTCTACACGACGCTGCACTTCGAGCAGCCGTGGCTGCTCGACAACTATCTGAAGGTCGACGGTTACAAGGCGTGGAAGAAGATCCTCGCCGAGAAGCCCGACCCGGCGACGATCGTCGACGAGCTCAAGAAGAGTTCGCTGCGCGGCCGCGGCGGCGCGGGCTTCCCGACCGGACTCAAGTGGTCATTCATGCCGAAAGGCGCGATGCAGAAATACATTTTGTGCAATTCGGACGAGTCCGAGCCTGGCACCTGCAAGGACCGCGACATCCTGCGCTTCAACCCGCATTCCGTTGTCGAGGGCCTCGCGATCGCTTGCTACGCGACCGGCTCGACGGTCGCCTACAACTACCTGCGCGGCGAATTCCACCACGAGCCGTTCGAGCACTTCGAGTCGGCGCTCAAGGAAGCGTATGCGGCCGGACTGCTCGGCAAGAACATCGGCGGCAGCGGAATCGACGTCGACATCCACACGGCGCTCGGTGCGGGCGCCTACATCTGCGGCGAAGAGACCGCGCTCATGGAATCGCTCGAAGGCAAGAAAGGCCAGCCGCGCTTCAAGCCGCCGTTTCCGGCCGGATTCGGCTTGTACGGCAAGCCGACGACGATCAACAACACCGAGACCTACGCCTCGGTGCCGGCGATCCTCGTCAAGGGCGCGGAGTGGTTCCTCGCGCAGGGCAAGCCGAACAACGGCGGCCCCAAGATCTTCTCAGTGTCGGGTCATGTGAACAAGCCAGGCAATTACGAGATCAAGCTCGGCACGCCGTTTTCCGAACTGCTCGAGATGGCCGGTGGCGTGCGCAACGGTCACAAGCTCAAAGCGGTGATCCCTGGCGGTTCGTCGATGCCAGTGCTGCCCGCGGACACGATGATGGGCATCACGATGGACTACGACGCGCTGCAGAAGGCCGGTTCGGGCCTCGGCTCGGGCGCGGTGATCGTGATGGACGAGACGACCTGCATGGTGCGTGCTTGCCGCCGCATCGCGCGCTTCTACTACGCCGAATCGTGCGGCCAGTGCACGCCGTGCCGCGAAGGCACCGGCTGGATGTATCGCATGCTCAACCGCATCGTCGACAACCAGGCGACGATCGAGGACGTGCAGATGCTCAAGCAGGCCGCAGGCCAGATCGAGGGACACACGATCTGCGCGTTCGGCGAGGCTGCCGCGTGGCCGGTGCAGGGTTTCCTGCGCCACTTCTGGAACGAGTTCGAGTATTTCGTCGCGAACAAGCGCTCGATTGTCGATGCGAAACTCGGAGTCGCCGCATGAGCGCGCAACCGACCGCCGCCCCCGCGGCACCGCCCGCAGCGCCACCGAGCGACCTCGTCAACATCGAGATCGACGGCATCGCGATGCAGGTGCCGAAAAATTCGATGATCATCGCGGCCGCCGACAAGGCTGGCATCCCGATTCCGCGCTTCTGCTACCACGAGAAGCTGCCGATCGCGGCGAACTGCCGCATGTGCATGGTCGAGACCGAGATGGGCGGCAAGGCCATGCCGAAGCCGCAGCCGGCGTGCGCGACGCCGGTAATGGAAGGCATGAAGATATTCACGCAGTCGCAGCGCGCGCTCTCCGCGCAGCGCAACGTGATGGAATTCCTGCTGATCAA
>Ga0105238_10007851_pt1 | contig 10672 bp, 10 predicted proteins | sample KBSC34metaG_FD_81526 | JGI IMG/M metagenome (GOLD analysis project Ga0105238, IMG submission 81526) | Corn rhizosphere microbial communities from Kellogg Biological Station, Michigan, USA - KBS C3-4 metaG | ecosystem: Host-associated > Plants > Roots > Rhizosphere > Soil | place: Michigan, USA...
CTCGACGGTGACGTCCATCCCCGCCACCAGAACCATCCGCCCCACGGGCGGCGCCGTGGCCGTCACCAGCAGGCCGTGATAGCGGCGGGTGCGCTCGCCTCCCACGGTCCCCATCGCGAAGCCGCCCAGCCCGTCCGTCTCGAGCCACTCGGCGTGAGCAGGCGCGCTCACCGAGGCTCCGCGGGCGGCCCGCGCTCGACTGCCGGCGTGGCCGCCTCCGCGCGCGCCCGCGCCATCTCCTCGATGAAGCGCACCGCCAGCGCCGTCCATCCCGTCTGATGGCTGGCACCCACGCCGCGGCCGGTCTCTCCGTGAAAGTACTCGTGGAACAGCACCAGCTCGCGCCAGTGCGGATCGCCGGCGAAGCGCCCGTCCTCGCCGTGGCAGGGGCGCTTGCCTTGCGGCCCGGCCAGGAAGATCGAGCCCAGCCGCGCCGACAGCTCGCGCGCCACCTCGCGCAGGTTCAGCAGGCGCCCCGAGCCCACCGGGCACTCGACGCGCAGGCCGTCGCCGTAGAAGTGGTGATAGCGCTCCAGCGCCTCGATGAGCAGGTAGTTCACCGGCATCCAGATGGGCCCCCGCCAGTTCGAGTTGCCCCCGAACAGCCCCGTCGTCGCCTCCCCCGGCACGTAGTCGACCCGGAACTCCTCGCCGCCGTGGAAGAAGCGATAGGGCGCGCGCTGGTGCACCTTCGACAGCGAGCGGATCCCGTACGGCGACAGGAACTCGTCCTCGTCCAGCATGTAGCGCAGCACCTTGATCAGCCGCTCCCGCGACGGGATGCTGAGCAGCATGCGATCCTGGGCGGCGTCGGGCCCGGGGGTCAGGCTGACCAGGCCCGCCAGGTCGGGCCGGTTCTCCAGGAACCAGCGCATGCGGCGGCGGAACGCCGGCAGCGCCGACATCGCCTCGTCCTCCAGCACCTCGACGGCGATGATGGGCAGCAGGCCCACCAGCGAGCGCACCCGCAGCGGGTGGGAATGACCGTCGGCGTGCAGCTTGTCGTAGAAGAAGCCGTCCTGCTCGTCCCACAGGCCGTTGCCGCCCAGCGCGTTCATGGCGTCGGTGATGTGCACGAAGTGCTCGAAGAACTTCGACGCCATGTCGTCGTACGACGGATCGCCCTTGGCCAGCTCGATGGCCATCGACAGCATGGTGGCGCAGAAGAAGGCCATCCAGGCCGTGCCGTCCGCCTGCTCCAGGAAGCCGCCCGTCGGTAGCGGCCGCGAGCGATCGAAGACGCCGATGTTGTCGAGGCCGAGGAAGCCGCCCGAGAACAGGTTGCGCCCCTGAGCGTCCTTGCGGTTGACCCACCAGGTGAAGTTCAGCAACAGCTTGCGGAACATGCGCCCCAGGAACTCGCGATCACGCTTGCCGTCGGCGCCGACAGCAAGCTTGTAGACTCGCCAGGTGGCCCAGGCGTGCACGGGCGGGTTGACGTCGCCGAACGCGAACTCGTACGCGGGGAGCTGCCCGTTCGGGTGCATGTACCACTCGCGCGTCATCAACAGGAGCTGCCCCTTGGCGAAGGCGGGATCGATGCGCGCGAAGGGGATCATGTGGAACGCCAGATCCCACGCCGCGAACCAGGGGTACTCCCACTTGTCGGGCATCGACAGCACGTCGCGGTTGTAAAGGTGGCCCCACTCGGCGTTACGACCGGCGCGGCGGCTGGGAGGCGGGGGGGGATGCGCGGGGTCTCCCTCCAGCCAGGCGCGGACGTCGTAGTGAAAGAACTGCTTCGACCACAGCAGGCCGGCGTACCCCTGGCGCACCACCAGCGCCTCGTCGGGCGACAGCGGGCCCGTCTTCGCGTCGTAGAAGGCGTCGGCCTCGGCGCGCCGCAGGGCCACCGCGGCGTCGAAGTCCAGGAACGGGTCGTGCACCTTGGTGGCGTCGCTGGTGGCCACCAGCCGCAGCCGCACCTTCACCTCGCCGCGCGCCGGAACGATCAGTGAATACAGCGCCGCCGCCTTCGTTCCCACGCGCGCCGGGTTCACGCGGTCGAGCCGTCCGCCCACGACGTACTCGTGAAAGGCGTCCTTCACGTAGGGCGTCGGGTTGGGCGTGCCGAACAGCCGCTCGTAGTTCGTCTCGTTGTCGGTGAACAGCAGCGCGGGGGGAAGGCCGGTCCCCGGCTCGGCCTCGACCGACAGGTGGTAGTGCCCCATGGCCGGGTGCTCCAGCGACATCCCGCCGTCCCCCGCGGCGGCGATCGAGGGCCGCGCGCTGTAGCCCTCACCGTGGCGGCCCCACGACCAGGTGTTGCGGAACCACACCGTCGGCAACAACGACAGCGGCGCGGCGTCGGGACCGCGGTTCGCCACCGTCAGCGTGATCAGCAGATCCTCCGGCGAGGCCTTGGCGTACTCGGCGAACACGTCGAAGTAGCGATCGTCGTCGAACACGCCCGTGTCAGAGAGCTCGAACTCGGGCTGGGCCCGCCCTCGCCGCGCGTTCTCCTCCACCAGCCGCGCGTAGGGAAAGGCGCGCTGCGGATACTAGTACAGCGCCCGCATGTACGAATGCGTGGGGGTCGAGTCGAGGTAGAAGTACTGCTCCTTCACGTCCTCGCCGTGGTTGCCCTGGGGCCCGGTCAGCCCGAACAGCCGCTCTTTCAAGATGGGATCGGCGCCGTTCCACAGCGCCAGCGCGAAGCACAGTCGGCCCTGGCGATCGGCGATCCCCAGCAGGCCGTCCTCGCCCCAGCGGTAGGCGCGGCTGCGCGCGTGCTCGTGAGGGAAGTAGTCCCAGCAGCTCCCGTCGGGCGAGTAGTCCTCGCGCACCGTCCCCCATTGCCGCTCGGCCAGGTAGGGACCGAACCGCTTCCAGTTGCTCTCCCGGCGTTCGTCGGCGTCCAGCCGCCGCTGCTCGGCCCCGGCGCTCAGGAGCCCCCCGGTCGGCCTGGCCCCCGGAGGGGAGACGGAACAGACTGCCGCTCACGCATCACTGACGTGATTTTCGCGTAACCGCCCGACCAGGGCAACGTAGGGTGACTGGAGGACGAACATGTTGATGGCGACCCTGAAGAACGCAACCGATCGCGTCGCGGCCGTTCGCGACAAGCTGGGCTTCCTGGGACCGACGCTGGCGCGCCTCACGCTGGCGTCCGTGTTCATCGGCACCGGGTGGGGAAAGCTGAGCAACATCGGCTCGACCGTCGAGTACTTCGCCAGTCTGCACATCCCTGCCCCCGCCTTCCAGGCGCGCCTGGCGGCGGGCACCGAGTTCGTGGGCGGCGTCCTCTTGCTGCTGGGCCTCTTCACCCGCCTCGCCGTGCTGCCCATGGCCTTCACCATGGTCATCGCCATCATCACGGCCCGGCGGGACGCCCTCGACGGCGTGCGCTCGCTGCTGGGCTTCGAGGAGTGGACCTACATCGTCCTCTTCATCTGGCTCGCGGTGGCCGGCCCGGGGCCCCTCTCGCTCGACGCCCTGTGGGCACGGCGGCGCCGCCGCCTCGGGGACACGACGCCCGAAGCGGCCCCGCAACCTGGCCTCCGCCCCTAGTCCTGATAAGACTCAGGCGTAGGCGATCTTGGCCCACTGGAAGAAGCGGCGCAGGCCGTCCTCGATGCCCACCAGCGGCTCGTAGCCGGCCTGGATCTGCGCCTTGGTGATGTCCGGGCAGCGCCGCTGCGGCTCGTCCGCCGGGTAGGTGTCCGGGTGCTCGATCACGCGCTGCTCGACCTTCACGTCCGGCACCGCCCGCTTGATCGCTTGCACCAGCTCGAGCATCGACAGCTCGGGCTTGGGGTTGCCGATGTTGTACGGCTCCCCGGCCTGCCCGGACAGCAGCACCTGCAGGAAGCCGCGGATCGCGTCCGTCACGTAGCAGAACGTCCGCGTCTGCTTCCCCGTCCCGTAGATGTTCACCGCTTCGCCCGCCAGGATCTTCGCCGCGAAGTTCGGCAGCACCCGGTAGTCCAGCTTCTGCATCCCCGGCCCGTACACGTTGAACGGCCGCACCATCATCCCCTGCACCCCGAACTGCGTCTGGTAGATCCGCACCAGCGTCTCACCCAGCCGCTTCGATTCGTCGTAGCAAGCCCGTGCCCCCAGGCAGGACACGTTGCCGTGATAGCTCTCCTTCGTCGGCACGTGCGCCGGATCGGGATCGCCATAGATCTCGCTCGACGAGAAGAACAGCATGCGCGCGTTGCTGGCCTTGGTCAGCTCCAGCACGTTCTTCAGGCCCACCGTGGCCACCTCCAGCGTCTCCAGCGGCCACTTCCGGTAGTAGTAAGGGCTGGCGATGCCGGCCAGGTGCAGCACGTAGTTCACCGGGCGCTCGGGATAGAACGGCTTGATGATGTCGTGATTCACGAACGCCACGTGCCGATGCGCCTCCTTCTCCGCGCCCATCGCCCCCGCCGTGATCAGGTTGTCGATGGCGATGATCTCGCACGGCGACTCCAGCACGGTCTCGTTCAGCTTCACGAGGACGTCCGTGAAGTAGCGTCCCAGGAAGCCACGCGCTCCAGTGATGAGGATCCGCTTTCCCGAGAACTCCTTCGCCACGGGTCCCAGGGTCGTACAAATCTCGGCGATGTCGCTGTCCAGTAGGGCCGTCATCTAGATCTCCTGCAAGCGGGGAATGGGCACGATGAAATGGCCACCGTCAGCCATGTAGTCCGTGTTCTTTTTCACGATCGAATCGGCAAAGTTCCAGGCGAAGATCACGCACCACTCGGGATGGCGCTCGCGCAGCGCCGACGAGGGGAGCACCGGGATGTGCGTTCCGGGGGTGAACCGGCCTTGCTTCCAGGTCGAATCGTCGACGATGAAGTCGATGCTGGTCCCGTCCAGGCCGAACTCGTACATCAGGGTGGTCAGCTTCGCCGGCGCGCCGTAACCGGCCAGGCGCTGCCCGCGGGCCCGCAGCTCGGTCACACGCGCGCGCAGCGCCTGACCCAGCTCGGTGATGCGCTGCTTGAAGCGCGTGTAGAGCGCGGGCGTGAACAGGCCCAACTCCTCTTCGTGCTTCAGCAGACCAGCCAGGCGCTCGCTCTCCGGGTGGTTGGCCTGCGCCGGGCAGACGAAGCACCGCACCGAGCCGCCATGGGTGGCCACCCGCTCGGCGTCGAACAGGCGCAGCCCCAGGCCGGCGAAGAAGCGCACCAGCGGCCGCAGGGCGTGATACGCCAGGTGCTCGTGATAGATGGTGTCGAACAGCAGGTCCTGCACCACATCCACCAGGTACGACACCTCGAACACGAACACGCCCTGGGGCGCCAGCAGCGCCTTCACCCCGCGCGCGAAGGCGGCCAGATCCTCGGCGTGCGCGAACACGTTGTTCGCGCACAGCAGCGCCGCCGCGCCGTGCGCGGCGCGCAGCTCGTCGGCCAGCGCCTCGGTGAAGAACTCCGCGCGGGTGGGCACGCCCGCCGCCACCGCCGCCTGGACGATCTCGACGGCGGGATCGATCCCCAGCACCTTCGGGACGCCCAGCGCCTGGAACTGCTTCAGCAGCGTGCCGTCGTTCGAGCCCACGTCCACCACGAACGACTGGGGGCCCAGGCCGAACCGCGCCACCATGTCGCGGGCGAACCGCGCGAAGTGCGCCACGAACACCGACGACGTGCCGGACACGTACACGTAGTGCTGGAAGAGGCGGCGCGGATCGACGATCTCCGCCAGCTGGAGGTGTCCGCAGCGATCACACAGCAGCAGGCTGAGCGGAATCAGATCTTGCGGCGTTCCCACCTCGGCCGGACCGACGAACTCGTTCGCCGGCGGCGTGGGGGCGAGCTGCATCACCTGGGTCAGGCTCGCCTGAGGCGCCTGGCACAGCGCGCACGCCTGGCGGCGGGTGTAGACCGCCGTCATCGCGAATCCGGGAACGTCACCTGCCAGCCGCTGCTGGCCGTGGGATCGCGCCGGACGGCGATCAGGGGCAGCCGCACGACGTCGGCCTCGTGGTGCTTCTCATCGCGAACGTTCTTGGCGAACGTGAAGATGACGGTGTCGGTGGGGAAGAACATGGCGTGGTCGACCAGGGGCGGCGTGAAGAACATCGTCCCGGCCGGAAACGTCTGGTGCTGCGGCTTCTCCTTCGAGCCCTGCTTGCGCCAGTAGTACTCGACGGCGCCGGTCTGCACGTAGGTGTAGTGCCAGTCGGTCTTGTGAAAGTGATTGGCGCGCACCGCGCCCGCCACCGAGGTGAGGAGACCGACGCTGGTGAAGCGCTCTAGGAGCAAATTGAAGATCTCGCCGTTCTGGTTGGCGAAGGGGGGATCGATGGGGACCGCCACCTGGTCGGGGTACTGTCCCTGCTCGACGGCTGCCGAGAACTCGCGGTTGGAAAGCATCTTCGGCGCGGGACCTTACAAACATCCTCCCGGTCGAGGCAAGAGCAGGCAGCCACGTGGCTGGCGCCACCCCTTCCCCTGCTAGACCGCCGGCGAACAGGTGAGCTAAGAAGCAGCAGCATGCGTAGGTCGTCCTCCAGATGAAGGCAGCCACCGCGAAGAGTTTCGCGCGTCAGGCCGGGCCGCCGCTGTTGCTGGCGGCCGTCTTCCTGGTCATCAACCGCGACCTGCTGCTGGGCCACGCCATCGTGCCGTGGGACGGCGACGAGTTCTTCACGCCCTACTACACGCTGCTGGCCGACTTCGTGCGCAGCGGGCACCTGATGCTGTGGAACCCCTGGAACGCGGGCGGGATGCCCGACTTCGTGGAGCCGCAGGTGGGCGCCACCTCCCCCGTTCACCTGTTGTTCGCGGGCCTCACCGGCGGGACCTGGCTGGGGTTCCGCCTCTTTCATCTCGCCATCTTGCTGTTCTCCGGGCTGGGGATGTACCAGCTGGGGCGCCGCCTGCGCGCGCCCACCTGGGGCTGCTTCGTGGTGGCGCTGGGCTTCGTCTTCTCGGGGTTCCAGCTGGGCCACTCCGAGCACGTCTCCTTCAACTACGCCTTCGCCTGGCTTCCCATCCAGCTGGTGCTGTGGGATCGCGCGCTCGAGAAGCGCTCCTACCTGGGCGCCGCGCAGGCCGGGGTGGCCTGGGGGCTGTCGTTCCTGGGCGGATACCCGCCGCTGACGCTCAACAACGGCGCGTTCTGCGCGCTGTGGGCGGTGGGGCGCTGTTTCTTTCCCTACCGCGCGGCCGGCGACGCCGGCGGCCTGTCGCCTCTGCAGGAGGCGCGCGCGCGGGCCCGGAACGCGCTGGGCCTGCTGGCGGTGATGGGCGCGGTCGGGGTCGCCGTCATGGCCCCCGTGCTGATCGGCCTGCAGATCGAGGCGGCGGGCGTCAGCGCGCGCGTGTCGCCCCTGCCCCGGGCGCGCGTCATCGGCGAGAATTTCCTGGGTCCCCTGGCGCTGAGCACGCTGTTCACGCCCTACTTCGCGCAACTGCCCCCGCCCGCGCTGTGGCCGGCCACCGACTACTCCAGCGTTTGCGTCTACCTGGGTGCGCTGCCCCTCACCCTGGCGATCTGGTCCCTGATCGCGGAGCCCCGCCGGCCGGCGCGGTGGTGTCTGCTGGCCGTCGCCGTGGGCGCGGGGCTGCTGGCCGTCGGACAGACGCTGCCGGTGCGCGGCTGGCTGTACGATCTGGTGCCGCCCACGCGCTTCTTCCGCCACCCGGCCATCTACCGCGGCTACATCATCGCCGGGCTGGCCGTGCTGGCCTTGGTGGGCACGCGAGATCTGGCGCGCGCCCCCAGCCGGCGCTGGCCATTGCTCGCCGCCGCGCTGATCGGCGCCACCGGAGCGCTGTGGTCGTTCATCGGCATCACCAGCATCGTCTCGAACCCGGCCCTCGCCAGCGGCCAGCGCGACGCCGCGCTGATCTGGGAGGCCATCGTCGTCGCCAGCGCCGCGTTCCTGTTCGTGAAATCGCGACGCGGCCAGATGATCCTGATCGGGTGCGTGGCACTCCTGGCGGTGGTCGACGCCGTTTGCACGGAGGGGCTGACCATCACGCTCATGCTGCGCGATCCGGGCGCCGTGGCGCTGTGGGAGGGCCTGGACAAGGGCCACCAGCCGTCGCTGGCTCTGACCGGGGGACTGGATCGGGTGCCGGTCATCACCGGCCCCGGCTTCGGAGCGGGGCTGACGAACCGCAACTTCCTGGCGAAGAAGCCGGGCCTGCTCGGCTACGTCGCGCTGGGAAACTCGTTTCATGAGCGGTGGAGTCGCCACGCCTTGATGAGCGCCGCCGCCAGCGGGCCCGACCGTCTCTGGTTCGCCAGCGAGGTGGTCCATGGCGCGCCATCGGAGGAGCTGTTCGTCGCCTTCGCCCAGCGGACCGACAAGCTGGCGGCGATCCCTCTGGTGGTGAACGATCGCGCCGACATGACGTCCCGGACGCCGCCCGCTGCCCCGACCCCCGAGGTCGCGCAGGCGATGGCGGCCGCGCCCCCCGCCCAGCGCGTGCCCTATCATCTGATCGAGTACACCCCGCGCACGCTGTCGTTCGAGGTCGAGGTCCCCCGTGACGGCTGGCTGATGGTCACCGATCGCTGGGCCCCCGGCTGGAAGGCCTGGGTCAACGACCGGCCCACGCCGGTCTCGGGCGGCGACTTCATCTTTCGCGCGCTCCCCGTCACCGCCGGGAAGGTCACGGTGAGGATGCGCTACCAGCCAGCGACGGTCCCCTGGCTGATCCTGCTGAGCTGGGGCACCGTCGCGGCCGTGCTGCTGGCGACGCTGGCGGCCCGGCGGGGCTATTCGTTACCCATTCATCTACCCTGGCGGCGGCGCACGGCGTGATCCCGCGCCGGCGCGCTCGAAGACCCGAGACCTCATCACGAAGGATTCATGGAACTCGCCGAATATGATCTGATGTCCGCGGTGGAAGACCGCCACTGGTGGTGGCGCGCCCGCCGCGAGATCCTGGCCCGCACCATCGAGACCTACGCGCCGCCCGCGGGAGCGACCCCGCGCCGCGTGCTGGAGGTGGGCTGCGGCACGGGCGGAAACCTGGCCATGCTGGGGCAGTTCGGCGAGGTGGTGGGGGCCGAGCACGAGCCGGCCGCCATCAAGTACCTCGACAGCAAGTATCCGGGCCGGTTCCACGTCATCCAGCACAGCATCCCCCAGCCCATCCCGGGGCTGTTCGACATCGTGGGAATGTTCGACGTCCTGGAGCACATCGAGGACGACGCGGCCGCCCTGCGCTGGGTGGCGGGACAGCTGAGGCCGGGAGGGGTGGCGGTGTTGACGGTGCCCGCGTTCCCCTTCCTCTGGTCGCAGCACGACGTGGCGGCGCGCCACTTTCGCCGCTACAAGCTCGACGGTCTGACCGCGCTGGTGCCGCCCGAGCTGGAGCTGGTCCACAGCACGTACTTCAACGTGCTGGTGTTTCCGGCGGTCGCGGCGGTGCGGCTGGGGATGCGCCTGCTGCCCAAGGCCTGGCAGCCGCAGGGCACGCACATGGCGCTGCCACCCGAACCGCTCAACTGGCTCGGATACCAGGGCTTCCGGGTGGAGCGGTTCCTCGCTCCGCGCCGCCACTCAGCCGTGGGGGTGTCGGCGCTTCTCGTCCTTCGACGGCGACCCGACTGAGGGCGAACACCGCCATCTTGAAGATGAAGGCCAGCGCCGAAGCCGTCAGCAGGCTGAAGAACCCGGCGCCGATCCCGGCGATCGCGCCCGAGACCCACAGCAGCGTCCGTTGCACGCCGAGCGCGTTGGGAATGGACAGCGCCACCCCCACCACCAGCAGGGCGAACACGCCGAAGCTCATCAGCAACCACAGCAGCTTCGCGATGACCGTCTCGTAGAAGACCATCAGGCCCACCAGGCCGTGGCTGGCCACCATGAACAGGTTCTGGCTGCTCTTGCCTCCGTAGCGCTTGCGCCGATCGCGACGCGCCGACACCGAAGGCAAGCGGATCTTCAAGATGGCGTAGGCGAAGTGCACCGAGGCCAGCGGGTTGCGCCGGATGTAAGGGACGTACTGCCCGGGGATCAGCAGGAAGTTGTTGGGGATGATCGACTGCCGGGTCAGGAACCGGAAGATGCCCTTGTAGCAGGTGAAGGCGACCTTGAAGGTCAGTGACTCCTGGCGGCGGCCCCGCTCGATCAGCACCACCTTGCCGGGGTTCTCCAGTCCCAGCGCCACGATCGACGGGATCTGCTGCACGTCGTCCTCACCATCGCAGTCGAAGGTGATCAGCACGTCGTCGGGCGCCAGCTGGATGTGCGACAGCGCATAGAACAGCGCGCCCTGGTTCCCCAGGTTCGTGGGCGCCTGGATGAGCTCGAGCTTGATGCTGTCGGGGCGCTCTCGATACTCCTCCAGGACCGCCACCGAGCGATCGGTGGAGAGATCGTCGATCACCCAGAGCACGGCCGTCTCGGCCAGGCCCGCCCGGTGCAGCACCTCGGAGAACTCGGTGAGAAACTCGTCGAGGATCTTCTCTTCGTTGCGGCAGGCGGTCAGGAAGATGTAGCGCATGCGTACCGTGGCGCAGACTCTACAAGACCCGCGCCGGTGGACAAAGCGGGCGCCGGAGCGGGCCGGCCGTCGTCGCCCCTGACGTCGGGCCATTGCCGCACGTAGTAACCGGGCTGCGTCTCGGCGGCTGCCGAGCCGCCGTCCCCGGCGGTCACGCAGGGTGCGGCGGGCGCGTGGTCCCCTCGGTCAGTCGGTACCCGGCCGGCAGCGGAAGCGGATTCGTCGATCTTCTTCATGGATTTCACTCCTGCGAAGGTTCGACGTCCTTA
>Ga0105238_10007854_pt1 | contig 10670 bp, 9 predicted proteins | sample KBSC34metaG_FD_81526 | JGI IMG/M metagenome (GOLD analysis project Ga0105238, IMG submission 81526) | Corn rhizosphere microbial communities from Kellogg Biological Station, Michigan, USA - KBS C3-4 metaG | ecosystem: Host-associated > Plants > Roots > Rhizosphere > Soil | place: Michigan, USA...
ATGGCGGTAAACAGGCGCTGCGCCAGCTGGCCCGGCTGGCCTCCATTGACCACCAGGCGCTCCCCCTTCCAGCCGAGCTCCCCCACCGGCGTGATGACCGCGGCCGTTCCGCAGCCGAACACCTCGCGCAGCGTCCCGTGGCGGTGCGCGGAGATCAGCTCGTCGACGCCGATCGCGCGCTCGCTGGTCTGCAGGCCCCAGTCACGCGCCAGCGTCAGAACCGAATCCCGCGTGACGCCGCCCAGGATCGTGCCGTCGAGCGCGGGCGTGATGAGCTCGTCCCCGATGAGGACGCACAGGTTCATGGTGCCGACCTCTTCCAGGTGGTTGTGCTCGATGGCGTCGGTCCACAGCACCTGATCGTAGCCGCGCTTGTGCGCCTCCTCGGCGGCCAGCAAGCTGGCGGCGTAGTTGGCGCCTGCCTTGACGGCGCCGAGGCCGCCCGGCGCCGCGCGCACGAAGCGGTCCTCGATCCAGATCTTGGCGGGCGTGAAGCCCTCGCCGTGGTAGGCGCCCACCGGCGAAGCGATGATGAAATAGGTGTATCGCTTCGACGGACGCACCCCCAAGAACGGCTCGGTCGCGATCAGGGTCGGACGAATGTACAGCGACGTGCCGGGCGATTTCGGCACCCAGTCGCGATCCAACCCGACCAGCGCGAGCAACATCGCGAGGCTGAGCTCGGGATCGGCGGACGGCATGCACAGGCGGGCCGCTCCCTCCGCCAGGCGCCGGGCGTGCCGGTCGGCCCTGAAGAGCTGCACGCGCCCGTCGGCGGTGCGGAAGGCCTTCATCCCGTCGAAGATCTCCTGGCCGTAGTGAAAGACGGCCGCCGCCGGATCCAGCGAGAAGTTCCCGTAGGGTACGACGCGGGCGTCGGTCCACCCGTCGGCCTCGGTCCAGTCAGCGATCGCCATGTGATCGGTGAAGACGCGGCCAAAGACGAGCCCCGCGTCCCCGGGGCGGACCTTCGGCGACGACGACTTCTCGATTCGAACCGAGACACCCGGCTTGGCGCCCGCGGCCCCCCGGGGAGTCGCGGTCCCGTTCGTCGAGCCGGTCGTGGTTCCCAAAGTCCTCATCTCCGTCGCGGGCGGCGTCATGACGGCCTGAGGATATCGCGGGCCCCCCATCGCTGCCACCGTCACCATTCCGGCCGCTGGTGACCGGGCGCGAGCTTCCGGAAGGACCCGCGCTATCTTCACGCGCGGAGGAATCGGAAAATGACCATGGCAATCCGGAAAGCGGGCGAGCGCGGGCGAACCGAGATCGACTGGTTGGACAGCCGCCACACCTTCTCGTTCGGCGACTACTACGACCCGAACGTGATGGGATTCCGGGTCATGCGTGTGCTCAACGACGACCGCGTGATCCCCGGCGCGGGGTTCCCCACCCATGCCCACCGGGACATGGAGATCGTGACCTACGTCCTCGACGGCGCGCTCGAGCACAAGGACAGCCTGGGCACGGGCTCCGTCATCCGCGCCGGCGACGTGCAGCGCATGTCGGCCGGCACCGGCATCCGCCACAGTGAGTTCAACGCCTCGAAGGCGGAGCCGGTGCGCTTCCTGCAGATCTGGATCCTGCCCGAGCGGGCGGGCCTGAAGCCGAGCTACGAACAGAAGACCTTCCCGCGACGGGAATCGCACGGCCTGTTCAAGTTGGTGGCGGCGCGCGACGGGCGGGAGGGCGCGGTGAGCCTGAACCAGGACACGGATCTCCATGTCGCCGTTCTTGATGCCGGAGCCGAGGCCCGGCACCAGCTGCGCCCCGGGCGTTTCGCGTGGGTCCAGGTGGCCCGCGGCCAGGTCAACGTCAATGGAGAAGCGCTCGAGGAAGGCGACGGCGCCGCTCTGGCCGAGGTCGACGTCGTGACGGTCGCGTCACGAGCCGCCGACAGCGAAGTGCTGGTCTTCGATATGCCGTGACGCTCGCTTCGCTCGCTCGCGGAAGGGGCTTCGCCCCTCCCGCGGGCCCTCCCCCGATGAAGGCGGGCCCGGATCCGTGGAATGGCGTTTTCTCCGGCGGGCGAAGCCCGCCTTCGATCAACTAGGGAAGACGGGCTTTCAGAGGTGGCCCAGGCCGGGGCCTTCTACGACGCGGGCGGCGGCGGTGGCGGCCAAGGTGGCGGCGTGGTGGGGGGAGGCGCCGGAGGCGAGGTGGAGGGTGAGGACGACGCCGAAGACGTCGCCGGCGCCGGTCGGATCGACTTCGTGGGCGGGCGCGGCGGGGATTTCGAGGTGTTTGCCGGAATCGAGGAGGGTCGAGCCTTGGGCGCCTCGGGTGAGGGCGACGGTGGCGCCGCTCGCGGCGAAGCGGGCGGCGATCGCGGGTGCGTCGGGGTGGTCTTCGACCGACAGGATCGCGGAGCTGACGGGGGGCGGATCGAGGGCCTCGGGGAGGAGCGCGGGGACGATGCGGCCGTCGGGCTCGGCCCGACGGAGCCAGCCTTGCAGACCCGCGCCCACGAAGGGCGCTCGGAGGGACGCGACCAGCGCGCGATCGCACTCGGCCGCGACCGGCCCGACGTAGGCCACGGGCGCGGCTCGAAAGGGCTCCGGCACGTCCTCGGGGCGAAGGGTCCGCGCGCGATCGCGAAGGAACAGGCGGCGCGTGGGCCCGCGGTAGTCGAGCGCAAAGGTCGTCATGACCCGATCGGCAACCAGGTGAAGGCGGAGGTTCGGCACTCCGACCAGGGTTTGGAGCAGCGGATGGTCGGGCGGCCCCGCCGTCACGAGCGCGGTGGGGACCCCGAGGCGCGCCGCCGCCAGCGCCGCGTAACTGCCGGCGCCGCCCAACCGCTCGCCATCGGGGGCCTCGTCGCGCGTGACATGGCCGATCACGAGCAGGTGGGGTGCCGCGGGAGTCGAAGGGGTCACGACGCTCGCCATGTTGGCGGCCCTCGCCCGCTGGAACAAGACCGTACCCCGACTGCCACCGCGTGCGATCACGCACGCCTGCAGGCGTGCGATATGATCGGCGCGACATGACGCTCGTGCCCGACGGGGTCCACCACGCCGCGATCCAGGTGCGCGATCTGGCCGTCGCCGAGCGCTTCTATGTCGGCGTCCTAGGGCTACCGGTGCTGCGCCGCTGGCCCTCGCCCACCGGCGGCGAACGGTCGCTCTGGGTTGGCGCGGTCCCCAGCAAAGGCGCCGCACCGCCACCCTCGTCGCCCTTTCTGGCGCTGGAGGTCGTTCCGGCAACCGACGGCCAGCCCACGGCCGCCGAGGAACCAGCGCGCGCCGGCCGTCCTGGGCACCACCTGCTCGCGCTGCGCATCGCCCGGTCGGAGCGGGCGGCCTGGGAGGGCCGACTGGCGGCGGCCGGCGTGCCCATCACCGGACGCAGCGCCTTCACCTTGTATTTCTGCGACCCCGAAGGGAACCGCCTCGGCTTGTCCCATTTCCCCGACGCCGTGGAACCGTTCTGATGTCGGCGCCGCCCCCGCCCTCGACGCCGTCTTCGCCCTCCTCTTCGTCACCTGGAGGCTCCCATCCGACCGTCACGTTCCAGCCCTCCGGCGTCGTGACCGACGCGCGCCCGGGCGAGTCCCTGTTCGAGATTGGCAAGCGCGCCGGCGTCCGCATCAGCACGTCCTGCAATGGTAAGGCGAGCTGCGGCCTGTGCCGCGTGGCGATCGTCGAAGGCGAATCCGGCCTGAGCCCCCTCGGTCCGCTCGAAAAGCGACATCTGGGCAACGTCTACTTCATCACCAAGCAACGCCTCTCGTGCCAGGCGCGGCTGACCGAAAGCGCCACGGCGATCACGATCGACGTGCCCTGACATCGGCTCGGCGGGCCGACGTGACAAACGGCCGCAATTGCTCCAAAGTCGCTCCCCCGAGCGCTTCGCTCGAACTGTGGAAAGAAGAGAAGACCGACCATGCAGCAAATCCTCGATCTCTTTCACCGCATCTATGACGTCCAGGGAATCGTTCGCTGGGGCGGTCTCATCGCCCTCGTGGTGATCATCTTCGCGGAGACCGGCCTGCTGGTCGGATTCTTCCTCCCGGGCGACTCGCTGCTGGTGACGGCCGGCCTGTTCTGCACCAGCTCCTCGACGGGCGAGCCGCCTCTGCTGAACATCTTCGCCGTGAACGCCGCCGTCATGGCCGCCGCCATCGTGGGGGACACCGTCGGATACTGGATCGGGGCGAAGTCGGGGCCGCGTCTGTTCACGCGAGAGCAGTCGCTCCTCTTCTCGCGCAAGCACCTGCTCCGAACTCAGGAGTTCTACCAGCGCCACGGCGGCAAGACCATCATCATGGCGCGCTTCATGCCGTTCATTCGCACCTTCGCGCCGGTCGTGGCCGGCATCGGCAGGATGAACTACCGCCGCTTCGTCTCCTTCAACATCATCGGCGGCGTCGGCTGGACCCTCTCGATGACGCTGCTCGGGTTCACGCTGGGCAAGCTCTATCCGCCCATCACCAAGCAGATCGACAAGGTCATCGTCGTCATCATCGCCGTGTCGCTCATTCCGGCGGCGGTGGGGTGGCTGTCCCGCCGCCGCGAGCAGAAGGGCGCCAAGACCCAGACCGCCGCCTGATGCCCGCCGGGAGCACCTCCAAGAAATCGGCGCCCAAGGCGAGCGAAAAGCCCGCCAAAAAGCCCGCCAAGGCCGTCGTGACCGAGGCCAAGCCGGCGGCGCGCGCGCGCGTCCCGTTTCCGAAGAAGAACCAGCCGCCGAGCGAGGCCGAGTTCGTCGCGCGCCTCCCGCTCGCCACCGGCAAGAAGTTCGAGAGCGTTCGCGCGTTCCTGAAGAAGCAGGCCGGGGTGACCGAGGATCTCTACTTTTACGGACCGAAGACGGGATGGGCCTACCGTTACCAGCACGGGGCCAGCTCGCTCGGCACCATCATGATCCACGACGATCGTCTGGTGGGAATCGTCGCGCTCGACGCGGCCGCCCTCGGCGAGGTCGACTTCACCGCGCTGTCGGACGTAGGTGAACGTGCGCGCCGCCTCGCGCACGGCAGCCCGTCGCTGTCCTGGCTGGACCTGCCCCTCGACGGCCCCGGGGCCTCGGACTTCAAGGTGCTGCTCAAGGCCAAGCTGCGAACGCTTCCGCTGCCTGATTTATCGCCCGGGGAGCCCCAACCTACGGGTGCAGCTTCGACCGCCGCCTCTCCGTCACCTCCTCCCGCGCCAGGACGCGGTCGCAAATCAAGATGACGAGTGGGCGCGGCGGGGAATGAGACCCGAGTGGCGGCGGTTATGCTGGCGGCTATGCTAAGGTTCGCGCCGGGATCGGGGCTCCTGGCGCCGGGGTCGAAGGGCCCATGGACGGTCGGGCTACCCTCCCCCGACAAAGCGAGAGTGCAACCATGGCGGCATTCGGCACCCTGACCCTCCTCATCGCGCTCGTCGTAGCGACCTACGCCGGGACTGCGTCACTGGTCGGCATCCGGCGCGGCAGCCGGCGCCTGATCGAGTCCGGGCGCAGCGCCGTCTATGCCCTGGCGGCCGTGCTGGGGCTGTCGTCGGTCGCGATCTGGTACGCGTTCCTGACCCACGACTACTCGATCAAGTACGTCCACCGCTACTCCGACGCGGCGTCCCCTCTTTTTTATCAAATCACGGCGTACTGGGGCGGTCTCGACGGGTCGATCCTGTGGTGGGTCTTCCTCCTCTCGGTGTTCTCGGCGATCGCCGTGTACACGAACCGGCACCGCCACCGCGAGCTGCTCCCTTACGCCATCACGGTGCTGATGGCGATCGCGGACTTCTTCCTCTACGTCATCATCTTTCACAAGAACCCGTTCTCGACCTACGTGGGTGACATCCCCACGACGGGCAAGGGGCTGAACCCCCTCCTGCAGAACGCGTACATGGTCACCCACCCGCCGTCGCTCTATACCGGCTTCGTCGGGATGAGCATCCCCTTCGCCTTCGGCCTGGCCGCGCTCATCTCGGGGCAGCTGGACGACGCCTGGATCGCGTCGGTGCGAAAATGGACTCTGGGTGCCTGGTTCTTCCTCTCGATGGGACTAACCCTCGGGATGCTTTGGGCCTACGAAGAGCTTGGTTGGGGCGGCTTCTGGGGTTGGGATCCGGTCGAGAACGCCGGCTTCGTCCCGTGGCTGACGGCCACGGCGTTCCTGCACTCGATCATGATTCAGGAGCGCCGCGGGATGCTGAAGATCTGGAACGTCACGCTCATCATCCTGACGTTCTTCTTGACCATCTTCGGCACGTTCATGACCCGCTCGGGGGTCGTCCAGTCCGTGCACGCCTTCGGTCAGGATACGGAGCTGGCCTGGATCTTCACGATCTTCATGGCCCTCATCCTGATCGTCAGCTTCGGCTTCGTCATCAAGCGGATCCCGGAGCTGCGCTCGCGGGCCACGCTGGAATCGCCGCTGTCGCGAGAGGCCGCCTTCACCCTGAACAACTGGATCCTGCTGGCCTCGGCGTTCTTCGTCCTGTTCGCGACGATGTTCCCCACGATCTCGGAGGCCGTGCGCGGAGAACGGCTCACGGTGTCGGCGCCGTTCTTCAACCAATGGATGGTCCCGCTGGGGCTCGTCCTCATGTTCTTGACGGGGGTGGGTCCGCTTCTGGCCTGGCGCAAGGCGACGGCCAGCCACCTGCGCTACCAGTTCACGCTGCCCCTCTCCATGGCCGTCGTGACCGCCGGCGTCTGCGTGGCGCTCGGCCTGGGGACCTCGTGGGCCGCCGTGATCAACTTCGCGCTCGTGGCGATGGTGATGACCACGATGGCCCAGGAGTTCTTCCGCAATCTCTCGATCCGCCGGAAGAACACGGGCAGCGATCCTCTGTCGGCGGCGATCGGGATGGTGCTGCGCAACCGCCGCCGCTACGGCGGCTACGTCGTCCACGTGGGCATCGCCCTCATGTTCTTCGGCTTCGCCGGGACCGCCTACAAGCAGGAAGACGAGGCTCGGATGGAGCCCGGCGATCAGAAGGTCATCGGGAAGTACACCCTGCGCTTCGACCAATTGGCCCACGAGGAGGACCGCCAGAAGGAGATGGTGAGCGGCGTGATCACCGTTTCGGTGAAGGGTCAGGTCATCGATCACCTCCGTCCGGCCCGCTGGTTCTTCCATGGGCACGAGAGCGAGCCGACGACGGAGGTGGCCCTGCACCGGTCGGCGGCCGAGGACCTCTATCTCACCCTCGGCAACTACGATCTGGCCGAAGGGACCGCGATGTTGAAGCTCGTGGTCAACCCGATCGTCGACTGGATCTGGTTCGGGTTCATGATGCTGGCCATCGGGACGGGCATCGCGCTCTTGCCCGAGGCGCTGCTCGAGAAGGTCACCGCCCGGGCGTCCGACCGAGAACGGGCCGGCGCGCGAGCGACCAGCGGCGCGGCGCTGTTGCTGGCCGTGGTAGCGGGCAGCGGGGTGCTTTTCTTCGCGCCGGGGGCCACGGCGGGACCGACCGGCGACATGAAGACCGGGACCGGCGAGGCGCCGTCGCCCGTGGGCCCCGACGAGAATTGGCTGGTCCGCAACGTCATCTGCCAGTGCGGGAGCTGCCGGCACAACTTGCTCGAGTGCGCCTCGGAGAACTGCGGTCACGCGATCCAGGACCGCATCGAGATCCACGAGCTGCTCGGGCAAGGCAAGACCCGCGACGACGTCATTCACTACTTCATCCAGAAGTACGGGAGCGAAGTGGCGCTGGCGGCTCCCATCGACAAGGGCTTCAACCGGCTCGCCTGGGCCCTGCCCTACGGGCTCGGGGTGGGCGCGGCCGGCGCGTTGGCCTTCGGCGCGGTCCGTCTGGCGCGTCGCTCGGGAGGAGCCGCGCCCGCGGACGAGGGATCCCCGCGGTCGCCCACGGCGACGGCTACACCCTCTTCACGAGAGGTGGCCGCGGCGGCGGCGACCAGCAACCCCGAGCTCAAGGATCAGCTCGAGGACGAGCTGCAGAGCATGGACTGACCCGGACCAGCTACCGTCTTGCCAACCAAACCGCCTTCCGCATCCGCCGCACGACCTGAGGGAGCCTCCGTGACCGACGGGAGCAAGGCGGCGGGCAGCGCCTCGACCGAGTCGACGGCCGCCCCTCCCGCGGCCCCCGCCTCCAACCAAGCGTCCAAGACGAAAGGCCACCGGCTGCGAGGTCTGGCGCTGGCCCTGGCGGGCGCCGCCGCGGGGCTCGTCTACGGGCGACTCATGCTGGGCATGAGGCTGTCGCCTCCTCTGGTCATGATGGGCCTCGGCGGGCTCACCTTGGTGCTGGCCGCTCTGGCCCTGTGGCGCGTCCTCGAGCCGTTGACCGACGCCGAAGATCGGCGCGGCCCGTCCGAGCACCGCGCCCCGCACCGCATCCGCGAGCTCGAGCGAGAGAAGCAGGTGGTGCTCAAGGCCATCAAGGAGATCGAGCTCGATTTCCAGATGAAGAAGATCGCGGAGCCGGACTATCGCGAGATGGTCGAGCGGTACCGAGCGCGCGCCCTCCGGCTGATGGGCGAGCTGGCGGTCGGCGAGGACTATCGCGCGCTCATCGAGCACGAGCTCAAGGGCCGGATGGCCGTGATTCGTGCATCGGCGGGCGCCGCCCCGGCCGGGACGCAGGCTTCGGAGCCCTCCGCGCCGGCTCTCCCGGCCGGCCTCTCGATCGCTGTGGCGACGGACTCCCCATCCATGGGAGGCGCCGCTTCTGGCCAGGCCGGCTTGTGCCGTTCCTGCGGGACCGCCAACGACGCGGATGCTCGGTTTTGTAAGAGCTGTGGCGCGTCCCTGCTCATGCCCACCAGCTCGGGCGCTCCGGCCGCAGCGAGCGCGCCGAAATGAGGGCGCGGCTTTCTTCAGCGGTGACGACCTGGGTCCGCGCCATTCCGATCGCCGGGTTGCTGACGGCGGCGCCCCTGACAATCCGGGCTCAGCCCGCGCCTCCCGGGGCTCCCATGATGGGAGGGGGCATGCCCAACCTGCGCGCCGTCTCGGGACGCCCCCTGCCGGACACCGGGATGCCCGCCGGCATGATCACCGTGCGCGTCGCTCGCAAGCTGCCGGCCAATGGCGTCGCCGACGCCGAGGTCACGGCGATCGTCGAGGGCCCCGGCGGCGAGTCCCGCAAGCGCACGGCCAAGACCGACGCCAGCGGACGGGCCACCTTCGAGAGCGTTCCGGCCGGCCATCGGTTTCGCGCCGAGGTCGTCGTGGACCGCGAGAAGCTGGCCACGGAAACGTTCGCCGTTCCCTCTTCGGGCGGCATCCGCACCATGTTGATCGCCGGTCTGGCGCCCGTCGATGGCGCTCAGGGCGACCCAGCCGGGAGCGCGCCCGAGAGCGAAGGCCAGGGGGGCCGAAAGCCCTTCTCGCTCGGGATCACGAGCGGCACGGCGCGCCTCGATCCCAGCCTGCCGGCCGGGGTCATCGAGGTGCACGCACTCGACGAGCAGGGCCGTCCTCTCGCGAACCAGGCCATCGAGGTCGGACGGGTGGCAGGCTCGACGGGCGTCCAGGTGTTCGACGCGGTGACGGATGCCAACGGCATGGCGCGCTTCACCAGCCTGATGCCCGTTCCGGAGCGGTCGGCGGGGGGTGCGGCCGAGAAGGCCGAGAAGCCCAGCGAGCCGGCGGGAGGTGCCGCCGGCGCCGGAGAGCCCAGCGCGCGGACCGTCGCCGCTGCCGTGGTCATGGATCGCGGTGGCCAGCGTGTCAGCACCGACGGGTTCCAGCTTCCCGAGAACGCCGGCATCCATGTCGAGCTGAAAGTCCCGCAGATCACGGCCGATCCGTCGATCATCACGATCGGCGACGGAGGACGAATCATCCTGCAGTTGCGCGAAGAGGGGCTCAGCGTCATCGAGACGTTCCCGCTCGAGAACAACAGCGACAAGGTCTTCGATCCCGGCCCGGGCGGGATCGAGATCCCCCTGCCGAAGGAGTCGGTCGGCGCCGAGGGGGCGGAGGGCGCCCATCGCATCGAGATCCGCAAAGGCATCGGGGTCGCCGTTCACGGCGCCATCGCGCCGCGCCGGCCGAGGGATCCGAATGGCAAATCTCCGGACGAGGTCACGTTCGGTTTCTTCCTCCCGGCGCGGGGCGCCAGCCTCGACTTCGAGCAGAAGTTCCCGAACGGGATCGCCGAGTTCACGTTCGCCACCGAGCAAGCCCAGGGCCTCGTGATCGAGAGCCCCCAGATCACGGGGCGGCAGGATCGCGAATTCGGGGGCAAGAAGTACTGGCTCATGCGCGGCGAGGCCGTGCCACCGGGCGGCACCTTGCGCTTCACCGTGCACGGGCTGCCAGCCACCGACCCGACCGGACGCATCGTATCCGGCGTGCTGGCGCTCGGCCTGATCGCCGGCAGCATCTTCCTCGGGCGCCGCCGGGGGCCGGCCAGCGCTTCGAAGGAGCCGAGCGCGCGCGACAAGCTGGTCCAGCGGCGCGAGAAGCTGTTCGCGGAGCTGATGGCGGCGGAGGAGAAACGCCTCGGTCTTCCCGCGGGCGGCGCGGCGACGACCTCCGCCGGCTCCGCCGCCGTCGCCGTGAAGGGCGAACGCGACGAGCTCGTTCGGAAGCTGGAGGGCGTCTACCGCGAGCTGGCGGCCCTCGACGATCAGCTCGCGACCTGATGACGCTCCCCGCTGCAGCCGCCGGTTCCAGCACCGCCCGCGCGCCGCTCGAGGTCAGCCACGTCGGCAAGGTCTTTGGACGGCGCCGGGCGCTGGTGGACGTCTCGGCG
>Ga0105238_10007856_pt1 | contig 10670 bp, 8 predicted proteins | sample KBSC34metaG_FD_81526 | JGI IMG/M metagenome (GOLD analysis project Ga0105238, IMG submission 81526) | Corn rhizosphere microbial communities from Kellogg Biological Station, Michigan, USA - KBS C3-4 metaG | ecosystem: Host-associated > Plants > Roots > Rhizosphere > Soil | place: Michigan, USA...
GCTGCATTTCCGGGTGATCGATAGCGGAATCGGCATCGCTGCCGATCAGCAGCGCCGCATCTTCGAGCCCTTCACGCAAGTCGACGCATCCTCCCGGCGCGAATTCGGCGGCACCGGGTTGGGCTTGGCCATCTCCGCGCAGTTGGTCGAAATGATGGGCGGAGAAATCTGGGTCGAAAGCGACGGCCACAGTGGCAGCACCTTCCACTTCACCGCGCGCCTGCCTGCCATTACTTCTTCTTAGCCGCCTCGAAGCGAATCTGCCGCAGCCGCTCGCCGTCCGTCGAAAGCTCAGCCGCCCCCGCCGGAAACTGGTTGGCATTCAGAATAAACGCCAGCAGCGTCGCGTTTTGCTCGCGGCTCAGATGCCCCGGTTGATCGGCCGGCATCGACGTCTGCATTTTTTCGAACAAATCGCCCACCGTCATCCCGTTCCAATCCATCGTAAAATCCGCGCCCACCAGCGGAGGCGCCTGCCCCCGCCCCTCCAGCTTTTCCCCGTGACAGGAAGCGCATTCCTGTCGATAAAGAAGTTCGCCGCGGCGCGCCTGTTCCATTGAAAAAATCCCGTCCCAAACCGAAGCCGGCGCCTGCGCCCAAAGCAAACCGAGGGCCATCGCTCCCGCCGCAATCGTGTTCCGCATACGCCGCATATCCAAACCATAACACCGCCCTTGACACTCCCGCGGTGAATTCCATACAGTGATGAACGGGCACACCCATGACTCGACGAACCACTTCGCTGAACCGCCTTGCGATCGGACTCCTGCTGCTTGCCGGGTCCCTATTCGCCGCTGACGCGCCGGCGTGCGATCCCGATAACGGTGGCATCAAACTGCCTACCGGCTTCTGCGCGTTTGTCGCCGCCGATGGCTTGGGCGAGGCGCGGCATATGGTGGCGGCCGCGAACGGCGATCTCTATGTGGCCCTGCTCGACGGCGGAGTGATGGCGCTGCGCGACACCAATGGCGACGGCCGCTTCGAGATGAAGGAAAAGTTCGGCAGCACCAGCGTCACCGGCATCGGCTTGCGCAACGGGTATCTGTACATCGCCACGCCCAACACCGTCCAACGTTATAAGATGACCGCCGGCCAGTTGAAGCCGGCGGGCGAGCCGGAAATCGTGGTGAAAGATCTGCCCGGCGTCCGCCAGCACGGCGACAAAGGACTCACCTTCGACGGCCAGGGATCGCTTTACGTCAATGTCGGCGCGCCCTCCAACGCCTGTCAGGTGAAGGACCGCAGCGCGCAATCGCCCGGCCAGGACCCGTGTCCGATTCTCGAAAAGAATGGCGGCGTCTGGAAGTTCGACGAGAACAAACTCGGCCAAACCCAAGCCAACGGCACGCGCTTCGCTACCGGACTGCGCCAAATGCCGGCCATCACTTGGCACGACGGCGCGGTCTACATCGCCATGAACAGCCGTGACCAGTTGGACGTTATGTGGCCCGGCAAATTCACCGCGCAGGAGAACGCCGAGCGCCCCGCGGAGCCGCTATTCCGCGCCGTTGCCGGTTCTAATTTCGGCTGGCCGTATTGCTTCTACGATTTCGGAGCCAAGAAATTCTTCCTGAATCCCGAGTACGGCGGCGACGGAAAAACGGTCGGGCGCTGCACGGAATTCACGCCACCGGTAGCATCATTCCCCGCGCATTGGGCGCCCGTCGATCTCAAGTTTTACAACGGCCGCCAGTTCCCGGCCAAGTATCGCGACGGAGCGTTCATCGTATTCCACGGCTCCTGGAACCGCGCGCCCATGCCGCAGGAAGGCTACAACGTGACCTTCCAGCCGTTCGCCGGCGGCAAGCCTTCGGGAAATTTCGAAGTGTTCGCCAGCGGATTCCCCGGAAAAGCGCCGCTGATGAATCCCAACGACGCCGTGGCCCGCCCCGATGGCGTAGCGCAAGCACCCGACGGTTCGCTCTTCATCGGCGACAGCCAAAAAGGTAAAGTCTGGCGCGTGCTCTACAAATAGGGAAAGTATCCTCTGCCCCCGCAGTCAGCGCTGCCGGTGATAGCTCTTGAGTTGTTCCAGCCGCCCCCTAGCGGCTGAATTATCCGGCTCGATCTCCAGCGCCTTTTCGAGCGTCGCGATCGCGCCCATGTCATCCAGCTTGCGGGTCTGCGCAAACGCCAGCGCCATATAACTGCGCACCGACTGCGGATAAAACTCCAGATTCAGCTTCATCAGCGCAATCGCATCGTCGGCGCGCGCGTTGGCCAACTGGTTTGAAACCGCGATCAGCGTGTCTTCGCCGAAGTCGTAAGTGGAGCGCCCATAAAAATGCTGGCGCAGATCGCGATACTGCTCAATTGCAGCCGCCACGCCTTTCTCCCGCGTAGTCTGCCAGACAATATCGCCGATAGGGCGGGGAACCGGCACACCGCGATGGCAGTAAGCGCACTGAATGTCGGTGACCTGACCCGCGCCCTTGCCGGTAGCCGCGTGAATGCGCGCGTTGATGTCATCCGTCATCGCCATCATGGCGCGCGCGATTTCTTTCTTCGGCTCCGGCTCGCCCGACCCACGCGGCGCCGAATGGCAATACGAGCACTGCACGCCCAGCGATTGCGCGATCTGCTGCATCTGCGAGACGCGGTCGACTTTGGGCGGGTCCTGCGCCAGCGCCGGGAGCGAGGCGGCCATTAAAACAGAAACTGCCAGTAACGTTCGATTCATGCGCGCGAATGCCTCGCCCGATCAGTATACACCTAGCGCATCGGTGCCACGAACTCGATCGTTCGCGCGAAGAACCAGCACAGGAAAAACACCACCGGCAGCAGCGCCATCAGATACAACGTTGAGTAGCCCACCAGATCCCGCGCCTTCAATCGCAGGATCCCCAGCAGTGGCAGCATCCAGAACGGATTGATCAGATTCGGCAGCGCCTCGGCCACGTTATAGATCTGCACCACCCAGCCCAGATGCACCTGATGTGCGATTGCGGCTTCGAGCACGTAGGGCGCTTCGACAATCCATTTGCTGCCGCCCGAAGGGATGAACAATCCCAGCACCGCCGAGTATCCCGCCGCCAGCAGCGCGAAGGTGTCGTGCGTGCTCGCTGACGTGAACAGGTGCGCCAGTTTCGCCGAGAGCCCCGTGCCCACGATCATCCCGAAGATCATCGCGTAAAACGGAAATTGAATCAGAACGCCGCCCGTCGCCGGGATCGATTCCGTCACGGCGCGCACGAAATTGCGCGGACGCCAGTGAAGCAGCAACCCCACCGTAAGAAACATCAGGTTGTAGACGTTGAGATCGAGCGCGGCCAGCGCTCCTTGCGGGGACGTCCGAAACACATTCACCAGGTAGCCCAGCAGCAACGCGCCTACTAATATGTTGAGCAGCGGACTGTATTCCAGCCACTCGCCGGGCTTGCTATGACGCGCGCTCGTCTCGACTGGCGGCTCGAAGCGCAAGCCGTAGCTTTCCGCCGTGCGCGCGTTTTCTGCCGACGGCGCTGAGAAATACGCGACTGCTACCGAGACCGTGATCACCACCGCAGCCGTCACCATGCTCTGCCACAGGAACAAGGTTTGGGTCAGCGGGATCAGTCCACTGATCGCGTAGAGCGACGGCGGCAGAGCGGATTTCGTTGCCATCAGCATGGCCGCGGACGAGGACAGCCCCAGCGCCCACACCGAACACGTGCCCAGGTAAGCGGCGGTACCGGCGGCGCGATAATCCATTCCCTTGACGCGCCCCGTCATCTCGCGCACCAGGAAGCCGCTGATGATCGGACTGAGCCCCCAGGAGATCAGCGAACTGGTGGTCGCGACCAACGCCACCAGCGTCACCGCGCCGCGCGGCGTCTTGGGAACGCCCGCCAGCCAGTGAATCCCGCGCCGGACTAGAGGCGTCGACGCCACCACGTAGCCGCCGATGATGATCATCACCATCTGCATGGTGAACGGCACCAGCGTCCAAAAATTCTTGCCCGCTTCGAGCCCCAGCTTCGCCGGACTCTCGCCCGCGACGATGCCCAACCCGTACACCACCAGCACGCCCAGGAAGGCGAACACCAACGGGTCGGGAAACCACTTCTCGCTCCAATTGGCAAGCGCCAGGCCGGCGCGCGCCACGCGGCCGTCCGCGATCTCCCGAGTTACCTTTTTCGAAGCCTGCATCCCGTTCACGGCGTCCCACTATTGTAGTGGTCCGCGACGCCGGGCGCTCGTGCACTTGAACCCGGCGCCGATTCGCGCCACCATGAAAGTGGGTAAGGAGGATCTATGCCGCAAGTAGCAACTTATCCGTCCAGCTCTTCTACCGATTTTCTTCCCCTCCTAGGCATCGATCATCTGGAGTTCTACGTCGGTAACGCCAAACAAGCGGCGTATTTTTATCGCCGCGCTTTCGGGATGGCGCTCACGGCGTATCGCGGCCCCGAGACCGGCACCCGCGACCGCGTCTCCTACGTCGTCGAACAGAACCAGATTCGCTTGGTCTTCACCACTCCGCTCGATCCCGATAGCGTGATCGCCGGGCATATTCTGCGCCATGGTGACGGCGTGAAGAGTATCGCTTTGACCGTGAAAGATGCCGCTGCCGCCTATCGCGAAACCACGCGCCGCGGCGGCTTGGGGGTCGCTCCCCCCGCTGTCATGCGGGACGATTCGGGGGACGTCCGCTTATCGTCCATCGGCACTTATGGCACCACCATTCATACTTTTGTCGAGCGTGCCAACTATCATGGGGCGTTTCTACCCGGCTTCGTCGAAGTGCCCGGCCCAGACCCCATGGCCCCACCGACGGGACTGCTGCACGTCGATCACACCGTCGGCAACGTGGCCCTCGGCGAGATGAACAAATGGGTGGAGTTTTATGAGCGAGTGATGGGCTTCAGTCTCTACCAGACTTTTGACGACAGCGACATCAGTACCGAGTATTCATCGCTCATGTCGAAGGTTGTGTCGAACGGCAGCGGCTGGATCAAGTTCCCGATCAATGAGCCCGCCCAAGGCCGCAAGAAGTCGCAGATCGACGAATACCTGGAGGCCTATCGCGGACCGGGTGTACAGCACATCGCACTCGCGACCGACGATATCGTCTTCACCGTTTCACAACTGAGCCAGCGCGGAGTCGAGTTTTTGAAAGTGCCGCGGGCGTATTACGACGAACTGCCGCGGCGCGTCGGCCCGATTGAGGAATCGCTGGCGAAACTTGGCGAACTCGGAATTCTCGTGGACCGCGACGAGGACGGCTACATGCTGCAAATCTTCACCCAGCCAGTGGAGGATCGCCCTACTTTGTTCTTTGAGATTATCCAGCGTAAGGGCTGCCGCGGCTTTGGGAAAGGCAACTTCAAGGCGCTTTTCGAATCCATCGAGCGCGAGCAGGCGCGCCGCGGGAACCTATAAAGCCATCGTCTTGACTGGCTGCTTGACGATCAGCAGCGCGGCGGTGGCTTTCACCACTTCTTCGACAGTCGTATCGGGTGCGATCTCTTCCAGTACCAGGCCTTGGGGTGTTACTTGAATCACGGCGAGCTCCGTGACGATGATGTCTACGACATTGCGGCCGGTAATGGGCAGCGTGCATTTGGGGAGAATCTTTGCAGCGCCCTTCTTCGTCGCGTGCTCCATCGCCACGATCACGCGGCGCGCGCTGGCTACCAGATCCATGGCGCCGCCCATGCCCTTGACCATTTTGCCGGGGATCATCCAGTTCGCCAGGTCGCCTTTCTCGTCCACTTCCATGGCGCCCAGCACACTCAGGTCGATGTGCCGGCCGCGGATCATGGCGAAAGATTCCGCGCTCGAAATGTAGGCGGTGCCCGGCAGTTCGCTCACGGTTTCCTTGCCGGCATTAATAAGGTCGGCGTCCTCCTCGCCTTCGATGGGGTACGGGCCTACGCCCAGCATGCCGTTTTCCGATTGCAGCACGACGTCGATGCCCGGCGGCACGTAGTTCGAAACCATGGTGGGGATGCCGATGCCCAAGTTCACGTAGAAGCCATCGCGCAGCTCCTGGGCCACGCGGCGGGCGATGCGTTCGCGTTTTTGGTGGTCAGTCATGTGTCCAGTCACGCGGGCCTCGGCTGAACAGTGCGGCGCTCGATGCGTCTCTCGAAGTGCTCGCCGACAACCACGCGCTGCACGTAAATACCCGGCGTGACGATTTGCTCGGGATCGAGCTCGCCGGGTTCCACCAGGTGCTCCACTTCGGCGATGGTGATCTTAGCTGCGCTCGCCATCATAGGATTGAAATTGCGCGCGGTTTTGCGATAGATCAGGTTGCCCATGCGGTCGCCCTTCCAGGCTTTCACCAGCGCATAATCCGCGGTGAGCGCGCGTTCCAGCAAATACATGCGGCCGTCGAACTCGCGCACCTCTTTGCCTTCGGCAACCAGAGTGCCGACGCCGGTGGGCGTGTAGAACGCGGGGATGCCCGCTCCACCGGCCCGGATCTGCTCCGCGAGCGTCCCCTGCGGGACCAGCTTCACGTCCAGCGTACCGGCGAGCATCATTTCTTCCAAACGCCGGTTTTCGCCCACGTAGCTTCCGATATGAGAAGCGATCATGCCGGCCTCCAGCATCAGTCCCATGCCGTAGCCGTCGATGCCGACATTATTGGCGATGGTGTGCAGTCCGGTCACTTTCCTGCGGACCAGCGCGGCGATCAGATTCTCGGGGACGCCGCACAATCCGAAGCCGCCAATCATGATGCTCGCGCCGTCAGCGATATCCGCCACGGCGGCGTCCGAGCTCGTGACCACCTTATTCACAGGTCACTAGTATAGCGGGCGTCGATTGACGGAAAAAGAGCGGGGTCCCTCGCGGGATCCCGCTCTTTCTTCTTGTGGCACCCAGATCAGAAGGCGTACTTGAGAGCGAACTGGACCAGCCGCGGAGCAACCGACGTCTGGCCGATCACGCCAAGGTTCGCGCCGCTGGTGAACAGCGGTCCATTGTTGGCGAAAGGCGCTTGCGAGGTGTAGCCCGGAAGCGCGAATTGCGCATGGTTGAAGATGTTAAAGAACTCGGCGCGGAACTGCACCGTCTGTCTTTCGCCGATCCTTATGATCTTGCCCGCCTGGAAGTCGAAGTTCAACTGGTGCGGCCCGCGTACGATGCCGACGCCGGTGTTGCCGAATCCCAGCGACCCGTCGTTGCCCATCACCGGGGGCGCGCAGAACGCGGCCGGATTAAAGAAGCGCGTGGTGCCCGCGTTCCCCAGCCGGTCCTTCACATTGCCCGAGGTGGCGATTTGATCGTAAGTGAATCCGGGGCACAGTTGGGCACGGCTCAGTCCGTTCTCCACCGTGCCGGTGCCCGGTGTGCCATACACGCCGCCGCCGCGGTTGTCGAACAGCGTAAGAACATTGCCGCTCTGGATGGTGGTGAGTCCGGAAACCGTCCAGCCCCCCGCCACCGCTTTCATAATCCCTTTGCCCTTGTAGGGCAGCTCGTACTGATAGTTCAGGACGAAGCGGTGCGGACGGCTGTAAGGCGTCTGGCCGTACTGCTGCGCCATATCCGTCGAGAGGTTGATGTTGGCCGCATCCCAGGCCACCGTCGACATGTTCTTGCTAAAGGTGTAGCCGGCCTGGAAGCCCAATCCATTCGTGTAGTTCTTGCGAACCGTGACCTGCATGCTGTTGTAGTTGTAAACGCCGTCGAATCCGTTCTGCTGGAATCCGTTAGGCAAGTAGCCCAGATACGGCACGCGCGCGGCTGCATTGGCCGCCGTATTGGTGGTCATGCCGTTGATGTTTCCAGTGACGCATTTGGTGGTCACGAGCGCCGTGCACACCAGACTCGCCGGGTTGATGTTGTGGTTGTAATTCATCTGATTGATGCCGCTCGATCCTACGAAGCCAGCCTCCAGTACGTAGGAAGAGGCGAACTCGTACTGCAGACCCAGATTGTATTGGCGGACCAGCGGGGTGTGCAGAATGTCATAGAACGGCGAGTTGAACGCCGAACCCGTGAGGGTCTGGAAATTGAACCAGCGCGGCAGGAACGCCAGCGGGCGGTCCTGGAAAGGACTCTGCAAGCTGGAGACTTCGTTCTGGATGCCGGTGGTGTCGGCGTACGGCCGGCCTTCGTTCACCGCGTGTACCAGGCGGTTGATGCCCACCCGGTCGTAGAACAGGCCCACGCCTCCACGCACGACCAGGCGCTGATTCAACTGCCAGGCGAAGCCCAGCCGGGGAGCGAAATTATTGAGCGGAACTCCGTTCTGCGTGGTGGTTTCCCCAGGGAACACGCGAACGCCCGGAGGCAGCGGGCCTTTGCCACCTTGGCTGAGGGGACGCGGATCGTAATTGCTGGGCACCACATAGCCGATGAAGGCGTTGGGGTCGGTTTGCGAGGGCGCATTTGGTGGGATCGGCACCTTCTGCAAATCGCTGGCCCAGAAATTGGTCAGGTTGCCATACTTGTCGGACAGTTCGCCGTTGTACTCCCAACGAACCCCCATGTTGACGGTCAAATTGCTGGTCACTTTCCAGTCGTCCTGCACGAAGGTGCTGATATTGTGCAGGTGGAAGCTGTGAATGATGCCTTGCACCGGGCTGCGCACGCAGAACAGGCAATTCGAAAAACTGCTGTTGGTACTGCCCGTTGTATTGCCGGGGTTGGCGACACTGCAGGTGCCGGCCTGGAACGCAGCTGGCTGGCAGCCGGCGCGCCCGATCAGCAGGTCCGCAAACGAAGGCACGATAAGAGAGCCGACACCCAGCCCGGCGTATACCAAGGGATAGCGGACGTTTTCGTATTCGAAGCCGGCCCGCAGCGTGTGCTTTCCATGGGTCCAGGAAATCTGGTCCGACCATTGCGTCTGGTTCGACGGCGCGAACTGCGGGAAGCGGTCGCCGCCGATGATGAAGGCGCCACCGACGTCGATGCGGGGCGGGTGCGTATACGTGCCCAGCGTGGTGCCGTTGCAGCAGGTGATGTCGATCAAGGGTTTGATGCCCACTTGCTGCGCGGTATAGGGCACGGTTTCGCTTCCGTCCTGCAGAACGCGCTGGAAGGAGCCGCGGGCTTCGTTCAAGAAATTGCTTGAAATAATCGAAGTCCAGCGCAATACCGCGGAGGTATTGCTGCGATTGTCGGTCGCCACGCGGCCTGGCAGCTCGCTGAAGGCGGGGTTGACTTGCCCTGTGTACGTGTACGGGTCAGTGGTATACATGTACTTCATCTGCAGGTTATTCTTCGACGACATCACGTAATCCACGTTGGCGAGGTACTGGTCTTCGCTGAATTTTGCGGGATAGCTAAACAGCCGGGTGGCGGGTCCGCTGGTGCCGGAGCCGGGAATGTAATAACTTCCGTCGGGAAGTTTCACGCGCAGCAGGTTGACCGCGACCGGATTGATATTGGAGCCATCGCAGGCGATTTTGAGTGTACTGCGGGTGGGTTGCGCTCCCCCGCACATGGCGGCGCCCAGGCGCTGGGTAAAATCAGACGCCTCACGATTACCAGGGATCGGGAACAACGTGACGGAAGCATAGCCTTGTCCTGCCACGCCATTCCGCTGCCGGGTTCCCTGATAGCTGCCGAAATAAAACAGCTTGTCGTGTTTGAGTGCGCCGCCAATTGTGCCTCCGAACTGATTCTGCTTGAGAATTTGTTTCTGGGTTCTACTGTTGGGGTTGTCGCGGTTGTAGAAGAAGTCGTTGGCGTTCAGCGCTTCATTGCGGAAGAACTCGAACAGCGACCCATGCAATGTATTAGTGCCGGATTTGGTCACTACGTTCACGTTGGCGCCGGGATTGCGTCCGAAGCTGGAATCGTAGGTGGAGGTCTGAATCTTAAATTCCTGAATGGCGTCGGGGTTGGGCGTGGCGATTCCGGTGTATAAGCCGGCGTCGCCAGCGTTGTTATTGCCGGCGGCGTTGTTGATCTGGACGCCGTCCATTTGGTAGTTGTTCTTTTCCGGGGCGGCTCCGTTGACGCTCATGTTCTGCGAGCCGCGCCCGAAGCCCGCGCCGTTGGCGACATCGCCGGTGACGCCGGTGGACATGCCCAAAACCTGGGTGAAGTTTCGTGTGGCCAGCGGCAGCGCGGTGATGCGGCTTCCGGTGACCGTGGTGCCCAGCGTGGAGGTTGCGGTCTGGATGGTCTCCACGTTGGCTTCCACGGTCACCTGCTCCGATTGCGAGCCCACTTGCAGCGAGTGGTCGAGCGACACCGTTTCGGTGACGGTGAGCGTGACGGAGGCCACTTCGCCGGTTTTGAATCCCTGCGCCACGAAGGTGACGCGATAGGGGCCGGGGTCGAGAAGCGGAATCGAGTACACGCCGTCGGCGCCGCTGTTGACAGTACGGCTGCGGTTGGTTCCGGTGTTGATGGCGGTGACGGCGACGTTGGGAACGACCGCGCCGGTTGAATCTGTAACGGTGCCGGTTAACGCGCTGGTGCTACCGGTCTGCGCCGTCAAAAACGGCATGCACAGTAGTAATACAAAGACGAACAGAATTGGCTTCCTGGCCATAATCCCTCCCACTCCTCGAGGCTCAAGTCAATGAAGAGCCGCGCCCTACATGGGATCGAAATTAACAGAAGTTAATTTGGATGTCAAGCCAATACTTTATGCCATATGGACAGGTAGATATGCTGTATGCCATTTAGCATATTCAAAAGAAGTGTAAAAAAAAGAGCGGGGTCCCGGGTTTGGGCCCCGCTCTGCTGGTTTGGTTGTATCTATTTTAAAACACGTA